>ERZ1066124.3-NODE-3-length-321863-cov-27.261566_pt1 | contig 321863 bp, 280 predicted proteins | sample MGYA00382771_ERZ1066124 | MGnify/ENA primary metagenome ERZ1066124 (study PRJEB33369, sample SAMEA5778354) | biofilm metagenome | biome: Industrial cooling water; feature: Water cooling tower basin; material: Biofilm | place: United Arab Emirates | collected... | reverse complement strand
GAACTCTTTTTAGGACAAAATCAACATATTAACTAAAACTTTTGCAGGAGGTCTATTGTAGACCATCTTGTTCAAGAACATTATCTAATAAATTTTGATGCTCACTTAAATTAATTAAAACACCTAGCTTTTTACCTTGGTTATTAACAACAAACTGGATACCTCGTAACGGTTGAAGATTATTGTTTTAATAAGCTTGATAATATTTGCCTCTGACTCCTCCACTAAAATCATATTCCTCTAACATTTCGGAGTCTTGTTCAAAATCTGTTTGCGCTTTCGTCATCTTTTGTGATTTTATAATTAAACTTTATCAACTTGTATTATAATTAAAAATAAATTAAACAACAATTATTTTTCCAAATGTTGACTCAAACAATTGATATAGCTAAAGTTCAGATGAGCATTAATGAATTATTATTACTTTTAAAAGAAAATCCAGAAATAGTATTAACTGATGGAGAAATTCCTATAGCGCGTTTACTCTCCGTTGCTCCTAATAGTTCTAACTCACCTCGAATACCCGACTTACATCCTAATGCGATTATTATTAGTAATGATTTTGATGAACCGCTACCTGATGAATTTTGGTTAGGGGAAGAATGAAACTCTTATTAGATACTCATACATTTATTTGGTGGAATAGTAATTCATTTCAATTATCACAACCAGTCTTAGAACTTTGTAATGATTCGACTAATAGTCTATTGTTTAGTGTTGCCAGTGCTTGGGAAATCCAAATCAAAGTACAACTCGGAAAGCTCATACTCAATGAATCTCTATCTGACATAATTAATAATCAGCAACAAATTAATAATCTAGCAATTTTACCAATTACTCTAAATCATGTATTAACTTTGAATAGTCTACCGCTCCATCACAAAGATCCATTTGACCGTTTACTAATTGCTCAAGCTATATCAGAAAAAGCAGTATTAGTAAGTCGTGATCCTGTATTTGAAAACTATCCTGTTACAGTTGAATGGTGAATATTGTTTTTCAGCTATTGAGCAAACCATCAATCCTATAGCGACTTCTGACCGATACAATAAAAAAGAGTAAACCCTATAACGAACTTCTATTAGAACTGTGACAGACGCAAAGAGTTATAAAGATACCGTAAAATTGCCCCAGACAAAATTTGATATGCGGGCGAATGCAGCCAAGCGAGAACCAGAGATCCAACAATTTTGGCAAGAAAACCAGATTTATGAGAAATTGTCACAGAATAACCCTAATGAACTCTTTATTTTACACGATGGCCCACCCTATGCGAATGGTGCGGTACATATGGGCCATGCGCTAAACAAAATCCTCAAAGATATTATTAATAAATACAAATTACTGCAAGGATACAAAGTTCGCTATGTACCTGGATGGGACTGTCATGGACTCCCCATTGAACTTAAAGTATTGCAAAGCATGAAAAAAGAAGAAAGAGAAGGCTTAACCCCTCTCAAATTACGTCACAGGGCGCGTGATTTTGCCCTCCAGACGCAGCAAGTGCAGTCTGAAGCTTTCCAAAGGTTCGGAGTCTGGGGAGACTGGGATCACCCCTATTTAACGATGAGTCCTGAATATGAAGCGGCACAAATTGGTGTTTTTGGCCAAATGGTGCTCAAAGGATACATCTATCGCGGACTAAAACCCGTCCATTGGAGTCCAAGTTCACAAACGGCACTTGCTGAAGCAGAATTAGAATATCCAGAAGGTCATACCTCAAGAAGTGTTTATGCAGCGTTCCCCATCACTAAAGCATCTACAGAAATTTTAACCCCGTTTCTTCCTGATTTGGGTGTGGCAATTTGGACGACAACACCTTGGACATTACCAGGTAATTTAGCGGTTGCTCTAAATCCAGATCTAAATTACGCTGTAGTAGAGACGAGCCATGGCACGTCTTTACCTAAATATCTCATCGTTGCAGTAGATTTAGTTGAAAAACTCTCAGAAACCTTTAATACTTCTTTAACAGTCAAAGCAACCCTCAAAGGAAAAGAGTTAGAACATACCACCTATCGTCATCCTTTATTTGATAGAGAAAGCGAAATTGTAATTGGTGGAGATTATGTGACAACAGATTCGGGTACAGGTTTGGTTCATACCGCACCAGGACACGGACAAGAAGATTATATCGTAGGTCAGCGATATGGTTTACCGATTCTTTCTCCTGTTGATGATAAAGGGAATTTTACCGCAGAAGCAGGGCCATTTGAGGGTTTGAATGTCCTCAAAGATGCCAATGAAGTGATTATCAATGCACTACAAGAAAAAGGTTCATTACTCAAAGAAGAACCCTATCAACATAAATACCCCTATGACTGGAGAACGAAAAAACCGACGATTTTCCGTGCAACTGAACAATGGTTTGCATCCGTAGAAGGGTTTAGAGAAGAAGCATTAGCAGCAATTAAAACAGTCAAATGGATACCTGCACAAGGAGAAAACCGTATTACTCCTATGGTAAGCGATCGCTCTGATTGGTGCATCTCTCGTCAGCGTAGTTGGGGGGTTCCTATTCCAGTTTTTTATGATGAAGCAACCAACGAACCTTTAATGACGGAAGAAACCATTAATCACGTACAAACCATTTTTGCAGAAAAAGGGTCTGATGCTTGGTGGGAACTTTCTGTAGAACAATTATTACCCGAAAGCTACCGAAATAATGGACATACTTACCGCAAAGGTACCGACACAATGGATGTTTGGTTCGATTCGGGTTCCTCTTGGGCGGCTGTTACAGATGCTCGACCTGAGTTAAAATATCCAGTGGATCTGTATTTAGAAGGATCAGATCAACATCGCGGATGGTTTCAGTCGAGTCTTTTAACCAGTGTTGCAGCAAATGATATTTCACCCTATCAAACAGTATTAACTCATGGCTTTATCTTAGATGAACAAGGGCGTAAAATGAGTAAGTCCGAGGGCAATATTTTTGATCCATTAACCATCATCAACGGTGGCAAAAACAAGGACAAAGAACCTGCTTATGGTGCAGATATTATCCGTTTATGGGTGTCTTCCGTAGACTATACGTCTGATGTTGCTTTCGGTCAAAATATCTTGAAGCAATTAGTTGATGTGCGTAATAAAATCCGCAATACAGCTAAATTCTTACTCGGAAGCATACATGATTTTGATCCAGTAAAACACGCAGTTCCTTATGAAGATTTACCCGAAATGGATCGATATATGTTGCATCGCATCTCAGAAGTTTTTACAGAAGTGACGGATGCGTATTCAAGTTTTCAGTTTTTCCGTTTCTTCCAAACTGTACAAAATTTCTGTGTCGTGGATCTGTCTAACTTTTATATCGACATTGCTAAAGATAGATTGTATATTTCTGATCTAGACTCTCCTCGTCGTCGCAGTTGTCAGACGGTATATGCAGTAGCACTTGAATGTTTAGCTAAAGCGATCGCACCTGTATTATCCCATTTAGCTGAGGACATTTGGCAGTTTATTCCATACTCTACACCCTATCAATCGGTTTTTGAGTCAGGTTGGGTTAAACTCGATCCCCAGTGGGATCAACCCGAATTAGCGAGAAAATGGGCTAAATTCCGACAAATTCGGACAGAAGTGAATAAAGTGATGGAACAAGCGCGAAATAATAAAATGATCGGTGCATCATTAGACGCAAAAACCTTACTTTATGTGTCAGATTTGGATTTAAAACAACAGTTAGCCTATTTTAATCCTAGTGATAGTCTATCAGGTAATCATGTTGATGAACTGCGATATCTATTTTTATCCTCCCAAGTCGAATTAGTATCGATGGATGCAATTAAACAAGCAGACTATCAAGGTGAGTCGGAGCTAGTTACAGTGGGAATTGTCAAAGCAGATGGGGTAAAATGCGATCGGTGTTGGAATTATTCGATTCATGTTGGAGAATTTCCTGAAGATCCTACTATTTGCGAACGCTGTTACGAAGCATTGCAAGGAAAGCTTTAATTAAAGATTTAGGATGTATTTTCTATTTGAATAGTACATCCTATTCTAGTCTCAAATTTATACAAAATAAGGTAATTTTTATGAATAATACCAAAGAATTTAGCCAATCATTAAATGAAAAAGAAAGAAAACTTAACCGTTATCAATTTATGAAATTATCTTTAGAAGAACCAGCAGAAAAGCTATTAAAACATTATGAAGAAAATATTGAATACAGTGATTCTTAAATTATAGAGTTTTATGTTTTAAACTTTTCTAAATTTTTTTCAAAAACACAGGGTGGTAATTGCTCTTTAAATAGGGTGAAAACCCCTCTGTGTATACTCTACAAGCCATTGTGGAACCAGTATAATAGAAGAAGGTAAGAAAAGAGAGCAGCATGAAAATACAACCATCAGTACTTGTTCACTTAGGTTACGGTAAATACATTCGTTCGGATCAAGTAACAGCAGTGATCCCCGTAGATGAGGACAGAGGGCCAGGACGCAGAAGCTTTGTTTATATTCACGGACAAACACAACCGATAATCGCCTCTCGTGCTGAAGATACCCTAATTCGCGATTTGGTACAAGAACCCCAAGAAGTAACCCAAGCGCGTCAACAACAGGAAATTCTTCAAGATTTGCTGTCAGAGTTAGGTCATGTCAATTCCACAGTACGACGCATTACCCGCGATGAGGGAGGGTTGGACTTAGAACGTTTAGAACAACGCATCCGTCAAGTTTTACCCGAATAGTCCATATTACAGAACTATAAATATCAAGGGTTTGGGTTGCCAGACCCTTATTCATTTAAAATCACATCTTATTAAGAGTAGTCAGCAAAAAAATTTTTTTGCTTAGACTGAAAAGAAGCAGCATTCTATACTTAATCATTATGTCTTATGTTTGTGAACTGGGTACAGGTCAAACCCTCTATTTAGAAAATTCTGGAAATCAAACCCTTGTCACCCTATCGAGTGGTAGTAGCGGACAACAACAGCAAGCAAGTAGCGGATATCAAACAGGAACTTGGACAGCACCACCACAAGTTAATCAAAATTCTCGCGGGACGATCGTTAAAATTACTACTGCGACAGGAAAATACAATATTTTGATCCAAGGTAGCAGTATGAGTATAACAAAAGAAACTGTATCGAACGAGCAAAATGAACCATTACCGATCAAACCCACTGAAAAAAAGCCTGTTAGTTCGATGAAACCTATGCAACCTATGCAACCTATGCAACCCATGAAACCTTTAAAAATGGGCAATATGGAAATGAACCTGAACACAATGGAAATGAAAATGGGTGACATGGAGTTAAAAATGGGATCACCATCCGTGAAAACACCGAACTTTTGTAGTCAATGTGGCGCGAAAGTCAACTCAAATGACCGATTCTGCGCTAATTGCGGTCATTCCTTAACCTGAAACAAATTTGCGTAAATTTACGCTAGTCGTTAGCGTGATGGTCTTTTAAAGTTAATAATAATCGCTAGTGAGTATCGGCGATCGCGGGATAGACATCTTTACTATATATGCTTCAACCGCGATCGTTTTTATTTCTGCTATGACACAGGGTTTTCAAGATACGGAATTGGGTATACAACAGTACCGAATTTTAGAAAAACCTAAAAAGATTTAAACTATACTGATCGCAGAATTATAAAACTAGGGTAAGACGATCGCTCAACTGGTAAAAGAAGCCAACGTTTTTCTACTTCCATAAATACTACATCGTCAGATCTAAGTAATATTTCCATCTTTGGGAGTCTTGAGATTTTTCTAAAGCGGTTGAAAACGATTCTTTCTGGCGTTTTGTTAATGATTTAATTTTTCAACAACTTCTCGCTATCGTTTTCAAACTTGATTAAACTTAGTTAATCATTGCAATTCTAAAAATTTAATTTAGAAGCAAATTAGACCGAAATTAAGTTATTTTAGCACAATCACGTTCTTCAAACTTGATGATTGGCAATCTAGGTGTTTTACTATACAAGACTTCATTATAGTTTATTTAATATATTATTTACAGATTTATGTCAATTTAATCAATAGCTTATAACTAGCATTCAAAAAAATTAATACTATTTAAAGATTAAACTTTATAATAAATTAAGATTTTCTTTAGATGAATAGCCATAGAATTTAGGTATCCTTGATCAAAGATATATGTCTGAAGTTAAATTGTTTTTTTAAAGGCATTAATACAGCCGAAAAAATAATTTAAGTAGTGGCATTAATCAACTGTAAAGGCTATACCCCAACGTTAATTTCCAATTTAGGGAACTAATAAAAACAGTAGCAACACTATTTATGGTGAGCATGACAACCAACAATATTCAGATTGAAGATAAGAAAACTCGAATGAGCGTCGATAATCTGAAGCGAGTATTTTTAGATTACCTGTTTGACATTTGGACTAAGTTGCCTAAAATTTTCACGAAAAATCATCATGCCATAACACTTAATAATTATCTATCGTCAGAACATCATCAAAAGCTCTCTTGATAAAGATGGAAGTTTCAGAGGATAGCCAATCAAACAACAATTTAAACTTAGTTGAATCAGGAGACTCGCCATGACACTTAGAATTGGCATTAACGGCTTTGGTCGTATCGGACGGTTAGTTGCTCGAATTGCAATGGATCATCCTGAAGTTGAAATCGTCGGTGTAAATGATTTAGTTCCAGCCGATAATCTCGCCTACTTGTTCAAATACGACTCCACTCACGGCACCTATAAAGGCACAGTAAAGGCTAAAGAAGATGGAATTGAAATCAATGGGCATTTTATTCATTGTATGGCGATTAGAAATCCAGCCGAACTACCTTGGGGCAAACTGGGAGCCGATTATGTGGTAGAGTCTACGGGACTTTTTACCACCCTTGAAGGAGCCGAAAATCACTTAAAAGCTGGAGCAAAACGAGTCGTTATCTCTGCACCAACTAAAGATCCAGATCGAGTTCGTACCTTTGTTGTGGGTGTGAATCATCATGAATTCGATCCCGCTAAGGATGCGATCGTCTCTAACGCAAGCTGTACAACTAACTGTTTAGCTCCAGTAGTCAAAGTGATACATGAAAACTTTGGTCTTGCCGAAGGCTTGATGACTACCGTTCACGCCATGACGGCAACTCAGCCAACCGTAGACGGCCCCAGTAAAAAAGACTGGCGAGGTGGACGAGGAGCGAGCCAAAACATTATCCCATCTTCTACAGGAGCCGCCAAAGCGTTAGCCCTCGTGATGCCAGAACTCAAAGGCAAACTGACGGGCATGGCGTTCCGAGTCGGAACCCCTAATGTTTCAGTGGTGGACTTAACCTTTAAGACGACACAAGCAACCACCTACGAAGACATCTGTGCAGCAATGAAAGCAGCAGCAGACGGAGAACTAAAAGAAGTCTTAGCCTACACCGACGAAGAAGTAGTTTCTACCGATTTCAATAATGATCCCCATTCCAGTATCTTCGATGCTAAAGCTGGCATTGCTTTAAATTCCAACTTCTATAAAGTATTGGCGTGGTATGACAACGAATGGGGCTACTCAACAAGAGTCATCGATCTAATGCTGTATATGGCTAAAAAAGAAGGACTGTTCTAGCTGTGAACGATCCGTGTGCAAATAAAGAATCATTTAAGCCTAACTGTACATTGACATTGAACTAAGGATTTAACTATGCCAAATTTACTTGAACAACTCAAAGAATACACCGTCGTCGTAGCTGATACAGGTGATCTGCAAGCAATTCAGAAATTTATGCCGCAAGATGCCACCACCAATCCTTCACTGATTGCAACGGCGGCTCAAATGCCAGAATATCGGGAAATCGTGGATGAAACACTACTTCAAGCGAAAAAAGATGCAGGAGCGAGTGCAACTGCAAAAGAAGTCGCTGCTCTGGCTTTTGCTCGCCTCGCCGTCTCCTTTGGTAAAAGAATTTTAGACATTGTACCGCAACGTGTTTCGGTTCAAGCTGATCCGCGATTTTCCTATAACACCGAAGCTACCGTTAGGCAAAGTCGTTTTCTGGTCTCTGAATTTGAAAAAGCTGGCACACCCCGCGAACGTATCATGATCAAAATCGCCGCGACTTGGGAAGGGATTCAGGCTGGCGAAATCTTAGAGAAAGAAGGCATTCAGGCTAATATGACGCTGTTATTCGGCATTCACCAAGCGATCGCCTGTGCTGAAGCTGGAGTGACGCTCATCTCTCCCTACGTCGGACGGATCACCGATTGGTACACTAAAAAAACAGGTGAGCAATACGATGGAGCCGACGATCCTGGAGTCCAATCCGTTACCCGCATCTACAACTACTACAAAAAATTTAACTACCCTACCGAGGTCATGGGTGCCAGTTTCCGTAAAATTAGCCAGATCACTGAATTGGCAGGCTGTGACTTGCTGACGATTGGCCCTAAACAACTGACTCAGTTGCTGGAAACGACTGGAGAATTAACCCGTAAACTTGACCCCGATTTGGCGGCAACAATGGATATTGAAAAAATGTCGATTGATGAAGCTACTTTTAATAAGATGCACGCCGATAATCACATGGCATCCGAAAAACTTGCCGAAGGGATTAAAGGGTTTAGCAAAGCTTTAGAATCTCTGGAGAATTTTCTAGCAAACCGTCTGACTCAACTCGAAAGCGGAGTCAAAGTCGGCGTTGCAGCAACCAATATCTTTACTGCATACGATTTCGATGAAGATGGCTTTATCACTCGCGAAGAATGGCTGGGATTGGATGCTATCTTTGATGCCCTCGATCTCGATAGCGATGGCAGAATTACACCAGATGAAATGATGGCAGCATTGGGGGCTACCTTCGAGATGGCATCCGTTTAAAATTGTAGATTAAATAACTTCCCTTGTAGGTTGAGTTTTGCCATCTCAAACCAACCTACATCTTATTTCTGACACAGTTTTCCTTTAATATTGAGATTTTAGAGCCACACGCCAATGAGTTTGACATTATATCTTCTACGACATGGGGAAACATCCTACAGCCAGTCGGGAGCCTACAGTGGCAATAGTGACCCTGAACTCACTCCAGAAGGAATACGAATGGCCCAAGCTTTCGCGACAGCATATCAAGCCTTACCTTGGGCGGGAATTTATGTCAGTCCGATGAAAAGAACGATCGCAACTGCTCAACCCTTGTGTGAAGCAAGCAAAGTTGAAATGCAACTACGTTCTGGACTCAAAGAGATGGATTTTGGCAAGTGGGAAGGAAAAACCCCTGAGTGGGTTAGAGAGCATTATCTTGATGATTGTATCAATTGGATGACCGAACCTTCTTGGAATCCTCCGACTGGTGGCGAAACAGCCGTAGAGGTCTTAAGCCGAGCCTTATCAGTCATCGCAGAAATTGAAGCGAAATACTCCGATGGCAATATTTTGATCGTCTCTCATAAAACGACGATTCGGATTATTCTTTGTAATTTACTGGGAATTGATTTAGGACGTTATCGAGATCGCCTAGAAATGCGAGTGGGTTCAGTTAGTGTGGTGAAATTTAGTACATATGGCCCATTACTCCAACGACTTGGCGATCGCTCTCATCTGCCTAAAGAGTTACAAACTCGTGAGGAAGCATAAGCAACGGGTGTATCTTCAAAGGATTAAAAGCATGACATGAATATCTCAAAAACGATTAAAAGGAACTCAAACTATGCTCAGAACCACTATATTTCCAGGACGCTATGTTCAAGGTAGAGACGCGAGGAAGAGACTCGGAGAGGAATTATCACGATATGGAGACAAGGGAATTGTGATCTGCGATTCCTTTGTATATGAGAAACTCCTTTCAGATTTTGAACCTTACATGAGAGATGGAGTCGATGTATTGATTGAAAAATTCGGCGGCGAGTGTTCAGACGAAGAGATTGATCGCTTACTTAATATAATCCACGAGGCGAAATTTCATTTTGTCGTGGGATTAGGTGGTGGTAAAACGATGGACACAGCTAAAGCAGTAGCCTATGAGGCTAAGTTACCCGTTGCGATCGTCCCCACTCTGGCAGCCAGTGATGCCCCATGTAGTGCCGTATCTGTCATCTATACGAGCGAAGGTGAGTTCAAACGCTATTTATTTCTACCCCACAGTCCAAACCTTGTGTTAATGGATACACAGATTATCAGTAATGCACCTGTACGCTTTCTGATTGCTGGAATGGGAGATGCTCTTGCTACTTGGTTTGAAGCCGAATCCTGTATGAAGAAATACGCTCCTAACATGACTGGGGATCTTGGCTCTAGAACAGCCTATTCATTGGCTAAACTGTGCTACGAAACTCTTTTAGAATATGGGTTGACAGCAAAGACAGCTTGTGTATCTCACATAGTAACACCTGCTCTAGAACATATTGTCGAAGCAAATACACTCCTTAGTGGTTTGGGTTTCGAGAGTGCTGGACTTGCAGCCGCCCACGCTATCCATAATGGACTGACTGTACTAGAACAAACTCATCATTACTATCATGGTGAAAAGGTGGCTTTTGGCACACTCACTTCACTATTTTTAACAGACAAGCCGATCAAAACCATAGCTGAGGTTTACAGTTTTTGCGAATCAATTGGTCTACCAACCACATTAGCTGACATCGGATTAACTGAAATAAGCGATGAGAAGCTGATGAAAGTGGCTCAAGCATCTTGCCTAGAAGGTGAAACCATTTACAATGAACCCACCCCTGTAACTCCAGATCTTGTATTCTCCTCACTCAAAGCAGCAGATGCAGAGGGGAAAAAACGTAAATCATCTAGTTAAACTGTTTCTGAATTAATTACCAACAATAGCGATCGCATTTACCTTGAATTTGTCTTATGAAAGTTGCTTTTTTTAGTACCAAATCCTATGATCGCCAGTCTTTTGAAGCGGTCAATGCTGACTATCATCACGATTTGACGTTTTTCGATGCCCAACTCAACTCCAATACCGCCGCACTAGCAGCAGGATTTCCCGCCGTTTGTAAATTCGTTAATGACATTGCCGACGCAACAACACTGGAGATTCTCGCTTCTAATGGAACACGCCTTCTAGCACTTCGCTCTGCTGGATTCGATCAAGTTGATCTCAAGCGAGCAGCAGAATTAGGAATTAAAGTCGTGCGGGTACCTGCATACTCTCCTTATGCCGTTGCTGAACTCGCAGTTGGCTTAGTCCTAATGCTAAACCGTAAACTCTATAGAGCTTACAATCGTGTTCGAGATGACAACTTTTCTCTAGAAGGGTTACTGGGGTTTGATCTAAATGGTCGTACCGTTGGTGTTGTGGGAACGGGCAAGATTGGTATGATCTTTGCTCAAATCATGCAGGGCTTTGGTTGCCCATTGCTGGGCTATGATGCTTACCCTAATCCTCAATTTGAAGCGATCCCTAATGCCCGTTATGTGACTTTACCTGAGTTGTTGGCAAGCTCTGATATTATTTCCCTGCATTGTCCCTTGATGAGCGCGACCCACTATTTAATTAATGCCAATACGATTGAGCAAATGAAGCCTGGTGTAATGCTAATTAATACCAGTCGTGGTGGCTTAATTGATACTGCCGCAGCAATTGAAGGGATTAAATCTGGCAAAATTGGTCATCTTGGTATTGATGTATACGAAGAAGAAGAAGCTCTGTTTTTCCAAGATCTGTCACACACCATTATTCAAGATGATACTTTCCAATTATTACAGTCATTTCCCAATGTTGTAATTACGGCACATCAGGGATTTTTTACTCAAGAAGCTCTTTCAAGTATTGCTACTACTACCTTATCGAATATTACTGAATTTGAACAAGAGCAACCTTTGAAAAATGAAGTTGTCTATCAGCCCTCTACTTCTGCAAAAGCACCTGTTTAATAACAAGCTTTTGTAAGGGGTGCAAACGCTCTAACCCCAGTCTTTCTACCATTAATCATCAAAAAGAGTTTATACAACTATGGCCAAGATTGTTCTTAACCCTATTTAGTATTCAACTATGCAACTAGCCCTCTACTCGCTACTAGCCTTTACGCCGATTCTAACCGCTTTTTTGCTCTTAGTGGTTGCTAATCGTCCAGCTACTCAGGCAATGCCCGTGACCTACCTAGTAACAGTGATCATTGCATTGCTGATCTGGAAAGTGCCTTTGATCCAAGTCGCTGCTTCAACGGTGGTAGGACTGATCGTCACTTTGGAAATTCTTTATATTGTCTTTGGTGCGATTCTGTTGCTGAACACCTTACAAGAGTCGGGAGCGATTAGCAAAATTCGTCAAGGGTTATTAGGTATTTCTAGCGATCGTCGCATTCAAGTGATCGTGATTGCTTGGTTATTTGGCAATTTTATTGAGGGGGCTTCGGGTTTTGGGACTCCAGCCGTGATTTGTGTACCGCTTTTGGTGGCGATTGGGTTTCCCCCAATGGCAGCCGTACTCGCGCTGTTGCTCACCCAAGGTACGGCTTCTCCCTTTGGAGCAGTGGGAACACCGATTTTTATTGGTATTAATAGCGGTTTGGAAGGGACTGAGGCGATTGACTCCGAAGTTGCCCGCTTAGGGTTAAATTTCTCTGATTATCTAAATCTTATTGGTGCTAAGACGGCAATCATTCAGGGCGTGATCGGGATGTTTATTCCCCTGCTGTTAGTCTCCACTCTAAACGCCTATTTTGATGAGCGCAAATCTTGGAAAGATAGCCTAAGCGTTGCTAAGTTCGCCCTATTTGCTGGACTCGCCTTTGTGATTCCCTATGCACTGACTGCTATTTTGCTTGGCCCAGCGTTCCCCTCTCTATTTGGGGGGTTGGTGGGATTGGCGATCGTTGTTCCCGCCGCCAAGCGAGGATTTTTGGCCCCAAAAGAAGTCTGGGACTTTCCTGATCGCACTCAATGGCCAACGACTTGGATGGGAACCGCCAGTTATGAAATGTCAAATACGCCAGTAAAAATGACAGCGTTGCAAGCATGGATGCCCTATGTACTACTGGGACTGTTTCTGGTTCTTTCTCGTACCCGATATTTGCCGTTGAGTGAGTGGCTTCAAGGGATCGAGATTCGCTTTTCTAATATTTTTGGTACAGATGTTACCGTAGCGACACAGCCGCTTTTTCTTCCAGCAACCGTCTTTATCCTTGTGGTGATTATCACTTACTTTCTGCATCACATGAAGATCGAGCAGGCTATACGAGCGATCGCTGGAGCAAGGCAGAAGCTTTTAGGGACAGCCTTGGCGATTGGTGCATCTGTACCCATGGCTCAAGTTTTTATTAACTCTGATGTGAATGCTTCAGGACTGGCTAGTATGCCTCTTACCCTCGCCGATGGGGCTTCTAAATTGGTGGGTCAAGTCTGGCCGTTCTTTGCTCCTGTCATTGGGCTGATGGGTTCCTTTGTTGCTGGAAGTACCACCGTCAGCAATATGATGTTCTCGTTGTTTCAATTTGGGGTGGCTAAACAAATTGATGCTTCAACATCGGTGATTTTGGCACTGCAAGGTGTGGGAGCCGCCGCAGGAAACATGATTGCTGTCTCTAACATTGTTGCTGCGGTTGCAACGGTCGGATTAATGGGTCGGGAGGGCATCTTGCTCCGTCAGTTGTTACTTCCAGTCATTTTATATTTAATCTTTGCTGGTTTACTTGGTATTTTGGCTGTATTTGTGCTTAAGACATAAGGGATTTATTATTAAATTTTCAAAATATATAAAAAATCATTAAGTTTTTGGCGGACTGACTCATGAGTATAATCATCATCTGGATGGGGTGGTTGTCCAGGGGATTGAAAATGAGGACGTTTACCATAAGTTTGACCCCACTTCATATCAACTCGTCTAACAAATTCATACAATAAGTTAGGCTTATTAATTAGTGATTCTATGATTTCAACTAAAGCGATTAAAGGTTGATCTAAGTTTTTAGCTATCTCTAATTCATTCTCATCAACTAGGTCTTGTAGGGTTGCTTTTAAGGCTCCTAGTGAGTCGGCAACATTTTCTTTAATCAATAAATTAAGTTCAGTTTTGACCTGTAATAGTTTTGGGACTGGAGATTCACCCTTTAAAAAATCTCCTCCTTCTTTCGCGATCAGATCAGCAATTGTAAAGGTACGACCAGTTAAAACATCTTTTAAGAGTTCACGATCTTTATCGTCTTGTTCTGAGTTCATCATCTTGCAGTATAAAAAATTCTTAATTTCAAATTTAGCATTTTTTTAAGTAATTAATTAGTCTGATGAAATCAATTAATTATAAGCATTTTCAGCATTTTATCACCGAAATTATTAGTTACTCTGTCTACTTGTGTCCTCTTTTTAAAGTTTCGTTATTAGACATACTGCTAAAAAATTAATTTATGAAGATTATTAGTCAAAATGGACTGAACTTCAACAAGAGTCGCTTCAGATAAAAAAAGCCCAGGATAGATAGCCGTCTGCCACACTGGATGTTTAAGAAGTTGACAGCCCTTGAGCGTAAAAGAATAGTCAAATCCTAATGAGTGATGAACTATAGCAACTAAATCGAAAATGAGATCGCCTTGAGTTGAGTATTGAGGCGTTCCATCTTTGGGTGAAATAATTTCTGCTATAATTCCCCGTTGCTGACTGGCTAGAGCAAAAAATTTACCTAATGCCATAAATTGCCTAAGTAATCTATCTTTTTCTTGTTCAACTAATTCCCCTTCACCGTCTAGAGGAAAATCGGACTTCAGTAAAACCAGTACGATCGCTTGGGGTGGAACTGACCAATCTGGTAACAATTTATTCCAATTATTCATCATAAATGGGGTAGGCAATTTGAGATAAATTTCTACAGGATTTTCTTTCATCCCACACTGCCTTTTTAAAGCGACTCAGAGGGATTGTCAAGCGTTTTAGCCGTTTGTCCGAAAAGAATCTGACGACTTTCCTCATTAACTGTTGGACGACTGGCAAAAGGTTGACTTTTTAAGTAGGCGCGACTCACTGCGGGGCGACTTTGTACCGCGTAAAACCATCGTTGAAGATGAGGAAATTCTTCTAACTGTTGCTGTTGTCGTTCATAGGGAACAATCCAAGGATAGCAAGCCAGATCAGCAATTGAATAGGCTCCTGCAATGTAATCACGTCCTGCTAACTGTCGGTTCAAAACCCCATAAAGACGATTGGTTTCTTTAACATAACGGTTGATCGCATAGGTCAGTTTTTCGGGTGCATATTGGACAAAGTGATGATTCTGTCCTGCCATTGGCCCTAGTCCGCCGACTTGCCAAAATAGCCACTCTAAAACGGTTTTACGGTTGCGTGGTTCACAAGGAAGCAACTGACCTGTTTTTTCGGCGAGATACAGCAGGATGGCACCTGATTCAAAAAGAGAGATCGGTTCACCTCCATCGGCAGGATGATGATCTACTATTGCTGGGATACGGTTATTAGGCGAAATCTGGAGAAAATCGGGTTGAAATTGTTCTCCCGTTCCAATATTGATTGGAATAAGGCGATAGTCTAGACCTGTTTCTTCAAGAAAAATTGTAATTTTATGACCATTAGGAGTTGGCCAGTAGTAAAGGTCGATCATCATTGCACTTCTATTTACCGAACCTCATTGCTTAAATCATCTTAACTTTAAACATGATAGTAAGCTCTAACCTGTTCGATAGGTAAATGCCACATTATTTCCTAACACCAATCTTTTTGTTCTGACTGAGGGTACCAGTAAACAATCCTCTTATTTCAGGACGGGTTACCTTAAAATTCGATAACTATGACAGAGAATCAGAAATTTCTACGGTTCAGTACACTTAAAGATATACAGTTCAAAAATTTTGTCATTTAAAGTGTTATTTGTATGGTTAATCAAACTCAGAGCATTATTCAAACAACCACTGCCTTAATTTTCGGCACAATAGGAGCAACAACATTTTCTTTAAACAGTATTTCTCAAGCTCAGTCGATTTTTGAAATTTCTCAAAATTGCACAAAAGCACAAAGAGGAACCGCCCCTAATTGTCCACTACCAATTAGTTTTTCTCAAGGAAGTTACGGAGCATTAGTTAACGACTCTCTCAATGCTAGTCCAGAAATTCGTTACAGAAACGTGGCGAGAAAGCCCACTCCTTTAGGGGTGTGGATAAATCGCCACGGACTCTCAAATGATTTGCCGTACAACGACAAATCCGAGTCCTGATCAATCTTTGCCTGGTGCTTCAATATATTTTTGAATAGTGGTACTAGAAACGCTACCAGCAGTCGAACAAAAATAACTTCTAGTCCACATTGAAGGCATTCTTTTTAAGTTGTAGAATTCTTGTCTTAAAACATAAGCCGAATACCCTTTAATGCGGTGCATAATTTGCATAGGAGATAAGGTAGGTGGGCAGTTAAGAAATAAATGAACGTGGTCAGGTTCAATCGCTAAACTAATAACCTCGCATTCTAACTCATTAGCTTTTTCATGAATTAATTCAGTTAGCCTTATTTTCACATGGCCAACTAAGACTTTCCGCCTTCTTCTGGGTATCTTTGATGAAATGATAGTTAATCAGTGTAACCACGACTTTTGAAAGTCGCACAGAGGTGTTGCTGCGTCTATAGTCTTGACCCTGCGACTTTCAAAAGTCGCAATAGACATTATTGTACTACAATAGAAGTCATGAAACAAGTCACTCTGACCATTAAGCTAAAGTTAGTCAATCTTAATCAGTGCAAAGCAGATATGTTAGAGGCTATGCAAGTAGAAAATACTCGTCTAGCTAACTATTTGCTGTCTGTACCAATTAAAGAGAGGAAAAAACTAACAACAGCTAAAGTACAGCCTGACTTATGTTCTGCTATCTGTAATCAGACAATTCGACAGTCCAAAAGTAAAACGGGACAAAAGACAAAATACTATAAAATCTTGCCAGTAGAAATTAATAATCAAAACTGGCAAGTCTTCAAAAACGGAGAAACATATAGTATTAGTTTTCCGACTCTCAAAGGAGTCAAGAGAGTTCCGCTTGGTCTAACTTCTAGTCATTGGCAAGATACTTTAAATAAGGTCGTGGAAAACGACCGCACGCCGTATCACCTGAGTCAAACTCAAGTGAGCGGTGCGGGACTAAACAATCAATGTCAGAAGGGAAGTATCAAGCTAATCAAAAAGCGTTATTTTTGGTATGTCTATATGACTGTAACTTTGGAAGTTCCAGAAGTTCAGTCACAAAACAAAATTGGCTGTGACAGAGGACAAAATAACTTAGCGGTAGTATCACCATCTCAAGGTTTTGGTAAGTTTTTTAGTGGTAGAGAGAGCCGACACAAACGAAATTATTATCAGAAGCGTCGTGAATCTTTGCAATCTGCTAAAAAGTTCAGAGCCTTGAAAAAATGGGACAAAAAAGAACGGCGATGGATGGAATCAATCAATCATACCATTAGCCGTAGAATTGTGCGTTTTGCTGAATATCTAGACGCTGATGTTGTTGTTGAGGACTTGGAAGGCTGTAGGCAGACTATGAAGCAATCCAAGAAAAATAGGAGAAAAGCAGGGCTTTCCCGACATAGTTGGTCATTCTACTCGTTAGAACAAAAACTTGACTATAAGCTTGATTTGGTGGGCAGGAAAATAATTAAAGTTCCTGCTCCATATACCTCAAAATCCTGTTGTACTTGTGGTACTTTGGGCAAGCGAAATAGACACGATTTTAATTGTCCTCATGGTCACTACCATAATGCTGATTTAAACGCAGCGAAAAACCTTACTCAATGGGAAGGTATGAGATGTGACCTAAATCTACAAAAAACTAATTCTGCAATGGATTTAGTCGATTCAGGTCATGGGGTCTTTGGCAGTCCCCTGAACTCCATGAAAGCTATACAACTAAGTTTGTTTTAGCTGTAGACGGGAGAATCCCACGCTTTTAAGCGTGTGGAGTGTCAAGAGCAGGAATTACTTTCCCAAATGGTAGTGGTGATAGCCCATTTAGCGGTTTTGTAAATCCTCAATCAAGATTGAAGCTTGACCCCCTTTTAGCTGACGATAGGCTAACTCATCTTGAGGAAAACCTATCTGCTCAAGACATGATAAAGCTTTATTTTTAAAGAAAGTCCGTTCAGTTCCTCCTTGACTCGTTAAATAGTTATCTAGAACAACACTACATTTTAATCCTGTTCTCAGGGCATTTTCTCTTAAGTGTTCATGGTAATTTGGATATCTAGAAGATGACCAGAAAAATACACTAAAAACTCCTAGTCCGAAGATGTTGCTCAAAATATAGGCATGAGATCCGATGCACCAATTAGTTTTTCTTCCAATAAAACAGATTCGCAAGATACACCTTAACTGGAATAATCTAATTAAACGTTTTTCTTTTAATTAGTAAAATTCTTATTTTTAACTATTATCGCTGTGTATTTTTATTAATTTTCTTATCTTTTCGTCACGTAAATCAGGTCATTTTATCAAACATTTAATCAGTTAAATTCTAACTCTAGTTAGAGGTAATAAATGATTAAATCGTTAAAAATAATAGACATAGCAATCGGCAAAAAAAGGGATGAATCATGATTAAACCGAGAATAATTACCACAATTTTGCTCACAGGCGGTTTATTATTTGCGTCTGGATGTACCAATAAAGAACAGCAAAATCAAGCAACTACCAATAATAATCAACCTGTAGCTCAATCATCACCAACATCGAGTGATACACCCAATGCGTCAGCGTCAGATCAACAGTTTGTTACAAAAGCGGCTCAAAGTAGCATTGCAGAAGTCGAAATTGGGAAATTAGCCGAACAAAAAGCAACTAACGAACAAGTTAAACAGTTTGCCCAGCGTATGGTACAAGATCACACAAAAGCAAACACCGAACTACAACAATTAGCACAGACTAGAAATATTACCATTCCGTCGGACATGGGTGACAAATATCGTGCCGAATTCAACAATTTATCTGGACTATCTGGGACTGAATTTGACAAAGCTTATATGGCTCGGATGGTAGAGGCTCATCAAGAAGATATAGCATTGTTCGAGCGTCAAGTTCAACAAGGTCAAGAGCCAAACATCAAGAGTTGGGCAGCTAATACCTTATCAACCCTTCAAGAGTATCAAAAATTAGCTACATCTCTTGAATCTTCCGTGAAATAAGTAATCTAATCTTAACAATAGGAGGAAAAAAGCATCAGTAATCATAAACGTGCGATCGCAATTTTTAGCCTCAATATTAGAAGAGGCACTCAATGAGTTTAAAGCGTCTGGTGATTAAAATTCCACAAAGCATGCAATAATTTATAGCGATCGCCTAATTTCGGGAGACCCTTTAATGATTGTTGAAGGCAATGACAACTAAATTCTACAGGCAGCAAGAATTCTAAACTCACGTCCAATTAAAATCAGTGCGCTTTGTTCGAGTATTGGATACTTTTTTAGACTGACTGTTTAATCTAATACAAGTGTTCTAATTCAGTCATCTGACTAAATGGGAAAACAGCAAGGAATAATGATACATCCGCTACTGCTTTCACTTTTGTTAAGTTTTTGGCTGGCTTTAGCACAATCGTGAAATCGTTTTTTAGTCAGGCCAATGACCTTTGACAAATCCTGATACAGCAATAGCTCTTTAACGTAATTAGAACAAGATAGTCCACCATGTAAAAGCCGATGGGGACAAGCAAAACCTTTCTTGGGTGAAATGTGTTTTTGATAAGTATCAATTGACCAAAGTGCGGTTTTCTGGGTTAAGACTTCTAAACTACTAACATTCATCGTAGGCGTTTAATAAAGAATATTCCTTTAATCATAATCAGGCGGCTGGATCAATAGAGTAATTTTTTTTGATAAAGTCGTTTTTGTCTAGAGGTATTTCTTTTCAGGGATGCCCCAAGAGCGACGGAGTTCATCAAGAGGACAAGATGCGATCGCAAAGTAGTCAGTCATTAGAGGATCTTGATTACAAGCCTTACCTCGTCGAATCGCATCGGCAATCCGTTCTGGCCCCTGTGGCACAGACAATGAATGGTTATACCCTGGTGGAACCACAAGACTCGGTAGTAAGCCACTTTCATAAATGCTGACCGTTCCCATAAATCCTAATGTCGCTCCTGGCAGGCGGCTAGAGCTTGCCATAAAAGCTGTTACCTCCATTTCTCCTAGCGGCGTAGTATCGTAATCAGCTAAGACATGAATCCAATCATGGTGGGCTACGGCTTCATTAGCAGCACCAGGGATTCCAGGAACAGCAAAACCCCGTTTTTGATAAAAATCCCATAAGGCGCGTCCGAGACTACCTGCTGGGCAGTTTTCTAACTCATTCCAGCGTCGAGCTTCTTCTAGATCAGCTTCAACAGTTAAGGCCCATGCTTTCATCCCATCTCGGGCAAGCTTGTTTTGAAAATCTGGCTGTTTCTGATCTAGCGTACCAATCCAGTTAAGGCGATAAAAATCAGCCATTGCTGTTGCCGTTGCCTTTTGCGCTAGATCCCTTGCGAGTAATAGGCTATTGTCTTCTACTTCTAACGCTTTAGCCCATTGTTCTATCGAGGTTGATAGCCAGGATGGAATCGGGTCTGAAAGGAGTTCTACTGTCACCATCAGTTCTATCAGTTCACGGCGTTGCTCTAGAGATGGAAGGGCATCGCGTATTGCTTGCGGAGTTGTTGGTTCAAGCGTATTAAAATCGGCTACGAAACCTAGCAATTTCTCAAATAACACGGAGAGAAATCTGGGTTGTAAGGGAACATCCCAACCTTTTCCTCGACAGGCTCCCACTACTGCCGCAGCTAATAATGGTGCTTGTGCGGCGGAGGTATGTATCAAAAACATATTAGTTTAAGGGTTTTGAGTAGCATTGAAACTGGATTATATGCTAACGCCCTGATGTTCTCAGCACCAATAATGTCAAGTTAAAACACTCTTTTATTTCATATTTTTAATCTTTCTTAACGAATGTTTTTGATAACAGCGCAAAAAATATGGTTTACTAATCCCTAGTTTGTCTGGGTCAACCTCAACTTGGTTCTCTCGATTCTTAGCTTTGTTGCATAATTAAGATGACTCTCCCCCAATGCCTAAAAGTTGTACTAGCTACTTGCGGATTAATTCTCCCCTTAGCCGTCGCATCTACCAGCAATGCCGATCCTGCAACAGCACCCACTCCTCAAGTACCTAAGCTAAACTGGCAGCCCTGCACTGAACCTACTCAGAAAGGGTTTCAGTGTGCTAATGTTCAAGTTCCGCTTGACTATAAAAATCCGAGTGGCGAATCCATTGAGCTTGCGGTCATTAAACATTCCGCCACAGAGCAAAGTCGTCGGATTGGCTCTCTTTTCTTAAATCCAGGTGGGCCAGGAGGCGCAGGCACAGAGGAGCTTCCTGATTGGTTTAGCCAGTTTCCAAGCGAGTTGGTAAAACGCTTTGATATTATCAGCTTTGACCCGCGTGGGATTGGCGATAGTACAGCCGTGCAGTGCTTTGCCAATGAGGAGGAAGAAAATCGCTTTTTTGCTCAACTGCCCCAAGGATTTCCCGTTGGTGAGGCTGAGACAGTAAACTGGATTCAAGGTTATACTCGCTTGGGTCAGATGTGTAAACAGCATAGTGGCAACCTACTTGCTCATGTCTCTACGACAGATGTGGCAAAGGATATGGATTTGTTGCGTCGCGCTGTCGGTGAGCCAATGTTGAACTATATTGGGTTGTCTTATGGCACTTACTTAGGGGCAGTCTATGGGAATTTGTTTCCCGACAAAGTGCGGGCGATGGTTCTAGACGGTAACATTGACCCAGAGAGGGCCTGGAATAATGGAGGCAAGGATGATGCCCGTCTCAGCATCTCGTTACGGATTGGCTCAGATTTGGGTAGTGCAAGAACATTCAAGAAATTATTAGAGCTTTGTGGTGAGACTAAGAGCGATCGCTGTGCTTTCTCTGCTGGCAGTGCAGAAGCAACCCAGGCTAAGTTCACCGCCTTGTTAGAGAAGTTACGCAAGCAACCCGTAGTCATCAACGGGAAGACAATCACTTACGCGGTGCTGATTGATGGCTTAAGCGGCGATCTCTTCGTTGTGCAGAAAGTCGGTAGGTTCAAGGGATGGTATGGAGCGGCCGATCTGCTACAAAAAGCGTGGGAGGCTCCACCAGCAACCTCAAGCGATCTTTCGGCTATTCCTGTGATAGCACCAGACATTGGGTTCTTTTCGGTGGGCTGTGCCGACACTCTCAACCCGCGTAACTCAGAGGCTTACCGTCAATTGGCTGTTGTGGCTTTTAAACGGGCGGGGGCTTTCGGGCCTAACGCCTCTTGGAGTGATCAAGCTTGCGCCACTTGGCCAAGCAGAGCCGCAGATCGCTATACTGGGCCTTGGAATCGTCCTACTGCCAATCCGATTTTAGTGATTGGGAACACCTACGATCCGTCTACACCCTATGAAGGTGCGATCGCCATGTCTCGTGCGCTGGCCCGCGCTCGTTTGCTAACCGTTGATGGCTATGGACATACTGTCTTCTTAAATCCTAGTCAATGCGCTAATGAGTACATTACCAATTACTTTATTAAGGGTGAGTTGCCACGCCTAGGAACGATTTGCAAACAGAATGATCAGCCTTTCTCAGACAATTGAGATATAGACCTTTACGATTAGTTCTTACGTTTCTACAATTTCTGTAGCTCGTAATTCAAGATAAAGAGTATCTATCTCTTTAAAAAACAGGATTATTATTGCATAATTTTTGTCTTTAAAGACATTGATTATTGAGAGAGTAAAGATAATAAACTCTTTTCTTGTGATGAAGATAAAGTAATAATTAAAAAATAATTTTGCGGATAGAGATAATCTTCTCCTGATTCATCAATAACTCTAAGGTAACTTTCTTGAGCAGCCGTTTCATCTGGTAAAATTCTATAAATTTTTAGTAATTCCAAGTCGTCACATTCTGTGTTATTAATACAAATAGCAAATTGATTAGAATCTTCTTTCATAGCTTTAATCTAAAAACTTTTTAATTTCCATTTTTCTTTTTCCTATTCCGTGAGCTTCATACCAATGTACTTCAGCTTTACGAAGATTTCCATTAACAAGACGTACAGTAGCTATTCCTTTGAGTTTACGCCAACGACCATAGCCATATTTTTTTTATAATTGTTGTAAGTTTCTAATTGAGTTACCCCAATTGATTTCATAGCTGTAAGCATTAAAAAAATGACCGATTATTGATTTAAATATGTGACTTGTTTCTTACGTTTCTTGCTTATTTAATTTTGAGAACTCATCAAGATAATCACTAATTTCTCCAAGCGCAATTCTAGCCTGCTGTGCTATTTTGTCCATCAAGGGTTCTATATTTTCTTTTGTATCGTTTAGTAAATTTGAGTATTCTTTAAGCTCACCTGCTATAAGTTGACGCCGAGCTATTTCATTTCTAACTTGTAACTCATTACCAATTGCTAATCTATCCCATAAAGTTCTTACAGCATTAATACTAGAAATTATTAATCGCATACAGTTTAAGTGTAGATAATAATCCTTTAAGTATTATATCAGCTAAATTAAAAAAGCAAGAGTGAGCCGAAACCCACCCCAAAAACCTTAACTTTGTCCTTTCTCTACCTCCGCAACCATTAATAATGTTTTTAGGACAGAATCAGGATTTAAACTCATTGAATCAATCCCTAATTCAACAAGGAATTTAGCAAATTCTGGATAATCACTGGGTGCTTGTCCACAAATTCCAATCTTACGACCTTTGGCTTTAGCAGTTTCAATTGCCATTTTGACCATCCGTTTTACTCCTTCATTTCGTTCATCAAATAGATGGGAAACTAAAGCCGAATCTCGGTCAATTCCTAATGTTAATTGGGTTAAATCATTGGAACCAATCGAAAAACCGTCAAAGATTTCGGCAAAGCGATCAGCTAAAATAACGTTACTGGGTAATTCGCACATCACATAAATTTGTAAGCCATTTTCACCCTGTTTTAATCCATGTTTAGCCATTTCTTGAATGACTCGTTTTCCTTCTTCGGGAGTGCGACAAAACGGAATCATCGGAATAACATTGGTTAACCCCATTTCATCCCGTACAATTTTCATCCCTTTACACTCTAAAGCGAAGGCTTCCTGATATGCTGGATCGTAGTAACGTGCGGCCCCGCGCCATCCTAGCATCGGGTTTTCTTCTTCGGGTTCAAACTGACGACCTCCTAAAAGATTGGCGTATTCATTTGATTTGAAGTCCGACATCCGCACAATAACAGGTTTGGGATAAAATGCAGCAGCAATCATGGAAATACCACGCGCTAATTTATCGATGAAAAATTGTGGTTTATTGTCATAGTGTTTCGTAATCTCGGCGATTTCTGCTTGTAGATACTTGTCTTCTAGTTCATCAAACTTCAGCAACGCCATCGGGTGAAGTTGAATGTGATTGGCGATAATAAACTCTAATCGGGCTAAACCGACACCATCCGACGGAAAACTCGCAAAAGAAAAAGCTTGCTCAGGATTTCCGATATTCATCAGAATTTGGGTTCGTGTCCGAGGTAAGTTATCTAATGCTGTTTCTTTAATTTCAAAAGGCAATAACCCCTCATACACTTTTCCTTCTTCCCCTTCACAACAGGATACTGTCACCTCTTGTCCTGTTTTGATGAGTTCAGTTGCCTGGTTACTCCCGACAATTGCAGGAAGACCCATTTCACGTGCTATGATGGCTGCATGGCAGGTTCTACCCCCAGAGTCGGTAATCACCGCGCTGGCCTGTTTCATGATGGGTTCCCAGTCGGGGTCAGTGCGTTTGGTCACTAAAACTTCACCTGGTTGGAATTGATGAATTTGTGAGGGTTCTAGGATAACTCGTGCTTTTCCTTGTCCAATGGCGGCCCCAACACTACGACCTGTGGCTAAGACACGGCTACGTTGTTTGAGTTGATAGAGTCGTAGAACATTGCTTGTTTTGTTCGATTGTACGGTTTCGGGTCGCGCTTGTACGATATAAAGGTCGCCTGTGAGACCATCTTTAGCCCATTCGATATCCATCGGGCTATAGGTTCCTCGAACGTTGGAGTAATGATCTTCGATTTGTATGGCCCAACGTGCTAGGGTTAATATTTCTTCATCATTGAGACAAAATTGTTCTCGTTCGGCGCGACGGACTTCTATATTCTTGGTTAGTTTGGTGCCACCTGTGTCATAGACCATTTTCAGGGCTTTACTACCCAGGCGTTTTTCTAAAATAGGTTGATAGCCTTCTTTTAAAGTGGGTTTAAAAACAAAGTATTCATCGGGGTTGACATTACCTTGGACGACGTTTTCGCCTAATCCATAAGCAGCAGTAATTAAAGCTGCATTTTTAAATCCTGTTTCGGTATCAATGGAGAACATGACCCCAGATGTTGCAAGATCAGAACGTATCATTTTTTGTACCCCCACTGAAAGAGCTACCGAAAAATGATCAAAGTTATTATGATGACGATAGGAAATAGCACGATCGGTAAATAGTGAGGCAAAGCATTGATGACACGCTTCTAAAACGCCTCTAATACCTTGTACATTGAGATAGGTTTCCTGTTGTCCTGCAAAACTCGCATCAGGTAAGTCTTCTGCGGTAGCACTCGAACGTACCGCTACATCTACGCATTTTTCAATATATTCAATCTCTGGATTTTCGCAATTGATATCACCACAGCCATAACGTTCGCCTAAAATACCATAGGCATTAATAATTGCTTGAGTGAGATCATCAGGAAAAGGAGTATTTAAAATTAATCTTCTGGCTTGTTGACCTTTCTCTTGTAAATTTCTAACATCATTAACATCAAGATCTTTAAAAAGTTTTCTGAGTTTAGCTTCTAACCCTGCTGATTCAATAAAGTAATGATATGCTTTTGAAGTTGTCGCAAAACCTGTGGGTACATTAATTCCTTTTGGGGTTAATTGTTGGATCATCTCGCCCAATGAGGAATTTTTACCACCCACTAAATCGACATCTTTACTATTTACTTCTTCAAACCAGAGAATTAAGGCGTTATTTCTTGAGGATGGCGCAGCATTAGATTGAGGTGAGGAAATAACCATCTCTATTTTATACTCCTATGCTTTAATTTCTCTAGTCTAGCGAGTTTTTTCAGAGATGATCCCCAGTTTTTTAATATTTATTTACATCAATTATTCACTCTGCCATCTGGCATAATTGCACCTCGCAAATTAACGCCTGTTAAATTAGCACTCATTAATTCAGCACGAGTTAAATTAGCATTTCTTAAGTCTGCACCTGTTAAATTGGCTCTTGCAAAAAAAACTTCTATCAATTCAGCCTCAACAAAATTAGCCCCTGATAAATTGGCACGACTGAGATCAGCATGATTCATTCTGGCTAAACTTAAATTAGCTTGACTTAAATTAGCACGACTGAGCATCGCATGAGTCATAATGGCACTTTGAAAATTCCCGCCCATGACTTCGGTGTGCATCATTTTTGCCCGTACTAAATTGGCTCCAGATAAGTTAGCACCCACTAATTTAGCACCGACTAAATTGGCATCTGTTAATAAAGCTCCTTTCAAATTTGCTCCACTCAAATCAGCTTTTCTTAAATCGGCATCCCTAAGATTTACTTCTTTTAAATTCGCTCCACTTAAATTAGCCCTAGCTAAATCAACTCCTTTCATATTTGCACCTTGTAAATCAGCTTTATATAAATTAGCTGCTTGTAAATTGGTGTTATAACTTTTCTTTTCTTGGCGCATATTAGTTCCTCGTAAACAAGCACCTGTTAAATTAGCTCCACTTAAATCGGCTCCTCGTAAATCGGCTCCGATTAAATTAGCATCTAATAAAATTGCTAAAGTGATATCTGTTTCTCTTAAATTAGCTCCCTGTAATAAGACACCATGCAAATTAGCACTGCGTAAATCAGCCCCACTTAAATCGGCTTGATTTAAGCTTGCCCCACTTAAATTTGCACCGACTAAATTAGCTTGGGTTAGAATGGCTCGATTCAGATAGGAAAATAATAAATTTGCGCCATGTAAATCAGCTTCATTTAAGGTAATTCCAATTAAATCAGCACCGACTAAGTTAATTCCAGGTAATTTTGAGCCACTAAAAATCGTTTCCCCAGAAGCATATCTATCGATTAATTCTTTTTTATTCATGATTAAATCCTTAAATAATTCTTTGTAAAGCTTGAACAATAATTCCAGCAGTTTGTAAACTGGTATCTTGATCAGGTAGTAGTTTAGCCGCCGCATAAAGTCGAGTTTCTATCTCTTTTAATGGGCAATGTTTTTGTAATATTTGTTCTAATAAATCATCTAGTGTATAACTACTCAAAATTGACCAATCTTGCCCACTTTGATCCCAGGGATGAAATAATACAGAATATAAAATAATTTTGGCTCTAAGGGGATTGGTAAATTGTACTATATCTAAGTGTAATTCAAATGGATCATAATCTCGTTTTGAACCGTTATTAGTAGTTATTGGAGGAGACGTTACAGGTTTAACTAAATTTAATTCTGTAACGATTTGAGATTCATTATAATCAATAATTAGGGTATCTTGTTCGGACGCATTAGCTGATGATTTAACATTTGGTTGAACATGAATAATTTTTGTATCATAAACTTGCGCTTCATTTAGGTTAATTGGAACATATAAACTATCCATTTGGTCAATAATTAAATCAGCGATCGCTACATATAAGGTTTTTTTATTAATATTTTCGGCAATGCGATATAAACTCTCTTTTAATTTAAGTTTTGTAGGATTGTTTTGTCGTAAAGTCCAAATTAATTTTTTTAAGCCATAACTATTAATAATTTCTACATTATTTTCCCATTTATTTTTAGCCGTAGCGAAAATCAATTTTTTCAATCGCTCGATTTCTGGATGATTAGCTAAATCATTAGTGATTTTTACTAAAATAATTTGTTCTTCGCTCAGATTTTGTTCAACAAATTCTAGATTAGGTTTGGTTTCAACTGCTGAGGTAACAAACTCAGTTTTATGGAGCAATGTCGCTGGAGTATTACTATATAATTTTCCAACTTCATCAATAATTACTTTAGCAACCGCCCCATAGACTTTAGGACGATTTAAAGTTTTAACTAGCTTGTAAACTGTAAAAGTTAATTGTTCACTAGAAGGCTTTAAATAAATCAATTCTTGAATTAATGCTTCTGTAGAGACACTATTAACAATACTGGGGTCATTCTCCCAATATTTTTTACAAATACAAAAAATGAGTTTTTTAATCCGAAGTGTTTCTTCATGGGTATTTAGATATTGAACGACTTCATCGAAGACGCTTGCTGACAGTTGCATAGTAACCTCAAAGAAGCAGTGAGCGATATTCTCTTCCTTTATTTAGAGAGTACCCATTGAGGGCGTAACTATTAACTGCTTCTTTTAGTGAATTTGATCAAGTAGTGGGTTTATCTGGTAATGGACGACCTTTGGGTTCAGGTAGGGCGGGATTGGGTTGATATGGCATCGGAACATACTGAACTGAAGGACGACCCCCTTGAGGTTGGGGATATAATTCCATTAAGTCATAGATAGATTTAGGAAGCCCTACGGTGACGGGTAGTCCTAATGCGGTGGCTTCTTCGACAGTAATGGGACAATCATGGGTAATTTGTCCTGTCGTCAGTTTATCGATAATCGTTTCAATATCTTCTGGCGCGATTTTGGATTCTGGTACGTCATCAAGTAAGAGGGTTCGTACAAATCTCTGAACTTGGAACTGTGCTTTTTTCGCTAAATCTGCCATGATCAGGGTTTGATCATCGATTTTATCAATGGATTTGCGTTCGACAACTGAAATAATACTTGCTGCGGCCATTCCACCTAATTGGGGGTCAACTGGGCCTAAAACGGCGTTCGCATCCATCACAATTTCGTCTGACGCGAGGGCTAACATCGTGCCACCACTCATGGCATAGTGAGGAATAAAAACGGTGACTTTGGAAGGATGACGAATTAAGGCCCTAGCAATTTGTTCTGTTGCTAAAACTAATCCCCCTGGTGTATGGAGAATTAAATCAATCGGGACATTAGGAGGGGTAAAACGGATGGCACGTAAAACTTGTTCAGAATCTTCGATTGAGATATAGCGCGATAGGGGAATTCCTAATAAGCTAATTGACTCTTGACGGTGAATCAAAAGAATAACACGGCTTTGTCTTGATTGTTCAAAGGTTTGTAGGGTACGAAGGCGTTGAAATTCGATGCGACGACGTTGCACAAGGGGTTGAATGGCAGAAATGAGAAAGAAAATGCCAATAATTTCACCAAAGCCGAATGACATAGGATTTTTCAGTTTTGTAAAATTTGTTTTAAAAGTGATTTTACTTCTAAGACGACAAAAAAGGGGCAAAGATCATCCTAAAGTTGAATCTTTTCCCCTATTATTTCTAAACTATCCACTACAAAATTTAAAGGGCTGTTTTTCCGTTGCCGTTGCCGTTGCTGTGTTCGTTGCTATGTCCATTTCCATTAGCTAAACGGGGTTGAATTACTCCATAACCGCCATGATTTCGACTGTAGATAACGTTAATTTCATGGGTATCTTGGTTGAGAAACATATAAAAATCGTGATCGACTAATTGAAGTTGTACTAATGCCTCATCAATTGACATCGGTGGCATGGCAAAATATTTCATTCTGACGACTTCTTGAGGAAGTTCGGGTAAACGATCGCCAATTTCTACGGGTTGCGTTTCTATTTCTGTCCCTAACTCGCCTGCTGGTATCAAAACATGACTTTTCTTATCTTGATGTCGTTCTTTATATTTACGAAGCTGTCGGGCAATTTTATCAGATACTAAATCGATACTTGCATACAAATTTTCACTACCTTCCTGGGCCCGAATCACGGTTCCGTTAGCATATACGGTGACTTCTGCTTTATGTCTGTCGGCAATTCGCGCATTCCGTTCTACTGATAAATGTACGTCTACCTTGGTCGTTATTGCTTGAAAATGTTTAACCGCTTTTTCTAATTTTTCCTCTACATAATCATGAATCGCTTTAGTAACAGTAATATTATTGCCCTGAATTAAAAGCTTCATAATTGATGACTCCATCTGTAATCTAGGTTTCAGTTAGGTTGAAAAGCTTGATTAACAAGTCTAAGTGATTAATCACTGTCTTGTTTAGTTGTCTGATAAATATGAACCACGCAATCTGGAATATACCCAAATTTTGCCTTTAAATGTGATAACTTGTTTTTTTTGCTCTAGCTTCAAATGCAAGTAAAACATTTAGCTCTTCATGAGGATCATAGAAATAATCAATTAAGTCTGATCCACTTAGCATAAATTTATAGTTAGTGAATAGTGAACACTATTTGAGATTAGGTATTTGAGATTAAATGATGATTCCTACTCGATTTCTTGATTTTTTGGGGTTCTTTTCTAGAAAGATTGTATCTAGAAATATTGGACTAGAAGGATGTACGTTCCTCTCTTCTCTCTTTAGTTTTATTCTAGATCATTTTGCAAAATTTGTCCCTAAATTGGTTGGGTAATTCAGATCTAGGGATGGCAAAAGATGAGTTGACCTCCAAATTTATTTGATACTTTTAGATTAGCATTCTGTAGCCTATAACACATCGCTTTTTATGGTCTTTTTATTTTCCTTTGCATCCTTTTACATTTGTTAACAATTTGCCATCACTAAAGTATAGTTTTAATACAATCCTGTCCAAGATGTGTGTGTATTTACACAAATGAATGTTTCATCACAAAGACGATGCTTATTGCAAATACAGAGCGTGGTACCTTATGCTAAGGCGTGGGAAGAACAACGATCCCTAGTGCGAGAACGATTAGCCGATCCGACTCTAGATGACATCCTGCTCTTACTCGAACACCCTCCAGTCTATACACTGGGAACGGGTGCAAATCTTAAGTTTCTTAAATTTGATCCCACTCAAACGACAGATGAAGTGTATCGGATTGAAAGAGGTGGGGAAGTGACTTATCATTGTCCAGGGCAGTTAGTAGGCTATCCGATTCTGAATCTACGCTATTATCGTCAAGATCTACATTGGTATCTCCGACAACTTGAAGAAGTGATCATCCAACTGCTCAAGGGATATCATTTAGAGGGACAAAGAATTGATGGTTTAACGGGTGTTTGGGTAGAAGGCTATAAAGTGGCAGCAATTGGCATTAAGGTGACGCGCTGGATGACGATGCACGGTTTCTCCCTTAATGTTTGTCCCGATCTATCTGGGTTTGCTGCGATCGTTCCTTGTGGGATTGAGGATAAACCCGTCGGTAGTCTCGTTCAATTTTTACCCCATCTGATTTTAGAAGAGGTACGTCAAGATTTATTAAGATGCTTTGCTGAGGTATTTCAGGTGCATTTCATTAATTTATAGATGGCTAAACGGTTCCCAGTTTAAAACGTCTTCTAGAATTGCTTGATAACCCTGTGTATTGGGATGTAGTCCATCTTCACTTAAATGTGAGCGTTCCCATTCTTTTCCTCTATTCATCCAAAGCTCAAATAAATCTAAATAAGGAATATTTTTTTCTAAACAGGCTTTTTTTGTGGCTTCCTTGTAACGATATTGGTCAAAATGATTGTAGTAAAAGCAATCCAAAAAGGGCATTTTGCTTTCATCAACTGGAATCATCCCGACAAAAATTACAGGACAAAGTTGTTCTGCTTGAGCGAGTAAAAGAGAGATTTGTCCAGTAAAAGTGTCAAAATCGGTAAAAGATTTCCCATCAGGACGACTCAACCGCGCCGAGTCATTCACTCCCACTGAAAGAATAATTAAATCGGGAACTTTGTTCTTCAGTTCTCCACGTAAACGAAATTCTTGTTCTAGTCGATCTGCGACTTGAATAACGCGATCGCCCCTAATCCCTAAATTGTATAAAGTGTGACTATTCGTTTCGCTCCCCATCCACTGACGGCGTAGGCGTTCTATCCAGCCTCCCCCAATTGGATCACCGTAACCATATACTAAACTATCTCCTAATGCCACAATCTTGAGTTGTCTAGAACAAGAAAATAAGGTAGTCTGATTGGGTTTAGCTAGGGTTTGCATAAAATCATCACCTGTTACTACTTTTTTAACAAAATTATACAAAAATATTTCTAAACGTTTCTTAATGTTTCTCAATATTTGAGTGGAAACTATTATATTACATGAGTTGCTTTTAAGGGAATATCTGTATTGATGTACCAAAAAAGGAAAATCAATGCTTTTTTGTAACCTATCTAGCCTTAAACCTCAACCCGAAGTTAAGCTACAATACAAGTTCACACCATCAATATTCTGTCTATGCAAAAAAGACACACTTTTGATTCATCCCAAATTATGTATCGTGCCGACGAGTTAATGAAAGCTGCGTCCAATCGGTATCGAATTACTGTACAAGTCGCCAATCGTGCTAAACGCAGACGTTACGAGGATGTTGATAGTATTGATGATCCGATGATGAAACCAGCAATTCGCGCTATTATCGAGATGTCTGACGAACTGACACAACCCGAAATTATTAGCGATTAAATTAATGAAGAGAAGTCAATTGACCCGACAGTTATGGTCATTCTTCAAAAGTTTTGTGGGGATAGCCATCGGGTTATCCCTCTCGTTTGGGATCGCTCATTTAACCCACGCACAATCGATCCGTCCTGAATATGTTGCTAATATTGTTTATCAACGTCTTCCAGACATTCCTAAAGAAAATCAGTACATTCGTCAATCAACCAAAGAAGTTGATCCAGATAACACACTGATTAGTCGATTCATACGCTACAACCAAGATATACAAAAACGCCCAGTGCGATATCGTTTCGATTGGAAATTGTCCCTAGCAGATTATTTAGGGGCCAATGAACCCGTAAAAGAAGAACTTTACCCTGGAAGAAATACTTTAACCGTTAATCCCTACAAAAAAGATTTAGAAGCGATTCAGAGTCTTAACCGTCGTCAACGAAATGATTTAGTCAATGTTTTAGTAAATGTTTACAATCCGCAACAGAACATACCTAACACTCCACAACCTTCGACTCAACCATCCCCTCAATCGTCTCCTGTGACGACACCTCAAAAACCTAATTTTTCCCAGCCAGGGGACTCTCAGTTACTAAAACCTTAGTCATGACACAACGTTTAATTAAACAGGGGTTAGGATGGCGGATTGGTTGGAATTCCAATACGGACATTTATCAAGGGTTAGTCGGGACAGATGATTGGGCGATCGAATTAACCGAAACTGAATTTAAAGATTTTTGTCGTTTATTTGAACAATTGGCCCTATCCATGCAACAGATGTCTCAAGAGTTGATGGATCAAGAACGCATCGCTTGTGAAGCCGAAAGTCAGCTAATGTGGTTAGAAGTCGAAGGCCTTCCTCATGCTTATTCTCTGAGGCTCCTACTCTCTCAAGGTCGTCGCTGTGAAGGGTATTGGCCAGAAACGGTTACAAAAGAATTATTACAAGCTGTTCAAACAATTTTAGTTTTTTAGTTGCTTTTTTACACTCATTTAGGTTATAGTTATAAATCGTTGACATCGGGGCGTAGCGCAGCTTGGTAGCGCACTACTTTGGGGTAGTAGGGGTCGTGAGTTCGAATCTCGCCGCTCCGATTTAATTAAAATGACTTTTGTACAGTAGGTTTGGTAAAACTTACCGAGAGTTTTGTTGTTCATTAAATAATAATGTCCAAAAAACTGGCACCTAAGTTACTATAAGTATGATGGTACAAGGAATTGACTGATTTTGAGTCAAAGTTCCTCATCTTTAGATTTGGCTCAAAAAAACTTTTTAGGCAGTTTTAAAGAATTAATGTTCAAAAATTAGTTCTCATAACTAAACCTAAATCATGTTTGGCGTGAGAAAACTGATGTTCTAACCTTAGAGGGTTACGCAGTTTTAATATTTTGCTTTAATTTCAACTTAAATCAATTTGTTGCTATTGTAAGCAAGGTTAAACTTCGCCATGTTGATGCCTCTCGATTTTTTGTTTCGTTTGTTGTCCAATCTGATAACAATCGCCCTACTTGGTGGTGGAGCTTACATTTACTATCAGTGGTACGAAGGCGTATTAGTTAGCGATCGCTGGCTATATCTAAGCATGGGACTCTTTTTATGGTCGTTCTTAGGCTTTATACCCATTTTGCTGCTCCATCGGAGTGGACGAGATGAACCGAAACCGATGCGTAGCGACCGAGTGCAACGTTTAACCAGACCCGATGGCAGCGAAATTCAAGTCGAATTTTACGGCTCTGAACGCGCTCCAACTCTGCTACTGACACACGGCTGGGGGCCTGATAGTACCGTCTGGTATTATGCTAAAAAGCAACTAAGTGATCAGTTTCGCGTCGTTGTTTGGGATCTACCTGGTTTAGGCAAGTCTAAAAAGCCACGAAACAAAGACTACTCCTTAGAAAAGTATGCCCGTGACCTAGAGGCAGTATTAGCACAAGTTGAAGAACCTGTCATTTTACTCGGACACAGCATGGGAGCGATGATTCTACTAACTTTTTGCCGTTTATTTCCTCAACAACTGGAGCAGAAAGTGGCGGGCTTAATCTTGGTCGATGGAACCTATACCAATCCCGTTAAAACGACTACGCTGAACAAATTGTTACTAGCACTACAAAAGCCTTTGTTACAACCATTGCTAACGATTGCGATCGTCCTCTCCCCTCTATTATGGCTTACAAGTTGGCTAAGTTATTTCAATGGTTCAACGTTACTCACAACTGAACTTTCTGGTTTTACGGGCACAGAGACGCGAGGACAGCTTAATTTTTCGAGTTTGATTGGCCTCAAGGCTTCCCCAGGCGTTTTGGCACGAGGAGTTCTGGCGATGTTTAAGTTTGATGAGACAGCAACGTTACCTCAAATCTCTGTTCCCACGCTAGTCGTTGTTGGCAAGTCTGATATTGCCACGCGACCCTTTGCCAGTCAACGCATGAGTACAGAAATACCGCAAGCCGAACTGAGCGTACTGTCTCCAGGGGGACACATGGCACTGATGGAACGCAATCAACAATTTTCAGAAATCATTCGCGCATTTAGCACTTCTTGCTTGAAGTTAAAAAAATGAGTTAAACTGACTCTTAAAAGATAACAGCGAGCAGGATTTTTTCTTCTGTGAGCATATGGTCTCAGTTACCTCTACGTTAACTAATTAATACTAATGTACATAAATTTAATCTTTACTGGTTTTTTATCGCTTACTCTATAAAACTTTAAATGTCAACCATATTTTCTTAAAGCTTCAATTAAAAATTATCCAAAAATCATACATTAATGGATAATTTAAAGATTTTTAATAATAAAGATACTAAAAATAATCTTAAATAAATTGACCAGTGTTTAAAAAGATGTTATTTATTTAGAATATTTAAACTAGAAATAAATTAGGAGATTATTTAAGTTCCGTCTAACTTAAATTTAAAAGTTTTATCAAGCATAAGCAAAATTGATAACATTTATCAGACATTGTTTCAAGTCAATAACTATAACGATGAACAATGGTATTTCATCGATAAATTACACCGATGCTTTAAATCAAGCTGATGCTCTTTTTGCTCAAGTAACCCCTCCAATGGTGATTTTACAGATAATCGCCGTGCCTATCAACCCAATGAACCCACTCTTTCATACAGTGCGGGTTTAATAGGTGCTTTGGCTGGCTTGTATGATCAGTATGGCGGGGCCCCTTTGAGCGATACAATGTTCCAATTTGTTTAAGATTAAATTTGTATCTACTAACCCCTGTCTCAACTCGTTTTATGTCCACCGACGAAAGAAAGAATTTTCTTCCCAAGCATGAGCAGTTAATTGTTCAATAGCCTTTAATTCTGAATCAGGTAACGGTCTAAACGCTTGAGCCACCCGAACATTAGCCTCTAATTGTTCTGGATTTTCTGCGGCAATAATACAACAATCCACGCCTTTTAAAGACATGACATAACCAAACGCTTGTTCCATTCCAGTGAGGACTCCAGGTTGGAATAATTTGCCATAAGCAGGAACTTTCATGGCAATTACGCCAATTTTTTTAGCTTGAGTGACGGGTAAAACGCTTGTACTAAACGGTCGGGGATGGTGAATATCGGCAGCATTAATCGAAATAAGAGTCGTATCAAAAGGATAACGATTTAAGCCCTCGATGATGATCTCTGGTTCATGGTGTCCTGTAATTCCCGTAAAACGGATGATTTTTTGTTCTTTTGCTTCTTCTAATGCAACGATCGCACCATTAGAGCTAAAAATTTGTGCTAAGTCTTCTTTAAACGACACATGGTGTAATTGCCACAAATCGAGATAATCTGTATTAAGACTATGAAGCGATCGTTCTAACTCTCTCCAAGCTCCATCTCGATCTCGAAAACCTGTTTTACTAGCCAAAAAGATCTCCTTTCGATAGGGAGGTAAAACTTTTCCTAAATAGTCTTCAGATGGGCCATAACTAGCGGCCGTATCATAATAACGAATTCCTAAACTTAAGGCTTTTTCGATAATCTCAAGTGCAGCAGTTTCATGTCCTTGCCATGATAAGGGGGTTTTTCCAGCACCACCTAGTCCTAGTAGAGGGACTTTAATTCCAGTATTGCCTAATTCTCGTTCGGGTAGGGTCGGTAATGATAAACGTGCTGAGGTTTGCTGAGTTAGTCCTGCACATCCAACAATCGTACCTGCACTCGCTAGACTGCTTAGAATAAAATTCCGTCGTGTGAGTTTGCTATTCATCGGATGAAAAACTTTTTTCTTTAATCTAACTTTTCTATACCCGATTTTCAATGTTAGGCAGACAAGTAGGAAGCCCCTCCTTAAATTAGCAAGCAATACAGATAATAAAGAATTAATTCAACAACCCTTTAAACAAGAGGGGATAAGAGGAGTTGTTGAACAATCTATATCTAAAAATCTATTACAAGATGAATTGAAAGTTTTAAATATTGGAGATCGCATAGTTAATGTAATAATTGAAGTCAAAAACGCCTAACTAAAATCTTTCTTAATGCACCAACGAGTGATCTTTTATGGAAAATTTGACAATAGAATCTTTAGAAGAAAAACTGCGACAAGCCATGCTCATCAGTGATGTCTCTACCCTAGATGAACTCATTGCCGATGACTTGGTTTTTACGATGCACACGGGTCAGGTGGTTGACAAGCAATACGACCTCGAAGCGCATCAGTCTGGAATTTTCAAGTTTACAAAATTGGAAATTAGCGATCGCCAAATTCATTCTTATGGTGATTGCATCGTCGTTACCCTCAAAGCTGAAATTGCTGGAACTTTAAACCATCAATTTTTTGAAGAGTCCTATCGCTTTACTCGCGTTTGGGTACAGCGACAAAACCGTTGGCAAATCGTCGCAGGTCATGTGAGTCAAATGCCTTTCATCAGATGAAAAAATAAAAGTGACTGAAGCTTGAATGAACTTCTACCTTAGCCAACCCAGATTCATTTAATCCAGTAGCCACCAAACCCGCACCCGTATTAGTACCAAAGTCTTTGATAGATTCGACAGCATGAACTAGGTTTGTCTAATTTTTTGAATGAGATCGTTTATTAGAAGCGCAAGAAATCCCATGAGTGAAGTATATATTCAGATGGAAGGCGATTTGTTTGAAGAAGTTCAAAACGCTGGTCTTTTCAAAGACTCGAAAACCTTTCCTGATTGTTGTCCTTTTGACCCTCCCGAAGTGGTTCAGAAACGATATTATGAACAAAAAACTCAAGATAATTTCAACCTAAAGTCATTCATTTTGACTAACTTTGATTGTCCAAAAGAATTTGAAGAATGACAGAACGCTTAGTTAGAATGAGAACTCATATCCGTGATCTCTGGAAGGAACTGTATCGGCATACGGAAAATGTACCAGCCTATAGTACACTCCTTCCATTACCCTTCCCTTACATTTTGCCTGGTGGTCGTTTTAGAGAAATTTATTATTGGGATAGTTATTTTACCTTTTTGGGATTGGTTAGAAATGGGCATCTTAAGCGGATAGAGGAGATGATAGCCAATTTTGCTCATCTAATCGATGTTTATGGACATATTCCCAATGGCAATCGGGTTTATTATCTGACTCGCTCTCAGCCACCTTTTTTTTGTTGTATGCTTCAACTTCTTGAACAGCAAAAGGGTTTTCTGAGCGTGTCCCCATACCTATCTCAACTGATAAGAGAATATAACTATTGGATGTCTGGTATAAATAACCTTACCGAAGAAAGGAGAGAAAACAGTAGGGTAGTTAGATTAGAAGGAACAGAGATTTTAAACCGTTATTGGGATGAAAGTAATAATCCCCGACCAGAAGCTTACCGAGAAGATCAAAACACCTATCAAAACACTGTATCAGAACGCCGAGAAAATCTATACAGAAATCTTCGAGCGGTGGCTGAATCTGGATGGGATTTTAGTAGCCGTTGGTTGCAGGGTGAGCAATGGAGTCTAACCAGCATTCGCACTACAGAAATTATTCCCGTCGATCTCAACTGTCTGATATTTAATATAGAACGACAACTTGCTAGTTGGTGTGCTAAAGTTCCTAAAGTAGATGAAAGCATAAGTTACCAAGTCGCTGCGGAACAACGGAGACAAGCTATTCTGAAATACTGCTGGAATGATGAGCAGGGTTGGTTCTGTGATTATGCTTGGTTTGAGGAACAACGGAGCGAAGTTTTATCTTTAGCGGGAGTGTTTCCACTTTTCTTTAAAATTGCTCTACCAGAACAAGCAGCGCAGATAGCAGCAAGAATAGAAAGGGACTTTTTGAAAGCTGGTGGTGTAGTAACCACTTTGCATTACTCTGGACAACAGTGGGATGCACCGAATGGATGGGCCCCTCTACAATGGATAACAGTACAGGGATTGCTCAATTATGGGTATGTGGCTCTGGCTCAAGAAATTGCTAGGCGATTTGTCACGCTTGCTGCTGACGTGTACGAAAAAACTGGCCTAATGATGGAGAAGTATAATGTCTGTGAACTTGATTGTCCCGCTAGTGATGGCGAATATCCCACACAAAGGGGTTTTGGCTGGACTAACGGCGTAGTTGAAGCTTTAGCCGATTGTTTGAATCTTTTGATGAACTGATAGTAACTTTTGAATGTCAAACCCCTTTTAATCTTGGCGAAAGTTTTTCTTTTACTGACAACTCATCACACAAGATAATACAGCCCGTTTTTTATTGTAAAGAAATATGAAATTTACATAAAAGTAGAGGAACTAACCTGATAGAAGATTAAACCATCTAGACTATTTATCAAATAAAACGAATGAATAATATGAATTTTAGACAAATAGAACTCTATCAAAGAATTCAAGCATTTTCATTTGATCGGATTGATGTTCAACTTCCGTTTAGTAAACGATTAGCTAAAGAAAATGGATGGTCATCGCAATATACGCAATAATCTTAGGAATTATTGGTTTAATTTGGGCAAGTTGGTTACGTGATTCTCTTTGTTTACCCGATGGTACTCCTAATCAGCAAACTGAGAATTTAAACCTCTATGAAATAGCTTTTCTTGCTGGTGATAGCAATCGAGTGATCCGAACAGCGATTACTAGCCTAGTCCAACAAGGATATGCTGAAATAGAAACAAGTCAATTTTTATGGAGAAAGCAACGAAAACTAATTGTTAAAAAAATGGTTGCTTCGAGTTGTCATCCGATAGAACAAGCTGTTGCCCAAGAGATTATCGCAACCGATGGACGTATTGAGCAGATTTTACACAAAACTAAAGGTGCAACAAATATGGTATGCGAACACCTACAGCGACTTGGACTGGTAATGAGTTCCGAGCAATCTTTCAAAGCACAAGTCTATCCATCACTCATCTTTGTTTTTCTCTTGGGATTGGGTATTATCAAAATGTTAGTCGGGATTTCTCGTGACAAACCGATTGAATTTTTGATTTTCTGTCTTTTGGTTGTTGCGATTTATGGCGGAAGTTTCTTGACTAAACCTCATCGCAGTCGTTATGGCGATCATGTTTTAAAAAATCTGGTTGATCGCTTTAAGCCTTTGAAAACCGCCAATAGGGATGGTGAGCAGCTTCTTTTATCATTTGCTGTACTTGGCTCAACCATTTTAGCCGCTAATCCTGCCTTTGCTGAACTGACTCAAATGTTTATTTCTATCGGTGGTGGTGACAGTGGGGATGGTGGAGATGGTGGTGGATGTGGTGGTGGATGTGGTGGATGTGGTGGATAGCTCTACCAAAAGCGGTTTACCATTGAGCAAGCACGAAAGGCAGGCTTCACATAAATAGCCTTGAGATGAACGCTTCTATACTCATCGTCACTATTTCTCCTAAATTATTCATTCTAATTTTTGGAGAGTGACAAAAGAAGGATAGCTTAAGCTGTAGTTTCAATGGCTGCTGACCAACTTAGTTTATAGTAAGCTGTAGGTATGAATTTAAAGAAAAAATGTACATGAATTGAGACTAGATGAAGTACTCTCGGTGCTGTACGACGACTTTTCGTCACAGAAAAACTCAAACTGATTCGGTTACTAGCTGTAGATTTAGATCTGGCTTTTGAAAATTTCACCTTTAGAACTCCTCAAAACCTATGATTTGCTAACTTTACACAATAGCTTCTTTTCAGATGCAGTTATAGAAAAGTACAAAAATCTTCTTTAATTAAGGACAAACTAATTTTTTTCTTAAATTTTACATTTTCTTTGACCGTTTTTTTATTAAAGTTTGAAATTTAATCAAAATCATCAACAGTCAAATAATGAACAAAGCCAACAACATAGAAGATATCTACCCTCTCTCTCCCATGCAACAGGGAATGCTATTTCATGCTCTTATTACTCCTGATGCGGGGGCTTATATTCCTCAGATTTGTTTAACTCTTGAAGGTTTTCTAGATCATCTTCAGTTTAAACAAGCATGGGAAAAAGTATTAATTAGACATCCTGTTTTACGAACCGCTTTCAATTGGGAAAAACGTGATAAACCCTTCCAAATCGTCTATCAACAAGTTACATTACCTTGGTTAGAACACGATTGGCAAAATAATTCACCTGATGAGCAACAACAATTATTAAATAACTTTTTAGAAAAAGACAGCCAACAAGGCTTTGACTTAAAAAAGCCACCATTAATCAGACTAAACCTGATTCAACTTACTGAGAAAAAATATTATTTAGTTTGGACACAACACCATATTATTTTAGATGGTTGGTCATCAGGATTAGTAATTAAAGATGTTTTTGCACTTTATCAAAATCAAGATTTATCTCATAACCGATCCTATAGCGAGTATATCGCATGGCTCAATCAACAAAATCAATTATCGGCTCAACAGTTTTGGCAAAATAAACTAAAAGGTTTTACGGCTCCAATAGATTTAAAGATTGATCGCCCTTCAAATACGATAGGATTAGATGAGCAAGAAATCTCTCTACCACTAACTTCTCTTCAATTTTTTACTAAACAGCATCAACTCACTCTAAATACCCTCATTCAAGGCACTTTTGCCATTCTACTCAGTCATTATAGTGGTGAAGAAGATATCGTTTTTGGGGCTACTTCTGCGGGTCGTCCACCTGCTTTAATAGGAGTAGAATCGATGGTAGGACTGTTTATCAATACCTTACCTGTCCGTATTCAGGTTCCTTATCAAGCTTTTTTAATTCCTTGGTTAAAAAATTTACAAACCCAACAAGCCGAAACCTTACAGTATGAATATAGCTCATTACTGGATATTCAACAATGGAGCGATTTAAGTGCAGGTTTACCGTTATTTGAAAGTATTTTAGTCTTTGAAAATTATCCAGTTGATGCTTCTTTAACTCAGCAAAATCAAAATTTAAGTATTAGTGAGGTAAATTCGGTCGAGTGGACAAGTTTTCCTCTAACAGTTTTAGTTAGCTCAGGTACAGAACTAACGATTAAGTTAAAATATCAGTGCAATCGCTTTTCATCGGATACGATCGCCCGAATCTTAAATCATTTTCAAACCTTGTTAGAAGAAATTGTAACAAATCCTAAAAGACGTTTAGGAGAAATTCCAATACTGACACAATCTGAACAACATCAGTTACGGGTAGAGTGGAATGATACTAAAGTAGATTATCCTAAAAATCAATGTTTACATGAACGTTTTGAAAGACAGGTAGAAAAAATACCCGAAACAATAGCAGTAATTTTTGAAGATCAACAATTAACCTATTTTGAGTTAAATAATAAAGCAAATCAACTAGCACATTATTTACAATCTTTAGGAGTAAAACCAGGTGATCTAGTGGGTATTTGTCTAGAACGTTCTTTAGAAATGGTCATCGGGATTTTCGGAATTCTTAAAGCGGGTGGTGCTTATGTACCAATCGATCCGACTTATCCCATCGACAGACAATCTTTTATGTTAACCGATGCTCAAGTATCTATCTTATTAACTCATTCGATAATAGTAGAAACGCAAAATTTCTCGTCTATACCTAAGAAGATAATTTATTTAGATCGAGATTGGACGATGATTGCTCAATATTCCCATCTAAACCCAATGAGTAAAGTAACGAGTGAACATGAGGTTTATGTCATTTATACTTCTGGTTCAACAGGAAAACCAAAAGGAGTCATCAACACCCACCAAGGATTAATTAATCGTTTAGTTTGGATGCAGGAAACTTATCACTTAACTGCTAGTGACAGAGTTCTTCAAAAAACATCGATTAGCTTTGATGTATCGGTCTGGGAAATTTTCTGGCCATTATTAGAAGGTTCTTGTCTAATTTTAGCCAAACCCGATGGACAAAAAGATAGTGCTTATTTAATCGAGTTAATTATTGAACAAAAAATTACTACCCTGCATTTTGTCCCTTCGATGCTAAAAGTATTTCTCGATGAACCCAGAATCAAAGACTGTCAATCGCTACAACGGGTAATTTGTAGTGGGGAAGCTTTATCTCTTGAACTTCAAAATCGTTTCTTTTCTTGTCTTGATGCAGAACTACACAATCTTTATGGCCCAACAGAAGCAGCAATTGATGTCACTTATTGGTCATGTCAACCCACATCTTTATCGGTTCCTATTGGTAAAGCGATCGCCAATACTCAAATTTATATACTTGACAACAATGCACAATTAGTATCCATTGGAGTCACTGGAGAAATTCATATCGGAGGAGATGGACTCGCAAGAGGATATTATAATCGTCCCGACTTAACAGCAGAAAAATTCATTCCTCATCCCTTTGAAGCAGGAAAACGATTATATAAAACAGGTGATCTAGCTCGCTATTTATCGGATGGGACAATCGAATATTTAGGACGTATCGATCACCAAGTAAAAATTAGAGGTTTCCGTATAGAATTAGGAGAAATTGAAGCGGTCTTATCTGAGTATTCTACTGTAAAAGAAGCAATTGTTTTGATGCAAGGCGAGGAAGAAAATCAATATTTAGTCGCTTATCTTCTCTGTGAGGCAAAAACGTTATCTGTGACTGAGCTACGTCACTATCTCCAAGAAAAGTTACCTTATTATATGATTCCGTCTGATTTTGTCATTCTTGAACAATTTCCTCTCAATTTAAACGGAAAGCTTGAGCGAAAAGCCTTACCAACCCTCACTCAGAGCCGCAAGAATTATACTGAACCGCGTAATGCCACCGAAGAAAAAATAGCCAAAATCTGGCAAGACGTTTTAAAAATCGAGAAAATTGGCGTATATGATAACTTTTTTGAAATAGGTGGAAATTCTTTATTAGCAATTCGGATTAATAGTCGTTTATGTCAGACATTTAAACTAGAATTACCATTACGAACTCTATTTGAAAAAACAACCATTGCGAGTTTAGCTGAACGCATTGAAGTAATACACATGACCTTTAATCAACTTTCGCAACCTTCCACAAACTTAAGCAATCAACTTGCAAAAGAGAATGAGATAACAGGGAAAACAATCATTGAAGTCATTGATTGACACTCCCAGGTGTTAACACGTGGGATTCTTGGTTCAACGAGTCCACTTAAACTAAATGCCTTGCGGTATCTAGTCCAGAGATGGTTCTCTCCCCAAGCTTTTCGCTCACAGAAAGAAGCCTGTTCCCGACTGAGCGACGGTACAGTTCAAAACCTTAAATGTTTAGCTTCTCTGTTACTTGGTGCTTGAAGATTTTACCTGATAGAGCTTTTCCTCTCCGAACCCCTATCTTCAGTTTTCAAGGTGCGTCAGTCTCTCGACTACTGGGTTTTTAAAGCGGTTGATTACCCGATCTGCTATACTCTAATTATAGATTACATTTTAGAGTTATGGCAAGAGAGAAAAAGATTCAATTCAATGTCAACGAGCAAGAATACCAATTGCTAAAAACTTATGCAGAGTCTAAAAATCTTTCAATGGCTGAAATCCTTCGAGATTACATTAAATCCCTGCCTGCCTTAGCTCCGCACGCCTAAAGGCGTAGGTTTACGGCAGTTCCTATAAGATTTTATTGTTTTGTCAAGTTAACTTTTGGGTAGGGGAGGTAAGATGGCTGAATGTCCTTTTTGCTCTCAGCAACGCCACGCAGAACCTATTTTTTAACTAAATTTAATGTCCATTCTCCATTTCCAGTCAGTTCCAAAACCTGTTGATGATACTTGAATAACGAGGGACGATGACCGACACTAATAAATGTAATGCCAGTTTCTTGTAAATGTTGGTAGAGTAAAGCTTCATTTTTTTCATCTAAAGCACTGGTCGATTCGTCTAAAATAGCGTATTTTGGTTGATTGATGAACAAACGAGCAAAGGCTAAACGTTGTTGTTCTCCTGATGATAGTACATTTGTCCAGTCTATGACCGTTTCTAAACCTCCAAAGCGGGTCACTAAATCTGCTAGATTAACTTGTTGAAGAACCTTTAGAAGTTGTTCATCTGACAGGTTTAAATCGGAGCTAGGATAGAGCAATTGTTCACGTAGTGATCCTAAAATCATATAGGGACGTTGGGGTAAAAATAGCATTTGTTCTCTTGGGGGTTGTTGAATGATTCCTGTTCCCGAATACCATAAACCCGCTAAAGCTCGTAATAGGGAACTTTTACCAACGCCACTGGCTCCAATAATTAACAATCCTTGACCCGAGACAATCATAACCGATAAATCTTCAACTAAAAGTGTTTGATAATCTGGGGTTTGTAAAGTCAAATTTTTTAGAGCGAAATGAGAATGTTCAATGATTTCAATGCTTGTATTCTTGATGTGGGATTGAGTGATAAAGCGAGACATTGTATCTAAACGTGTGATACCAGCCGCAAAAGCACTTAATTCATCAAATTGAGTGATTAATAGGGCTAAAGCAATTAAAATACTTCTAAAAGCAACACCTGCTTTAGAAAATTCTCCAATTTCTAGTTCACCTGACAAAATACGCGGAGCAAGGATCAATCCAGGTAAAATAAAAGTAATATATTGATAACCATTCTGAAATAGATTTAGGTTCAATTGCCAGCGTATCAGGTGGTTAAAATTCTGAAAAACCCTGTAAAATCGCTGCTGAATTTGCTCTTGTTCTTGCGCTTGACCTTGATAAAAAGCGATCGCTTCAGCATTTTCTCGAATCCGAACTAAACCAAAGCGAAAATCTGCTTCACGTTTAAGTTGTTCTAAATTAATGCTAATAAAAATACGACCAAAAACAATCATTGTTACAACGGTTCCTACTACTGCATAGATAATTAAAAAAATCATTAAAAGCTTAGAGATAGACCACAGTAACCCAGTAAACCCAATGAGTTGTAAAACTGCATCCAATAAAATAATTACAAAATTTAAAGATTGTTGTGTAAAAGTTTTAACATCATCTGCAATTCTTTGATCTGGATTATCAATTTCTGGATAAAAACTCATCTGATAAAAAGATTGTCCACTGAGATAACCTCTAATAAAATAATCTGTTAGCCAGCGTCGCCAATATAGACCTAAACTCGCTTGTAGATAAATTTTATAAGACAGTAAAGGGACTCCAATCACAATCATTCCTAAGAAAATGATCACCGCTTGCATAAACCGTTCAGAATCTTGATCAGTTAGTGCTGAAGTCACTTCTCCTAAAAAAATACTTAATAATAATAATAAAGCCGTACTAACTAAAGACAAAAAAATGAGTAGAATAAAAAGTCCGATCGCTTGCCATTTTTCTTGACTAAACCAGTAGAGTTTAGCAATTTTCCAATATTGTCGCCATAACTGAGGATCAAATTGATTCATTTTTAATTTTTACGATAATTAGCGGCTGAACTTAAAAACCATCGGTGATTTTCAGACAGTTCTAACACCTGTTGATGATATTTTACCAGTGTAGAACGATGACCAACACTAACAAAAGTTAAGGAAGTTTCGAGCAGTTGATCATACAGTAATGCTTCATGATGAACATCTAAAGCACTTGTCGCTTCATCTAAAATTGCATAGGTTGGTTGATAGATTAAAAGTCTGAGCATAGCTAGTCTTTGTTGTTCTCCAAGTGAAAGAACTTTTGACCAGTCTTCAACACAATCCAAAGTACCATAACGACTGACTAAATGAGCTAAATTCATTTGTTCTAGTTGTTGTAATAATTGCTGATCATCGATATCTAACTGATGGTTAGGATATAACAATTGTTGTCGTAGTGAACCCAAAATCATATAAGGTTTTTGGGGTAAAAATAAAATTTTTTCTCTTGAGGGACGCTCAATAATTCCAGTCCCCGAATTCCATAAACCCGCTATGGCTCGTAGTAGAGAACTTTTTCCGACACCACTCGCTCCAACAATGAGAAGCGATTGATTAACAGAAATAGTTAGAGACAATTCTTTAACTAAAGTAGTTTGATTGGCAGGTGTTTGTAAAGTTAGATTAATGATCGATAACTCAGCTTTTTCTCTAAGTTCAATTGTCGAATTATGGGAGATTGTAGCTGTTTTCATAGCTTGTGTCAGTGTTCCTAAACGTCTAACACTTGCCGTCATTAAACTGAGTTTATCAAATTGATTGATCACTAAACCCAGTGCAAAACCAATTCGCTCAAATGCTGCTTGAGACTGAGACACGGCTCCAATTTCCAGTTCACCAGAAAAAATGCGCGGAGCTAAAACGATAAACGGCAAAATAAAGTTAATATACTGATAACCATTTTGAAAAACATTTAACTTAAATTGCCAACGAATTAATTGTTTAAAATTTACGAAAACCTCTTTAAATTTTTGTTGAACTTGATGAGTTTCCTGTGCTTGACCTTGATAAAATGCAATCGCTTCGGCATTTTCTCTCACTCTAATTAAACCAAATCGGAAGTTTCCATCTCTTTTAAATTGTTCAAAATTAAGGCGAGTCAGCACTTGACCAAACACTACAAAAGTAACAACTGTACCCCCGATTGCATACACAATTAAAAAAAACATTAAAGGTTTAGAAATGACCCAAAGAATAGCCATAAAACCGATTAGCTGAAGCATTGAATCGAGAAAAATTCCGAAAAAGTAAAGTAACTGTTGAGTAAAAATCTTAATATCTTCGGCAATGCGTTGATCAGGGTTATCAATTTCTGCTTTTTGAGTAATTTGATAAAAAGTTTCTTGCTGAAAATATTGATTGAGAAAATAATCGGTGAGCCAACGTCGCCAATTCAGACTAAGCTTTCCTTGAAGGTAACTATTGAATGAGAGTAGAGGAATCCCAATTACAATCAAGCCAAAAAACAGCCAGATCGCCTGGAGAAATCTTTGGGGGTCTTTGGCGGCTAAAGATGATATAATTTCACCACGTTGTAGACTTTCGATAACTAAAAAGCTACTACTTCCTATGGACAAAAGTAGTAATAGAATCAGAAGTCCTCTCGCTTGCCATTTTTCCTCTCTAAACCAATAAAGCCTAGCTACTTTCCATAACTGTAGCCAAGAGCGATCGGAACGATTTAACATAAATGATTCAAAATAAACGATTGTAATATAGTGATTGTTCCAGAAGATAATTTATTGGACAATTCTGAGTGTTTTCAGCTATGTTAGAATAGTGCGGCTCCGAAACGGGAACTCAGCAGCGTATTTCGTCCAACCGTTATTAACTTTCATTATGAATAGTTCGGAAAAAACAGTCAACTTAATAATTAGTTTTGACTATGAAAGCTTGGATGATGAACAAAGATTAATCATCCAACAACGCACAGGAGAAATTAGAGATCGTTTGCGTCGCTCGGCGCAAGATATCTGGGAAATTGGACAAAAATTAGCTGATGTACGTTCTCGCCTCAAACATGGTCAGTTTGATATCTGGTTAAAAGCTGAGTTTGGTTGGAGCCGTCGCACTGCCTACAATTTTATCAGTGTTTATGAAACTTTTGGAGAACGAGCAACCTTAGCTCAAGTTGATATTGCGACTTCTGCTCTCTATCTTTTAGCGGCTCCCTCGACTTCTCAAAAAGTCCGTGATGAATTTATCGAAAAAGCAAAGATCGGTGAGACTGTGACTCACAAAGAGTTACGCGAGATTATTCAAAAAGAAAAAATTCAGCCTGCTGCTTCCATTGAAGAAACCAAACCACCGAAAAAAATCGAAATTGTGGCGATTCTTCCACCAATCATCGAAAAACCAGCGATAGAAGTCAAAGCAGAGCCAGTTCAAGCCATAGAAACCCCGAAAACGAATGAATTACAAGGCGGTTGGTATCGGTTAGGTCAGCAGCATTTCTTATTCTATGGTGATACGGCCTCATCTCGTTTTGCTGAAAAAATTCCCTATGCGTCTTTGGCGATCGCAATTACTAACGATGATTGGGATCATGATTGGTTAATTGAACGAGCTAAAGCAGTGATTATCTTTCCTGAAGCAGATCTGAGTTTACGAAATATTGGGCAATTACTCGAAATGTTTTCCCAACCTGGAGAGTCGGTAATCTTTCCTTGGTTGCCTTCTTCAGAATTATTGATTGTTGCTCATCAGTTACAACGTAAGATTTATACAGGTGACCCAAATTATGAACGATGTTATAAAGCAGTGACTCAATTAGGGCTATCAGTGGAGACGCTCAAATTATGAATTTAAACGATTGTCGTTTCTGCTCGGAGGTTTCTAAAAACAATGGTGAAGATCCGATCGGTACAGCAGGAACTTATGAGCATTGGCTGATTCTGGAGTTAAAACAGCCTTGGTCACCGATGATTTGGGTAGATGACCCTAGAGTCAAGTCTTTAGTTGATTTGATGAAAAAATTGATTCTGTGGCGCGGTTTTAATATTAGAGTTTTGGCGATCGCACCAGACCAAGAATACTCCATCACAGGTTATGCTCGTCTTTTTTATTATCGTCGTCCCTCTCGTTTTTTTGCAGAGTTTAACAAACAAGAATTCTTAGTCCCCGAGTCAAATCTAGTGTCTCTAGCTACTGCTTTACTCAAAAATGATACAAAAATACTAGCTAATTTTGAGCAATATCGGCAAGACACTAATCATACTAGAGATATTCTGGTTTGTACTCACGCAAATGTTGATGTTGCTTGTGGTCGTTTTGGTTATCCGATCTATAAACAATTACGCTCTAAATATGCTGCTCATTCTAACGGACAACTTAGAGTATGGCGGTGTAGTCACTTTGGCGGTCATCAATTTGCACCCACCTTTATTGATTTACCCCAAGGGCATTACTGGGGTCATGTCGAACCAGAAATACTAGATCTAATTATCCATCGTACAGGAGCGGTATCGAAACTACGTCAGTTTTATCGTGGATGGTCAGGATTAAAACCATTAGAGCAAATTGTAGAACGAGAAATTTGGATTAAAGAAGGATGGGACTGGCTCAAATATTCTAAATCGGGACGAATCATAAGCATAGAAGGAAAAGGATTGACCAAGTATCTTTATCAAAATTTACAATTTATTCCGATTCAGCCGTTACAAATCCTTTTAGACAGATGGGCCAAGAAAAATATTTCTCAAGCAACAATCCGTATTGAATTTAAAACGGAGGATCAGCAAATCAAAGGAGCTTATGAAGCGATTGTGGAAACGATCGAGCCAGTGATCAGTGCTTATCATTCTGCGACTCAGATGCAGTTAACATCAATTAAACAGTATCGGGTCAGCAATTTGTCTAAGAAAATAGATTGATTATTCTTGAGTTGCTGCGATCGCTAGTCTAGCTCCAGGTACTTGACGCAAAAGATCCATTACTTTAACCACTTGACCATGAGCAACACTTTTATCAGCATTAATCACAACTAGGGATTCACTTCCAGGTTGAATTAAACTGCCTAAAGTACTTTTAAGATTGTCTAATTGAGTCGGCTGACGATCAACAAATAGATCTCCATCTGCTTCAACAGTGACACTAATTTGAGTTTCTTGTTTAACTTCTACCGTTTGGGCCGAAGGTAAATTGACAGGTAAACTCGCGGAACGGTTTAGATTTAATGAAGATATGATGAAAAAAGTCAAAATAGCGAAAATTACATCAATCATTGGCACAATATTAATTTCGCCAAGTTGCTCGCTTTCTTCTTCAGGGAGACGCATTAACTTTTACTCCTCTTTCATATAAACGACGATATAGTAGTTCTAACTGTCCACAATATTCTTGAATCAGAGCGAATTGACGAATGTAAAAGCCACGAAAAGCACTAGCAAATAGTAGAGCCGCAAGAGCAACCACTATTCCCATCGCCGTAGAAACTAAAGCTTCACTGATCCCTGCTGTAACTCCTGTCGTGCTAGTTCCCCCTACATCTCCAATCTTTAATGATGAAAATGAGCGAATCAATCCTAAAACAGTTCCTAATAGACCGAGTAAGGGTGAAGCAGTAATAATCGTCTGGAAAAATGTATTAAAACGCTTTAAACCTGGTAATTCTGCTTGGGTCGCCGTTTCTAAGGCTAAACGAAATTCGGTAGGTGTCGGTTCTTCTAAGGCCAACGCTTCTAAAAAAATTCGAGCTACGGGTAAATCAGCATTTTGTTTGAGTTTTCTAATGGTGGCTATTATGTCTGAACGATACAATCTTAAAACTTCTGTGATTACTTGTTGCTGTCGAGACTGTATCTTGATCCAAAACCAGATACGCTCAATAACTAAAGCAATTCCAATGACCGAAAAAGCCAACAGAGGCCAGGCGACAATTCCCGCCGTTTCAATTAACTTAGCAAGTGCCATGAATGATTCGCTAAACTTTTTTGCAACTATTCTCGTTCATATTCTACAATACATTGGTCGCTTCATTGATATTGATTGTCAATAAAGTTTAAGAAGGGTTTAAAGATCATTTTAATCTTAAATGTTATAATCACAAAGAAAGCAATGTTTGACGATAATTATAAGCCTTATAGTTCTTATAATTCTAAAATATTTCTAAATATAGATTGTAAAATAAATATGGGCTAATGCTATTTGAAAGTTCAGGAAATTGCATTTAATCATCTGCTATGATTGACGATAACTGAAAGAATTTATCAATAGCTTGGCTTTGGTTGAGGATTTAAAGTGGGAGGGGAGTAAAAAATGTCCAATTCAAACTTTTGTAGACAACAGCGTCAACAAGAAGAACACAAAAGTCGTAAACTACTGGCGATCGGTTTGTTTAGTTCAATCGTATTGCATAGTGCGATCGGCTCGGCAGCAATGCGGTTTAACGAAGAACCAAAAGAAACAAAAAAACCTATTGAATTAATCATCGTAGACGCACCAAAGCCAGTACCAGCAGTTATCAAGCCCATCCCAGAACCTCAAAAACAGGTCAAAGTCATCCCACCACCGCCCATCCCAGAACCTCAAAAACAGGTCAAAGTCATCCCACCACCGCCCATCCCAGAACCCCAAAGCCCAAAAACTCAACCAGCCAAACCTAAAATAGAAAATAGACAAACCCAAGCTCGATCTTCACAACCTCGTGTCGCTAGAGTAGATCCCAAACCTCAAACAATCAAACCCCAAACAATCACACCGCCTAGTCCCGATGTTCAACCAAGTCCAGTACAGCCTTTTCGACCCCCAGTTAATCCTACTCCAATCACCAATACACAACCACAACAGCAGGTCTTAACGGGTTCTAATTCATCGGCTCCTAAAGTTTCTGTTCCTGATACGCCGTCATCTGGAGCAGAAAATAATGGCTCATTTAATGGTAACTCCCAATCGATTTCAGGTCTAGGTAGTTCGCAAGGTGGCAATTCACAAGGTACAAGTTCTGGTGGAGATGGTTCTGGTACAGGCTCATCCACTCCTGTCGCGGCTCGTCCCACACCTAAACCCACTCCAAAAGCTAAACAAGCCCTTAAATGTGTACGCGGCTGTAAAGTAGCTTATCCTTCGGCACTCAATGGAGTAGAAGGAAGTGCCTCTGTAAAAGTTACAGTTGATAGTAGTGGTAATGTAGTTAATGCCGATCTAGCCAGAAGTCATAGTAACAGTCAAATTAATGAACAAGCGATTATCGCGGCTCAAAAAATGAAGTTTGCGCCTCGCTCAGGTGAGAGTACCGCATCGGTTAGAGTCACCATTAACTTTACGGTTGCTGGATCAGATTTTGAACGACAAGCCAGAGAAAGACAACAACAAAACGAACGCCAACGCCAAGCTAGAGAACAACAACAACAGCAAGAACGGCAAGCCAGAGAACAACAAGAACGCCAACAACAGCAAGAACGGCAAGCCAGAGAACAACAAGAACGCCAGCAGCAGCAACAACCATCACCAGAACCTACTACAGACGTAGCACCACTAGAGCCGAGTGCGCCCGATGCACCTGAATTGTAGAAGATCACCCACTCTTAAATAGTGGGTTTGTAAACCATGAATATCGGGTTAGAGAAAAGTGACTTGATTTCTGTTTAAATCTCTATCATTCAGCTTGAAAAATATAAGTAGAGTTTATGATATACTAATTCAATTAGTTGATTCTTCACCTTTAACTTTCTTTGTGGGAGCTGCGATCGCTAAAAGAATGGCTAGTGAAATTTGGAATCAATTGGAAAACGGCACTTTCAGTAATGCTACTAATTTAAACGAAGAAAATCAAGTTGCGTCTATGTCTCGTTGGTTATGTAATTTGTAAAAGTTTTAGCCAAAACTCTGGTTAGATAATTTGATAATCATAGAAGTCAGTAAAAACGATCGCATTGACTCGATAAAAAAGTGATCCCCTTCAAACATTTGTAGGGAAAAAGCACGATTAGTTTGCACTTGCCACGCTTGTAAATCTTCTGTTGTTACTTCAGTATCCTGTAAACCGCCAAAAACAGCGATCGGACAATTTAGCGAACTAGCCTCAGTATATTTGTACGTCTCCAACATCTCAAAATCGGCTCGCAGTGCGGGTAAAACTAATTCCATCAATTCTGCATTTTCTAAAACTGCATCGGGTGTTCCATTGAGGCGACGTATTTCTGCGATAAATTCAGGTTCAGGCAAGTTATAAATCGGAGGATTTGGATCACGAAGTTGAGGCGCACGACAGCCAGAAACGAACAAATGTACTGGTTCTATTTCATATTTTTGGCTCAGTAAACGGGTTAACTCAAAACTAATCATTGCTCCCATACTATGCCCAAAAAAAGCAAAAGGTCGATTCAGATAAGGTAAAATCGCAGTCCCCAGAGTTTGAACTAAAGAATCTAAATTAGTAAAAGGCTTTTCTGTCCATCGTTTTCCCCTGCCTGGTAGTTCTAGTGGACAAAGTTCAATAAAACTGGGTAAATGATTTAGCCAAGGACGAAAGACCCACGCAGATCCACCCGCATAAGAAAAACAAAATAACCTGAGTTTGGCGTTTGGATTAGGTTTAGGGCAAGTTACCCAAAGCTTTGTTTCTGACATCATTTTTATCTAATTTTATTGGGTTGTATCAAAGGTATAACCCAATTTCCTAAAATCTAAAACGTCTGCGGGAGTAACGACCTTAGCCGATGAGGGTTTAGGGAGTAAAGTAACAATATTGCCAATTCCATAATTTCCAGGTTGAGAAAGTCCACCATCCCAGGGCCACATCGGATCATGTAAATTGTGTCCCCAAGGCATCCCATGAGAGGGATAAAAAGTTTCTCCCGTATGACCTTGATCCTGCCATTGCGCCCATAAGCGATCGACATTAGCATGATTTAACCAGAAAATCGGATCATAAGGAGAAGAGGGAATACTATCCATTGTGCCGAGAATTTTGATTTGATGGGGCTGACCGTGTGAGGGATGAATTTCATCGACTAAACTACCACCTATCACGGAATGAGCATAGGCGTGCAGTGTCCAACCTTCCTCCCATTGATTTTTCGCGTTCAAAATCATTGCCCCTTCAATAAGAGCGTTGAAGATTTCATAATTGTTATAGCGAAACAATTGTTCTACTTCAGCTTTGGGTAAAAAATAGCGATCGTGTGGTGGCAAACCAATAAATCGAATCAGTTTGGTACCCATTGAAGTCATTGTAATTGGATCAAAATGAATTTTGTCATTCAGTATCCAATCAGCAAACAGTCCAGATGTGACCGTTCCCCCTGTAAAGCTTCCTGCTTCGGGAATATTGACCGTTTCTCCTTGACCTGACGGCCCTAAAAAATCGTCTTGAAGAATAATTTTAAGGGCGTTAGGATCTGTCCAATCCCAATAGGGAACCGTTACACTCGGATCGATTTTTTGTAAAGCTTGTTCAAATTCGTATAAATACTGACGATGCCAAGGTAGAAAAGCGGGTTGACTGTGAGCGGGGTTGCCTTGTGCGGGGCCAGTTGCGCCCAATTTTTTCCGAAAACCCATGGTTAATACGTGTTGTAGGACAAACAGATCATATTGACTCATTTGACTGCCTTCGGGAATCGTATTTTTAAGGGTTTTTAAGGCGTTGACAAAAGCGGCTTTTTCTTGTGGGGTGAGATCGACAACATTTTTACGAATTTTGAGGTTAGTATAAGTTATAGGTTTGGGATAGACGGGACTGGGAACTGGCGCATCTATTGACGGCAGATGATAGGAGGTTGAATTAAATTGATCTTGGACTAAAAAAATGATTAAAATAACGAGTGCCATTAAAGGCAAAAATAAGAATTTTTTAAAGTTTTTAGGGAATTTCATTCTTGTCTAGATGGACAACTTTTCAATTTTTGGTGATTTGGTTCAATTAACTGTAAGCGACTTTTAGCAAATTTATCAAGAGTATCGATCGCTTTATTTTTTTCAAAACGTATGCTTCCTTCATCGTCTCCGCCAAATTTCTCACAGACGGCTCGGTGAGCGTTCATTAAATCAAAATAAGCTGCGATAAACTGATGATGTTGTGGTTGAATTTCAACGGGTAACGACGCAAAAACAGGACGTAATCTTTTCCAAAGTTGGATCAATGAAGCGTGTTCCCAACACATCAAACCACTAAAATTTGTTGATTGGACATAGGGAGGGGTCATTGTTTGACGGACATAATTATAGTCTTGTTTGGTGAAACTGCCCGCGAGTTCCATTGCAGCACTTGAGGCCAGCATCATCTCAGTAGCGGTTTTTAATTCGATTTGAGCTTGAGTGATATTATCTAAAGCAATCTGAATTTCAAAACGGCGTAAACAAATAATCAGTCCTTGAATATTAATAAAAAATGACCAGTGAAAACCTTTCCAAATTTGTAACGGCTCAATCATTGTCTTCCTCTAAATGCAACTCGTAAACTCTAACCAGCAAATGAACATAACTAACAAAACCCTGTTTTTGAAGTTCGATTTGAGTCGGATCTAACCCATGATATTGAGCATTCAGGTTGAGCAAAGTTTGATAGGCAACTAAGATACTTCTGACTAAACAAATAGCCGTATTTTCGGTTTGAATATGGCTAATTTCAAAATAATTATCAAAATCTTTGACTTCCCATGTTTCGAGGGCGGTTTTAGTCGAATTCGGCTCGACTGGGTATCCCTCTATTGTACCAAGTCTGTCTAATGTTTCCTCAATAATTTTAAGTGCCGTAGCAGGCGATGATTGTTTGAGGGCTGCTAATAACTGATTTAAGGCTTGACTGATGATAATTTGGTCAGTTTCACTTAGTTTTTGCTCAATGGGCAAATCCCAAGGAACCAGCAACTCAAGATGAGGAGGGTTGGGATCATTTTCATTCATGTAAAATTAGTACAGATATATTAGCCGAAGCTTCTGTTATGAATTAGAAGATTCTGCCATTTTTTGACGTAAACTCAGAGGTCGCATATCTGTCCAAACTTCTTTAATATAGTCAAGACAGTCTTGTTTTAGACCACTTTTACCGACTTCTCGCCATCCTAAAGGAATTTCTCGATAATCGGGCCAAATTGAATATTGTTCTTCGTCATTGACAACAACTCGGTAAATGGTCGTGTCTTCTGTGTCGTTGGGCATTTGGATTCGCCTCTTAAATTGCTATAGTTTTTATTTTAAGGGTATCTAGACGATCGCTCAAGTTCTTTTAGCGGATTATTCCTGCTGTTTGTAATTCTTTTGCGCTATCTCTAAAGGATTGGATAATATATTCGATATCTTCCTGACTATGGGCAGTTGATAGGAAACCCCCTTTATCACCGATGCGAAGATGAATACCGCGATTGAGTAGATGATAGGATAAGAGCGTGAGAGCCATTGGAGAAACATCACTTCTAGAGGCAGCAACAGCAAAAAATGAACCGAAATGAGTAAAACGTATGGAGATGGTGTCTTGTTCCATGTGATGATTTAACGCTTTAACCAGTTGTGCGGTGCGTTGGTTTAATTGTTCATAAAGGGTGACTCCTTGTTCTTTGATGTGTTGTAAAACAGCTTTGGCAGTGGCTAAAGATAAGGGATGTTTACAAAAAGTGCCAGCAAAAAAGGTGGTTTGGACAGAGGGAACAGACTGATCCCCAAAATTCCATAGACCTCCATCAATGCGATCCATATAGTGACTTTGGCCAGCGATGATTGACATGGGCAAGCCACCACCCACAATCTTACTATAGGTAACAAGATCTGCTTGAATCTTAAACCATGCTTGCGCTCCCCCTGAATGAATACGAAACCCTGTGACCATTTCATCAAAAATCAGGACAATTCCGCATTTTTGGGTCATTTCTCTGAGTTTATGCAAAAATTCGGTCGGTTGTAATTCAGGACAACGGCTTTGTACAGGTTCCACTAAAACGGCGGCTATTTCGTTTCGATGTTGGTGAATAATGTTTAAAGATTGTTCGTTGCCATACTCTAATACTAAAATGTCTTGGGCTAGATGTGCAGGAATGCCCAATGCAGCAGGAACCGCACGAGGGTTAAGATTTGCGTTTAAGGTTGATTGGAGGGGACGAGTTAGACTTTTTAGCCAATTTTTTCGTTCAAGGATTCTATTAACGGCTTTTTTGGCGTATTCTGTCAGTGTAGCCCGCATTAAGGTTTGATCACTGTGACCGTGATAGGAATTCGTGAATATAACGATTTTATTACGGTTGGTGGCGGTTCTGGCGATGCGAATAGCGGTCATGATCGCTTCTGTACCTGTATTGCTAAAGGTGACTCGTTCCATTCCCGTTAGTTCGCTGATTAACTGTGCGACTTCTCCTGCTAACTGGTTTTGGGGGCCGATATGAATTCCTTTTTCGAGTTGTTCTGTTATTGCTTGTTGGATAAAAGGTGGATTGTGGCCAAACAGATTGATCCCCAATCCCATTAAAATATCAATATATTCGTTGCCGTCAATATCCCACAACCGAGAACCGTTAGAGCGTTCAATGACAACAGGATAGCAAATTTCTTTGATTTCTTTTGAGAAGGAAAATCCTATAGAACTTTTATCGGCTAAGATAGGTCGATACTGTTGGGCATACTGTTTAGAACGTTGAGTCCGTTGGATATAGCGTTCGCTTAAAACTGATAAATGTTGTTGTTGGTCGCTTTTGTCTTGTTTGAGTTGCATAATGATTAGTGAGAAATTTTAGAGCGATCGGGTTTACGACAGATAAAATAGGCTGAGTGATTATCATCAACATGGGGACTTCCGTCTAAGGTGCGGATCTCAACGTCTGTAAATCCGACTGCTTCTAATGTTGATTGAATTTCAGAACAAGAATAGCCTCTGACATCATAAGTCATTTCTGTAGACGGCCAGTTTTTTTCCCATTGTGAAAATCTAGCTAATAATCTAAGACGAAATCGGGTCAAAATTCTCAGGCTTAATAATTTATATAGTAATCCTCTAAGATATCCGAAAACAGTCCGATGATTTTTGCTAGGACGGAACAGTATTACTTTAAAATATCCTGTGTTGTCTTGTTGATGATACTTAGAAACGATCGCCCAAGCATAATTTGATTCAATTTCTCCTTCTGCGATCCCTCCTCTCCACCATTTCGCCATCTGCGTCGGGTGATTTAAGTCGAATAAAAATAGTCCATTTTCTTTTAAAGCGGTATAAACTTGACCAAAAACCTGTTTAAGATCTTCTATACTCATCAAATGGTTAAGGGATGCACTGGTGGAAATGACAGCATCAAAACTAGAATTTAGTTCAAATGTACGAGCATCACCCAGTATAAATTCACCTTGGGGGGCATTGACAGAGGCGTAGGCTAACATTGCTTCTGACCCATCTAGCCCAGTCACATTATATCCTTTGCGGATGAGCAGTTGAGTTAAATTCCCTGTTCCACAACAAAGATCGAGAATTTTCGCGCTTTGGGGAAGTTTGGGTAAAAGTAAGATTTCGAGAGGTTGTAGTTGTTGTTGACTGTATTCTGGCCCCATAGTTTGGTTATATAACCAGGCCCAGGTATCATATTCTTGATAACGATTGGTTTCTAGCATGATTTAGGATGGAGCGTCTAATAAACCACTCCGAATCAGATAGGATAAATAAGTTTTAAACAAGGAGCGTTCAAGAGGAGGGCAAGTAATGGCACTATTGCTTAAACCTTGTTCAGTATTCTGACAATCAAATTTAAGCGTCAGTGATGGTTTAGTGGTTTCTGCTACAGTTTCAGGAGAAAAAAGAGAAACTAACGGATAAAGAGCGTGTTCTGGTTTGTCTTGGGCGATTTCTAGTAATTTAGCATACCATCGAGTGTAGGGGATTCGTTCGATTGTATAACCCCAGTCTCGAAGTTCTTCAAACAAGACATCAGAAGAGACAGGATGAGGGTGGATCAGATGAAAAGTTTGATTAAGATTGGATTGGGATAAATAAACGATCGCGGAACTTGCATAATCGATAGGAAGTATATCCAGCCTTCTTTCGCCTTCTGGTGCGCTACCTAACTGAACATAACCCATCATGAGACGATAGAGAAAGTCATTTTCATTAAATACCCCTGTTTGGCTATCTCCTGAAATTGGGCCAAGACGATAGATATTAACGGGAATGCCTCGCTTTTTAGCTTGTATGATTAATTGTTCGGCTACCCATTTACTTTTTGCATAACCGCCATAAGGGATCTGAGATTCTTCGATGTTATCGCTTTCTGTAATGACGTTTTTACTAGCATCTGCTGGAAAAACACTGACGGTTGAAATAAAGTGAACGGGTTTGAGGTGAGTTTGGCAAGCAAAGCGTAATATTTCTTGAGTTCCTAAGACGTTAGCTGCTTTGAGCAAAGAATAGGGCGTAGCATGATGTACCCACGCACCATTATGATAAATGAGATCGATTTTTTCTGAGAGTTCCTCAAAGTCTTTTTGAGATAATCCTAAAAGCGGTTTGGATAAATCCCCAATGAGGGGAATGATGCGATATTTTAGGGAATTATCCCAAATTAGGTATGATTCTAGACTATTTTGGATTTTCTGCCATCCTGATTCGGTTTCGGCACGAACTAAACAATAAATGCTTGCTGAGGTTTGTTTGAGGAGTTCGGAGAGTAAAAAAGCCCCTAGAAAGCCTGTCGCGCCTGTCAGCAGTATATTTGTGGGAGGAGTGAAAGATTTAGAAGAGGATGGAGGTATAATTTTTGGGTCTAAGCTGGCATCGGCTTTCAAATTTTCTGAATTGCGTGAGTTATTCGTTTGATATTCTAAAAATTGAATGATTTCGGCTTTTCGTTCTTGAATTTGGGCTTTGAGTGCAGGAGTTAGTCGATTTTTGGGAGCATTACAGCGCAGTTTATCGCCTTCTACCCAGAGTTTAATGTCGAGTTGACCCAATTCGGATAAAAATTGCGTCATCGGGATTTTAAACTCTAGATTTGACATGGCTTGGTTTAATATAATTTCTTTTTGTCCGAAAAGTCTTTCACTGATTATATTTTGGCTTCTACAATACTCTACCAATTGATTAGATTCGACGATCGCTTTAGAATCGGCCGTATATTGAATCGAAGTAATAAAAGATAACCAGGGTTCTTGTCCCATCGCATAAACATATACCTGTTTCGGCTGTAATTGTTGTACCAGTTGGATCGCTTTTGCGGCATTTGAACCATCGAGTCGCCTGGTTTGCGCCATTTTTCGGGGAACTGTTTCGGGTAATAATGCGCTATAGGCCCAGGTATAGGGTGCGCCCTCACATTCCATGCCAATGAATAGTACATCTATATTGCCAAAAAGTTGATGTAAGCGATCGTATAGTTTTGGTTCAATATTATTAGAATCAGCCGCACAGACAATCGATTTTTCTTGTAATTGAATTAAATAGGCGGTTTTAGCCCCAATATTCAAGTCTCCGTGTTCTCCCAAAAACGGTAAACTGATAATCTGTCCTTCTGGAATGGTAATCGATTCGAGTTCATCAATTTCCCTGACATCAGAAAACCCAATTTGTTGCAAAATAAGTTTAAGAGATGGGTCAATGAGTGAACCTTTATTACTTTTAGGGACAATGATCTGTTTAATTTTATAGCGCAACTGAAGTAAAGTTTCTAACATCACATGATCTTGATGATTGTGCGTGATTAGGGCATAATCAATCGTCTCAGGTAAATTTGCATAACTATAACGTGCCATCCCTTCTGGATGTTCGTAACCAATTAAAGGATCACACAGAATGCTCACGGATTGGGTTTCAACTAAAATACAGGCATGACCAAAGTAACGAATTCTGATCTGATCTCCATTATATTTTGCTTCTTTCTGGGGCGGAATATCGGTAAAAAATGAGGCAAATAAGGATTTATCTTGAATTTCTAAAACTTGTTCAATTTCTGCAAAACTTCCAGCGTGTTCTCTCATTCTAAACAATTGATCGAAACCACGATCGCAAAAGGGTCGGCAAATGTGCAAATTCTGCACGTTTGGCAGTCGAGGCGTACTTAGTACAAAAGAACGAGTATCCCCATCACCAAGCGATAAAGCGATACTTTGTAAATTTGTTTTATAGTACGGGCTTTGATAGAAAAGTCCTTCGATGAGACGGAACGAGGGATGATGATTTAGATCATAAACTAATTCAACATATCCTTTTAAGGGTTCTGGAACTTTTGTATAAAATGGTTCTAGTGAATAACCTGATGCTTCTTGAGTTAGTAATTGGTTAAGTTCTTGTATTGCTTGAGCTAAAGTAATTAAATCTGCTTGTTCATGCTTAGTTTTGTCTAATAAAAGCTGAATATCGTCAACTTTACTCTCATCATAATTAATAAAAGGGCCACCGAGCATCGCAGGATTTTTTAGAGTTGAGACGTGTACCTGTGGTGCAGCAATAAAGGATTCTAAGATTTTAAGATGAGAATGAGCGACATACATCGCTGCCGTTGCGGGTGAAATCAGGTGTGGCCAAGCATACCACTGATTCCATAATGGTTCTACAATCACATTAGATTTAAGATAAACCTGATCAGACATAAGCTTAAAATTCTATTTCTTCTCGTTCTTCTTCATTTTCTAGACTTGTTCCCTGAACCTGAGCTAATATTTGTCGTTTTTCGATTCTTTGGGCTAATTGAGCAACGGTCGGAGCTTCAAACAGATCAATTACTGATAATTCTACCTGAAATTCTTGTAAGGACTGAGCAATTAATTGTGTTGCTAATAAGGAATGTCCCCCTAAATCAAAAAAATCATCGTGTATACTCACTTGTTCTACTCCTAACACCTGACTAAAAATTCGTGTTAGTGTTTCTTCAAAAGGTGTACGAGGTGCGAGGTATTCTATCTCTGACGATCGTATTCTATCGGGTTCTGGTAAGGCACGATAATCGATTTTTCTATTCGGGGTTAGGGGTAATGTGTCTAATTCAACTAAGGCACTCGGTATCATATAAGCGGGTAGTTTATCTCGCAAGAAACCCCGCAATTCATTAGAACTAATATTTCCATCTGTCTCTAGCACATAATAGCCAATTAAACGAGAATCTTCACGAACTGTAACAATACTGGTTTGGACTTGGGGATGTTGATTTAATAATGCTTCTATTTCGCCGAGTTCGATGCGAAAACCCCTAATTTTAACTTGATTATCAATTCGCCCACACAGTTTAATCCGACCATCAGGTAAATAATAAGCTAAATCGCCCGTTTTATACATCCGTCCCTCACCAAAAGGATTAGGTACAAAAGCAAGGGCCGTTTTTTCGCTTTGGTTATGATATCCTCTGGCTAGTCCGACACCCGCGATATAGAGTTCACCCAGAACCCCAACAGGTACAGGTTGTAAATAGCGATCGAGAATGTAAAGCTGTTTATTAGCACTGGGTCGAATGGTGGGTAAAATAGAATGACCATTCCCACATTGCACCATACTCGCATTTACTGTAACTTCAGTTGGGCCATAAGCGTTAATAAAAATTCTTTCTTTTGACCAATTATTGATTAATTCAGGGGAAGGTGCTTCACCACCGACTAAAACCATTTTCAAGCTTGGGAGTTCTTCTACAGGTAAAATGGCTAAAGCAGATGGTGTGATCGTAATATGAGTTACAGCTTGTTCTCGTAGGAGTTTAAGTAAGTTTGTCCCAGGTAAGAGAGTTTCTACTTTTGCTAAACATAATTTCCCACCGCTACCGAGTGCCATAATAATCTCTGGAATAGACGCATCGAAACTAAATGAGAAAAACTGTAAGACACAGCTATCAGGATGAACATCACAAACACGAATTTTATCTTCGGTGAGGTTAACTAAACCTTCGTGAGAGATTAAAACGCCTTTCGGTATTCCAGTCGAGCCAGAGGTATAAATAAGATAGGCTAAGTTTTGCGTTGTGACTTCACTGACTGGGTTTTCTTCACTTTCAGATGCTATTTGATCCCAATCATGATCTAAACAAATGATTGTATCTGTATAATCGGGTAATTCGGATAATAGATTTTTAGAAGTAATCACAACCGAAGTCTGAGCATCAGCTAACATCAGAGCAATACGATCGCTCTTATAAACTGGATCAAGAGGTACATATGCTCCACCTGCTTTCATAATCCCCAAAAGAGTTACAATCATTTCTAGGGATCGTTCTAGATAGATACCGACTTTAATTTCAGGTTTTACGCCTAATTTTTGTAGATAATGTGCCAGTTGATTACTCCGACGGTTTAACACGTCATAAGTTAATTGTTGTTCTTCAAAAACTAGCGCAATGTTTGAAGGGGTTTTCTGAACTTGTTTTTCAAAAATTTGATGAAAACATAAATCTTGAGCATAGAGGGTTTTCGTCTGATTCCATTCAAACAAAATTTGCTCTTGTTCGGCAAATGTTAGTAAGGATAACTCCCACAGATCAGCATCAGGATTTTGTGTAATACTTTCGAGTAATGTACAATAATGCCCAATCATACGTCTAATTGTTTCTGGTGCAAATAAATCTTTGTTGTATTCAAATGCACCAACAATGCCAGATGGCGTATGATACAGATCCAAACTCAGATCTAATTTAGCAGTCGAGTAGGTTTGTTGAAGGGGACTCAGGGTTAAACTCGGTAACTTGATCGCATCTGGGGCAGAATTTTCTAATCTAAATTTAACCTGAAATAAAGGACTATAACTTAAATCCCGTTCAGGTTGAAGTTCTTCTACTAACTTTTCAAACGGGACATCTTGATGATCATAAGCTTCTAAGATTGTCTCGCGGATCTGTTGCAATAAATTTTTAAACGTCAAGTTCCCTGATAGATGACTCCGCAACACAAGAGTATTGACAAAAAAACCAATTAACCCTTCTGTTTCTTTTCGATGACGATTAGCAATAGGAGAACCAATAATAATATCGTCCTGTCCAGTATAACGGTAGAGTAAGACCTTAAAAGCGGCTAATAAAGTTGTAAAAAGAGTTGTACTCTCCCGTTGACTCAATGCTTTAAGTTTTTGTGTTAAAGTTTCTGAGAGTGAGAAGGTTTGATGCTCTCCCCGAAAACTTTGGACTCTAGCGCGAGGATAGTCTGTCGGTAACTGAAGAACATTGAGCATTCCTCCTAATTGTTTTTTCCAGTAAGCAAGTTGAGTTTCGAGTCTTTCACCTTGTAACCATTGACGCTGCCACACAGCAAAATCAGCGTATTGTATGGTTAATTCAGGAAGTGGTGAGGGTTGTTTTTTAGAAAATGCTTCGTATAATATCGCTAATTCTTTGATCAAAATTTCCATCGACCAACCATCAGCGATAATATGGTGCAGGGTTAATAAGACAACGTGTTCGGTTTCGTTAAGTTTTAAAAGTGTAACTCTGATTAAGGGATCATGGGCTAAATCAAAGTTTTTTTGCGCTTCTTTGGTAGCTAAACGCTGTATTTCTTGTTCTTGTTCGTCTAGACTGAGATTTTCTAAAACAATGATTGGAAATTCTAAAGAAAATGTCTTAGAAATCACCTGAACAGGTTGACCTTCGACTAAAGTAAAATTAGTGCGTAACGTTTCATGACGACGTACAATTTCATTAAAAGATTGTTTGAGTAAAGCCAGATTGAGTGAGCCTTGAACTCGGTAGGCTGTAGGGATATTATAAATTGCACTACCTGTCTGTAATTGTTCTAGGAACCAGAGTCTTGTTTGAGCAAAAGAAAGTGGTAAAGGTTCTAAACGTGAAACAGGTTGTATTGCTTGAAAAGATTGTCCTAATGCAAGTTGGGTTTGCTGAAGAAAATTGATAATTTCTGTTTTTCGTTCTTTGAGTTGTTGACTCAACTCTGGAGTTAAAACGTTTTCTGGCGCACTACAACACAATTTTCCGTCTTCCATCCAGAGTTTGACATTGAGACGATAAAGAGAAGATAAAAATTCATCGATCGTTTTCATGAACTTATAAATTGCTTTCAAGTTTGAACGTGATGGAGAGAGCGAACACGACTTATAAATACGTTAACAGTAATTGAGACTAAATCTCAAGTATTTTTAAGTTAAACCTTTAATCTAGAAAACTAGGTCTATTGTTCATGGGGATCGCTAAAAGCTGGGTTGTTGATAAATGTTTCATCGGTCAAACTGTGTAAAAACGCCAGTAAAACACGTTTTTCGCTTTCAGTGATTTCAAATCCAGAAATAAACTTGCTTTTAAAAGGATTTTTACGACCTATACCCGCATTTTCTCCACGATGTAGGGTTCGTCCACCGACTCGGTAATGCTCAATAACTTCATCAAGTGTAGCGATACTGCCATCGTGCATATAAGGAGCCGTCAGAGCGATGTTACGGAGGGTGGGGGCTTTAAAACGACCCATATCAGTCGGTTGATGGGTGATTTCGTGAACTTCAGTGTTATTAGACGGGTAAGCTCCTTTGCCATCAATATTATAAAGTCCTGTATTGTGAAAAGCCATCTCAGTAAAAGCTAATCGCTCATGTTTGACAGAATCAGAGAAATTAAAGCCACCATGACAATGAAAACATTCTAAACGTTCGCTGTGAAAAAGTTTTTCGCCTCGTTGAGCAGATGCCGAAATTGCAGTACGAGTGCCACCATACCGATAACGATCATAAGGGGAATTAAACGAAATCAGACTACGCTCAAAAGAGACAAGGGCTTTGATCAGATTATTCAGATTAATCGCCTTCTCACCCGCCCCAAACGCCTTAGCAAAGAGCTTTTGGGAAGTCGAATCGCGACGTAAAAAGGTGAGAATCTCTTCACGACTAACCATTCCCAATTCTACAGGATGTTCGCCAAACATCGGGACAAGTGTTTGAGTTTCCAGTTTGGTCATCAAACGACGAGTTGTAAGCAATGTTTGTTAAACTCATAGAATTACGGCGATGCGCTTCACCAGTTGCCCCAATACCGACGGGTCGATCATCAGTAAAGGCGCGTTTTTGTAGATGACAGGAAGCACAGGTATAATTACCCGTAATTGAAAGCCGTTTTTCATAAAATAGATGCCGTCCCAATTCGACTTTTTCTGAAGTCATTGGGTTATCAGCAGGTACTACAGGTTTAGGCAATCCAGCAGGAAGATTCCAATTATAAGACGGTGAGTCAATAGTTGCCGCCAAACCCCGTCCGAGTAAGCAGATGAGGAGAACCAGCACTACGAAGCTCTGTTGTGCTATCCATTTAGTCCGTCGGGCCTTACTTTGAGTTCGTCTCATTTTGCTGCTCAATCCGAAAGAAGGTTTGAGGTGTTGCGGGCTGATTCATAAAAGGTAATCCTAGATTTGTCATAATACCAATACAATCTTTGTCATTAGGTTCTGACATACAACCAGGGGCGGTTTTGGCTTGGTTCTGGTTTAAATCGGAAGTTGCAACTAATTTTTCTAAATCAGCGACTACAACCTGCTTCATCGGGTCAAATCCTGTCAAAACAACGGTTGTACGATTGGAATTGCTACAGCTTTTTGGTTTCTCGCTGGTTGGATCTTCAAGGCCTCCTGTACTACCTAAGTGAATCGGAAAACCGCTTGATTCTTCTTCTAGATTAGGCTTAATTTCCTTAAGCTCTGACTGAACCAATGTGGGACTTTGTAGATCGATTCTGGCAAATTTATAACCAAAAAGCCTACTCCACCATAATCGAGTTAAATTTAAGGGAGAAGGAGCGAGGGTAGAATCTTCATGGTTTAGAGCTAACGGAATACCCAGTGTAAACTTGAGCATGGTGTATTTACCCTGGGGGACGGTGCCAATAATGCGATCGCGCATCTCGATTGTACCATTTGTACAAGCTCCCGTTTTATTCTCGAAATCTAACAAAGCAACGATTTGATACTGCCATTTCCCATCTTGAAGGTAAAATCGGGGGCATAAGTTAGCTTGTTGCCATTAAAGTTTTCTCTTGTAAATGGATTTGTATAATCTGTGAATCTGGCATTAGTATAGCCAAAGCCTGCAAACACATCTAGCCCTTGAATAATTTTGGCGTTGACTTCTACTTCAACCCCGCTAGTCTCCACGTTGCCATTAGCGATAAGGGTGGCAAAACAAACCTGTTTCATCGGTCAAAAGAATCTGATAATCGTCTACATTGCTCCAAAATACCGCTAGATTAGCCGTGATGCGATCGTTTAACCACGAGGTTTTCACCCCTAACTCATAACTCCACAAGTTTTCGGGACGTACCACCAATGTCGATAAATCATCTGAAGCAAAGTTTTGTGTACCTGGTTTATACCCTTGCGCTATGGTGCCGTAGAGATTCACATTAGGGATAACGCGATACTGTATAGCAAAACGGGGTAAGACAACATCACCATCTACCGAATTTCTCAAAGGATCACCCGTTGGCATTTCCCCCGATACTGGATCTTCAAAAGAACGAGTACGAGCTAATTCATCGCGATACTTCTCGTATCTTAGACCTGCTGTTAAAATTAATCTGTCTATGGGTTCTAGGTCAACTTGTCCGAAAATTGCGTAGGTTTCTTGGTCAAATCGAGCGTCGGTGCGGTCTGTTCCAACTGGAAAACCCAAAGCGGCCACTTGCGGTCTGTATTCGGTTGATAGACCTAGTTCAATTGAGCGTGATTGATAGTACCCACCGAGTAGCCAGCGAAAAAGTTCGGCACTATTGGGGGACTGGACTCGTATTTCTTGACTCCAAATGGTAGACGGTATGCGAGAATCACTACGGAGTAGATCATCGGCAGTATAGTCGGTATCTTGTTGATAGTTTAAATTGGTGTCGTTGCAAGCCGTAATTGAAGTGACATTGACGGACTCTCCTTCATAACCAATTCTAAGAGATTGAGTATTAACCGCAACATCTAAATAGCCTGGGATGTTACTCTGGCTTTCAAACGGATTAGATTGGTCAATCGGAACAAATGTATTATCGCCGTCTTGGTTGCTGGCAACATTGCTATTAGAAGCAACACTCCATTCTTTTGAAGGTTTCCAGAGAAAGTTAGCACGTCCATACAGGGATGATTGTTCGTTGGCATCTTCATCGAGCAGGGTGTTTTCGGTGAAGCCATCCCGCGCATTATAGGCAAATGATAGACGATAGCCGAATTTGTCTTGAATAGGTGTATCGCTCACCGATAGCTGTACCTGACGTTGATTGTAATTACCATAGCCACCACCAATGTTAAATTCTAATGTATCGCTCGGTGGGCGACTGATAATGTTGATGACCCCTGCTTGACTACTGCGTCCGTAGAGGGTGCCTTGAGGCCCTCGCAAAATCTCGATCCGTTATAAATCAAAGAATTCCCCAGGTAAAAACTGATGGATGTTTTCATAGGGGACATCATCAATGTAGACACTGATAGCATCTCTGACTAAATAGTTACTGTTGCCTAAACCGCGAATGGTTTAGAAATTAAAAAAATTAAAAGAACGATCGCCTAAACTGGTAAAAAAGTTGGGAGTTAGTGCGGCTGCGTCTCGTAACGATCTAATATCAGCATCCTCAATCTGTTCTCTAGTGAGTATTGTGATGCTAATCGGAATATTTTGCACATCTTCGGGACGTTTTTCGGCAGTCGAAATAATGACAATTTCTGATAGGGGTGAAATTACACTGAGAATCAATCCTTGCTCAGTGGAAATGATTTCCCCTTCTGGAGGGACTTCATCACCCGTTACGGTTATCCTGACCTTATTTTCATCCACCGCTACGATGTTAACCGTCGCTATTCCCTCGATAGGGTTTTCTTGAGTAAATTCGTTGCCTTCTAGTAACTGTAACTGAGCATTGGGCAGATCGACAATTAGGCTATTTCCTTCTACCGATGTTATACCCTGAAGGATTTCACCGCTTGCCGTTTCTAAAATAACTTCGACACCATCTGGGGTTTCTTGCAGTTGTACCCCTGTAATAATAGTCAGAGTTTGAGCAAGTAGGGTTTTAGGATCAGTCGTGTCCATTGGTTTGACGACCCAGATGTGTTCGGCAGAAGCAGGAAAAGCCACGAAAAATAAGAATAAGGAACCTAAACTGAATTTTCTACACCATTTGAGTGATTTCACTTCATAACTCACTTAATTAACTGCTAGACGGTTAGTTTGACAACTAAATCGTTAAAAACATGAGTTAAAGATAGTTTGAGGAATTTGTAAAATCAAAAGACAAGCTGTCAATTTCAGAGCCATAATATAATTTTTTGTTTGTAAAGCTTCCCCAAAGATGGTTGACAGGTACATTCACTTATTGTCTATAATTAGTAGGCTTATTGAAAATTTGTATCATTTATATAATCTTACTTTTGTTTTAGATAAGCATTTATCTGAAAAATTCATACATCCGCTTTTTGCTTCTTTGAGGAAACACTATCACGCCTTTTGAGAAAATACCTATGACAACTCAATTATTAATGGTGAATACAGATCATGCTTTACTAGAAGTCGATCATCTCCAGATCTATACAGGGGGAAGATTATCAGACATTTTTGTCTTGCAAGAATTAGGATTAAACAACGCTCATCAGATTATCTGGCGTGAGTCACAAGGAACCTTATCAGCAATCTTCTTTTTTGCAAATGCTTATCTTGAGATTATCTTAATTGAAGACGAAATCGCGTTTAGACAGTATTCGGCACAAACCAAGATGAATTTAATCGAGCGATCGCAGTGGCAAGAAACTGGCGCATCTCCCTTTGCTATTGGTTTACGTCCTAAAATGAATTATCAATTGATGGGTAACACTTTTTGGACAGAGTGGGGTTCTTCTGAAACTAAAATTAGTTTTTCTCTCAAAAATTTAGAAGCAATTCAAGAACCCATGTGTTTTACCATTCCGCATCAGATCGCACTGACTAACTGGTTAGATAACTCTAACGAAGATCATCAGCAATTGATGACTCATCCTTTAGGAATCAAAAAACTCACACAGGTCAAAATCAAAATTAATACTCATTCAACTTTGACGAATGCCGTTTCTTTGCTACAAGACCATGGAATTATCACTATTGAGCAAAGTAGATCACCTCTGCTAGAATTGACATTCGACGAAAATGCTCAAAATCAAATCGTCGATGCTCGTCCCTGGTTCCCAATTCTACTCAGGTATTAAACTGATTTTTAGACATCTGCGTATTTATAATGATGAAACTAAACAAACTAGAGTTATTTTTCCCTAGTTTATGGCTGACTGGCGCAATTTCTGTTTGTGTATCTCAGCCTGCCTGGGCGCAAGTCATCCAAATTACCGAAGTTACAGAAATCCGTTTAGAGACAACAGAGAACGGTTTAGATCTCATTGTCCAAACAAGCACAGGCACTGTTTCCCCATTGACTCAAACCCAAGATGATACTCTATTAATCGAGCTTCCCAACGCTCAACTTAGACTCCCAAACGGTGCTAGAGAGTTTCGACAAGATAATCCATTACAGGGAATTAGTTCAATTCAAGTTAATCAACAATCTTCTAGCATTCTGATCACCATTGTCGGAACTGATGCACAACCTGTAGCAGAAGTCAAGACCAGCCCTCAAGGATTACAGATTAGTCTTACTGAAACCGAAGAAATAATCACAGAAGAAGAAGAAATCGTTATCGTAGCCACTCAAGAAACACCCCCAGAAAACAGTTATGCACCTCCTCAAGAGGCTTCAGTAACTAGAGATGGTACATCGATTTTAGATACACCTCAAGATATTGATGTTGTTCCCCAACAAGTGATCGAAGATCAAAATAATACTACAGTTAGTGAAAGTCTTAGAAATGTCAGTGGTGTATCGAGTGGACGTGTTTCAACAAGTTCACTGTCACTGACTCCCGTCATTCGCGGTTTTGAAAGTTCAAATATATTAAGAAATGGCGTACGAGATGACACGCAAAGATTCTTCGGAGGGATTACAACCAACATAGAAAGAATCGAAGTTCTTAAAGGCCCTGCCTCTATTTTATTCGGTCAAGGAAATTTAGGGGGAACCGTTAATATTGTCACCAAACCACCCCTAGCTGATCCCCGATATAATCTAGAATTTAACGCAGGTCAATTCAATTATTATCGTCCCGTTATTGATTTGGGTGGGCCCTTAACAAGCGATCGCACTGCTTTGTATCGTTTGGTTTCTTCCTATGAGACTTCAGATACCTTTCAAGATTTTGAACGGATTGATCGACGATTTATTGTTGCACCAGCAATTACTTTAAAGCTAGGTGATAAAGGTTCAATTACGTTTGATGGGGAGTTTCTTGACGCAAAAACAAATGGTTCTGGCCCAGAGTTACCCGCACTTGGAACAGCCCTCAGAAACCCTAATGGACAATTAGAGATAGGAGCGAATTTAGGGGAACCATCACTAACAGAGAGTGAAAGTTCTTTATATCGATTTGGCTATCGTCTTGACTATCAAATTAGCGAACAATGGTCAATTAATAATCAATTTTTGATCGCCTTTGGTAATACCCCAGAAGAAACAGGAAATGTTTTCGTTTTACCCGTTTCTCTAGCCCCAGATAATCGCACTCTCACACGGATTTTAGCTGATAATCCATCCCAACAAACAAACTATACACTTAATACGAGCATTGTCGGTAATTTTCAAGTAACAAGCTGGATGGCTCATAAGCTATTGTTCGGAATAGAATATGCCTATGAAGAAAATGAAGACAAAATTATTTTTAGTGATATCGATAGGATTGATATATTTAATCCCGTTTACCGTCCCGAAAGTGTAAGAAATAGACGAGCTTTCCAAGATACTTATAGCACTATTAATTCTTGGGGATTTTATCTACAAGATCAGATCACATTTTTTGAAAAATTCATCTTAGTTGTCGGAGGGCGTTTTGATATTGCCGAGCAAGATTTTATCGATCAACTACGAGAAGAAAATAATATCTACAGACAAGACAATATATTTAGTCCTCGAATTGGCTTAATTTATCAACCAATTGAGAGAATATCCCTTTATGCAAGCTTTGGTCAATCTTTTGAGCCAGTAACAGGACAAAATTTTGAGGGCGAATTTTTTGAACCAGAACAAGGTACTCAGTATGAAGTGGGGATCAAGGCCGAACTAATCCCAGAGCGACTCATTACCACTCTAGCTTTTTATGATCTGACTCGTACTAACTATATTGAACAAGATCCTAGTAATGTTGGTTTTCAAATCCAAATTGGTGAGCAAAAAAGCCGAGGTATCGAATTAGATATCGTCGGGGAAATCTTACCAGGATGGAACATTATTGGTTTTTACGCTTATACAGATGCTGTGATTACTGATGATGAACGGACTGATTTCATCGACAATGTACTACCTAACGTACCAGAACACGCGGCGGGTTTGTGGACAACTTATATTCTTCAACAGGGGGTTTTACAAGGCTTAGGTTTTGGTATGGGCGTGTTTTTTGAAGGGGATCAAGAAGGAGATTTAGAAAATTCATTTGTCTTACCGAGTTATGTTCGTGCCGATGCAGCGATTTATTATCGACGCGGAGCATTAAATTTAGCCGTTAACTTCAAGAATCTTTTTAATAATCGATATTTTGAAGGCTCACGTAACGATGTAAGGGTGATCCCTGGCGCGCCTTTTTCAGTCGTGGGAACGATTTCTGTGGAGTTTTAGAGAAAATGCGAACTTTTGTAATCATTTGGCTAGGGCAGATAGTGTCTACCATTGGTAGTTTTATGACGGTTTTTGCTCTGACGATTTGGGTATGGCAAAAAACGGGGAATGCGACGGATCTAACCCTGGTGACTTTTTTTTCCCATCTACCGCGCATTTTTGTCACTCCAGTTGCGGGAATTATTGTTGATCGTTTTAATCGCAGAAAATTAATGTTACTCGGAGATTGGATCGCGCTATTTTGTACTGGTGCGATCGCTCTACTCTATTTCTCAGAACAGTTACAAATCTGGCATCTTTATGTGGCAGTTGCGATTTACGGTTGTTTTGGTCAGATTCAAATGCTGGCTTATTCGACTTCGATCAGTATGCTAGTCTCAAAAGAGAATTATACTCGTGCTGAAAGTATGGTATCGGCGGTTGGTTATGGAAGTGCGATTATTGCCCCTGCTTTGGCGGGTAGTCTTTATACGATTATTGGTTTAAGAGGAATTCTCCTGATCGATCTACTCACCTTTACTGCGGCTATTGGGACTCTCCTTGGTGTAGTGATTCCCCAACCCCCAGATCATTCGTCACCTGAAGAAAACATCTGGCAAAAGTTAACCTTTGGTTTTCGCTATATCTCCACTAAACCCAGTTTGGTAGCGATGGTGATTGCTTTTTCGCTTTTTGCCCTACCCAGTGACATCGGTAAAGCTTTATATAGTCCGTTGATTCTAGCGCGTTCGGGTGGTGATGCTCAGGTTTTAGGAACCGTGACGACTGCCGCAGGACTTGGAGGAATCTTAGGAGCCGTTTTACTCAGTTTTTGGGGGGGGTTTAAACGTCGTATTCATGGAATGCTGCTCGGTTTTATTGGAACGGGTTTCTTTAAAATTATATTAGGTTTAGGTCAAACACCTCTAGTATGGATTGGCGCACATTTCGCGGCTTCTTTACCCATTCCCTTGTTTTATAGTTCGAGTAATGCCATTTGGTACTCTAAAGTACCGCCCGCGTTGCAAGGAAGGGTTTTAGCGGCTGATCAGATGATTGGTTTAGTGATTACGGCGTTTTCTGCTTTAATTGCGGGGCCCCTGGTCGATCGCTTTTTTGAACCTGCTATGCGTGATGGTGGTTTAGCGGCTATTTTTACCCCGATTTTCGGTACGGGTTCTGGTGCGGGAATTGCGTTATTGTATTCTTTGATGGCGTTTTGTACGATGTTAGTCGGTTTAGGGGGTTATGCGTTTCGGACTTTGCGAGAGGTTGAAGTCCTCTTGAGCGACCATGAAATGTAGAGACGTGATATATCGCGTCTTTAGGATTTTCTTAAAGCAACGATCGGTTCTAGTTTAGCTGCTTGTTTGGCTGGAACGACCCCAAAAAATAAGCCTATTCCACCCGATGTACCAACTGCTAAAGCAATGACCCAAGGTGACAGGATTACGGATAAAGTGGATAGGCTACTGATCAAAAAACCTCCGCTAATACCAATGAATGCTCCTAATAATCCGCCCGCCGTTGACAAGATAATTGATTCTATCAAAAACTGAACGAGTATATCTTTTTCGGTTGCGCCAATTGCTTTGCGTAGTCCGATTTCTGGAGTTCGTTCGGTGACAGAAACTAACATGATATTCATGACTCCGATGCCACCGACAACTAAGGAAATACCTGCAATTAGGGCTAACATAACGATTAGTCCAGTGGTGACAAGATTGACGGTTTGCAGAATGGCTTGTTGGGTACTGACTGTAAAATCATCTTCATTTGTAATTTTATGTCGTAGACGGAGCAGATTTTCGATCTGGAATTTAGCGGCGCGAATGCTATTTTGATCTCTTGCCGAAACTGAAATATAGGTTAGAGAGGTTCCATAGGGAGAATTTTGACCTCTGAGTTTAAGTGTCAAAGTCGAAATCGGTAAATAAGCTGTTTCATCCTGATTCGTGCCTAAAAATGTTCCTTTGGGTTCCATCACACCAACAACTTCTAGACGAAGATTTCTAATTTGAATCTGTTTGCCTAATGGGTTTTGTTCACTAAAAAGTTGTTTCGCTAAATCAGAACCGAGGACGACGACTGATGTATTGCGTTTGAGATCGATGTCTGTGATAAATCGTCCTTGAGCAATTTGATAATTTCTCACTTCTAGAAATTCTGGCGTTACTCCTAATACTAATTGTTTGGTGTTACGCCTTCTATAGGTGATGAGTTCTCTTAAATTGATTTGTGGGGCGACTGCTGCGACTGTCGGGACTTGAGATGCGATCGCTTCAGCATCGTCTAAAACCAGCGTTTTGGGTGGATTTAAGGTCGTTTGTCGTTCGTTTTCGATTCCAGGGGAAACAAAGAGAACATTTGGCCCCAGGGATTTAAACTGTTCGGTTGTTAGTTGTTTGGCACCTTGTCCAATTCCAATCATTAAAATAACTGAAGCACTCCCAATCGTGATCCCAGTTATCGTTAGGCTACTTCGCAGTTTATGAGCAGTTAAGGTAGCTGATGCCATTTTGAGACTTTCTAAAATGTTCATGATTTTAATAATTGAAAATTTAATAATTTCAATAGGTTTGATTGGTCTTTCTGTAGTAAGCTAATTTTAGAGATTGGATAAAGTAGCCTTTAAATGCTCTCACAAAATCTTTTTCTAGCATTTTTATCTAATCTTTTGTTTCTAATTGAGAAATAAATTAATGAAATATATAAGATTGCTGAGTCAAACAGTAGCATCATTGGTTTTGGCGATCGCTGTTAGTGTTAGTCTTTCAGAAGATGCTCAAGCTTCTTTGATGGGATCTCCTGTTAACAGCTATGAAGTTACAAATACGGTTAGCGACGATTTAGACGCTCAACTTCAAAACGCCCTCGATCAAGCTGTGGGGGGTGATATTCCTGGGGCTTCTTTCGCTATTGTTAGCCCTAGAGGGACTTGGTTTGGTGCTAGTGGTGTTTCTAATCTACAAACGGGGACGGAAGTGGTTTTAGAGGATCGCTTTCAAATTGGCAGTATTACCAAAACGTTTGTCGCAACAACTATTTTACAGTTAGTCGAAGAGGGACGGTTATCTCTTGATGATACTTTAGATCAGTTGCTTTCACCCTCGGTTGTGTCTGCGATTCCTAATCATGAAAGTATTACGGTTCGACAGCTATTGAACCATACTAGCGGACTCTCTGATTATCTAGATCCTTTATTTGTACAAGCACAAACTAATATTGGTGTGTTCTTTAATGATTGGCAACCTGAAGAACTTGTTTCTTTTATTTACGGACAAGATCCTCTTTTTGAGCCTGGCGAATCTTGGGCGTATTCTAGTACTAATTATATTTTACTAGGTATGATTGCTGAATCTGTCACTAATTCTAATATTGCTAGTGAGATTCGCTCTCGTATTCTTGAGCCACTCGATTTAGATGATACTTTCTTTGCCAATGAAGAAACGATCCCTGGTGGTTTTGTTAATGGATATTGGGATTTCGATAACAATGGTAGTCTTAATGATACTACACCCGCTAATATGTCTTGGGCTTGGGCTGCTGGCGCGATGGTGTCTAACACTCAAGATTTAGTCCGTTTTATGGAAGCCTTACTGATTGATGAGGAGTTGCTTGAACCAGAATCCATAGAGCAAATGTTGACTTTTGTCAATGGTGGTGCTTCAGAAAATTACGCGGGTTATGGTTTAGGGATTGGTCGTTTAGAATCACTAGGACGATTATGGTACGGACATCGAGGGCAAACACTGGGTTATCGTTCTAATTTGTTTTATTCTCCCGTTGAAGATATTATTTATGTGGAACTGATTAACTCGGTAACCGATCGTAATATCAGTAACCCAATTTTCACCGTTTGGCGAAACGCTGTCGATCCGACTCCTTCCGTTCCTGAACCAGCGATGATTCCTGGATTATTAAGTCTGCTCGGTGCTGGACTGTTTTTGAAATGGCAACGCCGCCACCCATAACATCAATCTTAAAAAAAGCTTAAGTAAATATGCAAATTTTGCACAAATCCCAGGACAGACGTTTTAGAGTCGTTTTTAGCACAATTGATAATTAGTGTCAATAAGCGATAAGTCTTGTCCTTAACAATTTGTATCTTTTTTGACCAATTGATTGAAGAGGGGTAGATAGCATGGTCTTTAAGTGCTATCTCACTTTCTAATGCTTTAAGCCCAAAAACATGACAAGATAGTCTTTCCTAAAACTTTACAAAAATTTGATAAAAAACGCTTGGCAAAAAAACCATTAAGGTGGTATGTTTTGATTAATCAAATTTAATTGACATAAGTTATCGATAAAAATTTCCTTGCTCGCGATCGGCTACAGCCAAATTCTAAACAGCGAAATAGTTTTCACCTAAATTAACGTATGCTTCAGCAAAAAATTTAGAGTGAAAGATTATTAACGTAATATATATTCAATTGCTCCCAAGGCTGTTGGATATATATGCAGTACAACATGACTAATCAATCAGAAGGTAACTCTGCCAATGACTTCTCAGACAATGCCAATTTCCAATCTTGATCGCGGACATAGCATGATTGTTGAACGCTTATCAAGTGATCATAAGCTAGTCAGAAGTGATTTTGAAGCAAAAAAACAGACGCTAGTCTTCATTGATCAATCAGTTAAAGATTTCATGATGCTGATGTCTGGAATTCAAGCTGATGTAGAAGCTAGACTGATCACTGCTTCTGAGGATGGAATTCAACAAATAACTCAAATTCTGAGTCAATCAACATCCGTTAAGAACGTTCATTTAATCGCTCATGGCTCATCGGGTAGTTTGAAACTCGGTTGTACTGAACTCAATTTAAACAACATCGAAGAGTATGCCGAGCAGTTAAAAGATTGGTCAAACAGCATTGGCGAAGCTTCTTTACTGATTTATGGTTGCGAAGTGGCTGCAGGTAACACAGGAATTCGTTTTCTAGAACGACTGCACCAATTGACAAAAGCCAGTATTACTGCATCAACTCAAAAAGTTGGCAGTTTTGCTCAGGGTGGAAGATGGCAACTCGACTATCAAATCGGCTCATACACCGATGAGTTAGTCTTTTTGCCAAGGGTTAAAGAAAATTACGCTGGTGTTTTCGCTAATTATAACGAAAGCGTTAGTGGTGATATCTCTGATGATCCAAGCGCGCCATTATTCCTCCAGCTATCTAGCGGAGTGAATTCCTTACGGGCAACCTCATCGGCGGGTGATCTCGAATACGTCACCGTAAACGTGCCAGAGGGTTACCAACTGGAGACACTCATACTTGCTTCTTATAACTCAAGCGACGAAATTGCCTTTGCTGCGGTGCAAGAAGGAACCGTCTTTACTGAGTTTGGTATTCCCTCAGAAATTGATGTCTCTAATCTTTTAGGTTGGAGTCATATCAGTGCAGGTCAAGTCGGAACGAATGTTCTAGATAATATCGGAAGAGGTTCAGGCTCGATCGGTTTTACGGGGCCTTTACCCAGTGGTGACTATACCTTTTGGTTGCAGCAAACAGGAGTCCATCGACTTATACTTTAGAGTTTAATGTATCTCCTAGCCAACGTGTTGCCCGTTGTCAGTTTAACCGCAACTCCGACACAGCTTTTAGAATCGGAAGAAACAGCAACAACTTTAACTTTCAGCTTAGATCAAGCACCGCCACCCGAAGGCATCACCGTCTATATCGATAGCACAACGTTCGATGCAATCGGAGAATTTGATACTTTTAGTCTGGAATTTACAGGGGGAGAGTTTCCCGAACCGAATCAAGATGCTAGTGGTTTTTATTTCACCATTACCGAACAAACGGCAACCATTACCTTAAAGGTTTTGGATGATGGCGAAGTAGAAGGGACTGAAAACATCAATTTTACCCTACAAGCGGGTGAAGGTTATACCATTGATCCCAACTTCAACTCAACTACAATCACTATTGAAGAGCAAATTACCAATATGACAACCGTATCTTTTAACACCATCACTGGTAGCTACGATCCTAGCGATAATCTGTTAGCTTCTGAGCTAGTACGCTCGCTAGAAGCAGGAGCAAGCTTACTAAGTTTCGTCTTTAAAGTAGAAGGAGAAATCCCCGAAGGTGGTTTAGTCGTCGATGTTAATAGCGATATTAATCTAACTGAATATTTTACAGGTCTAGGTCGTCCTCCTTTTAGCACTGGTGGACAAATCCTCGAAGCCATCTATGATCCCGAAGACCCCGAAAACCCAACAGGTTTCAGATTTAGAATCGACCAACCCAATGCGATCGTTAGCTTCCGACTCACTAACGATCTAGGAAATCTTCAAGATACGGGGATTGAAAACGCTACTTTCACTCTAGAATCTGGAGAAGGTTATACCGTCGATCCAGAGGCAGAAAGTTCCAGTGTTACCTTCTACGATACCCTAACCGATGTTCCAGCACCGACGGTAGTACCTGAAGTTAACTTCAGTCTCTCCACCACCAGCTTAATCGAGTCAGAAGGCACTGTCTTGACGGTAAACTTTACCCTCAGTGAACCCCCACCACCAGAAGGCGTTTTAGTCTCTGTCGCTGGTTTACAACAGTTTTTAGGTGATTTAAACATTTTTGCAGCCGAAATAGAAGGCGGTGTCTTCCCTGCGCCGAACTCCCGTTCCACAGGATTCTTCTTCAAGATCTACGAACAACAAGCCAGCATCACAATCCCCGTCTTCGCTGATGAAGACATCGAAGGAATTGAAGGAGTAACCCTCAGTTTGCAGGAAGCCCCAGGATACACCATCTCAGCCGAAAGCACACCGATTACTCTGACGCTTTCGGATACACCAACTTCTGAAATTCAAGTTAGTTTGGCTACCACTCCAGCACTTTTAATCGAATCTGAAGGAACCGTCTCTGTTCATACATTCACACTCAGTGCAGCACCCCCAGAAGGTGGTATTACTGTTACCGTTAGTGTACCGAATCTAAAAGAATTCGATTTAGATGCCATTACAGTTGAAGGTGGAACGATCGCAGAAGTTCGTGAAAATGGATTCGATCTCACCATTACTGAGCAAACAGCCACGGTAAATTTACCCGTCGATGATGATGGTTTGTTTGGTGGTGTACAACCGATCACCTTTACGCTCGTTGATGGAGATGGTTATCAAGTTAGCCCGACTGCGAATAGTGGTAGCCTAACGATCATCGATGAGCCAGGCCAAACTCCGCCGCCAACAACAATCACTGAACCTAATGATACTATTGCTCTAGCCGTTGATACCAGACTGAGTGAAGAGTATCCCAATGTCTCCTTTACTAGTGCGCTCAACTATAACAATCTAAATCGTTACGCAGTTGATGAAACTGGTCTAAATTTCCTTTATGTAGATGCAACCGAAGATGTAGATCTATACAAAGTTAACCTTAGTGCAGGCGACACGATCAAGATCGATACAGATGCCAACCAATTTGGAGAAGGCAGAAAGGTAGATACTTGGTTGCGTGTGTTTGATGCTGCTGGAACTGAATTAGCCTCAAATGACGATGGTGCTGCACCTGATGAAGTATTTGATTCTGAATTCCAATCCTATATTGAGTTTACGGCTCCTGCTGATGGTGCATACTACGTTGGGGTCAGTCTTTACAGCAATGATGAGTACGATCCGAACGAAGCTGCAAGCGGCACGGGTGACGCTGATCCAGCCATCCCTGCGATCAATGAGTACGGGCCAGGCGACTACACCCTAAATATCGCTCTTAATGAGCCTAATGCGTTTATTGCTGAACCGACCGTAATTCCGCCAAGTACAGGTGAAGGGCCAGCCATTTCCCTGTTTACCGTTGCAGGAACCTATGGAACAGATTCCGATAACCTCAGTTTCGATATCGTTGCACCAGGGGTAGCAGAAACAGTTTCCGAAGATGAGGGAGCAGCCATCAACTTGGTTTTAGTGGCTAATGGTGAAATTCCTGAAGGCGGAATTGAAGTTTATGTCGAAACCGACTTTGCTTTCCCTGACTACTTTGGTGGTATTGAAGAAGGAGATTACAGCGTCCCTTATGGTGGCAACCTCAACAGTAAATTCTTTAGTCGAGGCGGTGAATTCCTCACGGCGGTCTATGACGAGGATGGCCGAGCAACTGGCTTCAAGTTCCGTCTAGAGCAACCCTTTGCGGCGATCGTACTTCCTCCCACCAATCGAGAAGAAGCCGAAACCGATGGACCAGAAGATCTGACTTTCTCATTAGTCGAAAGTGCGGGCTATACCGTTACCCCTGCAAGCAGTTCTACCGTTACCTTCTACGATACTGTAGCCGATATCCCAACTCCAGCAACAACCCCCGAAGTCAGTATAGCAATTGATAATACTGAATTAATTGAATCGGAAGAAACTGAGTTTACCATTACCCTCAGCCTAAGTGAACCCCCACCACCAGAGGGGGTACAGGTGTATGTAAGCGGCGGTACGTTTGATTTCCTCAACGAGTTTGCTGTCTTTGACGCTCAGTTTACAGGCGGTATCCCCGTCTCTGCTGGTGAGGTAAGCGGTTTCTACTTCCAAATGTTTGAGCAGACGGCAACCATTACACTCCCTGTATTCAATAGTGTAGAAATTACCGAAGGGATCGAGCAGTTTAATGTAGAACTGGTACCAGGAGCAGGCTACACGGTCAATCCAGCGATGAGCAGTGCTTTGCTGACGATCAAAGATACACCAGACTCCCAAATCCAAGTTACTCTAACAACCGATACCGAAACTTTAATCGAGTCAGAAGGCACCGTTGCTAATCTTAACTTCAGACTAAGTGCAGCACCACCTTCTGAAGGTGTTACTGTTACCGTTAGCACCGAAGGCATCAGCGATTTTGATTTTGCAATAGTAGAAGGAGGCACTATCTTAGGAACGACTGCCGACAGTGTGACGCTCAACATCACTGAACAGAATCTAACCCTTTTAGCAACAGTGGTTGATGACGGCCAAGCAGAGATTTCTGAGACGGTGGAATTTACCTTAGAAGCGGGTACAGGATATCAAGTTGATCCAGCAGGCAGCGAAGCCATCTTTACCATCTACGATAGTCCCGAAACCGCACCGACTTCAACTGAAGAGGTTAACGATACGATCTCCCAAGCGATCGCTACAGGATTAACAGGTTCTAATACCAGCGTTACCCTAAATGGTGAAATTAGTCAATACTTTGTTGAAGATGAAGATGGTAATGAAATCACAGTAGATGCTTCTGAAGATATCGACTTCTACTCGTTTAATCTCAACGCGGGAGACATCGTTAAGATTGATGTAGATTCGATCGCTTACGAGTTAGAAGGGTTTGCTTTACCACAACGACTCGATTCAGAACTACGGTTGTTTAATGATTTAGGTGAACAGTTAGCCTTCAATGCGGATGGTTATGCTTCAGATGAACTATTTGTAGCGAACCGTGATCCTTATCTAGAATTCACGGCAACTGAGTCGGGAACCTACTATGTTGGTGTTGCTCAATGGCAAAACCGCGTTTATGATCCACTAACAGCCGAAAATAGCAGTGGTCGAGTTGATGCCAATGCGGGACGCAATACGGGAGCTTACAGTCTTGAGTTTACACTAGAAGCACAACCAACTACGGTTAGCGTAACAGCAACCCCAGATCTGATCACCGAAGAAGCTGGAACACCAGTCACTTTCAACTTTAATGTAACTGGTGAATTCCCCGAAGAAGGTCTGCTCATTGCGACAACTTCATTCTTTGATCCACAGTTTGACTTCAATATCTTTGATGACACAGATCCCGAACAGTTTAGCGGTATTGAATTCTATGATTTTGTAGAATTGCCAACGGGTGAATCTGTCGAGATCTTGAGATTAACAGAACCTAATGCCTTCATTCGGCTGACTGCCTTCGATGATACTGTTGCAGAAGAAGACGAAGTGTTGACTCTGACTGTACTTTCTGCAGAAGACTATGGCTTAGAACCTTACAACATCAGTGCAACTGCGGGTTCTGCATCTGTAACGATCAGCGATGGTGTCCCCAATTTAGATGATCCCGTCGTCGGCATCAGCATCGAGCCAACCGAGCTTGCGGAGGGTGATTCTTTAACCCTAACTTTAAGTATTGTCGATGGAGTGATTCCAGAAGGCGGTTTAGAAGTTAATGTCGCAAACGATGTATTTGGCTCTCTAGGTGAGTTTGTGATCTTCGATGCGCAAGGCAACTTCTTACCTATCTATTCTGGATTTGCCGCTGACCCCGTCGTCGCTAATGACGAGGCAAGTGGTTTTATTGCCACCATGACTGAAAATACGGCAACCATTACCCTAGATGTATTTGATGACGGGCCAAATGAAGGCGTTGAAACCTTCACCTACAGCTTGCTAGATGGGGAAATCTATGGGGTTGATCCAGATGCAAGTGCAGTCACCATCACCATCGACGATGGCGACGCAGGAGTGTTCAATGGCACAGCAGGAGACGACATATTTGATTCTGGAGTTACGCCAGAAGGCTTTAACGGCAGCAATGATCTAGTCTTTGCGGGTGGAGGTGCGGATCAAATCGATACCTCAAACGGTTTAGGCAACAATCGTATTTATGGACAATCTGGGGATGATACTCTGTTTGTCGGCAGTAACGATCGCGCCTTTGGTGGTAGCGGAAATGATATCTTCTATCTCCTCGGTAGTGGTAGTACGATTTCAGGTGGCAGCGGCGAAGATCAATTCTGGTTAGCCTCGGCTGAATATCCTGAGTCGGCTAATACCATTACTGATTTTGAAAATGGTACCGACGTTCTTGGCATTGGGGGTTTAGGTCTTAGCTTTGATGACTTAAGCTTCACTCAACAAGGAGGTACTACTTTAATTGCCTCTGGTGAACAAGAAATCGCTAAACTCCTCGGCATTAATGCCAATCAACTTAGTGCTGATAACTTTGTGTTTAGCTAATTGATTTTTGGTAAAACGGTCTTAGAGTAGGCGGTGATTAAACTAAATTGATCACCGCTTTTTTTCGCAACTGTCAAAAAGAATACAAGACTCGATTATAATGAGACTAATTATCAATAAACTCGATTCCCTAAGACACTCCTCTTGCTTCATCATGCTTAAGTCGTCAAAAATGCTAACGTCAGTTTTTAGCCCTCGTGAATAATTATCAGTAACGAACCAAAATCGAGTTAAACCGAAATATTGTTGATTTTTACTAAGGAATTACCTATATGGCTCCAGTTGTCAGTTTTTCTGCAAATCCATCCGTACTCGTTGAATCTGAACAAACCATTCTAGTCTTGACTTTTAATCTGAGTGAACCGCCTCCATCGGGTGGGGTCACTGTCGGTTTGACGACCGACGTTAGGGAAAGCTTAAATCAGTTGAATCTTTTTGATGTATCAATTACGGGCGGTGAGTTTCCCGTGCCAGATTTTGATAACACGGGTATTGAATTTACAATCACTTCACAAACAGCAACGATTAGTTTACCCATTTTTCAAGATGGTGTAGCCGAAGATCCCTTTACTATCACCTATACCCTATTACCTGGTGAAGGCTATACTGTTAATTCTAGTGCTAGTCAGGATAGTGTAGTTTTTAGAGACGATCCAGCACCGATCGTCGAAAACAATCCGCCAGTCGCGAACAACGATAGTGGTAGTATTATTGAAAATCAAGTTTTCAATGGAAACGTGATCGCAAATGATAGCGATCCCAATAACGATCCGATTACTGTTACTGCACTCAACGGCAATACCAGCATCGGAAGCCCCGTTGCTCTTGATTCTGGAGCGATCGTTACTTTGAACGCAAATGGGACTTATAGCTATAATCCCAATGGACAATTTAATTATCTGATTGATGGTCAAAGTACTGGAGATATTTTTAGTTATACCATTAGTGATGGCAGAGGCGGTACCGCTACAGCAAATGTTACCCTGACGATTAATGGTGTGAGCGATGTTGTCACTCCACCTCCTCCCCCAGTTGATTTCGATCCCGCGCAATATGGTGCATCTTATCCAGATTTAATTACAGCGTTTGGATACAATTTAGAAGCATTAACGAATCATTATCTAACTAGCGGTCAAGCCGAAGGTCGAAGTAAGGATCTTTTCGATGAATTTCGCTACATTGCCTCAAACTCAGATTTAATCAATGTGTTTGGGTTAAATGGAGGTGCCGCGACTCAACATTATATTACGAATGGATACGCTGAAGGACGCTCAACAACTGCGTTTATTCCCTCTCGCTATCTAAATTCCTATGATGATTTACTTGGGGTTTTTGGACTCAATACTCAAGCTGCAACGACTCATTTTATTACCAACGGTGCGTTAGAAAATCGCAATCCGAATTTATTCCCAGTCGATCGCTATATTGCTTCTTACGGCGACTTGATTCAAACTTTTAGTTATAATTTAGAAGCAGGTTCAAATCAATATCTTTTCTCGGGACGCGGCGAAGGGAGACAAATTACATTTGATCCCCAAGCTTATCTAAGTCGATATGGCGACTTACAACAAGCATTCGGTAATGATTTGACGGCGGCAACTCGTCATTACATTGAATCTGGATTTAATGAAGGAAGAACTTGGATCTAAGATTCTTGAGTAAGGGTTTGTTTCTTTCAAACCCCTACTAACGTTTTAGCTTCCCTCCGACACCTATCAGCAAGCTTGCTTTAAAATTAATTGACAGTGGCTAATCTTTTAGATCTGTTCCCTAATCCTCCAGCGACATTAGTCGATCTACTACAGTACAGGGCAAATGAACAGCCCGATCAAATTGCCTATTGCTTTTTAGTCAATGGTGAAACCGAAGAAATTAGCCTGACTTATCAAGCACTTGATTTTGAAGCGCGAAAAATAGCGGCTCAGTTACAAGCTTTAAATTTGAGCCAAAAACAAGCGATTTTATTGTATCAGCCTGAATTAGAATTAATTTGTGCTTTCTTTGGCTGTTTATATGCAGATGTTGTTGCGATTCCCGCCTATCCACCCCAATATAATCAAAATTTATCTCGTTTCCAAGGAATCATCACAGATAGTCAAGCCAGCGTCATTTTAACGACAACAGCACTATTAAAAGATTGTCCTGAATTTCCTAATTTATCTTATCTTACTACCGATTGTTTATCGGACTCCTCGGCTCATGCTTGGCGCAAACCCAAGATTGATCGTGATACTTTAGCTTTTATCCAATATACATCAGGCTCTACAGGCTCCCCCAAAGGAGTCATGCTCAGTCATGGTAATCTTTTACATAATTCAAGACTAATTTACCAAGGTTTTGAGCATTCAAGTCAGAGTAAAGTCGTCAGTTGGTTACCTCCTTATCATGATATGGGATTCATTGGGGGCATTCTTCAGCCTTTTTATGGTGGCTTTCCCGTTGTCTTAATGTCACCCGTTAGTTTTATCCGAAAACCCATTCGTTGGTTACAAGCTATTTCCCGTTATCAAGCGACGACAAGCGGTGGGCCAAATTTTGCCTATAATCTTTGTCTACAAAAAATTACCCCTCAACAGAAAGCGACACTTGATCTCAGTTCTTGGAAATTGGCTTTTATTGGGGCTGAACCGATCTCACCTCAAACGTTAGATCAATTTGCCGAAGCGTTTGCCCCTTGTGGGTTTCGTCGTGACGCTTTTTATCCTTGCTACGGTTTAGCCGAAGCGACTTTATTTGTATCAGGAGGGTTCATAAAAGAAACAGCCATCCAGCAAAAAGTTGTTAGTTGTGGTCATTATTCTGAGCAAACAGTGATCATTGTAGATCCTAAAGAGGGTTGGGAAACCAAACCCCTACAGGATGGAGAAATCGGCGAGATTTGGGTATCTGGAGCGAGTGTAGCTCAAGGTTACTGGAATCAGCCCGAAAAGACACAAGAAACATTTCACGCTAATTTAGAAAAAACATCATTTTTACGGACAGGGGATTTAGGATTCTTGCAAAATGGGGAATTATATGTTACAGGACGAATTAAAGATCTAATTATTATTCGGGGTCAAAATTATTATCCTCAAGATATAGAGCAAACCGTAGAGCAAAGTCATGTAGCAATACGCCCAGGTTGTTGTGCTGCTTTTAGTATCTCTGAAGGTGAAGAACAATTAGCGATCGCGGCTGAAATTAAACGAGAATCAATACGTCAACTGAATCTAGAAGAGGTTTTAACGGCTATTCGTTCTGTGATTGCTCAAGAACATGGTTTACAGATTCATACTATATTATTACTTAAACAAGGTAGCATCCCTAAAACCTCCAGTGGCAAAATTCAACGCCACGCTTGTCAGAATCAATATCAAGACAATAATTTTGATTTAATCGCTCATTGGTCGATAAAATCAAGCCAAAAAACCGATTATTTAATCCAATGGCTTCGCAGCTATGCCAATGAACAGATTAACTCTCGCTTAATGGATGAGCGTCGTTCGATATCCCCCTCAATTGTGTTAGATTTTGGCAATCAAGGATTACTCGGAATGCAAGTCCCCACCGAATACGGCGGACTGGGGTTAAATCATACCGACACGATGCGAATTTTAGAACAATTGGGCGCGATCGATACCACCCTAGCCTTATTTGTCGGACTGAATAATATTTTAGGAATTCGACCCCTACTGAATTTTGGCAGTCAAAACCTTAAAGAAGAACTGTTACCCATTCTAGCCACAGGAAGAGAATTAGCCGCCTTTGCCCTGACTGAAACAGGGGCAGGTTCCAACCCACAAAGCATTACAGCACAAGCCATTCCCCAACCCCAAGGCGGTTGGTTACTTCAAGGGAAAAAAATCTGGAGTGGTTCGGCAGCATGGGCGGGGGTGATTAATGTTTTTGTACAAGAACCCGAAGGCATTAGCGGTTTTGTCCTCCGTAAAGGTACCTCTGGATTGCGTCAAGGCCCCGAAGCCCTGACAATGGGTATGCGGGGAATGGTGCAGAATACGGTTTATCTGAATGATGTTCCTGTTCAAACCGAACAACGTTTAGGTGAAGCGGGAATGGGCATGAAAGTCGCCCAAGATGCCATGATGTACGGACGTTTAGGCATTGCTGCGGCTTGTGTTGGGGGAATGAAACGGTGCGCTCAGTTGATGCTACGCTACAGTGAACGTCGTACGATTGCTACGGGTCGTTTATTGGATAATCCTTTAATGTTGGTGCGCTTAAATGAGTTAACAGCGACGATTACCGCAGTTGAAGTATTAGTGAAAAGTTTAGCAAAATTTCTCGATCGGGGTTTATCGGTTCCCGTAGAAGCTTACACCGTCTGTAAAATCGCTGCACCTGAATTTTACTGGCAAGCGGCTGATCATTTAGTTCAGTGTTTGGGGGGAAGAGGGTATATTGAAACGAATATCGCGCCTCAAATTTTACGAGATGCAAGGGTTCTGAGAATTTTTGAGGGGCCGACGGAAACCTTAAAAATGTTTTTGGGTTCACGAGTCAGTAACCAAAGTGAGGATTTAAAATCGTTTTTCTGTGACATTCTGAAAACTCCTCATCTCTATGAAAATTTAATAAATGATGCTAAAGTAATACAAGAATACTATTCCTCTGCTGCGTCACCTTTCGCCGAACCTATCACGGCTAAACGTTGGGCTTCGATTTTAATTGGAGATCTCGCCACTTTTGCGATTTTATTAGCTGTACTGATGGAGGACTCAGAATCAGTGCAACAAGCCTATGCTTGGACACAACAGCAATACGAATTAAAGCGTCATCAAGCTTTATCGAGACATCCTATATCCTATACCAATTCATTCGAGATCATCAGCCAATATGAAATAACTATTGGAGATATCGAACAAACTCTTGCAGGAGAAGATTACGAACTCGACAAACTCCTACGAAAATCAACTCACAAAACTCAAGCTAAAATAGATAATTTTATTAGCACAAAAACGCCAAAAGTCAAGAGTAGTGTAACAGAAATTAAAACTTGGCTGATCAATTGGCTAAGTCAAAAGTTAAAAATTCCGACGCAACATCTTGATCCTAAACAATCCTTTGCTGATTATGGCATTGATTCAGTGATTGCCGTCGAATTAGCCCAAGACTTACAAGAATGGTTAGCGTTAAGCCAAGAACTCGAAGCAACGATCGCCTGGAATCATCCCACCATTGAAGCCCTCGCACAATATTTAAGCCAATTTTCATCAAACCCCGATCCACTCCGACAACCCATTTCAGACCAAGAATTAACCGAAGAACAACTACAAGACTCGATCGCACAAGAAATCATTGAACTAGAAAACTGGCTACATCGATAAATATTATGAGTGATCAACTTTCTACCTCACAACGCCTCTTAAACGCCCTCAAACAAGCCCGTCAACAACTAGAAACAGTTGAACAGCAAACCAACGAACCTATTGCGATCGTCGGGATGGGCTGCCGTTTTCCAGGGGGAGCGAATGATCCTGACGCTTATTGGCATCTGTTGTCTCAGGGGGTTGATGCGATCGCCGAAATTCCTCAACAACGCTGGAATGTCGAAGCCTATTACGATCGTAATCCTGAAGCCAAAGGAAAAATGTACACTCGATATGGGGGATTTATTGAAAATGTCGATCAGTTTGATCCTCAGTTTTTCGGGATCTCGCCACGAGAAGCAGAAAGCCTTGATCCTCAACAACGTTTACTTTTAGAAGTCAGCTACACCGCATTAGAACACGCGGGACAGTCTATCGAACAATTAAAAGGATCGCAAACGGGTGTTTTTATTGGTATCGGTTTTGATGACTATGCAAAACGAAGTATTAGTTCAAATGATCCAACTCGGATCGATGCTTATAGTAGTTTAGGGAACACTCGTAGTATAGCAGTAGGACGTATTGCTTATGTCTTCGGTTTACAGGGGCCCGTGATTCAACTCGATACAACCTGTTCATCTTCCCTGTTAGCCGTTCACTTAGCCTGTCAGAGTTTGCGGTCTAGAGAATGTCATTTAGCGTTAGCAGGTGGCGTTAATTTAATGCTATCTCCAGAACCGATGATTGGGTTTTGTAAACTAAAAGCCCTATCCGTTGATGGACGGTGTAAAACTTTTGATGCGTCAGCCGATGGTTATGGACGGGGGGAAGGATGCGGTATTGTTGTCCTAAAACGATTATCGGATGCCCTGGCAAATCAAGATCAGATCCTCTCGATTATTTTAGGTTCTGCGGTTAACCACGATGGTCAAAGTAATGGGTTAACTGCCCCCAATGGTTCAGCCCAAGAAGCCGTCATTCGTCAAGCGTTATCGAATGCTAGGATTAAACCTGCACAAGTTCAATATGTAGAAACTCACGGTACTGGAACCCCATTAGGCGATCCTATCGAGATACTCGCTTTAGGAAAAGTTCTGAGTGAAGGTAGAACCCTAGACAACCCATTTAAGATCGGTTCAGTTAAAACAAATTTTGGACATTTAGAAGCAGCAGCAGGGATGGCAAGTCTGATGAAAGTTGTCCTATCAATGCAACATCAGCACATAAGCCCCCATCTTCATTTTAAAGAACCAAATCCCTATATTCCCTGGCAAAAACTACCGATCGTTGTTCCCACTGAATTAACAGTTTGGCCCACTGAAGATCGAAGAATAGCGGGTATTAGTTCTTTTGGGATGAGTGGCACTAATGTTCATCTCATTTTAGCCGAAGCCCAAACAACGGAACAAAAACCGTTTATTGATCGTCCTCTCCATATTCTGACGCTTTCTGCAAAAAGTGAACCCGCTTTACAAGAATTGAGTCAACGTTATCAGAATTTTTTGAGTTCTGATGTACCATTGACTGATCTTTGTTATACAGCCAATACAGGACGATCGCATTTTGAACATCGTTTAGCGGTGGTTGCCCCAAATATAGATCAACTGCTGCTAAAGCTGAAAACGGGGGATGTCATTAAAGGAACTGTATCACGACAAAAACAGCCTTCAATTGCTTTTTTGTTTACAGGGCAAGGATCACAGTATCTTGGAATGGGACGACCGTTATACGAAACCCAGCCCACTTTTAAGAAAGTCTTAGATCAGTGTGCAGAAATTTTAGATCCTTATTTGAATATATCTTTAATAGAGGTTTTAGAAACAGAACAATTAGATCAAACAGTCTATACACAACCTGCCTTATTTGCTTTAGAATATGCTCTGGCTCAATTATGGCTTACTTGGGGGGTGACTCCATCAGTCGTCATGGGGCATAGTGTCGGGGAATATGTAGCAGCGTGTGTTGCGGGTGTTTTTAGTTTAGAAGATGGTTTAAAACTGATTGCTCATCGGGGTCGTTTGATGCAAGAATTACCGCAAGATGGGGCGATGGTTGCGGTGATGGCTTCTTTTGAGAGAGTACAAGAGGTCATTCAATCATATCAGCCAGTGATCGTAATTGCGGCAATTAATCATTCAGCAAATACGGTTATTTCTGGACAAAAACCAGCAATAGAGCAAGTTATTAGGGATTTTGAGCAACAAGGAATTAAAACGACTCGACTCAAGGTGTCTCATGCTTTTCATTCTCCTTTGATGCAGCCTATGTTAAAGGATTTTTTAGAAATTGCTCAAAGTATTCGTTATTCATCACCACAAATACCCCTCATTTCTAATCTTACGGGTGAAATAGCGACGGATGAAATTGCTACACCTGAATACTGGTGTCGTCACGTTTGCCATCCCGTGAAATTTGCTCAAAGTATCAATACAGTAGCAAAAGAAGGATGTGACATTTTTCTCGAAATTGGGCCAAAACCGATTTTATCTGGAATGGGTAGCCTCGTTTTAGCATCGGAACAGCAAACATCTAATCTGTGGTTACCTAGTTTACGTTTTTTAGAAGACTGGCAAACTTTACTATCTAGTTTAGCGAATTTGTCGGTTAAGGGTGTGAGCATCAATTGGTCAGCCTTTGATCAAGATTATCCGCGTCAACGAATTTCTTTACCGACTTATCCTTTTGAGAAACAAAAATATTGGCTTGAATTTCCTCAACAAATAAGAATTACACAAGATCATCCTTTATTGGGGCAAAAATTAAAGTTAGCTGGTTCTAAAACGATTCATTTTGAAAGTTATCTCAGTCAAGATTCACCCTTTTTTCTAAAAGATCATTGTGTTTTTGAACAAGTAATTTTTCCGATGGCTGGCTATCTCGAAATGGCAATAGCAGCAGGTTTTAAACTTTTTGGTGAGTCATCAATTTCTTTAAAGTCGATTTCTATTTCACAAGCTTTAGCATTATCTGATTCATCTAAAACTGTTCAATTGAAGTTAATTCCAGAAACCGAGCAAGATTATCGTTTTGAAATTTATAGTTTAGAATTAGAGGAAAGTAACTGGACTTTACACGCTAAGGGAACAATTAGCCGTGAAAATTCTCTTTTATCTCAGAATAAGGTTAATTTGGAAAAACCATCACAATTAATTGATGCTAAAACTCATTATCAACAGTATCGTGAAATCGGCATCAACTACGGACAAAACTTTCAAGTTATCCAGAATTTATGGATTAATCAAGGGCAAGCACTCGGAAAAATAGAGTTATTAGTGACAGATGATAGCTATCAGTTTCATCCGATTCTTTTAGATGCTTGTTTACAAGTAGCGGGAGCAAGTTTAATTCATGAAAACCTACATAAAACTTATTTACCCGTTGGTTTAGCAGGTTTTATTTGTTATAGTTATTCGCAAAATATAACACAATTTTATGCTGATGCCAAAGTACGATCGCTTGATCCTAATCCTATTATTGATATTCAACTTTTATCATCCGATGGAACAGTCATCGCTATCCTAGAAGGTCTACAACTCAGTTTAGTTCATTCACCGCAAAATGATTTACAAAATTGGCTTTATCAGATTGAATGGCGACGACAAAATCTAGTTCAATTATCTAATTATCTCTTGACACCTGAAACAATTTATGCTAGTTTAAAATCGGATTTGGCAAGCCAATTTGAGTTAAAAGATTATCAAAAACTTTTATCTAATTTAGAAGCGGTTAGTATTCATTACATTTTGGATGCTTTTACACAATTAGGCTTTGAATTTCAACTGAAAATACGTTTTCCAACTCCTCAGTTAGCTCAACAGTTAGGAATTATTCAGCGTCATCAAAGATTGTTTAACCGTTTGTTGGAAATTTTAGCAGAAGATGAAATTTTACAAAAAATAAAAGATGATTGGGAAGTGATTCAGTTACCGAAAAAAGTTTTATTAGATGATATTGCTTATTCTTCTGAGTTTGCACTTTTAGAGCGTTGCGGTTTACATTTAGCAGAAGTTTTACAAGGAAAATGTGATCCAATTGAATTAATTTTCCCTCAAAGCGATCTCAGTAGTGCTACCGAATTATATCAAAATTCTATCGGTGCTAAATTGATGAATACTCTGATGCAAAAAGTAATGAGTAAAGCCTTAGAGAATAAACCAAAAGAAGAAACGATTAAAATATTAGAAATTGGTGCAGGTACAGGAGGAACAACTGCTTATTTATTACCTAAACTTGATGCAGATTCGACTGAATATGTTTTTACGGATATTTCACCTTTATTTACCACTAAAGCAGCAGAAAAATTTAAAGATTACTCGTTTGTCAAGTATCAATTGTTGGATATTGAAAAAGAACCAAAATTACAAGGTTTTAATTTACAAGAATATGATTTAATAATTGCTGCAAATGTTTTACACGCTACCCAAGATTTACAAAAGACATTATTACATATTCAACAATTATTATCCGCCAAAGGTCAGCTAATTTTATTAGAAGGAACTCGTCCTTTACGTTGGCTGGATCTTATTTTTGGATTAACTGAGGGTTGGTGGCGATTTAAAGATACTCAGATTAGACCTTCTTATCCTTTGATTTCTTCTCAACAGTGGCAAGAATTATTAAATCATAATGGCTTTCAACAAGCGGTAGCATTGACTTATCAAGAGGATTGGCTGAATCAACAAAGTGTGATTATTGCTCAAAAAGATGACAAAAGAAATTGGTTGATTTTTGCTGATTCTCAAGGAGTAGCTACAAAATTAAATCAGTTATTGGAAGCACAAGGTAATATTTGCCGTCTGATTTATGCTGATGAAAAATTGGATAATTTTAAAGTTTTATTGCAAGAACAATCCAGTCAGAATATTCTTTACTTATGGGGATTAGATACACCAGTAGCAGAAAGTTTAAATAGAGAATTAGCCGATAGTTCTAAAAAACTGGTTGAAAGCCTTTTATCACTGATTCAATCCTTAGCAAATCCCTGTAATTTGTGGCTAGTAACAAAGGATGCCGTCGCTATCGAAAAAAATGACACAGTTTCGGGAATTGTACAATCTTCAGTCTGGGGAATGGGAAAAGCGATCGCTCTCGAATATCCTAATATCAATTGTAAACGTATTGATTTAGATTCAGAGGCGAGTTTAGATGAACAAGTACAAGTCTTACTCAGTGAAATTCTAGCTAATACTCAAGAAAATCAAGTTGCTTTACGGGGGGCTAATCGTTATGTTGCTAGACTAGCGCGTTATTCTCAAAACGTTTCGACAGATGAACCAGTACAGTTAACCATAACTCAACGGGGAACACTGGACAATCTACAATGGCAACCGATAAAGCGAAGTGTGCCTAAAACGGGAGAAGTTGAAATTTATATTCATGCGACTGGACTCAATTTTAGAGATGTTTTAAATGCTTTAGACTTGTATCCTGGTGATGCGGGGGCGTTAGGTTGTGAATGTGTTGGTGAAATTGTTGCAGTTGGAGAAGGGGTTCAAGATTTAGAAATTGGTCAATCTGTGATTGCGATTGCGAATGGTAGTTTTAGTCATTATGTCACCGTTAACGCGCTTTTAGTTGCCCCGAAACCTGAAAACTTGAATTTTAGCGAAGCAGCAACCCTTCCAGTCGCTTTTCTAACGGCTTATTACAGCCTACACCATTTAGCCAAGATTAAAAAAGGGGATGTTGTGCTAATTCATGCAGCAGCAGGGGGTGTGGGAATGGCAGCAGTACAAATAGCCCAAAAAGCAGGGGCCGAAGTATTTGCTACAGCCAGTCCGCAGAAATGGGATACTTTAAGGAAAATGGGGGTACAATACCTGATGAATTCGCGTACCCTTGATTTTACTGAAAAAATTGAACAAATTACCCAAGGGAAGGGTATAGATATTGTTCTAAATTCCTTATCGGGAGAATCTATTACAAAAAGTCTTTCTGTGCTAAAGGATACGGGTTTTTTTCTCGAAATTGGAAAAAATGGTTTAAAAACGAGCCAAATTAGTGAAATTAAACCCAATGCGTCTTATTTTGTAGTGGATATGATGGAACTGTGCCAAAAAGACCCCCAGTTTATCCAATCATTGCTCAAGAATCTAACCCAACAGTTTCAAGAAAAAACACTAAAACCTTTACCCTATCAAACCTATCCCACCTCAGACATCGTTACCGCTTTTCGTCGGATGAGTTTAGGGCAACATATCGGTAAAATCGTCATCACACAAAACCGTAAATTTGAGTACAAAGGCACTTATCTAATTACAGGCGGTTTAGGGGGTTTAGGGTTACTGGTGGCTCGTTGGCTCATCGAAAAAGGGGTACGTCATTTAGTCTTAGTTAGTCGCAGTGGGGCAACGGCTAAACAATTAGAAGAACTTGCCCAACTTGAAGCCAAGATTTTAGTCAGACAAGCCGATGTGACCCAAAGTGAACAACTTCAAACCATTTTGGCAGAAATTAAAGACAGTTTACCACCACTGCGCGGGGTGATTCATGCAGCAGGAATTCTCGATGATGGTATTTTAGAACAAATGAACTGGTCACGCTTTGCAACAGTGATGGCACCGAAAGTACAGGGCGCATGGAATTTGCATACACTTACTTTAGATCAATCTCTTGATTGTTTTGTTCTCTTTTCTTCAGCGACGGCGTTATTAGGTTCACCAGGGCAAGGAAATCACGTCACGGCGAATACATTTCTCGATAGTTTAGCGCATTACAGACAGTCGCTCGGATTACCAGCCATGAGTATTAATTGGGGCGTATGGTCAGAAATTGGGGCCGCAGCGAGAAAAGAAGCCAATTTTCAGGGGATAGGAGCAATTTCGCCAGAAGCAGGGTTAGCGATTTTTGAACAGTTAATGAATCAATCAATGGCACAGGTGGGAGTCGTACCGATTGATTGGTCACTTTTTCCTGGTCAGGCTCCCTTTTTTGCTGATTTTTGGGATAAACAGACTATAAACATTCAAAAAGAATCATTTGACTTTTTGCAACAACTCTTAACTACACCAGCAGAAGAACAACGAGCATTTTTAGCGGCTCATGTACGCTCACAAATTGCTCAAGTTCTTGGGTTTAGTCCACAGGAAATCAATATGCAGAAAGGCTTTTTTGATTTAGGGATGGATTCTTTAACTTCAGTCGAGTTTAAAAATAAATTACAAAATACTTTAGGGGTAACTTTATCTGCGACTGTTGCGTTTGATTATCCCAATGTTGAAGCTTTGGTGAATTATCTCGCTCAAGAAGTATTAGAAATCACTCCAGTTTCCGAGGAAAAAACAGATTTAGCCAGCTTGTCTGAGGATGATATTGCAGATTTACTCGCACAGGAATTATTAGAAATTGAACAGGGGAAACAACGATGAGCCAAACACCAGATTATCGGTCTTTGATGCAAAATGCCTTATTAGAGCTTCGAGAAATGCGGGCCAAGCTCAAAGATTTAGAAGGGTCAAAAACGGAGCCTATCGCAATTATTAGTATGGGTTGTCGTTTCCCACAAGCCGACCATCCTGACGCTTTTTGGCAATTATTAAAAGAGGGAAAAAACGCGATTACGGAAGTTCCTAAAAATCGCTGGGATATCGAAGAATATTATGATCCTAAACCGAATCAAGCGGGTAAAATGTATACACGTCATGGTGGGTTTATTGAACAGTTAGCCGAATTTGACCCTCAGTTTTTTGGCATTTCACCACGAGAAGCCGAAAGTCTTGACCCCCAACAACGTTTATTATTAGAAGTCAGTTGGGAGGCTTTAGAAAATGCGGGAATTGTTCCGCAAACGCTGATAGGTAGTCTGACGGGTGTGTTTATTGGCATGAGCAGTAATGATTATTCCCAACAGTTACTCACTCGAAATGTTAAAGATATTGATGCTTATCTGGCGACTGGAAATTCTCATAGTGTGGGTGCGGGACGTTTATCGTTTAGTTTAGGACTGATTGGCCCTAGTTTAGCGGTTGATACAGCTTGTTCTTCCTCTCTGGTGGCTGTACATTTAGCGGTGACAAGCTTACGGAATAGAGAATGTCATTTAGCTCTTGTCGGGGGGGTTAATCGCATTCTTTCGCCCGAATTTAGCATTAATTTCTGTCAAGCTCATATGTTGGCGGCTGATGGACGGTGTAAAACCTTTGATGCTGCGGCTGATGGCTTTGTTCGTGCCGAAGGATGTGGTATAATCGTACTAAAAAGATTATCGGATGCTCGTGCGGATGGGGATCAAATTTTAGCGGTGATTCGGGGTTCAGCGATGAATCAGGATGGGCGCAGTAGTGGTTTAACGGTTCCGAATGGCCCCTCTCAGCAAGCAGTGATTAGACAAGCTTTAGAAAATGCCAATGTATCCCCCCAACAGGTGAGTTATATCGAAGCACACGGGACTGGAACCTCTTTAGGAGATCCGATTGAAATTGGGGCTTTAGGGGCTGTATTTGGCAAAAATCGGACTTTTGATTCACCTTTACTCGTTGGCTCGGTGAAAACCAACTTCGGACATCTAGAAGCGGCAGCAGGGATAGCGGGTTTAATGAAGGTTGTATTATCTTTGCAACATCAAGAAATCCCACCTCATCTTCATTTTCAAACCCCTAATCCTTATATTGATTGGGATGCGTTACCGATTTCTATTCCGACTAAAGTTACTCCCTGGCTAACAGATGAACGGTTCGCAGGGGTCAGTTCTTTTGGGTTTAGTGGGACAAATGCTCACATTATTTTAGAAAACGTGCCACCCGTAGAACCTGATGACATTTTTCAAGAACGCCCTCTGCATCTATTGACAATTTCAGCAAAAAATGATATTGCTTTAGACCAACTTGTACAACGCTATCAAGACCAATTAGCCGCCCATCTTGATCTTAATTTAGGGGATCTTTGTTTTAGTGCCAATACAGGCCGAGTGCATTTTTCACATCGTTTGAGTTTGGTTGCTGCTTCGACTGCTGAACTTGCTGAGAAATTAGTGGCTTTTCGGGAAAAAAAAGAAATTACAGGGGTTTTTCAGGGTACTGTTGTCGAGGGTTCCGAGTCTCCTAAAATTGCTTTTCTTTTTACTGGACAAGGTTCACAATATCTCAGAATGGGGGAGGAACTCTATCAAACTCAACCCCTATTTAGAGAAACTTTAGATTACTGTGCAGAAATCTTACAACCTTATTTAGAAAAACCTTTATTAGAGATTCTTTATCCATTACAGACGGAACATGGCGCGTCTCTACTGGATGAAACAGCATACACCCAACCCGCTTTATTTGCTCTCGAATACGCATTATACCAGCTTTGGCATTCTTGGGGGATTCAACCAGATTATGTCATGGGTCATAGTGTAGGAGAATATGTTGCAGCTTGTGTTGCTGGTGTTTTTAGCCTAGAAGATGGACTAAAATTAATTGCGACTCGCGCTCGTTTGATGCAAGCTTTACCGAAAAATGGCGAAATGGTTGCTATTGCTGCTTCACAAAAACAAATTAATTTTCTAATTCAAGCTTATCAAAAATACGTTTCAATAGCCGCCTTGAATGGTTTAGAAAATACGGTGATATCGGGAGAACAGCAAGCGATAGGAGAAATTATTCAGGTTTTAGAAGAACAAGGAATCAAAACAAAAAAACTCTCCGTTTCTCATGCTTTTCATTCCCCTTTGATGGAACCTATCATAAATGACTTTGAAAAGATCGCACAACAGATTAATTATTCTTTACCGCGACTGAAAATGATTTCCAATTTAACGGGAACGGTTGTAAGTCACGAAATTGCAAACTCTAGCTATTGGTGTCGTCATATTCGTCAAAGTGTCAGATTTTCTGAAGGAATTACTTATTTAAAAGATTGTGATATTTTTCTGGAAATCGGAGCAAAACCGACGCTTTTGGGGATGGCTCGCACGATTTTAGAAACCGACAATCATCAATCGTACTTATGGTTACCGAGTTTACGACAAGGACAAAATGACTGGCAAACTTTATTATTGAGTTTAGCTAATTTATCGGTTCATGGGGTTAAAATCAACTGGTTAGAATTTGATAAAAACTATCCGCGTCGTCGTCTAAATTTACCAAATTACCCGTTTGAACGACAAGCCTATTGGTTTAAACTTTCTCGTCAAGAAAGACGTTTAGATTCATCTAATTTTGTTCATCCGCTTTTGGGACAAAAACTAAATCTTGCTAAATTAAATAGTGTTTATTTTGAGAATCTTTTAGATTTAGATAGATTTCCTTTTTTATTAGAGCATCGGATTTTAGGTAATGTTGTTTTTCCGATGGCTGGCTATCTAGAAATGGGAATAGCAGCCGCGAAAATCCTTAATGAAACTGATACATTTGTGATTGAGAATTTTCAAATTCAACAGCCTTTAGTTTTAGAAAAGAATAAAACCATACAATTTATTTTTTCTTCTGAACAGAATTTTGAAATTTATAGTTCAGAACCACAGTCTAATCATTGGTTACTTCATGCTTCTGGAAAAATTGTATCTGAGAAACAAGCGACACCAAATATTAATTTAAAAGATGTTCAAAAAAACTGTACACACTCCGTCAAGATTAATGATTATTACGAACAATTTAACCTTAATGGGATTGATTATGGTGATAGTTTTCGAGCAATTAATCAACTCTGGCAACACAAAAAAACAGCATTAGGACAAATTAAGTTACCTGAAAATTTAGTTTCTGATTATTCTTTTCATCCCATTTTACTGGATGCTTGTTTACAAGTTATTGGCGCAACTTTTGAACATGATTTAGAGCAAACTTATTTACCTGTAGGAATAGAAAATTTAACGGTTTATTCAATTCCTCCTAATCTTACTGAACTCTGGAGTTATGCAGAAATTCAAGACTCTAAAAAAGTAAATTTAACAATTTTTACCACAACTGGGCAAACTCTTATCAAAATTGAAGATTTGGAATTAAAAGCTATTCAAGCAAAAACAGAGTTAGATTATTTATATAAAATTGAATGGCGAAGCCAAGAACAGTTAGAAAATCATTATCTTGCTCCTCATTATTTCCTAAAACCTGATCTCATTCAATCTTCCTTAGCTCCAGAGTGTCAATCTTTAATTGATTCATTACAATCTTATCAAGTCATTTTAGAAAAACTTGAAAAATTAAGTATTGAATATGTTTTAAATGCAATTCATGAAATGGGATGGAAGTTTCAGCTTGAGCAAAATTTTACAACTTCAGAAATTGCAGAAACTTTAGGAATTATTAGTCAACATTCTAGATTGTTTGAGCGTTTATTACAAATACTATCTGAAGCAGGAATTTTACAAAAAAATGAACAGCAATGGCAAGTCATTAAAACGCCTAGCTTTTCACCCATATCTCTAGAAAACTTACTGAACGACTATCCAATAGCGACAACTGAATTAACCTTACTTGACCGTTGTGGTAAGCATTTAGCTAAAGTATTAAAAGGAGAATATGAACCGAAAAATTTATTATTTCCTGAAGGCGATTTAACTAACCTGACTAGCCTCTATCAAGACTCATCAGGTGCTAAGGTGATGAATTTAATCATGCAAAAAACAATAACTTTAGCACTCGAAAAAATCCCATCAGGACAAAAAGTTCGGATTTTAGAAATTGGTGCGGGAACAGGTGGTACAACTTCTTATCTTTTACCTCACCTAAAACCTGAGCAAACCGAATATTGCTTTACTGATGTTTCTCCTTTATTTACCTCTAAAGCACAGGATAAATTTAAGGATTATTCTTTTGTCACCTATGAGGTTTTGGATATTGAACGACCAAAAGTTCAAGGTTTTGGAGTAGAACAATATGACTTGATTATTGCTGCTAATGTTCTACACGCAACACGAGATTTACGACACACTCTAAGACATATCTATCAGTTGCTTTCATCTGAGGGAATGCTAGTTTTATTAGAAGGAACCCAACCACTTCGATGGTTTGATCTCATTTTTGGGTTAACTGAGGGTTGGTGGAAATTTAGTGATACAGAGATTCGTTCTTCTTATCCTTTAATTTCAGCGAATCAGTGGTTAAAACTTTTAGAAAATCAAGGGTTTGCACAATCTGTTACTTTATCTTCCGACTCACAACAAGCGGTAATTCTTGCCCAAAAATCACAAACTTGGCTGATTTTTGCCGATCAAAACGGGATTTATCAACCATTAGCTGAAAAATTACGATCGCATGGTAATCACTGCATGATCATTTTTGGGGGTGAGCAGTATCAAAAAGTATCTGAACAAGAATACCAGATTAATCCGACAAATGTTAATGATTTTAGAAGACTTGCAGAAGTTTTTCAGGATATCCCGCTAAAAGTTTCTTATTTATGGAGTTTAGATACTCCACAACCCCAAAATTTAGATTTAGAAACACTTCGTATCACCAATCAAATTAATTGTAGTAGTCTTCTAAATTTAGTTCAGTCTTTTAATTCGATTAATTCTCTATACTTAATTACTAGAGGTGCGATCGCAACTGGAACCGATAAACCGATTTCTGTCGCACAATCTCCCATCTGGGGACTAGGAAAAGTAATCGCCTTAGAATATCCAAATATTAATTGTAAACGCATTGATCTAGATATAGATGCGAGTTTAGATGAACAGGTACAGCTTTTGTTTACTGAAATATCTTCCCAAAATCAAGAGGAGCAAATTACTTTTCGCAATTCGATGCGTCAGGTAGCGAGACTAACTCGTTATTCTCCTCAAACTAATACAAACAAACCAGTCGGCTTGGCTACATCTCAACGAGGAACCCTAGACAACTTACAGCTAGAACCTATTACACGTCGTCTACCGAATGGGGATGAAGTCGAAATCAAAATTCAAGCAACTGGACTTAATTTTATCGATGTTTTGGATGCTTTGGGTTTACTTCCTTTTGAACGCGATGGGTTTGGGGTGGAATGTTCTGGAGAAGTTGTAACGGTAGGAAAAGAGGTTAAAGGAATAAAAGTGGGTGATGCGGTGATAGCCTTAGCACCATCGAGTTTAAGCCAATATGTGACCGTTAATCGGGCGATGGTCGTTCCGAAACCTGAATACTTAAGTTTTGCCGAAGCGACAACAATACCCGCGAATTTCTTAACGGCTTATTATGCACTCCATCATATCGCTAAGATATCACGGGGTCAGCGTATTTTGATCCATGCCGCAGCATCTGGAACGGGAATGGCAGCAGTACAGATAGCCCAAAAAGCAGGAGCCGAAGTATATGCTACAGCCAGTCCGAAAAAATGGGACACTTTAAGGAAAATGGGGGTACAACACCTCATGAATTCTCGTTCCCTTGATTTTGCTTCAATTATTCAACAAATCACCCAGGGAAAAGGCGTAGATATTGTTCTAAATTCCTTATCGGGGGAATTTATCCCGAAAAGTCTCTCGGTTTTATCAGAAAAAGGACGTTTTATCGAAATTGGAAAACGAGATATTTGGACAACTGAACAGGTTCATCAATTAAAGCCCAATGTCGAGTATTTTTTAGTGGATTTAATGACAGTCGCCCAAAAAGAACCCCAATTTGTTCAATCAATGCTCATGCAATTGATACAACAGTTTCAAGAAAAAACCTTAAAACCCTTACCCTATCAAACCTATCCTATCTCGGAAAGTGTCACTGCTTTTCGTCGGATGAGTTTAGGTCAACACATCGGTAAAATTGTGATCACACCACATCATGAATTTAAGTACAGAGATACTTATTTGATTACAGGTGGTTTGGGAGGTTTAGGGTTACTCGTGGCTCGTTGGCTCATCGAAAAGGGAGTACGTCATTTAGTCTTAATCAGTCGTCGTGAAGCTAATTCTGAACAGTTAGCCGAACTTGAACAAAAGGGAGCGAAGATTATTGTTAGACAAGCTGATGTTTCCCAACCAGAGCAACTGATACAGGTTTTAGCAGAAATTAAAGACAGCTTACCACCATTGCGCGGGGTGATTCATGCAGCAGGACTACTAGACGATGGTATACTAGAACATATGAACTGGTCACGATTTGAAACGGTGATGGCTCCGAAAGTTCAAGGCGCATGGAATCTTCATACACTAACACTAAATTTACCGTTAGACTGCTTTGTTTTATTCTCTTCGGCAGCTTCGTTACTCGGTTCACCAGGACAAGGAAACCATGTCACGGCTAATAGTTTTCTTGATAGTTTAGCGCATTACAGACAGTCGATCGGATTACCAGCCATGAGTATCAATTGGGGAGCGTGGTCAGAAATCGGAGCAGCAGCGAGTAAACAAGTCAGTTTCCTAGGGATAGGCGCGATTTCACCCGAACAAGGTCTAAATATACTAGAACAGTTAATGTCCGAAGCAGTGGCACAGGTGGGCATAATTCCGATTAATTGGTCACAGTTTCCGCTAAAAACTCCCTTTTTTGCTGATTTTAGTGAAATCAACCAGATACAGCCGAAACAGCAATTCGATATTTTGCAACAAATCATCGGAAAACGAGCCAATGAGCGTCAGGCATTTCTTATCACTTACCTACAGACAGAAGTCGGCAAAGTGTTAGGACTGCCAAGCGCGAAACTTCCCCACCCACAGCAAGGATTTTTTGACCTTGGCTTAGACTCTTTGATGTCGATAGAATTAAGAAATCGTCTAGAAGCCAACCTTGGTCTAACAATTCCCGCGACAGCTATCTTTGAATATCCTACGATTAAAGCCCTATCTCAGTATATTATTGATCAGGGTTTGCAATTAGAAGAAACACCAGCATTAACCGAAATATCATCCATTACCCAAGAATTAGAAGAACTAGAAGCCTTATTAAATATTGGACAACCCGAAAAACCATCTTAAAAAAATCATCTTCAGATACATTCATGTAGTCGATACAACTTTTCTGTCAATTTTCCCCAAAAATCCCTAACCCTTGTCAAAAACCCTAACCATGAACGAATTATCTCCAGAACAATCACAACGCATTTTAGCAGCACTGCGGGAAGCCCGAACTAAACTCGAAGCCGTAGAACGTGACCAAAATGAACCCATCGCAATTATTGGCATGGCGGGACGGTTCCCAAGAGCGAGGAATATCGAGGATTTCTGGCAAAATCTCCGTAAAGGGGAGATTGGGATTCAATTTTTAGAAGATAATCAGTTAGATAACCCTGAATACGTCAACGCCTATTCTAGTTTCGAGGATGTAGACCATTTTGATGCTGCTTTTTTTGGCTACTCTCCCAAAGAAGCAGAAATCATCGACCCTCAACATCGAGTATTCTTAGAATGTGCCTGGGAAGCTTTAGAAAATGCGGGTTATGACTCAGAACGCTATTCAGGTTCCATCGGTGTTTATGCAGGTTCCGCCCTCAATAGCTATTTAATTAATTTAGAACCTCTCAGAGAAAGCCTCGATAATGTACAGGTTGTCGTCAGTAACGTCATGGGTTTGATGCCGACGCGGGTTTCTTATAAATTAAACTTAACTGGGCCAAGTTGCGGTATTCAAACAGGATGTTCAACCTCCTTAGTCTCGGTTCATCTCGCCTGTCAAAGTTTGCTAAACCGTGAATGTGATATCGCAATAGCAGGGGGTGTAACCGTCAGTACCCTAGAAAAATCAGGCTATCTCTACCAAAAAGAAGGTATTGCCTCCCCTGATGGTTATTGTCGCGCTTTTGATGCTGATGCTCAAGGAACCGTCTTCGGTAACGGTGTTGGAATAGTCGTCTTGAAACGTCTATCAGTTGCTTTAGCCGATAGGGATACAATTTATGCAGTGATTAAAGGGTCTGCTATTAATAATGATGGTTCTGAAAAAGTTGGGTTAACGGCTCCTAGTGTAACAGGTCAAGCGTCTGTAATTGAAGCCGCCTTCAAAAAAGCCAATATCGAACCCGAAACGATTAATTATATTGAAACACACGGCACAGGAACCGCTTTAGGAGATCCGATTGAAATCGCAGCCCTAAATAAAGCATTTAGTAAGTACACTAATAAAAAGGGTTTTTGTGCGCTGGCATCCGTAAAAACCAATATTGGTCATCTTGACGCAGCCGCAGGAATAGCTGGATTAATCAAAACCGTACTTTCTCTAAAGCATCAGCAAATTCCACCGAGTCTTAATTTTACACGTCCTAACCCAAAAATTGATTTTCCAAATAGTCCTTTTTATGTCAATACTCAATTAAAGGAGTGGTCAAAAAATGGTACCCCTAGACGGGCAGGAGTCAGTTCATTTGGGATGGGTGGCACAAATGCCCATGTTATTCTAGAAGAAGCCCCCGAAAATGTGCAAAATTTGCACTATCAGTCCGAGCAAAATTATTATTTATTACTACTTTCTGCTAAAACACCAACAGCACTAGAAACCGCTACAACAAATCTAATTCAATATCTACAGGAGCATTCACTTAATCTAGCTGATGTCGCATATACCCTTCAAGTCGGTCGTCGCAGCTTTGATTATCGTCGCATCATCGTCTGTCAAAATGCTGAATCAATATTAGCGTCGGATAGCTTAACGCAGTTCCAACCACCCACGCCAAAATCAGTCGTTTTCCTGTTTTCAGGGCAAGGCAGTCAATATCTTAATATGGGACGAGATTTGTATGAAACTGAACCGATATTTAGAAAACAGGTTGATGAATGTTGCGAGTTACTCAAGTCTTATCTTAATTTAGACTTTCAACAAATTCTTTATCCTACAGAAAGAGAAAATCGATTAGAACAAACGGGCTATGCACAACCCGCGTTATTTGTTATTGAATACGCTTTAGCTAAACTGTGGATGTCTTGGGGTATTCAACCAACAGCCATGATAGGTCATAGTATTGGTGAATATGTTGCCGCTTGTCTGAGTGGTGTCTTTTCTCTTGATGATGCCCTGAAACTGGTTGCAATTCGCGCCCAATTGATGCAACAATGCGCGTCAGGGGCAATGCTTTCGATTTCTCTGAGTCCTGAACAAGTCAAAACCTACCTCACACAAGATTTAGTTATTGCTGCGATTAATGCTCCCGAATTATGTGTTATATCTGGAACGATCGCAACAATTAATGAATTAGAAAATCAACTCATCGAACAAAATATCCCTTGTCGTCGCCTTCATACCTCACACGCTTTCCATTCCCCCATGATGGAGCCAATTATCAGCGAATTTACCGAAGAAGTCCGCAAAATCAGCCTAAAATCACCGCAAATCCCTTTAATATCCAACGTTACTGGGACTTGGATGACCACAGAACAAGCCACAAATCCTAGCTACTGGGGCCAGCATCTTAGACAAACCGTTCGCTTTGCTGAAGGACTCACTGAATTAATACCCTCTAATTCCATTTTCTTAGAAATCGGGCCAGGTCGCACTTTAAGTACATTTGTTCAGCAGACCCAACGAGACATTACAGCAGTTACCTCCTTACGTCATCCACAAGAAACAACCTCAGATGTCGCCTTTATTCTCAATTCTTTAGGTAAACTCTGGTTATCGGGTGTAGAAATTGATTGGACTAGCTTTTATACTCATCAGCAACGACAGCGTATCCCCTTACCGACTTATCCCTTTGAACGTCAACGCTATTGGATTGAGGCAAAACCAGCCGAAAAACCAAAACAGAAAGCCCAAATCAACGAATACTTTTATATCCCAACATGGAAACGCTCAAATCTTTTAAATCTTCAAGAAAAACAGCAATCACGGCTGATGTTTAGTGATTTAGAGGGATTAGCCTCCCAAAATCAAACGGTAATAACTGTCGGAAAGGGTAAAAACTTCACACGAAATCGTGAAAATTCCTTTGCCATAAACACGAAAAAAAGTCAAGACTATAATCAATTATTTCAAACGCTACAGGAATTGGGGAAAATTCCAGAAGCGATCGTTTATTCTTGTGACAATGATTTTGGCTTTGATGGCTTATTGTATTTAGTGCAAGCCATACACCGACAACAAATCACAACACCGATTCAAATCATCGTTATTACCCATAATCTATATGATGTCATCGGCACAGAAAACCCTAATCCTGATCACGCAACAATTTTAGGACTGTGTAAAGTCATTCCCCAAGAATTCCCTCATTTAACCTGTCGTCAGATTGATATCGAAGAAAAAACCGATTTACGACTAGAACTGAGTCACGGGAATGATTCTGTTGTTGCTTATCGAGGTGGGTATCGTTGGGTACAAACCTTTGAACCGATTTCTTTACCCGAACCCCAACAGACACGCTTAAAAGAAGGAGGAACTTATCTAATTGCGGGAGACTTAGTAGAAGGATTAGGGTTAATCTATGCTCAATATCTCGCCCAAACCGTCGCCGCTAAATTGATTCTCATTGGACGTAAGCAGTTTCCCGAAAAAGCACAATGGGAAACTTGGTTAGTCACTCACGGACAACAAGACGAAATCAGTCGCACGATTCGCAAGTTACAAGCCCTAGAAACGCTAGAAGCAGAAATTTGCTTTTTTAGTGCTGATATAGCAGATTTATGGCAAATACAGGCAATTATCGATAAATCAGAAGAAATTCATGGGGTAATCCATGCCGACACAATGGGCGATCGCTCTAGTTGTCCGATTCCAGATTTAACACCCGATGAATGTACCCGTCTCTGGCGTTCTAAGATTCAAGGATTACAGGTTATAGAAAAAGTCTTACAGAAAAAACAACCCGATTTCTATTTACTTCAATCCTCCCTTTCTTCAGTGGTTGGAGGTGTTGGATTTGCGGCGTATGCGGGGGCTAATGCTTATATGGATGCTTTTGCCCATCAACAGCACAAAAAGGGTTTAATTCCTTGGTTTAGCGTCAATTGGGATGCAGTACAAGAAGAAACCAGTCATCAACGAACAGGGATGGCTTTAGTTGATTTTGCCCTAACTCCAGATGAAGTTTGGCAGGTTTCCCAACGGATTTTAGCCTGGGCAACCGTTCCCCAAATCACCGTTTCTGCCACCGATTTACACAACAGGGCTACACCAAAACCAGCCAAGTTAGAAGAACATACTAGACCTCACTTACAAACCACTTATGTTCCTCCCCAAAATGAAACAGAACAAAAAATCGCTGATACTTTACAAGAATTACTCGGTATTGACCAAATTGGGATACACGATAACTTCTTTGAATTGGGGGGTCATTCTTTACTCGCGATTCAGGCAGTTTCCCGACTCAGAGAAACCTTTGGAATTGAACTACCGATGCGAGAATTTCTCTTTGAATCTCCCACCGTAGCAGGAATCGCCAAAATTATTACCGAGTCGCAAGAAAAAGCAATTACAGAACTCTTAGAACAAGTCGAAAATCTTTAGGATGGTGAACATGGATTTTAGTTTATTTTATTTCGATGGTGATGGTTCAATTGCTCAAACCAATCAATATCGACTGTTGATCGAAAGTGCTAAATTTGCCGATCGCAATGGTTTTGTAGCCCTTTGGACACCCGAACGTCATTTCCACGCTTTCGGGGGGTTGTATCCCAATCCATCCCTCACAGGGGCTGCTTTAGCGATGGTGACGGAACGGGTACAATTACGTGCAGGGAGTGTAGTAGTACCTTTGCACCATCCTATCCGTATTGCCGAAGATTGGGCAGTGGTAGATAATCTTTCCAATGGTCGAGCAGCGATCGCATTTGCGTCGGGTTGGACGATGGATGAATTTGTTCTTTCTAGTGATCCCCATGCCAATCGTAAAGCGAATATGTGGCGCGGGATCAAAGCTGTACAAAAACTCTGGCAAGGTGAAGCAGTAGACTTTCAAGATGCAACAGGGAGAACCGTCAGCGTCAAAACCCTCCCGAAACCCGTTCAACCTCAATTACCCATCTGGATCACCTGTCAATCATCAGAAACCTTTTTAGAAGCGGGAAAAATGGGAGCAAATGTATTAACGTCTTTACTCGGTGGAACGATTGAAGAAGTTACCCCAAAAATTCAACTATATCGGCAATCTTTGGCTAAATATGGTCACACACCCAGGAAAGTAGCACTTATGTTACATACTTTTTTAGGTGAGGATGTCGATCAAGTTAAAGAAAAAGTCAGACAACCTTTCTGTCATTATCTAAAAACCCATTATGACTTACTGGATAATTTAGCGAAGGGAATGGGCTTAAAAGTCGATCTCAAAAGCTTTTCTGCTGATGATCTTGATAGTTTGCTACTCTTTGGGGTTGAAGGATTCATGAAAGGACGTTCTTTAATCGGTACTCCAGAAAGCTGTTTACCTTTTGTCGAACGGTTACAACAAGCAGGAGTCGATGAAATTGCCTGTTTAATTGATTTTGTCCCCGATTATAATCACGTGATGGATAGTTTACCCTATTTGAAACGGTTACAAGATGCTTGTCAAGTGGTAGGGGCGAAACGATGAAAATTCACCGTAATGTCTGGATTCTCGGTTGGGTTAGCTTGCTAACGGACTTTGGGACAAAGATGATTCAATCAATCTTACCCTTGTTCCTCGTTTCTACTTTGGGCGCGAATTTAATCACCGTTGGATTAATAGAAGGTATTGCTGAAGCAACCGCATCGGTACTCAAGATTTTTTCGGGTGCTTTGAGTGATTACTGGGGAAGACGCAAAGAATTAGCCGTTGCAGGATATGGGTTATCAGCGATCGTTATTCCACTTTTTGCGTTAGCTAATAACCCCGTGTGGATTTTAATAGCGCGGTTTGGCGATCGTTTTGGCAAAGGGTTACGAGTCGCACCCCGTAACGCTTTAGTCGCCGATGTAACCAAAGCAGAACATCGCGGGGCTGCCTATGGGTTTAGACAGTCTCTAGATACCATTGGGGCTTTTTGTGGCCCATTGGCTGCGATCGTTCTGATGTACTCCACTGGACAAAACTACCGCTTAATCTTTTGGATCGCTCTGATTCCTGCATTTTTCTCGGTTTTACTGTTAGTAGTCGGTATTCGAGAACCCGCACAAAGTATCCAACATAAACAATCACCTTGGCAACGGGAGAATTTCAAACAATTAGGGAGAGATTATTGGCTCTTACTATTAGTTGCTTTAGTATTTAATTTAGGCAATTTCAGTGATGCGTTTTTGTTATTACGGGCTAATCAAGTTGGGATTTCTCCCCCACTCGTGCCGCTTTCTTTAGTAGTGATGAACCTAATTTACTCGCTCAGTGCCTATCCTGTGGGCTTGCTATCCGACCGTATGGGACGAATTGGCTTATTAAGTAGTGGTTTATTGCTATTTGCGCTGGTTTATCTCGGTTTTGCTTTTGCTCAGACCCCTAATCAAATTTGGTTGCTTTTTGGGGCATATGGTTTGTATTTGGGGATGAGTCAGGGCATACTCTTAGCTTTGGTGGCTGATTGCACTCCTGCGGCTTTACGGGGTACTGCTTTCGGACTCATGAGTTTAGTCATTGGTATTGCGTTATTGCCTGCGAGTGGGTTAGCAGGTTGGTTGTGGCAATCGATTAATCCACAGGCTCCGTTTTTGATGGGGTGTTTTTTTGCGATCGTCTCTCTTTTAATTTTATTACTAACGGTTAAAGATAAACGTCATGTTTAATGATGAATTAACTAAAAGAATTGCTGCCCTCTCTCCCGAAAAAAGAGCAATTTTTGAGCAAAAATTAAAACAAATTAATTCACCACAAAAACCAACAATTACTAAAAGAACTGATCTCAATTCTTCTCCATTATCATTTGCTCAGGAACGCTTATGGTTTCTGCATCAGTTAGATCCAAGTAATGCGGCTTATCATATTCCCATTGCCTGGCATTTCACAGGACAATTAAACCTTCAAAAATTACACGATAGTATTAATCTGATCATTCAACGACATGAAGCTTTAAGAACACGTTTTCCGACAAAAGAGGGAAAACCCTATCAAGATATTTTAAATAATTTAATATTAGAAATCCCGGTTATTCATCTAGCACAAGAACAGGTCAAACAATTTACCAAAGAAGAAGCACAACGCCCGTTTAATCTAGAAACTGGGCCACTTTTACGAATTACCTTACTTCAACTCAGTCCACAAGAATCAATTTTACTAGTTATTTTCCATCACATTATTGCTGATGGTTGGTCAAGGGGAATTTTCTTAAAAGAATTAATGACCTTGTATAAATCAGAAAGCCAACTACCAGAATTACCGATACAATATGTTGATTTTGCAGACTGGCAACGCAACTGGTTAACAGGTGAAGAACGTCAGATCCAGTTAGATTATTGGAAACAACAATTAACTGATTTACCCGTCCTCAATCTTCCGACTGATTTACCCCGTCCTCCCGTCCAAACTTTTCGCGGTTCTACACAGAATTTTACATTATCCAAGGATTTGAATGATTCTTTAAAACAACTCAGTCGTCAGCAGGGAGTAACTTTATTCATGACCTTGTTGACGGCTTTTAATATTTTGTTACATCGTTATAGTGGTCAAGATGATTTAGTTATTGGTTCACCTATTGCTAATCGAAATTGGACAGAAACAGAAGGATTAATCGGCTTTTTTGTCAATACTTTAATCTTGAGAAATAATCTTTCAGGAAATCCAACATTTTTAGAGTTATTAAAAAAAGTCAAAGAAGTCACATCAGGAGCTTATAAACATCAAGATTTGCCTTTTGCTTTCTTAGTCGAAGAACTACAACCCGAACGGAATTTAAGCCATAATCCTTTATTTGGGGTAATGTTTCAATTCCAGAATGAAGCCTATCAATTGCAAAATTCAAACTCTCCAGAATTAGCAATACCCAATCTTAAGTTAGAACAATATTGGATTGAACCAGAGTTTACTAAATTTGATTTAACTTGGCATCTGATCGAAAGAGAAACAGGGATTTTAGGAGTCATTGAATACAGTACCGATTTGTTTAAAACTGAAACAATTACCCGAATGTTTCAACATTTCCAACAATTACTTTTAGAAATCATTACTAATCCACAAAAGAGACTATCAGAATTAACTTTACTTTCGCCGACAGAACAACATCAATTATTAATCGAATGGAATAATACTAAAACAGATGAAACCTTAGAATTAGTTCATCAATTGATTGAAAAACAAACCCAAAGAACACCGAATAATATCGCCGTTGTTTGTGGCAATCAAAAACTCACTTATCAAGAATTAAACCAAAAAGCGAATCAACTTGCTCATCATCTTCAAATATTAGGGGTTAAACCAGAAACTTTAGTGGGTATCTGTTTTAAGCGTTCTCTAGAAATGGTGATCGCTATCTTAGGAATTCTTAAAGCGGGTGGTGCTTATGTTCCACTCGATTCAACATATCCCCAAGAACGTCTAGCTTATATGTTAGATGATGCTAATATTTTTTTACTCTTAACTCAAACAGAATTATTAGAAATCTTACCCAAAAATAATTGTAATATTCTTTGTTTAGATAACCATCAACCTGTAGAAATAGAAAATCCAAACCCATCACCAAACACAAATATTAATGCTAATAATTTAGCCTATGTAATTTATACATCTGGCTCAACTGGAAAACCGAAAGGAACCTTATTAACCCATCGTGGATTAATTAATTATTTAACTTGGGCAATTCAAGAATATAAAGTGAGCGAAGGTGAAGGCTCTCCCGTACAATCCTCTATCGGTTTTGATGCCACAATTACCAGTTTATATACCCCTCTACTTGTTGGGAAAACCGTTGTTTTATTACCTGAAGAACAAGAACTAGAAGTCCTTAATACAGACCATCATTATAGTTTACTTAAAATCACTCCTGCTCATCTCGGAATTCTCAGCCAATTTCCGCAAAAAGCGCAAACCAATGCTTTAATTATTGGGGGTGAAGCCTTATTTGGAAATCATCTAACTTTTTGGCAACATCAGACCCCAAATACCCGTTTAATCAACGAATATGGGCCAACTGAAACCGTCGTTGGTTGCTGTGTCTATGAAGTGCAAAAACCTGTAACGGGTTTAGTTCCGATTGGTAAAGCGATCGCTAATACACAACTTTATATTTTAGATCGTTACTTACAACCTGTGCCGATCGGTGTCCCTGGGGAATTGTATATCGGGGGTGCTGGTGTAGCAAGGGGTTATCTGAATCGTCCAGATTTAACCGCAGATAAGTTTATCCCTAATCCTTTTTCTAGCGGTAGATTATATAAAACAGGAGATCAGGCACGATATTTATCTGACGGTAACATCGAATATTTAGGAAGATTAGACGAACAGGTAAAAATTAGGGGTTTTCGGATTGAATTAGGGGAAATTGAAGCGGTTTTAGCCCAACATCCCGATATAACAGAAGCTCTTGTAACAGTACATGAAGATACGCAGGGAAATAAACGTTTAGTTGCTTATCTTGTTTCATCTACTCCTCAAAATCTGCGTGATTTCCTCAAAAGCAAACTACCCGACTACATGATCCCATCAGCGTTTATCCCTTTAACTACCTTTCCCCTAACCGCTAATGGCAAAATTAATCGTAACGCTTTACCGAGTCCAGATCTAACCACTCAAACAGCTTCTTTAGTGTTACCTCGTACTGCTAATGAAGAGATTTTAGCGCAAATTTGGGCTGAAGTTTTAGGACGTGAATCGATTAGTATTCATGATAACTTTTTTGAATTGGGTGGAGATTCAATTTTAAGCATTCAAATTATTGCTAAAGTGAATCAAAAAGGTTTAAAAATTACTCCAAAACAGCTATTTGAACATCAAACGATCGCGCTTCTCGCCGCAGTAGCACAAACGGTTACCGCTACACAAATTGAACAAGGAATTGTGATAGGTAATGTTCCTCTCACACCGATTCAGGAATGGTTTTTTAAGCAAAATTTAATTGAACCTCACCATTATAATCAATCTGTTTTGTTAGAATTAAGTCCTCAAATACAGCCACAGCTTTTAAAACAAGTCATACAAGAATTATTAATACATCATGATGCGTTACGTCTAAGATTTACACTTTCTGAGACTGGTTGGCAACAGTTTAATATTGCACCTGATGAAAATATCCCTTTGACAATTGTTGATCTTTCGGGACAGCCAAAAGAAAAAATAGAAGAGATAGCGACTCAGATTCAAGCGAGTCTTAATTTAACAGATGGGCCGATTTTTCGAGGTGTTTGGTTTAATTTTGGACAAGAACAATCAAGTTATTTATTATTAGTCATTCATCATTTAGCAGTAGATGGCGTTTCTTGGCGTATTTTACTAGAAGATTTAGCTACAGGATATCAACAGTTAATCAATAATCAAAAAATACAACTACCAGCAAAAACAACTTCTTATAAAGATTGGGCAAATTATTTAATTCAATTTAGTGATTTAAGAGAAACAACAAATAATATATTTAGTAATTTACCAGTTGATTATTCTAATGGAGATAATACTATAGCTTCGACTGCTCAAATTATTACTTCTTTAACAGTCGAAGAAACCCAAGCGTTACTTAAAGATATTCCACAAGTTTATCAAACACAAATTAATGATGTTTTACTAACAGCACTTGCTCAAGCATTTACTCAATGGACGGGACATTCTGATTTATTAGTTGATTTAGAAAGTTATGGTAGAGATACTGACGAATTTGATATATCTCGTACCGTTGGCTGGTTTACTACAATTATTCCTCTTTATTTAGATTTAACTAATCTTAAAAAATTAGAAGATTCTCTTAAAAGTATTAAAGAACAATTGCGCCGTAGTTCATTAAAAATGAATAGTAGTTTTCAATCAAATTCAGAAGTTATTTTTAATTATTTAGGTCAATTAGATCGAGTACAATCCAGTTATCCAATTTTAAGTTTAGTCAATGAATTACAGGGAGCAAGACGTAGTTTTCGGCAGAATCGTTGTTATTTATTGGAGGTAAATACTTTGGTGATTGAAGATAAATTACAAGTGAATTGGATTTATAGCAAAAATATCCATCAACAAAAGACCATTCAAAATTTAGCTAATAATTATATTACTGCTTTAAAAACTATTATTACCCACTGTCAGACTTTAGAAACAAAAGTGTATACACCCTCAGATTTCTCGGCTGCCAAATTAGAACAAAAACAGCTTGACCAATTTTTAAACAAAATTAATAAGAGGAAATAAATTTATGGAAAATATTGAAGATATTTATGAACTTTCTCCATTACAACAGGGAATGCTTTTTCATACGCTTTACTCCCCTGATTCTGGGGTGTATTTTGAGCAACGTAGTTGTTTACTGCAAGGAAATTTGAATGTTACTATCTTCCAAAAAGCTTGGCAATTAGTTATTGAAAGATACTCTGTTTTACGGACGACTTTTTATTGGGAGGAAGTCGAAAAACCTCTGCAAGTTGTTTATAAAACAGTTGAGTTACCTTGGATAGTAGAAGATTGGAATAGTGAAGACGAAGAAAGATTAGAAACTTTTTTATTAGCCGATAAAAAGCGAGGTTTTAATCTCAATGAAGCTCCTTTAATGCGATGTGCTTTAATCAGAGTTGGGAAAAATGCTTATCGTTTTGTTTGGAGTCATCATCATCTTTTAATGGATGGTTGGTGTAATGGTATTCTTTTAAAAGAAGTATTAGCATTTTATGAAGCTTTATTACAAAATAAAACACTAACTTTGATTCCGCCTCGTCCTTATCGAGATTATATTTTATGGTTACAAGAACAAAATTTAGAAAAAGCTGAAACCTATTGGAGACAATCTCTTCAAAGTTTTACAGAGCTAACAAAACTAAGCATTAAGTTATCAAAAAAGCAAGAAATTTATCAAGAAGAAAAACTTAATTTATCAAGCTCTTTAACAACTAATTTACAAGCTTTCGCTCAACAAAATCGTTTAACACTTAATACCATTATTCAAGGTGCATGGGCATTTATTTTAAGTCGTTATAGTAGTGAAAATGATATTGTTTTTGGGACAACTGTATCGGGAAGACCTCCAACAATCGCAGGAGTTGATTCAATCGTTGGATTATTTATTAATACTTTACCTGTCCGAATTAAAATTAATTCAGAAACTAACTTGATTTCTTGGCTACAACAAATTCAAGAACAGCAAATTGAACGAGAACAATATTCTTATAGTTCTCTGATTGATATTCAAGGTTGGAGTGAAGTACCAAGAGGAATACCTTTATTTGAAAGTTTGCTTGTTTTTGAAAACTACCCAATTTCTTTAGAAACTATTTTACAAGAATGGCATGGCATTTTAAAAATTAGTGACACTAAAGGGTTTGAACAAACGAATTATCCTTTAACCTTATCCGTTATTCCAAGTTCAGAATTATCTCTACACATTAGTTATGATGTGGGTTGTTTTGATGCTGATACCATTAAACAGATCTTAGAGCATTTAGAATTAATTTTATCGACAATTGCCACTAATCCTCAATCAATTCAAGATTTACCTTTACTCACTCCATCTGATGAACAGAAATTATTCATTGAGTGGAATAATACTAAACAACTCTATTCAGCAGACAAATGTATTCATCAGTTATTTGAAGAACAAGTCGAAAAAACACCTGATGCGATCGCTGTTATTTTTGAAGATCAAACATTAACTTATCATCAACTTAATCAAAAAGCGAATCAATTAGCTAATTATTTAAAACCTTGTGGAGTTAAACCCGATGAATTAATCGGAATTTGTTTAGAACCCTCTCTCGAAATGATTATAGGATTATTGGCTATCCTTAAAGCAGGTTGTGCTTATATTCCATTAGATCCAAACTATCCAAAAGAACGATTAGATTACATCATTCAAGAGACACAAATCAAAGTTATATTAACTCAACAAGATTTAATTCAAAACACTTATCAAATACCAGTTATCTTTTTAGACCAAGCTTGGGAACATCTTTCATCCCATAGCGATAGTAATTTAGATCTTTCTTTACACTCTAATAATTTAGCTTATATTATTTATACTTCAGGCTCTACAGGAAAACCCAAAGGTGTGATGATCGAACATCGTTCATTAGTGAGTTTCACACAGTGGGCAATTAAACATTATAAATTATCTGCAAATGATAGAGTTTTACAATTTGCAAGCATTAGTTTTGATGCAGCAGCAGAAGAAATTTATCCCTGTTTAACTTCAGGTGGAAAATTAGTTTTACGAACGGATAATCTAGTTGCTGATTTACCAAAATTTATCAAGATATGTCAAGAATTAGAATTAACTGTTTTAGATTTACCTACTGCCTATTGGCATCAACTTTGTTCTGAAGCAGAAAAACTTAAAATACAATTGCCTTCAAATATCCGTTTAGTCATTATTGGTGGTGAAAAAGTTATTCAATATTCAAACTATCTTAAAAATTCTGCTCAATTAGTTAATACTTATGGCCCTACAGAGACTACAATTGTAGCCACTGCTTATACAGCAGAAAATAATTTATCAGAAATTCCCATTGGTAGAGTGATCGATAATGTTCAAACTTATATAGTCGATCGCAACTTACAACCTGTTCCCATTAGTGTAGCAGGAGAATTACTCATTGGTGGATTACACTTAGCAAGAGGTTATTTTAATCGTCCTGATCTTACAGCAGAAAAGTTTATCCCAAATCCTTTTACTGATTTTAATGGAGAACGGTTATATAAAACAGGAGATCAAGCACGCTATTTAAGTGATGGTAATATTGAATATCTGGGTCGTTTGGATAATCAGGTCAAAATACGGGGTTTTCGGATTGAATTAGGCGAAATCGAAGCAATATTAAACCAACATCCAGACATTCAAGAAGCGATCGTTCTTACTTATGATCAAAATTTAGCTGCTTATATTGTTACAGATCAGGCTCTTACTGTTTCTGATTTACGTCATTTTCTGAGAGAAAGATTACCAGAATACATGATACCTGCCTATTTTGTCTTTCTGAAATCATTTCCTTTAACAGTTAATGGTAAGATTGATCGTCGTCAACTTCCGACACCTGTTCCCAGTCGTACAGATGAGGTGACTTATCTTGTTCCTCATTCTCCCATTGAAGAAATTATTACAGGAATTTGGGCGAATGTTTTAGGAATTGAACAAGTTGGAGTAGAAGATAATTTCTTTGAGTTGGGGGGACATTCTCTACTCGCTACTCAGGTTATTTCACGTTTGCGGGATGCTTTTAATACAGAAATATCTCTAAAAGATTTATTTAACTCACCTACTGTTGTCGGTTTAGCACAAAAAATCGAACAATCTCAACAAAAAGAATCAATAACGCCGATTTTACCAATTATTAGACCACAAGATTTACCTTTATCCTTCGCTCAAGCTAGATTATGGTTTCTCGCTCAATTAGAACCTAATAACCCTTTTTATAATATTGCGATTCCGATTCGGATACAAGGAAAATTACAAGTTGATGTTTTAGAGCAAAGTTTCAATAACATATTACAGCGACACGAAATCTTACGAACGACTTTTGAGACAAGAGACGGTAAACCAATACAGGTGATCTTATCTGAAGTTAGATTAAGTTTAGACATATTTGAGTCAGCAGAACCTATTAAAGAACTTGCACTTAAAGAAGCACAACAAGCATTTAATCTTGATCAAAGTCCTTTACTAAGGGTAAAAATTCTGCGTGTGAGTGAAACCGAGCATATTTTGTTCTTAACCCTACATCATATTATTGCTGATGGTTGGTCGTTGGGCATTTTGGTACGAGAATTAGCCGCCTTGTATCAAGGAAAAGCTTTAGAGCCATTATCGCTACAATATGCAGATTTTGCATCTTGGCAGAGGGAGTATCTACAAGGGCAAAAACTGGCAACTCTACTGAATTACTGGAAAGAACAATTACACGATGCTCCAAGTTTACTGGAATTACCAAGCGATCGGCCACGTCCTGCCATACAATCTTTTCGTGGGGCTAGATATAAGTTTAAGCTTTCTGGACAATTAACAGACGCTCTAAAAACCCTCAGTCAAAAGTCGGGTAGTACCTTGTTTATGGTGCTGTTAGCCACTTTTTCGACCCTACTCCATCGCTATACGGGAAGTAGTGATCTGGTGATTGGTTCTCCTATAGCTAATCGTAATCGTTCGGAATTGGAACCATTGATTGGCTTTTTTGTCAATAGTTTGCCTCTTAGAATTAATAGTGCTGGAAATCCGACGTTTGAGGAATTATTGCAGCGAGTACGTCAGGTTAGTTTAGATGCTTACAATCATCAAGATTTACCTTTTGAACGTATTTTAGAGGGGCTGTCTGCGCCACGTCCCTCTGGAATGCCGTCACCTGTGGGCGGCATCGGGGACTCACCTGCGGGCGCAGCTTGTACGCCCCGTGACTACTTACAGATTGAACGTTCTTTAAGTTATTCTCCATTATTCCAAGTGATGTTTGTCCTGCAAAATACACCGATGGAAAAGATTGAAGTATCGGGGTTGACGTGGACACCGTTAGAATTAGAAAACAGTACCGCTAAATTTGATTTAACGATAACTTTAGAAGAAACGGAGCAAGGATTAGACGGCGTTTTCGAGTACAATACAGATTTGTTTGAAGCAGCAACGATTCATCGGATGGCGGGATGTTTCCGTACTTTGCTATCTGCGGTTGTTGAAAGTCCAGAATTACCGATATCTGAGTTACCGTTATTGAGTAAAGCAGAGCAAAAACAGTTATTACTGAGTGGTAACGAGACACAAACTGATTATCCAAGAGATTTGTGTATTCATCAGCTATTTGAACGACAAGCTGCTAAAACACCCGATGCGGTTGCGGTGGTGTACGAAGAACAACAATTAACTTATCGAGAACTGGATGAAAAAGCTAATCAGTTAGCCTACATTTTACAACAGCAGGGAGTAACGACAGAAACCTTAATCGGGTTGTGTGTTGATCGTTCTTCGGATATGATTGTCGCAATGTTGGCTATTCTCAAAGCTGGAGGGGTATACGTTCCCATCGATGCAACCTATCCCCAGGAGAGAATCAATTTTATTGTAGAAGATACAGGATTAACTCTGGTTCTGACTCAACATCAATACATTACCCAGTTTTCTAACATAAAATGTCTCTATTTAGACTCTGTAGGGGTAGGGAGTCCAAACCCTGAACCACAAAAAAATGTACTAATCAATAGTACGCCGCAGCCCGACAACTTAGCCTATGTCATGTATACTTCAGGTTCGACGGGGATACCGAAAGGGGTTTGTATTCCACATCGCGGGGTTATACGTTTAGTCAAAGAAAATAACTATATTCATTTTGGAGCAGATGAAGTTTTTTTACAAGCCGCACCAACCTCTTTTGATGCAGCGACTTTTGAGATTTGGGGAGCATTACTCAATGGGGTAAAATTAGTTTTATTACCCTATCATCAACCCTCTTTAGCTCAATTAGGAGAAGCCATCATACAATACCAGATTACAACACTCTGGCTTACTGCGGGTTTATTCCAACTGATGATCGATGAACAATTAGACAGTTTAGCATCCGTTCGTCAATTACTGGCAGGTGGGGATGTTCTATCAAGGGTTCATGTACAGAAATTCCTACACAGATATCCTAATTCTAGATTGATTAATGGTTATGGCCCAACAGAGGGAACGACTTTTACCTGTACTGCTGATCTTAAATTAACAGATGATGCGCTTCCGATTGGTCGTCCGATTTCTAATACACAAGTTTATATTTTAGATTCCTATCTACAACCTGTCCCTATCGGTGTTGCGGGTGAGTTGTATATTGGAGGAGATGGGTTAGCTAGAGGCTATTTGAATCGTTTTGATTTAACCGCAGAAAAGTTTATCCCACATCCTTTTATTAAAGGTCAACGATTGTATCAAACTGGAGATAGGGTACGATATTTCCCTGATGGTAATATTGAATATCTCGATCGCTTGGATCGTCAAGTCAAACTTAGAGGTTTTCGGATTGAATTAGGGGAAATTGAAGCGATATTAAACCAACACCCAAAAGTCAAAGAAAGTGTTGTTATTGTTCAAGAGCGTTTAATTGCTTATGTTGTTCCCAGTCTAGAGCTAACATCTTCAGAGTTACGGGGTTTTGTGAGTGAACGATTACCCGATTATATGATACCTGCATTTTTTGTTCTACTGGATAGTTTACCCCTAACCAGTAATGGCAAAATCGATCGTATAGCTTTACCCTCCCCTGAAATCACGGTTTCTGATGATGTCCCTCATACAGCAATTGAAAGCAAATTAGCCGAAATTTGGTCAAATCTGCTCAATTTAGAAACGGTTGGCATTCACGATAATTTTTTTGAATTGGGAGGAGATTCTATCTTAGCCATTCAAATCGTAGCACGAGCCAATCAAGCAGGTTTACAGATTACACCCAAACAAATCTTTCAGTATCAAACGATCGCGGAACTTGCTACAATCGCAGGAACATCAAAAATTATTTCAGAACAAGGTTTAGTTACAGGTTTAGTTCCCCTGACACCGATACAGCATTGGTTTTTTGAGCAAAATTTATCTAACCCTCATCATTTTAATCAAGCAGTTTTACTCGAAGTTAAATCTGAACTGAATTTATCTTATCTTCAACAAGCTTTAGAACATCTATTCCTACATCATGATGCTTTACGGTTGCGCTTTGAATATCAGTCGGGTGAATGGCAACAGGTCATTAGTAACGAAATTCCCAGACTAAATCTCAATGTATCTAATTTAGACGAAATTGAAACGGTCAGCTACGCTGCGCCTACGGCGATCGCCAATCAATTACAGCAAAGTTTAGACTTATCGGGTGACTTAGTACGAGTTGCTTATTTTGGTTCTCGTTTGTTATTTGTCGTTCATCATTTAGTGATTGATGGAATTTCTTGGCGAATTTTACTCGAAGACTTACAGACAGCATATCAGCAACTTGAACGAGGGGAAACAGTACAATTACCTTCTAAAACCACTTCTTTTAAACAATGGTCAGAATCTTTACAAGAATATGCTCACTCAGAGATGATAGAAACAGAAAGAGAGTATTGGCGTACACTTCTATCTAATCCTGTATATCCATTACCTGTAAACGAAAGGGGAGAAAATACCATTGCTTCGAGTGATACGGTTACGGTTATTCTAGACACTGAACAAACTCAAGCGTTACTGACAGAAGTTCCCCAAGCATACAATACTCAAATTAATGATATTTTACTGACTGCTTTGGTACTCGCATTCAAGAAATGGACAGGAAATTCTACTTTACTCCTTGACTTAGAAAGTCATGGTAGAGAAACCATGTCTACAGAAATTGATGTCTCGCGTACTGTGGGTTGGTTTACCTCTATTTTTCCCGTTTATCTAAATTTAGAAGACGAAACCCTGGAAAAATCCATTAAAACCATTAAAGAACAACTGCGCCGCATTCCCAATCAGGGAGTCGGCTATGGTATATTAAACTATATCAAATCCTCAGATTCTATTCGATCGTCAAAGGCTGAGGTGAGTTTTAATTATTTAGGTCAATTTGATCAGATGTTGTCAGCTTCTCCTTACTTTAATCTAGCTCAGGAGTCTACAGGTTTATCTTCTGCTTTACAAAATCAGCGACGTTACTTGTTAGAAGTTAATGGAATGATTCGAGACAAACAACTTTATCTGAATTGGACATATAGTAAAAGAATACATGAGCGCACAACTATCGAAAATCTAGCTCAATATTTTCTCACGAGTTTACAGGATTTAATCGAATATTGCCAATTAGACGCAGGAGGTTATACCCCTTCTGATTTTACTTTAGCTCAACTCGACTCCGAACAATTAGACGCAGTGATGATGATGGTAGAATTTGAGGGGGAATCATGAAGAATATTGCTGATATCTATCCGCTTTCTCCGCTACAACAGGGAATGTTATTTCATAGTCTGTATGCACCTCATGGGGGTAGCTATATCATACAGATGAATTATGAAATTGAAGGAATTATAGATAAAATAGCCTTTGAACAAGCTTGGCAACAAGTGATTAACCGACATTCTATCCTACGAACGGCTTTTGTGTGGGAAAAGTTAGAACAACCGTTACAGGTGGTAGGGCGATCGGTTAAAGTGAGAATAGAAGATTTAGACTGGCGAAACATTTCTAATTTTGAAGAACAGTTCAAAGAATTTCTACAACAACAGCGTTCAGACGGGTTTAATCTTTCTAAAGCACCTTTAATGCGTTTAACCCTCATCCAAAAAGCGGAAAACGTCTATCAATTTATTTGGTGCTATCATCATCTATTATTGGATGGTTGGTCGGTTCCTTTACTAATTCAAGAATTCCTTGCATTCTACCAAGGAAAAAGCATTGATTTAAAACCTCGTCCTTATCGAGATTATATCGCTTGGCTACAACAACAAGACTTAGGGAAAGCTGAACGTTTCTGGAAAGAAAATCTTAAAGGTTTTACCGTTCCGACTTCTTTAAAGAACACACATTACACCGAAAGTCAAGAATCTCTTTACAAAGAGCAACAATATCAGTTTTCATCAGAATTCACTACAGAAATACAAACCTTTGCAAGACAACATCAATTAACCCTCAATACTATAATCCAAGGAGCTTGGGCTTTATTATTAAATTGTTACAGTGGCGAAGATGATGTATTATTTGGTACAACAGTATCAGGGCGACCAACGGATTTAGCGGGTTCTGAGGGAATGATTGGGCTATTTATTAATACTTTACCTGTGCGTGTACAGATAGGACATGATGTACAGACGCGATATATCACGTCTGTACTAAAACAATTACAAAATCAACAAATCGAACGCCAACAATACGCATATAGTTCATTAGTGGATATTCATCGAGTTAGTGACGTTCCTCGGAATTTGCCATTATTCGAGAGTTTGGTGATTTTTGAAAATTATCCCATTGAACCGACGCTATTACAATCATTTTTAGAAATTCGCAATATCCAAACTACTGAACAAACGAACTTTCCTTTAACCTTATATGCGATGGTTAATCCACAGCTAACCCTTAGAATGTTATATGAGGATAGTCGTTTCACATCAGATGAGATTTGTCGGATGATGGGACATCTAGAAACAATACTTTTAAATATAGTTAGAGAACCTAAACAACTTTTATCAGAAATCTCATTACTTACCCCCAGTGAACAACAGTTTTTAAGAGAATGGAATAATACACAGAAAGACTATCCGAATGAACTTTGTTTCCATCAGCTATTTGAACAACAAGTCAAAAAAACACCCGACGCTATTGCTGTTGTTTTTGAACAAGAGACATTAACCTATCGGGAACTAAACGAAAAAGCAAACCAACTCGCTCAATACTTACAAAATCTTGGCGTAAAATCAGAAAGTATTATCGGGATATATCTAGAACGTTCCTTAGAAATGGTTATCACACTTTTAGGAATTCTTAAATCAGGTAGTGTGTATGTACCACTTGATCCAACTTATCCCAGAGAACGTATCACATTTATGCTAGAAGATTCTGGGTGTTCTATCCTAATCACTCAAGAGAAATTCCTAACGACTTTACCTCATCATTCAGCAAAAATTATTTGTGTAGATAAAGACTGGGAAATCATTCAACCAGTAGGGGTTTGGAAACCAAACCCAATATCTCCAAACCCAACCGATAAAGATAATCTAGCCTATATTATTTATACTTCGGGTTCAACGGGACAACCGAAAGGTGTGCAAATTTTGCACAAAGCTTTAGTCAATTTTCTGACTTCCATGCAGCAGACTTTACAACTGAGCGAAAATGATAGTCTACTCTCCGTGACAACTTTATCCTTTGATATTGCAGGGTTAGAATTATTTCTCCCGCTTATTGTGGGTGCTAAAGTAGTTTTAGTCAGTCGAGAAGTCACTATTAATGGAATACAGTTACAAGAAATCTTGAAGACGGGAATCACCATCATGCAAGCAACCCCCGCAACATGGCGATTACTATTAGAATCAGGATGGATGGGACAAGATTTAAAAGTGCTTTGTGGTGGAGAAGCATTAGACAATAAATTAGCAGAACAATTACTTAAACGGAGTCGAGAAGTCTGGAACCTATACGGGCCAACAGAAACAACGATTTGGTCATCCGTGTATCGTTTAAATGATGCTTCGGTTTATTTAGGTTCTCCCATTGCCAATACAGAATTTTATGTCTTAGATAAACACCTTAAACCTGTACCCATAGGGGTTACTGGAGAATTATACATTGGAGGTGAGGGACTAATGAGAGGTTATCTTAATCGTCCTGATTTAACAGCCCTGAAACTTGTTCCCCATCCCTTTGAGAAATCAAAACGTCTCTACAAAACGGGTGATTTAGTCAGATATACAGGACAAGGAAAGGTAGAATATCTCGGAAGAAGCGATTATCAGGTGAAATTAAGAGGTTTTCGGATAGAACTAGCAGAAATTGAAGCAATCTTAAACCTACATTCTAAGATTAAAACTTCTGTAGTAGTAGTGCGAGAAGATAATTTAGTCGCTTATCTGGTTGCTTATGATGTAACAGTATCAGAGGTTCGTGACTTTCTTGCCGAAAAACTTCCCCTGTATATGATTCCATCTAGTTTTGTCTTTCTCGATGGACTCCCCCTAACCCCTAATGGTAAGATTGATCGCAAGGCATTACCAACACCAGAGAAAGTACGTCCAGAAATAGCGGCAACTTATATCATGCCACAAACAGAAATCGAAAGGACGATCGCGCAAATCTGGCAAACGGTCTTACAGTTGGAGAAAGTCGGAATACATGATAATTTTTTTGAATTAGGTGGACATTCCTTATTGATGGTGAGGGTTCATAGTCTATTAAAAGAACAGTTTGCAACCGAGATGACATTAGTCGATCTATTTCGCTATCCTACGATTAGTAGTTTGGCTGAATATTTTCGACAGACGACACAAGAAACTCCATCAGTTGAAACCCAACAGCAACGAGACGCAGGTAAACAAAGACTACACCAACGCAGACAGCAACGAGAAATGATGAATCAAAATGGATAACTCAGTGATGAAAACGAATGGTTTAGAAATTGCAATTATTGGGATGGCGGGACGTTTTCCAGGGGCGAAAAATATTGATGAATTTTGGTACAATCTTCAGCAGGGAATAGAGTCGATTCATGTTTTTAGTGATGAAGAACTCCGAAAAAGTGGCGTAGAGGAAGCATTAATTAATCATCCCCAGTATATTAAAGCAGGTGGGTTCTTAGAAGGAATAGACTTGTTTGATGCGGCATTTTTTGGGTTTAATCCCAGAGAAGCAGAAATTCTTGACCCCCAACACCGTTTATTTTTAGAATGTGCATGGGAAGCTTTAGAAAATGCAGGGTATGACTCGGAAAACACATCGGGAACGGTTGGAGTCTATGCAGGGACTGCGATGAATGGTTATTTGTTCAATCTGTATACGAATGCTACGATAAGAAATTCAGTTAACCCCTATCAGCTTTTTCTCGCGAGTGATAAAGATTTTCTCACCACTAGAGTATCCTATAAACTGAATTTAGAAGGGCCAAGCGTCGATATTCAAACTGCTTGTTCAACCTCTCTAGTCGCTGTACATATGGCCTGTCAAAGTTTACTGAGTGGTGAGTGTGATATTGCTTTAGCAGGGGGTGTCGCAGTATCCAGAAACGAAGGTTATTTGTATCAAGAGGGGGGAATTTATTCACCTGATGGTCATTGTCGGGCTTTTGATGCCAAAGCGCAAGGAACCGTCGGGGGAAATGGTCTCGGTATCGTCGTCCTAAAACGGTTAGAAGATGCGATCGCAGATGGTGATACAATTCAAGCAGTGATTAAAGGTTCCGCTATTAATAATGATGGTTCCCTCAAGGTAAGTTATACGGCCCCTCGCATCGATAGTCAAGCCAAGGTGATTCGTACCGCGATGGGGATGGCAGAAGTTGAACCAGAAACGATATCTTATATTGAAGCACACGGCACAGGAACCGCATTAGGCGACCCCATCGAAATCGCTGCCTTAAGCCAAGTTTTCCGCAATTCTACCCAAAAAACGGAATTGTGTGCCATTGGTTCGGTAAAAACCAATATCGGACATCTTGATGCAGCAGCAGGAATCGCTAGTTTAATTAAAACGGTTTTAGCCCTTAAACATCAACAAATCCCCCCTAGTTTACATTTTAGTGAAGCTAACCCCCAGATTGATTTTAAAAATAGTCCGTTTTATGTGAATCGAAGCTTGACAAAATGGGATAAAAATGTTATGAGGGCGGGTGTTAGTTCTTTTGGGATTGGGGGAACAAATGCTCATGTTATTTTAGAAGAAGCACCGAAATTAGAAAGAGAGAAGTTACAAGACAAATATCAGCTTCTGGTACTTTCAGCGAAAACGTCAACCGCATTGGAGACAGCGACGACGAATTTAGTCGAACACTTTAAAAAACATCCCGACCTTAATTTAGCAGATGTCGCTTATACTCTTTCTCTCGGAAGACGCGCTTTTGAACATCGTCGCATGATTGTCGGACAAAATTTAGAGGAGATAAAAGACGCTTTAGAGACACGCAACCCTGAACGAGTTTTTACCCAAATATCCAATCAGCGTTCTGTAGTATTTATGTTCTCTGGTCAGGGAAGTCAATATCTGAATATGGGTAGGGAATTGTATCAGCATGAATCTATTTTTAGAAAAACAGTTGATGATTGTTGTGAGAAGTTGAAACCTTTTCTAGAACAAGATTTACGGAATATCATTTATTCTGATTTGGGTGGGGATACATTACAGCAAACCCAATATGCACAAAGCGCGTTATTTGTGATTGAATATGCTTTAGCGCAACTGTGGATGTCTTGGGGTATTTATCCCGAAGCAATGATAGGTCATAGTATTGGGGAATATGTCGCTGCTTGTCTGAGTAGTGTTTTTTCCCTTGATGATGCGTTAGAACTCGTTGCATTACGGGGTAGGTTGATGCAGCAACAACCGATAGGGGAAATGCTTTCGGTATCTCTACCCGAAGCTGAAATACAACCTTGGTTAAACGATGAGATATCTTTAGCAGCGATAAATTCCTCTTCTGCGTGTGTCGTTGCTGGAAATCAAAAAGCGATCGCTACTTTATCTGATTCTCTCACAAAAAAAGAGATTTCTTGTCGTCGATTACATACCTCTCATGCGTTCCATTCTCCAATGATGGAACCTGTTGTAAAACCGTTTATTGAGAAAATTAAACAGATTCAGTTAAATTCCCCCAAAATACCCATCATTTCTAATGTTACTGGAACTTGGTTAACAGGGTCTGAAGCGACTAACCCTGAATATTGGGGTAAACATCTGCGTCAAACGGTAAGATTTGCCGATGGAATTGCCGAATTAACCCAAGAACCTCAACGCATTTTTTTAGAAATTGGGCCAGGGAATACGTTAGGTATTTTGTCTAAACAGCCTATTTTTTCATCTCTGCGTCATCCTAAACAAGAATCATTGGATATTGGATTTATTTTGCATACTTTAGGCAAACTTTGGAGTAATGGAGTTAAGGTTAATTGGAAAAATTTCTATAGCAACGAACATCCTTTTCGTATTCCTTTACCTACCTATCCCTTTGAAAGACAGCGTTATTGGATAGAACCCCAAGAACCAATTTCTCCAGATTTAGCCAATTGGTGTTATATTCCCTCATGGGAACGAGATTTATTACCCAAAACATTAGAAAAAGAGAAAATACAGAAAGCTTGCTGGTTAATTTTTCTAGATTCTCTCTTAATTGGGGCTAAAATTGCCCGACAATTAACATTATTAGGTCAGGATGTAATTACTGTAGCCATCGGTGAATCCTTTACAGAACTAGACTACCGCGCTTTTGCCATTCATCCTAATCAAAAAGAGGATTACTTTGCTTTACTAGAAGATTTAAGCTGGAGAGAACTTAAACCCGATTATATCTTGCATGGTTGGGGAATGACGGAGGAACAGACTTCATTTACCGAGTTCCAAAAACAAGGTTTTTATAGCTTGCTGTTTTTGATGCAGGGACTCGAAAAATATAAAATGACCACATCACTACAGATGACGGTTCTTACTAATCATCTCCATGATGTTATCGGTGGTGAAACCCTTCATCCCGAAAAAGCAACATTATTAGGACTGTGTAAAGTTATTCCTCAAGAGTATCCACAGATAACGTGTCGCAATATAGATATTATTCTGTCAGATTTAGAGAAAATAGACCAGCGCATTTTAACCGAATTACTCACACCAACTGATGATACAGTAATTGCCTATCGGTTTAACCATCGTTGGCATCAAACTTTTAAACCGATTTCTTCAAACAAAACAGTAACATTAAAAGAAAATGGCGTTTATCTAATTATTGGCGATTTAAACAACGGTTTAGGTCATGTTTGGGCGAAATATCTGCCTAAAACCGCTAAATTGATTTTAATGGGTCACTCACCCATCACCCAATTAGAAGAACATCTATTTATACCCGCAGATATCACCAATGAAACCGAACTGAGAAACGCTTTAGAACAAGGTGAAGCGAAATTTGGACAAATTCAGGGAGTTTTCTATTCAACACCAATGAGTAATTCTGATGGAACCTCCCCTCTACAACTCCTCAATATGTCCCAATGTGAATATAACTTTAAAACGAAAGCTGAAGGGTTATTCGTTTTAGCTAAGATTTTACAAAACAAAGAAATCGATTTTTGTTGCTTACAATCTTCCCTATCTTCTATTATCGGTGGATTGGGTTTAGGTGCCTATGCTGCGGCTAATTGTTTTATTGATGCTTTTGCTATAGAACAAGGATGGTTAAGTATTAACTGGGATGCTGTACAATTTGACCAGAATATAGAAGTAAATCAGGGTTTTGGCGCAAGTTTAGCCCAATATGCCCTAAGACCGTCGGAAGTTTGGCAAATGACACAACAAGTTTTAGCAATAGGTTCAGCAAATCAAGTCATTATTTCCAAAGGTGATTTACAGTCGCGCTTTTCACCCACTCAACCGACGTTAGAAGATAATCAACAACATTCTAGACCCAATTTATCAAATGATTATATTGCACCTCAAAACGAGATAGAACAAACAATTGCTGAAATATGGCAAGAAATTTTAGGACTAGAAACCGTTGGTATTCATGATAGTTTTTTCGACTTAGGAGGACATTCACTGCTTGCAATACAAGTGTTGTCCCGTTTACGAGAAACCTTAAATGTCGAACTATCGATGAGTGATTTATTATTTGATACTCCAACCGTTGCGGGATTGGCTGAAGTTATCGCCGAAAAACAGCCAAAAACAGAAGAATTACAAGAGATTGCAGCACTTTTAGCCGAAGTTCAAGGACTCTCATCAGACGAAATTCAACAACAACTCACCGATAATCATTAAACATCATGAAAGACTTATCTCAACAAATTGCTAATCTTACTCCAGAACAACGTATCTTGTTTGAAAAACGTCTCAAACAGAAGGGTTTAAACGTAGGGGTTTGGTCTCCAAACCCTTCCAAAACCCAAGCAATTCCCAGACGACAGCATACAGATAGTTTACCGTTATCCTTTGCTCAACAGCGACTTTGGTTTATCCAACAACTCGACCCGAATAATTATTCTTATAATGTTCCCAGTGCATTTCGTCTAGTGGGACAGTTAGAAATCAATATCTTAGAACAAACCCTCAATGAAATCATCCAACGACACGAAACCCTCAGAACGACTTTTTCGATAGATGAAAACAAACAACCGATACAGATAATTGTTCCTTTTGAACCGATATCTTTACCCGTTATTGATGTCGTCGAAACAGAAATTCAATCCATCGCAGAAGCAGAATTTCGGTATCCTTTTGATTTAACCAAACCCCTATTAAGAGTTAAATTACTCAGACTGACACAGACAGACCATGTTTTATTATTGACTGCTCATCATATCATAAGCGATCGCTGGTCAGTGGGTGTTTTTATCCGAGAGATGACCCTACTTTATTCCTCTTTTGCTCAAAACAAGCTTTCACCCTTAAGCGAACTTCCGATACAATATGCAGATTGGGCCATATGGCAACGTCAACGACTCCAAGATACAGAACTCGAAAAACAGATTAATTACTGGAAACGACAATTACAGGATTTATCTATTTTAGAACTTCCTACCGACCGTCCTCGTCCTGCAATTCCTACCTATCAAGGCGCACAATATCCCATCATTTTATCAAAAAGTTTATCCTCTCAACTTAAAGAACTCAGTGCTAAAGAAGGAGTTACACTGTTTACACTGTTGCTGACTGCTTTTAAAGTTCTACTACACCGCTATACCCATCAACATGATATCGTCGTCGGAACCGAACTCGCAAACCGCGATCGCATAGAAACAGAACCATTAATTGGTCTTTTTGTCAATACCCTTGTTTTACGAACGGATGTATCAGAAAATCCGACATTTCGAGAATTATTAAATCAAGTTAGAGAAGTTACACTAGGTGCATTTGCTCATCAAGACTTACCATTTGAGAAGCTAGTCGAAGTCTTGAACCCAGAACGGAACCTTAGTCAGATGATACCCTTATTTCAGGTAAAATTTGACTTTCAATTGGCCCCCGTCAAACCCTTAGAATTAGCAGGATTAAACTTAGAACGTTTACCCTTCGATAACGCAACCGTAAAATACGAATTACGATTTAATTTACAGGATAGCGAACAGGGAATCTGTGGACAAATCGAGTATAGTACCGACTTATTCGATGAAGCAACCATTCAAGCATTTGCGGAACATTGGAGAATACTGTTAGAAGGTATCATTGAAGAACCACTACAGAGAATATCTGAATTACCGTTACTTTCTCCTATTGAACAACAGTTATTGACTCAGTGGAACAATACCCAAAAAAACTATCCGACATTATGTATTCATCAACTGTTTGAAGCACAAGTTAAACAAACCCCTGATGCTTTAGCTGTCATCGATGGAGATGAAACCCTTACCTACAGTGAACTAAATACTAAATCTAATCAACTCGCACATTATTTACAAAGTCTTGGAGTACAACCAGAATCTAGAATTGGGATAGAGTGCGATCGTACTTTTCATCTCATTATAGGACTCCTTGGCATCCTTAAAGCGGGTGCTGCTTATGTTCCTCTTGACCCAAATTACCCACAAGAAAGAATTAACTTTATCTTAGAAGATGCACAAGTATCCATTCTGTTGACTGTATCTGAATTCGTAGAGACGCGAAATTTCGCGTCTTTACAGGGAGATAAGAAAACAATTTTTTTAGATACAGACTCAAGAAAAATCAATCAAACTTCTACATTAAATCCAGTCAGTAACATTACTCCTAATAATCTAGCCTACATCATCTATACATCTGGCTCTACAGGAAAACCCAAAGGAGTCGCTATCGAACATCATAACACTGTTCAATTTCTCCACTGGGCCAAAGATATTTTTAGGACTGATGAACTTACAGGAGTCTTAGCATCAACTTCTATCTGTTTTGACTTATCTATATTTGAAATTTTCCTACCTTTAAGCTGTGGTGGAACCGTTATACTTGCTGAAAATGCTCTTGCTTTACCCACCCTAAAAGCCGCCAATCAAGTTACACTAATCAATACTGTACCCAGTGCAATTAGCCAATTATTCCAAACAAACAGTATTCCCCCATCAGTCCGTACCATTAATCTAGCAGGGGAAGCATTACAACCGCGTTTAGTCCAACAACTCGAACCTCTTGCCAAAATTTATAACTTATACGGCCCTTCTGAAGATACCACCTATTCAACTTATACCATAGTAAATAAAAATTCCGTCACCATCGGAAGACCCATCGCTAATACTCAGATTTATATTTTAGATTCATATCTTAACCCCGTTCCCATTGGTGTATCTGGAGAACTCTACATCAGTAGTTCTGGACTAGCAAGAGGATATCATAACCAACCCCAGTTAACCGCAGATAAATTGATTCCTAATCCTTTTTCTGGTAGAGACGAGATATATCGCGTCTCCCCAAGAATGTACAAAACAGGTGATTTAGCTAAATATCGACTTGATGGGACGATTGAATATATCGGTAGACTGGATAATCAAGTCAAAATTAGAGGATATCGGATTGAAATTGGCGAAATAGAAGCAATTATCAGTCAATATCCTGCTATACGAGAAACAGTAGTAACGGTGGGGCAAGAAAATCAATCTTTAATTGCATATATTGTTCTAGACAAAACATCAAAACGGGGCGTACAAGCTGCGCCCGCAGGTGGCGCAGACAGCCCCTCCCCCACTGAGGTACGACGTTTTCTAACATCAAAGCTACCCAGTTACATGATACCTTCAGCATTCATCGAACTTGAAGCCTTACCCCGTTTACCGAATGGAAAGCTAGACCGAAAAATGCTCCCAGACCCCGATAATTTACGTCCAGACCTAGAAACAAGCTACGTTACCCCAAAAACAGAGTTAGAAAACACAATTGCTAATATTTGGCAAAAAGCATTAAATAAAGAGCAAATTGGAATTTATGATAATTTCTTTGAACTGGGGGGACATTCGTTACTCGGAATGAAAGTCACTGCTGAACTAAGCGACGTTTTAGGGGTTTCAGTTCCGTTACGGAGTTTATTTGAACAACCAACCATCGCAGGATTAATCGAACAAATCAACACTATCGACAGTAAAAAGAAGCAACAACTACCGAAAATCATTCCTAATTTAGCAGAACGTTATCAACCTTTTCCACTGACTGATATTCAACAAGCATATCTCATCGGTCGTAGTGATGCGTACGAATTGGGAAATGTCGCAACACATGGTTATCGAGAAATTGAAACCGTCGGGTTATCGGTGGAAAAAGTTGAACGAGCGTTTCAGAAATTAATTGATCGCCATGATATGCTAAGAGTCATCATCAATGAAGATGGGCAACAACAGATTTTAGAAAAAGTGCCACCTTATGAGATTAAAACGATCAATTTACGAAATCAAGATCCTGAAGCTACTTTAGCAGAAATACGCGATCGTCTTTCCCATCAAATTCTAAAAACCGAACAATGGCCATTGTTTGAAATTGTAGCAACCCTCTTAAACGAAAACCGTATTCGCTTCCATGTCAGTTTTGATGTTCTCATTGGTGATGCGTGGAGTTTTCAGCTTTTAGGGGCAGAAATAGCCGAAATTATCCAAAATACAGATGTTGATTTACCCAATCTTTCTCTAACATTCCGAGATTATGTCTTAGCTGAACTTGCTTTACGAGAAGCAGGTAAAGACGCGATATATCACGTCTCTACAACGTATTGGCAAAATCGTTTAACAACCCTTCCTAGTTCTCCTGAACTTCCTTTAACAAAAAACCTATCAGCAATTACCCATCCTCATTTTGTGCGTCGTAGTGGTTCCCTAGAACCTCAAATTTGGCAACGTCTTAAACAAAAAGCGAGTCAGATAGGAATTACCCCATCTAGTTTAGTGTTAGCTGCTTTTGCGGAAATTCTGACATTTTGGAGTAGAAAACCCAGTTTTACCATTAATTTAACCCTCTTTAACCGTCTTCCTCTTCATTCTGAAGTCAATCAAATCATTGGTGACTTTACCTCATCGACATTACTCGCAGTCGATAACTCAGAACAAAATTCATTTACCCTTCGTGCTAAAAAAATTCAAGCGCAACTATGGGAAGATTTAGATCATCGCTATGTTAGTGGGGTCAAAGTATTACGGGAATTAGCACGTTTGCAGGGTCGGACAACAGGTGCATTAATGCCAGTTGTTTTTACCAGTACCCTAACACAAAATATTCAGCATCAGCCATCCTTACCCACAGAAGTCGTTTATAGTCTCAGTCAAACCTCTCAAGTATATCTAGACCATCAGGTTTCGGAAATAGAAAACGCTTTAGTGTTTAACTGGGATACGATTGATGAATTATTTCCCGCAGGTGTTTTAGATGATATGTTTGCGGTTTACAGTGATTTTCTTCATCGTTTAGCTAATGATGCAGAGATTTGGGACGCATCCACTCGATTATTATTACCACCATCTCAGATAGAACAAATAACCGCTACTAACCGAACCGAACAGGAAATAGCCCAGAAAAATAGTTTGTTACATGATTTGTTTTTTGAGCAAGTTTCGCTAAACCCACAGAATACAGCTATTATTACATCTCATTGTAGAATAACTTACCAAGAATTAGGCGATCGTTCTTTAAATCTGGCCCATCAACTCAAAACATTAGGGGTGAAACCGAATCAATTAGTCGCAGTTGTCATGGAAAAAGGATGGGAACAAATCGTAGCAACTTTAGGGATTTTAACTTCTGGTGCTGCCTATGTACCCATTGACCCAGAATTACCCACTGAACGAAGACTATATTTATTACAAGAAACGCAAGTCCAGCAAATTTTAACGCAATCTTGGCTAGATGATACTTTAATTTGGCCAGAAAATATTCAACGAATTTGTCTAGATAAAATTAATCCTTTGCCCTCTAGAGAATTTAGTATTGAAACCACTCCACAAGACTTAGCTTACGTTATCTATACTTCTGGCTCTACAGGAACACCAAAAGGCGTTATGATTGACCATCAAGGAGTAGTCAATACTATTTTAGATATTAATCAACGTTTCAATGTTACTACTCAAGATAAAATATTAGCCTTATCTTCCCTTAGTTTTGACTTATCGGTTTATGATATTTTCGGAACCTTAGCAGCAGGTGGGACGATTATTATTCCCGATGCAGTCTCTATAAAAGAACCCTCTCACTGGAGAGAATTAATCACTCAATATGGTGTAACAATTTGGAATTCTGTACCAGCATTGATGCAGATGTTATTAACAGAACCCATCGAACAAAACTCATTACGTTTAGTTCTTTTAAGTGGTGATTGGTTACCTTTAAATTTACCTGAACAAATCCAGAATCAATTAGGAAAAACTGAAATTATTAGTTTAGGTGGAGCAACCGAAGCTTCAATTTGGTCTATTTTATATCCTATCCAAGAAATTAAACCCAATTGGAAAAGTATTCCCTATGGTCGTCCCATGACGAATCAGAAATTTTATGTTTTAAATGAACATCTAGAACCCTGTCCAATATGGGTTACAGGACAATTATATATTGGTGGGATTGGACTTAGCAAAGGTTACTGGAACAACGAAGAAAAAACGAAAGCGAGTTTTATTATTCATCCCCAAACGCAGGAACGGTTATACAAAACAGGTGATTTAGGAAGATATTTAAGTGATGGAAATATCGAATTTTTAGGACGCGAAGACTTTCAGGTTAAAGTCAATGGTTATCGCATCGAATTAGGGGAAATAGAAACAACTTTAAAACAACATTCTGCTATAAAAGACGCAATTGTATCCGTAGAACAACAACAGCTTATCGCTTATATTATTCCCGAACAAAAGTTAGAAAATATCGATTTTAAACTCAAACAACGAGGAATTAGAGAATTACGGCAATCTCAAGCAATTCAGTTACCTAAACCCAACATTGATGACGCATTCACTCAAACTTATTTTCAACGACAAAGTTATCGTCAATTTCTCAATCAACCGATTCAGTTAAATGAGTTTAGTCAATTTTTAAGTTGTCTATTGCCATTAAATCTACCCGAATATCCTCTACCAAAATATCGTTATGCTTCAGCAGGAAGTCTTTACCCCGTACAAGTTTATCTATTAATTAAACCTAATCAAATACAAAACCTAGAAGCAGGATTTTACTACTATCATCCCGTTGAACATCAATTAATTTTATTGACTCCTTATTCTAGTCATAATCAATGGTATGGCAACAATCAAGCTATTTATGAACAATCAGCTTTTGCCTTATTTTTGATTGGAGAATTAAACGCCATTACACCGATGTATGGTGAAAAAGCGAGAGATTTTTGTCTACTCGAAGCAGGTTATATGAGTCAACTACTAATGGAAACAGCAGTTAAAGAAGAAATCGGATTATGTCCCATTGGAACCTTAGAATTTGAACAGCTACAAAAGCAATTTCAATTAGAACAAAGTCAAATATTATTACATAGTTTTGTCGGTGGTAAAATTGCTCCTGCTTGGTTAAATGAATGGCTACAACCTCAGCAAACAGGTTCAATAACTGAACAATTAAAACAATTTCTACATCAGAAATTACCAGAGTACATGATACCTTCTATTTATCTATTAATTGAAGCTTTACCCTTGACAGCTAATGGAAAAGTAGACCGAAAATTATTACCGAAACCCGATAGTTTATCTTTATCTCCTCAAACTACATTTGTTGAACCAAAAACAGAACTAGAAAAAGCAATAACAGAAATTTGGTCAAAATCACTTAATCTAGATAAAATTGGAATTTATGATAACTTTTTTGATTTAGGAGGCAATTCATTTTTAGCGACTCAAGTTTTAGCAAAAATTCGCCATACTTTTCAGGTTGATTTAACAATTAGACAGTTTTTTGAAATGCCTAAGGTTTCTGATTTAGCAACTTGGCTAGAAAAAAACAAACAGCAACAAGAAATAGAAATAATTGAGAAAATGAATCGAGATGCGATAGAAGATGTGAGTCAGTTATCTGAAGAAGAAGTAAATTTAATGTTGGCAAACTTGTTAGAGGAGGGGGTTGACAATGAATAATCATCCAATAAATATTAATCAACTTTCTTCCGATGAAAAAAGAAAATTATTAGCAGAATTAATGAAGAAAAAAGCGGCTAAATCTCAGTTTTTTCCGCTTTCGTTCGCTCAATCGAGATTATGGTTTTTAGACCAATTAGACTCAGGGAGTTCAGTTTATAATCTTCCCATAGCCTTGAGTCTTTCGGGTAAACTGGATATTACTTTGTTAGAAAAAAGTCTCAATGAAATCATCAAACGACATGAAATATTACGAACTTGTTTTACAGAAGTTAAAGAAGAAGTTTTTCAAAAGGTATTACCGAGTTTATCGGTGAAGTTAGATTTAATTAATTTCCCCACTTCAGTTAACCAACAAGAAATTCAAACCTATATTAAACAAGAAGCATCTACTAAGTTTGATTTAACTCAAGTACCTTTATTTCGTAGCCAATTACTCAAACTAGCTGAAGATGAATATGTACTGCTATTGACCATGCACCATATTATCTCAGATTATTGGTCAATGCGGGTTTTAATACAAGAACTAGCAACAATTTATCAAGGAAATGCTAGTGCTTTAAAAGAGTTACCTATTCAATATGTAGATTATGCGGTTTGGCAAAAAAACTGGTTAGAATCAACAGGTAAAGACGCGCCATGGCGAGTCTCTACGGCTTACTGGAAAAAACAGCTAGAAAATCATTCACCTTTACTACAACTACCAACAGATTATCCTCGTCCATCTGTTCCCAGTTTGCAGGGTGCTACACAATATTTTACGCTAACGACTGAATTATCGGAGTCTCTTAAAACTCTCTCGCGTCGTGAAGGGGTAACACTTTTTATGACGCTACTCGCAGCATTTAAAATATTGCTGTATCGTTACACTGCTCAAGAAGATATCTTAATTGGTTCAACAATAGCAAATCGTAATCGTCCTGAACTAGAAAATTTAATCGGTTTATTAGTCAATAACTTAGTCTTTCGCTCAAATTTATCGGGTAATCCTCGTTTTATAGACTTTTTACATCAAGTACGAGAAACAACTTTAAATGCTTATACTCATCAAGATTTACCCTATGAATATTTAGTCAAAGAACTTCAACTAGAACGAGATTTAAGCTACAATCCGTTATTTCAGGTGATGTTTATTCTCCACAACACTCCATCACAAACGGTACAGCTATCCAACCTAACCTTAAAGTATCTGACACCAGACAGTCAAACAGCACGATTTGATCTAAGTTTAGATATGTCTGAAACTGCAACAGGATTAACAGGGGTATTTGAATACAGTACAGATTTATTTAAGTCAGAAACGATTCACCGTTTAATCAAACATTTTGAAACATTACTCACAGGAATTATAGCGAATCCTGAACAACGATTATCAGAGTTACCCTTACTAACTCCCGATGAACAACAATTATTCAGTCAATGGAATGACACCCAACAAAATTATCAGCAAATCTGTTTTCATCAGTTATTCGAGGAACAAGTTGAGCGCACACCTGATGCTGTTGCTGTAGTATTTGAAAATCAACATTTAACTTACCGCGAATTAAACACAAAAGCGAATCAACTTGCTCATTATCTCCAAGAACAAGGAGTAACACCAGAAACTCTAGTAGGTATCTGTGTCGAACGGTCTTTAGAAATGATAGTTGGACTTTTGGCAATACTCAAAGCAGGTGGGGTGTATCTTCCACTTGACCCAACTTACCCCAAAGAACGACTCGACTATATTATACAAGATGCTCAAATATCGATTTTATTAACCCACTCAGAAATCGTAAAGACGCAAAATTTTGCGTCTCTACAAAAAATCGATGACGCGTCTGTAGCGAGTCACATAATTTGTTTAGATAGAGACTGGGAATTAATTAACCAAGAAAATTTAGAAAATCCAAAGACTCAAGTAACACCAGAAAATTTAGCCTACATTATTTATACTTCTGGTTCGACAGGGAAACCTAAAGGAGTACAAATTACTCAAAGTGCGTTAGTGAATTTTCTCCAGTCGATGCAGGATGTTTTACAACTCTCTTCTAACGACACACTACTTTCTGTCACTACTCTATCGTTTGACATTGCAGCATTAGAACTCTATTTACCTTTACTTATAGGTGCAAAAGTCGTTTTAGTTAGTCGGGAAATCGCAAGTGATGGAGAGCAGTTACTTGACAAAATGAACGAGATAACCATCATGCAAGCCACCCCTGCAACTTGGCGATTATTATTATCCGTCGGATGGTCTGGAAATAAAAAATTAAAAATTCTTTGTGGTGGGGAAGCTTTAGATACACAACTTGCACAACAATTATTAGAACGAAGTCAAGAAGTCTGGAACTTATATGGGCCAACAGAAACAACGATTTGGTCATCAATGTATCGCCTAAATAGTTCATCTGTTCTGATTGGTCGTCCCATTGCCAATACACAGTTTTATGTTCTTGACACTCACCTACAACCAGTACCAATAGGGGTTTCAGGAGAATTATACATTGGTGGTGCGGGACTAGCCAGAGGATATTATAATCGTCCAGACTTAACCGCAGAAAGATTCATCCCTCATCAAAATAGTCGTCTGTATAAAACAGGAGATTTGGTACGCTATCTAAGTGATGGAAATCTAGAATATCTCGGTCGATTGGATTATCAAGTTAAAATACGGGGTTTTCGTATCGAATTAGGTGAAATCGAAAGTATACTAAATCAGCATCCTGATATCGAAAAGAGTATCGTTATTGCGCGAGAAGACGACGAAAACGAAAAACGATTAATTGCATATATTATCAGTGAAAAATCACCAGATTTAAGAAACTATCTTAGAGATAAACTCCCGCATTATATGATTCCTGCGCTGTTTATCTCCTTAGATGCGTTTCCCCTGACACCGAATGGTAAAATCGATATACGATCGCTTCCTATCCCCAACTCAATCTCATCTGAAAATCTTGTCGTTACACCCCGCACACCAACCGAAGAGATATTACTATCTATATGGCAAAATATCCTTAATCTAGAACAGATTAGCATTCACGATAACTTTTTTGCTTTGGGGGGACATTCGTTACTTGCAACAAAAGTTATCTCACAAATACGACAACATTTTTCTATTGAAATTCCCCTACGCTTTCTCTTTGAAGCATCGACTATAGCTGAATTAGCCAAAAAAATCGAAGTAACCCAACGCGAAACACTGGGGTTAGACATTCCACCCATTACCAAAACAGACAAAACTCTTTTATCTTTTGCACAACAACGACAATGGTTTCTAGCGCAATTAGAATCCAATAGCTCATTCTATAATATACCTGCGGCGATTCGTCTACAGGGTCAGTTAAATATTGCTTTACTAGAAAAAAGTTTTAATCAAGTCATCCAACGTCATGAAATTCTTAGAACTGCTTTTCATACTGTAAACGGTATAGCTAAATCCGTTATTAACTCCGAATTTCATCTAAATCTAACCGTTATTGAAATAAACGAGGGTTTGGCGACCGAACCCCTACATTCTGAACAAATTTCATCCTATATCCAACAAGAAACCCAACAACCCTTTAAACTTGATGAACTTCCCCTGTTTCGAGTCAAAGTCTTACGTCTGTCTCCAGAAGAACACATTATATTACTCACCATCCATCATATTATTGCTGACGCTTGGTCTGTTGAAATCTTAGTCCAAGAAGTAGCAACACTCTATCATGCTTCTACTTTACCCGACTTACCCATTCAATATAAAGATTATGCAGTATGGCAAAGAGAAATATTACAAGGGAAAATCTTAGAAACACAGTTAACCTACTGGAAAAAACAACTAAAAGATGCACTTACTGTTTTAGCATTACCCACCGACTACCCACGTCCGGCCATACAAACATATCAGGGTGATACAGTCAGGTTTGAAATATCCCAAGAATTGACTACATCTCTAAAAACCTTCACCCAACAACAGGGATGTACAATCTTCATGACCCTGTTAGCAGTCTTTAAGATCCTACTGTATCGCTATACTAACAACGAAGATATCATCATTGGTACCCCGATCGCTAATCGAAATCGTTCAGAACTAGAACCATTAATTGGCTTTTTTATCAATACATTAGCCTTACGAACCGACTTATCAGGAAATCCCACCGTTGAGACTCTATTACAAAGGATAAAAGAAACTTGTTTAAATGCCTATGCTCATCAAGATATCCCATTTGAACAGTTAGTCGATGAACTACAACTACCAAGAGACTTAAGTTATACTCCACTCTTTCAAGTCATGTTTGTCTTGCAAAATACCCCCAGACAAACACTAAACCTATCGGGTTTAACATGGTGTCCACTAGAAACACAAAGTAAAACAGCAAAATTTGACTTAACCCTATACATTACCGAAACTGAACAAGGATTTATCGGAACCTTTGAATACAACACCGATTTATTCAAAAAATCAACTATTCAACGCATGATAGGACATTTTCAAACTATTATTGCTGCAATTCTTACTAATTCTCAAGTACAGACGCGATATATCTCGTCTCTACCTCTATTAACCCAAACCGAAAAACAGCAAATATTAGAAGAATGGAATAACAATAAAACAGAATATCCAGAAACCTGCGGACTACATCAACTCTTTGAAGAACAAGTTAAACGAACCCCTAATACAATTGCTCTTATCTTAGAAAACCAACAACTCACTTATCAAGAACTCAACCAACAAGCAAATCAACTTGCACACTACCTAAAAAGTCTCGGAGTAAAACCAGAAGATAAAATCGGTATTGCAATCGATCGCACTTTCGATCTAATTATAGGACTCCTTGGTATCCTCAAAACAGGTGCCGCTTATGTACCACTTGACCCAAACTACCCATCAGAACGATTAGCGTTTACGATACAAGATGCGGAATGTTCAGTCATTCTAACGCAACAGAAGTTTAGCGAAACATTACCGCTAAATGGAAAAATTATTTGTCTAGATATCTATCAATCTGTAGGGGTAGAGAAATCAAACCCATCACAAGACATCAATGCTAAAAATCATCTAGCCTACATCATTTATACTTCTGGTTCAACAGGAAAACCCAAAGGAGTTGCCATCACTCATCATAGTGTAATTTCATTCATCAACTGGGCTAAAAATATATTCACCTCTGAACAACTCAAAGGAGTTCTCGCATCTACATCTATCTGCTTTGATTTATCCGTATTTGAAATCTTCCTTCCTCTCAGTTGTGGAGGAACCGTTATTTTAGCCGAAAATGCTCTTACTTTACCCAACTCTACAGAAATCACCCTGATTAATACCGTACCATCAGCCGCCACCGAATTACTTAGAATCAATGGTATCCCCGAAAGCGTCATCACCATCAACCTAGCAGGAGAAGCATTATCTAACCAACTCGTCCAAAAACTTTATCAAAAATCTCATATTCAACAAGTTTATAACCTGTACGGCCCATCTGAAGATACCACCTACTCAACCTATACCCTAACATCCCTTGACGACACTCATACCCCGACTATCGGTCATCCCATCACTAATACTCAAACTTATATACTCGATCGCTATCTTAACCCCGTTCCGATTGGTGTGCCAGGTGAACTGTATCTCAGTGGAGAAGGACTAGCAAGAGGATACCTCAACCAACCCCACTTAACCGCAGAAAAATTTATCCCCAACCCTTTTTTTAGTACAGAAGTGCCATGGCACGTCTCTACAAGGATGTACAAAACAGGAGACTTAGCCAAATATCGACCCAATGGAAAAATTGAATATTTGGGTAGACTCGACAATCAAGTTAAAATACGGGGATTTCGCATCGAACTCGGAGAAATTGAAGCCATAATCAACCAACATCCCGAAATCAGCCAAACCGTCGTCAATCCTTGGCAAGACGATGCAGGAAATCAAAGATTAGTCGCATATCTCGTTGCATCTGGGGTTCCTCAAGACTTGCGAAACTTCCTCAGTTCAAAATTACCTGAATACATGATCCCGTCGATATTTGTCCCGCTAGAAACCCTCCCGCTAACCCCCAACGGCAAAATTGACCGCAAATCACTACCTCACCCACAACTCGCCGCCAATGCACAAAAAGGGAAATTTGTCAAGCCCGTAAACGAAAAAGAAAAACAACTCGCGCAGATTTGGAGTCAGTTATTAGGAATCGAAGAGATAGGGATCTATGATAACTTTTTCGAGTTAGGAGGAGATTCAATTTTAGCCATCCAAGCGATCGCTCTTGCCAACTCATACGGTTTAAAATTAAGCCCAAAACTCCTATTTAAACATCAAATGATCGCCGAATTAGCTGGAATTGCTGAAACTTCAACCCATCAGGCCGAACAGGGACTTGTTACAGGTTCCGTACCCCTGACACCGATACAACAGTGGTTTTTTGAGCAAAATCTAACAGATGCTCATCACTGGAATCAATCAATCTTACTCGAAGTCCGAGAGAAACTAAACCCAACATTATTAGAACAAGCAATTGAAAAATTATTAGAACATCATGACGCATTACGGCTAAGATTTGAGAAAACCGAAACAAAATGGCAACAAAACATAGCCAGTCTAGGTCAAACCATACCCTTTACTGATTACGACCTTTCAGAAATATTTAATATAGATACAGAAATCGAGAAAATCGCCAATCAACTACAAACGAGTTTTAACCTTTCTGTAGAACCCCTCATCCGAATCGCCTTTTTTAATCTCGGCGAAAACCGTACAGACCGATTATTAATCATCATCCATCATTTAATCATCGATGGAGTTTCTTGGCGAATTCTCTTAGAAGATCTGCAAAATGCCTATCATCAACTCAGTGGCAGGTACTCTGCCCTGCAAGGGCAGAGCCTGCTGCCACCGCCCAGCCGCGGTCAAGGAAAAACCGTACAACTTCCACCCAAAACCACCTCATTTAAAGAATGGTCAGAACGTCAGTATCTTCCATCAGACTTAGATTACTGGTTAGATAAAAACCGTCTACAAGTGTCCCCACTTCCTGTAGACATTCCCAACGGCAAAAACATCCAGTCTGAAGCGCAAACAATTTCCGTTTCTCTTACTCCAATGGAAACCCAAAAACTCCTTCAAGAGGTTCCTGCAATTTATCACACCCAAATTAACGATATTTTACTAACTGCTTTAGTCAAAACCTTTGAACAATGGACAGGAAAACCTCAACTATTATTAGAATTAGAAGGACATGGGAGAGAAGAAATCTTTGAGGATGTAGACTTATCACGTACTGTTGGCTGGTTTACGACTCTCTTTCCCCTATTACTAAATTTAGAAAATACAAATAATATAGAGGATGCACTGAAATCAATTAAAGAACAACTAAGACAAATTCCCACTAGAGGATTTAGTTATGGAGTATTGCGTTATCGGAGTGACGAAACAATCCAAAAAAAATTACAAGCATTCCCTCAAACTGAAATTAGATTCAATTATCTAGGACAAGCTGACCAACTTTTTACCCAGTCTTCTCTATTTTCACCTGCTTCTGAATTAACGGGATTTTCTCGTAGTCCAAACAATCAGCGCGACATCCTGATTGAAATCAATGGAATCATAATCAGAGGACAATTACAAATCAATTGGACATATAGCAAAGGAATACATCATCAAACAACAATAAAAAACTTAGCCCAGAATTACCTAAATATTTTGCGCGAATTAATCCAACATTGCTTATCAACTGAAACAGGAGGATATACCCCTTCTGATTTCCCACAGATGGACTTTACTCAAACCGAATTAGACGAACTTCTAGAGGAACTGGGATAGCTTTTCACCTGGCGAATCTATGACCACTAAAGATATTCATAAATTGTACTTCTTTGCTGGAAAGGACGATCGATAGAATGAATGGCGTGTTGCAGGGCATCGACTTCCAGACAAGTACCGCCTATTGCCCCTGCCATACTGGTAATATGTTCCTCCATCAGTGTTCCACCAAGATCATTACAACCCCATCTGAGGGCTTCTACTGCCCCATTTAAGCCCAATTTCACCCAACTAGGTTGATGATTGGGTATCCAGTTTCCTAGATATAATCGGGATACGGCGGTGAGTAACAGGGTATCGGCTAACACGGGTTGATCGCGTCCGACTCTATTTCTCAAGGGTTTTGGGGCTTCTTGTCCGACAAAGGGTAAGAGAATAAATTCAGTGATACGACTGGGATACCCTTGTAGAATTGAGTTTTGTTGTAGCGATCGCAATTGCTCTAAATGACTGATTTGTTGTTCTTTGGTTTCGATCTGACCACATAACATAGTACTGGTAGTGGGAAGTCCTAAACGATGTGCGATACTCACAATTTCTAACCAAGTTTGGCTATTAATTTTTTCTGGACAGATCACCCGTCTTACAGCATCTTCTAACACTTCGGCTGCGGTTCCAGGCATCGATCCCAGTCCTGCATCCCGTAAAGCAATAATCACATCCTCGTAACTAATTTGATCTTCTCTTGCGATAAACTGAACTTCTTGGGGTGAAAAGGCGTGTAGATGAAGCTGCGGAAAGGTTTTTTTAATTGATGTGACCAATTCTAAATAAAAATCTAGACTGGTGCCATTACGTTTCGCTTCTGGGTTTAAACCGCCCTGCATACAAATTTCAGTGGCATTTTTTTCGACAGCATCCCTGGCTTTTTCTAAGATTTGAGCAATATCTAACCAAAACGCGCCATCTTCTCCATCATCACGGCGAAATGCACAAAAACTACAATGCTGCTCACAAATGTTAGTAAAATTTACATTTCGATTGATCACATATGTAACAGTATCACCGACTTGATTGGCTCGAAGCTGATCGGCGGTTTGTTGAATTTCGGTAACAATTTCTATATCAGTTTGTTGCAATAAAGTCAATCCCTCTAAAGGTGATAAATCTTTACCGCTTTTAACCTCATTCAAAATTGTATTAACGGTCTTGGTTGCGCTAGTCACGTTGATTATCTTTATTCTTCCTACACCGATTGTAGAAGAATTCTAATTATTTTTCTGTGCGTAGATTGCTAGGAACCGCAACGGGCGAAAGATTACCAATGACTCGCAAATTTTGAGAACGCAGTAACTCGGTAAAATTTAAGGGACGATTTTCAATTTGGGCGACGGTTTCGAGGGCGGATAATAAATGACGGGCGGCTTCTGTTTCGGTGTATCCTCGTCTGCTGGCGACAGAGATGGCGGACTCATCTGCATCAAGTTCTTTTTGAAGACTACGGTTACTGCGCCAAATTTGGTTAATGGCGATCGCACTTAGACCGCCAGCCACCATCATTCCCACTGCATCAGCTTGGCTAATTTCGATGACTAGCCCTAATAAACCTGCTGCTGCGATCGCTTGATAGATATTCGGTTTAAACCATTTAACCCCAATTAAACCACTAACCGACCTTAAAAGAAGTAAATCGCGCTGTGGTCTAGACAAATTTCGCCACAGATCAAAATTAATTAAGATGGGTCTTATTCCTTGTTGCCAGGGCATTGGTAAAGACGTTTCAATGACTTTGGTTTGTTGAGGTTGACTCACAATTTTAGTCATCATTCGCCCCGAAGCAGGCATCAACTCGATTAAATGGCTAATTTCAGTATCTAAATTCATAGAATTATTGAGCCAGATTTATACATTCTTTGATCATTGAGTATAATGGCTTTCGGAGTTTATATCTTTTTTCAAACATTTTTCTAATAAATTGATTTTATAAGAATACCAAAAACGATAAGGATGCCAAACTTGAGAATGATAGCGATCAAAGACGGGTTGATTGAGATATAGCCAGATCGGATGACAGATTTGTTGAGCTTTCCATAACATTGTGAGAAGATCTCCATTAATAGCATTTTTAGCCATCCTTCCCGTAGTCTATGAGAGAGGATTAACCATTTATTATCTATTTACTAAGAATGGCAGATCGAGGGCTAAGTTACTTTCATAAGAATTACGGAAGATTTCAAGACTTAGTTATTGAATTCAGTAAATTTACGAATTTTCTGCCGAGTAAGTTGGTTAGCTTCTGCAATTTCTTGTAATATCAATGGTAATCTTGCCACCAAAATCAGGAATCGGGGCGGCGGGTTTAGAGAGTTGCACCCGCACTTGTTGCACTTGATCGATGAGTAAAATTTCATCAGCAATCGCCGTTGCTAATTTTTCTACTAAAGCAAATTTAGACGTTTTAATCAAGCATTGTACAATATTAATCGCCTCTCGATAATCAACCGTATCCTCAATGCGATCGCTCATTCCCGCTTTTGATAATTCTACTCCGAGGGTTAGATCGACTTCAAACCATTGACCGAGAATTTGTTCTTCTTTTAGATATCCCGTATAGCCATAACAGCGAATTCCAGTTAAATGTATCGTATCCATTAGTTAGCACTCGTGGGTGAGGGAGAAGGAGTAGAAGTCATCGGACATTGGCTTTGTTCATCTGGTGTCGAACTAACCAACACATTTTGTAGTTCATTTACCGTAATGGTTCCTTGCAACGACTGAAGCTCATTTGGAGAACAGACCTCTAATTTAACCATATTATTCTCAGATGACGGCTCAATAACTTTAACAATGCTATTAGGTGGTAGAGGAATCGATGCAGTCACTTGCACATTATTCGCCGTTGTCGCCGATTGTAGCGTAATTTCTGTGGTTGTTTTGAATACTTGTCCTAAGGTTAAAGCTTCCAAAGGCAGAACAGAGGTACTAGCAGGAGTAGGGACTGGATCGACTGCAACTGTTGAAAGCGAAGACCGCCAAAGATAAAAACCCGCAAGACCAGCCGTTAGTACACCCAAACCAATGAGTAAGGGAGTCAGTAAAGAAGACTTGGGAGGGGGAACGATAACCGTAGGAGTCGTACTGGATGTAGAAAGAGGGGTTGGTGAAGTAACTCTAGGACGCACTGTAAATGAGGGTTCTGTGGGGAATTCGGAGGCTGCGGCGGCATCTTGTTCATTTTCATAGGTTTCCAGGGTTGTTATGTCTTCTGAGGGCTGTTCTGTGACTCCTTCATAGGTTAAAGGGGAGATGGGATTGATCGCGTTTTGAACTTGACAGTAAAATAGAGCGATCGTTGAATTATCGTGACCATTTTTTTGATTAGCCAGATCGATTAAACGTTGTCCGACTTCAGTGACGTTTTTTTCACCCTTTAAAATCGGTAGAATCTCAGTATCCCAATATTGTTCAACGCGATCGTAATCACTCAAACCATCAGAACAAAACAAATATACACAATCTTCGTCTAAAATATAACGCTGTACAGTGGGGTTAAGTGATGCTGCCGAACTCATGCCCAATGCTTGTACTAAGGCCCCTGCATTCGGATATTGAATAGCATCGCGATAGATCAGATAACCTAGACGGACTTCCCTAGACGCTAAATCATCATCAACCGTAATTTGATGACAACCTTGGGAAGTAATGCGATAAACTCTAGAATCTCCCACATGACCAATATACATTTCATGTTGATGGGCTAACCCCATGACAAGCGTTGTACCCATGCGTCGTCGTTCTTGGCGTTTTTCAACATCATTGCGCCGACTAATGACATCATTCGCTTGACCAATAGATTGACTTAGGGTTTGTATTAGATCAGACTGATTCCATTTAGACCTATTTGTAATCTGATTCACATCAGCTTGTAGAGAGTTAATGGCAAGCTGTGAGGCAATTTCGCCGCCCTCTTGCCCACCAATTCCATCACAAACGATCGCTAAAGTATTTTCTTGCTCATCATGAGTTAATGTGGTTCCAGATGGGGGATAACAGGCATCTTCATTATGTTCCCGCATGGTTCCCGTATCGGTGCAGGTATACAGATGATAGGTTCGCTGTTGTGATGCTGCACAATATTGCAGGGCCCCGTCTAAAATTTTGAGTAATTGATCAGGGTGAGTAATTGTTTCTGATGCTAGATTTTCACACAACCGGGTTAAAAAGTTTTTGATTTCAGAAGACGATTCAGGTATCCAATTTGACCAAACTTGACCCAATTGTTTTAAGGATAACGATGCTGTCTCATCGCGGTCGAGGGCTAATTCTAAAATTTGTACAGTTGCCCCATTAACCCGTAATAAAGTTGGATCTAATAAACTAGAAACCACCCGTCTTTGCTGAAACGGTTGCCAGAGGTGGGCAATTTGCCATAACCAATAGAGTTGACGCATCGCAGTCGCTTCCGACCATAGCTGTGTTAGCGGTGGGATTAAATCGGGTTGCGGTTCTCCTGATGAGTCTACGGGTACTGTACCATATTCGAGCAGCCAAATCGTCATATCTAGGCGATCGTCTGGAGAGGGAACATAGCCGTAAACTTGAGGAACGTGCCAACGATAGGGAAAAAGTTTGAGATAGGGGAGAATGTAGGACGGAAATTCTTCGGGAACCTGGGGTGCTAAAACAGGTTTAGTATCTAAAACTATTTGAGGGGCTTTGATTAAATAGCGATCGTCGATTAATTCGCCCACTCTATAATAGGTTTTGACCCAATCTCCGAGCATTCTTAAATACCGCCGCACTAATGGGGTACCGCAGTTCTCGCAAACTTGATGAGATAGGGGGTTGGATGCTAAACAAGTTAAGTTTTGGCACTGGATAGTTACCGCCTTTTGTTCCATAAACACTCTCTAATTTCAAAGAGCAATAACTTAGATTGTAATGGCTCTGACTGTGAATCTTGATAATTTTATTTTTATTCCCCAATCATAGCATTATCGTTTTTTTCAAGTTTTCGTCCTTAAAAATAGAGACGTGCCATAACACATCTCTAGACAATAATCAATCTTTTTATTTAGTTTTATCCTTTGTGACTAACTTAAATATTCGGTAATTTTTTGATTGCCGTTTGTTTCTTTTTCTGAAGTTTTATTTTTTTCCATTGCTTCAGACCATTGTTTACTTAAAGTAATTAAATCAGATGGCATCATGACAACCGTAGTTGTATTATTTTCTGCTCCAATTTCGGTTAACATCTGTAAACGTCGTAACTCTAAAGCAGCAGGATTTGCCATAATTTTTTGAGAAGCTTCGGCTAGTTTTTGTGAGGCTTCTTGTTCGGCTGAAGCTTTAATAATACGAGCGCGTTTTTCTCTTAATGCTTCTGCTTCTTTTGCCATAGCACGTTGCATCGATGTCGGAATTTCAACATCTTTCATCTCGACTCGTTCGATATCAATGCCCCAGGGTTCAGTAATTTCGTCAACAATTTCTTGAACCTTATGATTAATTTTATCTCGATCTTGTAGCACATCATCTAAGTTGTTTTGTCCGACCACATTGCGTAAGGTTGTCATCGCAGCTTGATAGACGGCATTTTGATAAGATTCAACTCGATTAATCGCTTTAGAAGCATCAATAATTCGATAGTAAAGAACCGCATTCACTTTAATGGTTACACTATCGGCTGTTACAGTTTCTTGTGGAGCAATATCAACGGTTTTAGTCCGAATATCAACCTGCATTTTTTGGTCAAGTAATGGCAAAATATAGTATAAACCTGGCCCTTTAGTCGCTTGATATCTTCCTAAACGAAAAATCACCCCTCGCTGATATTCTCGATCAATTTTACAGCCGCTTATACCCATGCCCGCAAGCATCAAGAAACCGACAAATACTAGATCCATATTGTATCCTTGTACAGACGGGTTATCTATAGCGCGTCTCTACTTTAAAAGATATTTCTATTCTAGGCAGTGATTTAAACAATTAACGGAGACTTAATAATACTTTCTGCTTTGGGTAAGTACAAGATAATTGCCAGATGTGCTATAAATGGAGCTTTGTGCCAATTCTTTACAGGAGGTTTAATTCAATGGCTGGAAGCGATGTCAAGGCTGATCTATGGGTAAATGAGTATATTACCCCTTGGGATATCTATAGTCACGGAATTACTCGTATTCTGGCTTACTGTAAAACTGCCTTCCAAGAAATGTATGTGGTTGAATCTGGGGCTTATGGTAAGGCATTAGTATTAGATGGTAAATGGCAATCTTGTACGGGTGATGAATTTATCTATCATGAAGCTTTAGTACAGCCTGCGATGATCACCCATGCTTCCCCAAAAAAGGTTTTAATTTTAGGTGGGGGAGAAGGTGCTACCACTAGAGAAATTTTACGCTGGAAAACCGTCGAACGGGTGATGATGATTGATATTGACGGTGAGGTTGTCGAAGCGTGTAAGGAACATCTAAGCGAAATGCACCAAGGTTCTTTTGATGATCCTCGTTTTGAATTAGTTGTTGCTGATGCCTTAGAAGTGTTAGATACGACTGATGAGAAATGGGATATTATTATCTCTGATCTAACCGATCCTATTGAAGAAGGGCCCTCGTTTCCCCTCTTTACAAAAGAATATTACGAAAAGTTACAGCGTGTCCTCGCTCCACAGGGTTTAGTGATTGTTCAATCAGGCCCAGTCTCGCCCCCCTTTGTGATGTATCATGCGCGTGTGGTGAATACTTTAAAAGCCGTTTTTCCCCACGTACAAGCGTACTGCGCTCCGACACCGAGTTATGGATCTCCTTGGGGTTTTGCTTTGTGTGGTAATGAGCCTTTGAATACTACTCCAGATCCTCAAGCAGTTGATCAACTGTTAGCCGAAAAAACAACAGGTGGTTTACGTTTAATTGATGGTATGTCTTTACTGGGAATGTTACAAACTCCGTTGTACATACGTCAAGCGATCGCACAACATCAAGAAGTCTATACCCTCTCTGCACCGCCAAAATTCTTCGGTCAAGGTGTAGCAACTACCGTTTAGGATAATTGGGTGAGATTGAATAACTCACCCTTTTCACGGTCTTGCTGCTTTAGCTGTCATTAAGTTTCTTTTGACCGATAAGCTCTTATCGATTTCTGGGGCTAGTTCAATGACCCATATATAAATCGTTCCTTGTATGATCGACTTTTATCCCCCTTTCCAACATCATTTCTTCTAAATCTCGATAACTCAAACTATAGCGTAAGTACCAACAGACACAGAGTAAAATAATTTCCTTCTCGAAGTGCTTCCCTTTAAATAGATCTTTTTGAGTCATCAGAAAAGAGGATTTCAAGTTTGCAACAGAACCAGAGCCATACCCTTTGCTTTTAACGTGGATTTGAAAATAGTTCTTTTAATTAAATAATTTCTTCATGTTTTGCTGTAGACTCTTTTATATAGCAAAAGCGATTAGCATAGACTACGACCTATATCTATGATTTATGTTTTCGGGTTAAGCGTGACGGGTTGACTCGCCGCTCACTCGGATGCGTGGAGGCAACTACTCCAGATTCGAGGCTACGCTTGCCTGCTGTCCTGACCCCTAATATCTGATCAAGGAGGAATTACATAGTGGATTTTTTGTCCTTTTTTTTAATGGACTTCGTTAAGCAGTTGCAGTCCCCAACACTCGCTTTTTTGATTGGTGGGATGATCATTGCTGCTCTCGGGAGCGAATTGGTAATCCCAGAGGCGATTTGTCAAATCATCGTCTTCATGCTGCTCACTAAAATCGGTCTGACCGGTGGAATTGCCATCCGCAATTCTAACCTAACGGAGATGGTGTTACCCATGATCTGTGCCGTAATAGTAGGGATTCTTGTTGTGTTCATCGCGCGCTATACCTTGGCCAATCTGCCGAAGGTCAAAGTTGTCGATGCGATCGCTACTGGAGGGTTGTTTGGAGCCGTGAGTGGTTCCACGATGGCTGCCGGCCTGACGGTACTGGAAGAACAAAAAATTCCATACGAGGCATGGGCTGGCGCACTCTATCCCTTTATGGATATCCCTGCCCTCGTAACGGCGATTGTGGTGGCCAATATCTATCTTAACAAGAAGATGCGTAAAGAAGCAGCCTACTCTACTGGGCAGGAGTCTTTTAGCAAGCAAGCCGTTGTGGCAGGCGATTATCCCGATCAGCAGGATTATCCCCGCACTCGGCAGGAGTACCTCAGCAAGAAGGAGGAGCCTGAGAATCGGGTCAAGATCTGGCCGATCGTGCAGGAAAGCCTTCGGGGCCCTGCCTTATCGGCAATGTTGTTAGGCCTAGCTCTTGGCATATTCACCCAGCCAGAAAATGTCTATAAAAGCTTCTACGATCCCCTTTTTCGCGGCTTGCTTTCGATCTTGATGCTGGTCATGGGTATGGAGGCTTGGTCAAGACTTGGCGAACTGCGTAAGGTGGCGCAGTGGTATGTCGTGTATAGCGTGGTGTCACCGTTTGTGCATGGGTTCATCGCCTTCGGTCTCGGCATGATTGCCCACTACGCCACGGGATTCAGTTGGGGCGGTGTTGTGATCCTGGCCGTTATCGCCGCCTCCAGTTCAGACATCTCAGGACCGCCCACATTGCGGGCTGGTATCCCGTCGGCTAATCCCTCCGCCTATATCGGCGCGTCCACAGCCATCGGTACACCAGTGGCGATCGGCTTGTGTATACCGTTCTTCCTCGGGCTTGCCCAGGCGCTCGGCGGCCTCTAATCCCAGACGGGTCATGGTCTGTCGGTGTTCTCTTGGCCCAGCAGACCGAGTAGATTGATAAATGTACATATTTAAAGAGGTAATCAACATGGCTAAACCAGCCAAAAAGCTCGTCATCGTCACAGAAAAGATTCTGCTGAAAAAGATCGTCAAGATCATCGAAGAATCGGGGGCGACTGGTTATACGGTTCTGGAAACTGGCGGTAGCGGCAGTCGCAACGTGCGATCGTCGGGACAACCCAACGTTTCCGACACCCAGGCGAATATAAAATTCGAGGTGCTGACCCCAGATCGAGACATGGCCGAGAACATTGCAGATCAGGTCGCAGTGAAGTTTTTCCTCGATTTTGCAGGCATTATCTACATCTGTGACGCGGAGGTCCTGTACGGACACAGTTTCTGTGGGCCAGACGGCTGTTGAGTCGAGACGACACAGTCCCTATTTGCCTACGTCACTCATTGACGACTAGGCTTGTCTCTCTCTCGGAGATGCTCTCCATAAATAGCATAGTTTATTTGTTCGTTATGCTTGCGGCAGTGTGGTACAAACAAATTACTCTATCTATGGAGTCAACCTGCGGAATGTGGGATGAAAACAAACAGTGCGATTATCTGATCTTGTAGAGTACGTTAGGTTATCCCAGTAGTGTAGCAAAGGTGTTGATTAAGTTAAATGCGCTCAGGCGATACTTGATCCCTCTTCTATCACTCTCTGGGAAGTAAAATAAGAGCTTGAAGTAGTAGCCAATAAGCTAGACAAAGTGTTACATTAATCGCCAAACCTACCAAGGCTATTAATGTATAAACCAAAGCAATTTGCAGACAGATTAGGGGTTTCAGTGAGAACTCTGCAAAGATCGGATAAATCAGGAAGATTACCCGCGAAAAGGACTCTTTCTAATATTCGATACTACACCGATGAAGATTTGGCAGTCGCTTTAGGACTAAAACCGCTAGAAGAGAATCGGCAAGTATACATATATTGTCGCGTCAGTAGTCATAACCAAAAGCCTGAAGAACGCGAATCAAATTGAAGCAATGGAAGGATTTTGCCTTAGTCGTGGTTTAGAAGTAACCGAAACGGTACGAGAAATCGGCGGCGGTCTTAATTTCAAAAGAAAGAAATTTTTAAAGCTAATGAAGTCGGTTATGCGTGGTGAAGTATCGTTAATCGTGATTGCCCACAAAGACCGCTTATGTCGTTTTGCCTTTGACTTTATTGAGTACATCGCTCTTGAAAATAATTGTGAAATTCTAGTCGCTAACCAAGCTTCACTTAGTCCTCATCAAGAATTAGTCGAAGACCTTTTAGCCATCGTCCATTGCTTCAGTTGTCGTCTTTACGGTTCTCGTTCTTACTCTCAATCTATTAAAGATCAACTTAAGAAAAACATAGACAATCCTACACAGATGACGTTAAAATCGAGAGGAATAGATTGTTAAAAGAAAATGCTGTTATCCATCAAGACAAAACTAAAAATAAATAAATATCAAAAAGTCTTGATGGCCAAACACGCAGGATTAGCCAGATTTACTTTTAACTGGGGATTGGCAGCATGGGAAGATTTTTATAAAGCAGGTGCTAAACCAAACAAGTACTTGTTAAAAAAATTCTTTAATAACCATGTCAAGCCTGAGTACACTTGGATAAAAGAAAAAGGCATCTGTCAAAAAGTAACACAGTATGCTTTCGACAATTTAGGAGATGCTTTTGACAAATTTTTTCAGAAAACTGGCAAATATCCAAGATTCAAAAAGAAAGGATTAAATGATTCATTTACGATAGATGCTGGAGGAAAACCGTTACTTGTAGGCGGTACTTCGATTAAGTTACCTACAATTGGTTGGGTAAAAACTTATGAAGGATTGCCACATACAACCTGTACCAAGTTTACGATTTCGCGTATCGCTGATGATTGGTTTATTGCTTTTGCTTATGAGCTTGAACATATTCGAGAACCTAAAAAGTATGAGGTGGTCGGTTGCGATCTAGGTGTTAAAACCTTGCTAACTTTAAGTACAGGTGTCACTTTTCCTAACCCTAAGCACTACCGTAAAGAATCAGCTAAACTTCAACGTTTGTCGAAGAAATTAGCCAGAAAGCAAAAGGGTAGTAATAATCGGTTTAAGACGAAAATGAAGTTAGCTAAACATCATGCCAGAATAGCTAATTTACGAAAAGATACGCTTCACAAAGTCACTAATTACTTATGCAAAAACCACGCGATGATAGTAATAGAAGACTTGAACGTAAAAGGCATGATGGCTAATCACAAGTTAGCTGGTGCTGTAGCCGATTGTGGATTTCATGAATTCAAACGTCAGCTAACCTATAAATCCGAGAAATTTGGTAATCAGTTAATCATATCGGATAGGTGGTTTGCCTCATCTAAAACCTGCTCAAATTGCGGATGTAAAAAAGAAAAGCTGACTTTATCAGACAGAATATTTGAATGTTTTGATTGCAACTTTTTTTTAGACCGTGACCTAAATGCCGCCATCAACCTATCGCGTTTGGCTAAAGCGTGAATGCCTACTGACGGATAACCGCTCCCATGCTCCGATTGAAGTAGGAAATAAAGTAAGACTAGCTTTGTCTAGCTTTTATATAGCAGAATAAACACATCGGATAGCTGAAAATGCTCTCTTTAGACATAGAGGTTATCTTTGCCCTTACTGGTAGGATAGCGATGTAGTTTGAACCGCATACTTTCTATGTCTGAATCATCTCTACCTGCTGCCTTAGAAGAAATTTTTGCGGCTTACTCTAACCCAGAAATACTTTTTCCAAAACTGCTAAAAGCGATTGGTGAAGTAATCCAGTGCGATCGCTGTTTTTTATTGGTTCGCCATCCACAAACAAGAATCTATCGTAATTTTTGCTGGCGACGTAGCCTCGACCTGCCGAATACTGAAACCGACGCTTGGCAAAGCGAAGAGGAATGGGAAAAAGAAGACCCCATGTTTGCTGCAGCTTTGCGAACCGTCCCCCCGATCTTTGTCTCGGACATTGAAACCGCACCACCTGAAGTGCTTAACGTTGAATTCGAGCGTAACTCTCTTGGACATCGCGCCCTAGTTCACGCTCACATCGTTGATGACGGCCAACTCTGGGGAATCCTACAGCCGTGTATGTTTGGTCAACCGAGAGAATGGACACAAAGCGATCGCGCCCTCATTTCAACAGTGATCGAGCGATTGCGTCAGCCCGTAGTCGATTACGTGAAATCGAACTCGGCCGAGTAACTCTAATGTTTAAATTAAGCCTATTTTAAGGGAAAAAATTCTTTAACTACACAACTAAAACCAGATAATAGAGGAGAAGTTACTATATCTTCACTAAATAGCGTTGCAACTAGCTTTAATTGTCCATTGTCTCGGCGATAAATTTCTATTTTATGCGATCGCCAGTCTGCGATCCAATATTCTCTTACACCGCGAGTTGAATAAAGTTTCAGTTTAGTTTCTCGATCTCGAATTTGATCTTGTTGACTTTCCGATAAAACTTCAATGACTAATTCTGGCGCACCTGTTAAATGTCCTTTTTCGTCAATGAGTTGATGATATGTGTCTTGAGTTGCCCAGACGACATCAGGGATCACATTGTCTGCTTCCGAAAAAAGAACACCTGGATTAATTGTTGTTTTTCCTAAACCCGTTGTTTGAGACCATTGATCTAATTGTCGAAAAAAACGACCACAAGTTGTCTGATGATTCCAATGAGGGGCCCTTGTCACAAATAATTTTCCGTCTATAATCTCATAACGTACCCAAGGGTTATCGGGCAACCGTTCTAGGTCATGAACTGTCCAGTAAACTCGATCGTTTGTGGTTTGACTCATGGCTATTTTTGTCTTTATGGAATTCTAGGAACTGGACTTGCACCAGGTTGTGGGGTTTGGGGTAGGGTTCGAGTCGGACTAACTTGCGGGTTTGGATCGGGTTTACGAACTTCGGGAACGGGAAGAAAATATGATGCAGCAGCAACTACAGCTAAACTACTTAAACCGACTGCCATTGGTACAGCTTTTTTGGCAATAGGTTCATCTTTTTGACGATAACGGCGCGAAAGTGGCTGTAATTTTAAGTTTATATCGGGTAAGGTACGCCCGTCGGTACAAAATTGATCGACTGCTTCGACTAGATCGAATAGTTGTACGGTTGATAGATTAATTGAAAAAGGTGTTTCTAATGTCTTAATGTCTGATGATGGATACCAAACTAAACGATGATAGGTATCTGAAATTTTTTCGAGTGTAACTTGATCTTCAGTTGGGGTGACTTCGTGGGGCCGACGCACTCCGCTTAGGAGTTCTTGAGCATAACTACTCACTGCTTTGGTTAAGTTTTCTAAAAAAGTACGTCCCCCCTGCAACACTTGATTGGTTCCGTTGATGCGACATTCTGCATTAGTGACAATGGATAAAATGGGTTGTCCGTCTGATGTGTTAGTAGCAGTAATCCCATCACTAAATCCTTCAACGATCAAAGTGCAGTTGGGTAGATTATATTGTCTTTTTAGATTCATCTTCGATTTCAGTTTGTAGTTTTTCGAGTTCTTCTGGGGTCATTTCTTCAAGTCGTTTTTGTAAAACTGCTGTCTCATAGTCTTTCAACTGCTGGTTATAAGTCATATTGCTGCTGAGAACTCGGAATAAGTAGGATAGCACCCAACCGACTAGCCCCCCTACCAGTATAGCCTGACTCCATATTCCCGCCGAGATCCCGTCTAACCCAGCATTTTTTAAAACTAGGTAGATTACACCCCCGGCGATAAAAACACCGATCCCAATTCCGATGACATCAATTCGTCGCATAATTTTATTAGATGCTTAGGCTTTGATTTCTCGCCGTTGCGGACGGAAGTTAAGAAACGGACTCAATAACAACATTCCAGGGAAAAAGAAAAACATCAGAAAGTACATAAAGCCTCTTTCAAAGGAACTCGCTACATACCAGCGACTATTGAGATAAAAGTAGACTAAACCTGGGACGATCAATAAGTATAAGCCACTCAGAATTAAATAAAGGGCTGGAACGATTAAAGTGTCTATTGATAGATTGGAAAGCATATTTTTAGTTTTTTGTCAACAGATTACAGAAGATTAAGCAGATTTATGTATCTTGTATTATCACATTTTTTGTCAAGTTTAACCGTTTGATTAGCGGCAGGAAAACCAATGAGAAGTATAGAAAAAATTGAGTATTGAAACTCTTGTCACTGAAAAAATCTGTTAAATTTCTGCGTAGAAATGCTTCTTTATGTCAAACTGGAGTAGAACTAAAAACAAGATCATGAAGCTCAATCATATAGAATGGAAATCCAATCAGTAACGCCGCAACAGCAAAACGCTAGATCTAAACAGAAATCGATTGAAGCTGAACCGAAGCATGATCATGAACATGAACATCATCATTCACACTCTACAACGCCTCATGTTCATAGTGAAGCCTCTCTTAAACAAATTGTTAATCGTCTATCTCGCATCGAAGGACACGTTCGGGGGATTAAAACGATGGTGTCAGAAAGTCGCCCTTGTCCTGAAGTTTTAATGCAAATTGCGGCGGTTCGTGGTGCGATCGATAAAGTTGCCCGCATCATCTTAGATGAGCATTTAAGCGAATGTATTGCCCGCGCTGCTTCTGAAGGTAACATCGATACTGAAATAGAAGAACTTAAAGCCGCTTTAGATCGATTTTTTCCCTAAAAAATTACCCAGGCAAGTTATGATAGTATGATGGAATTTTTAGACAGGTGGAAATCTGTCTGGTTCTGTTCTGTTTATTTGGAGGTATAGAAAGTACACAATGACCCAAGTTGTCGTCGGTCAAAACGAAGCCATCGAATCTGCCTTACGTCGTTTTAAACGGCAAGTTGCTAAAGCGGGAATTTATGCTGATATCAAAAAGCATCAATTCTTTGAAACTCCCCAGGAGAAACGCAAGCGTAAAGCTGTAGCCCGCAGAAGACAGCGTACTCGTCGTCGCTAAATCAAACATAAGAACACTACATCAAAAAGACTCAGCTTTCAAACATTATTAGAATTTTTAAAAGGGGCGTGATCGTTCGTAATCTGTAACTAAGTCTGTGATAATCTTTAGCTAAAAGGAAAAGGATGAGCAACTAAAAATAGCCATCCTTTTCTTGTAGTAAGCATCCCTTATAGTATTTCCATGACCCTACAACTTCGTGTCTATGTTCCAGATCATCCTTTAATTAAACATTGGTTAGCGATCGCCCGTAGCGTCCAAACTCCCTATCCTCTCTTTAAAACGGCAATGACGGAGTTAGGCAGATGGTTAACCTATGAAGCGACTCGTTACTGGTATCCAACTGTTGATGTCATCGTCGAAACACCTCTTGCTGACTGCCCTGCAACTATTATTAATGAAGAAATTCCTACTGTTATTATACCGATTCTCCGCGCTGGACTGGCGATTCTAGATGGCGCACAAACCGCACTCCCTAATAATGCTTCAATTTATCATTTAGGGTTAGTCAGAGACGAAGAAACCCTAGAATCAAGTTGTTACCTCAATAGACTGCCCGATCGCTTTGCACCACAGACCCATATTATTATCCTAGAACCGATGTTAGCGACTGGAGGCTCGATCCTTTCAGCCATGTCGGAAATTACCAGTCGAGGGGGAGATCCTGCATTTGTTCGTATTATATCGATTGTTGCTGCACCACCCGCATTACAAAAATTGAGCGAAAAATACCCCAGTTTGATTATTTATACGGCAATTATCGACCAAGAAATTAACGAAAAAGGGTTTATTGTTCCAGGGTTGGGAGATGCAGGGGATCGGGCTTTTGGAACATAATAAAGATATTCATTTAAGATTAGGAATCAGATTATGAGTCAGCGAGAGGGTTTTGGAACTGGATTTATTGCAGGTGCGGTCTTTGGTGGTGTGGTTGGTGGCGTTTTAGGATCTGTTTTAGCGTCTCGTAGCCTGAAAAAAACCGAAAAAGCAATGCTAGAAAGTGAGTCTAATGCTACTTTAAATGAAAGCCATATGGAGACAGCCCGCCGTAGTTTAGAAGATAAGATAGCACAACTCAATTCAGCGATCGATGATGTCCGTCAGCAACTCGATCCCGTTAATGGGCGTAATGAGCCAAATTAGTACAAATGCTTCAAACTATTCAAGAAGAAATTTTTTATCCGAGTTCAGATGGTGAACCCTTGGCTGAATCCTATTCGCATCTTAATGCAATTTTAACGACTTTAGCAGTCTTGAAACAATATTTATCGGGTCGTCAAGCCACTGTGTTAGCCGATCAATTTATGTATTATGCCCAAGGGTTCCCCCGTTTGCGAGTTGCCCCCGATGTGATGGTGATTTTTGATGTCGCGCCTGGTGGTAGGGATAATTACAAAATATGGCAAGAAGGACAAGTCCCTAAAGTTATTTTTGAAATAACATCAGAAGGAACAAAAAACCAAGATTTAGAGTTTAAAAAAACGCTGTATGAACAATTAGGAGTGTATGAATATTGGCTTTTTGATCCGAGGGGAGAATGGATCAAAGAACAGTTAAAAGGCTATCGATTAGAAGACGATACTTATAGATTAATTAGGGATGGTCGAAGTGAGCCGTTACAATTACGATTAGTCGTAGAAGGTGAAATTATTGGCTTTTATCGGGAAAATAATGGAGAAAAATTACTGATTCCCGATGAATTAGTCCAAGCTTTACAGGAAAAAAACGCGCAATTACAAGCTACTGAACAAAGATTAGCTGAAATGGAGGCTAAGTTACAACAATATCAAGAGCGTTTCGGAGAATTACCAGAATAATTGAATTAAAACTTTGGAGAAAAATCCTAAAAGTGCGTTATTTATTTTTATCAAGTTTTATTACATCTCAAATAGTATCAATTGGTGGAGTCTATGCCGAGCAGTTGTATAATTGCCAACCTCAAGTATCTTCGTTTCCACAACGCAATTCAGTAACTTTAGCAGAAGCTAAACAATTACTGTTACAAATGGACGGTAATCAATTTATCTATCATTGTATGACCGCTACACAGTCTAATAAGGTTTCTGGGGTGATTATACTAAATCCGTCATGAATTACCCCCTTAAAATGATGTAGGGATTTGGTTTCCAAATCCAGTTAAATAGAGGGTTTGGCGACCAAACCCCTACGTTCAATTAAAAGAGTCCTATGAAATCGTATTTAGTATTACCTATCGTCAGCGTATTGCCTTGCCTTCTGGAGCAAAAATCGAGGTTCAGTTAGTCGATGTGAGTCGTGCTGATGCTCCTGCGATCGTTCTTGCGGAACAAAATATCATAACTGATGGTCAACAGGTTCCGATTCCTTTTCAATTAACTTACGATCCAAATCAAATTAATCCTCGCCATTCCTACGCTGTACAAACGAGAAATTTAATTAATGAACAGTTACGCTGGATCAATACTGATCGATATTCTGTAATTACAAACAATAGTCCAACCACTATTGAAATTGTAGTTAATCCTGTTACCACTAATTCTGAAAAATAGACTTTAAAGCTCAGGTAAACCTTCTCTTTTTGTCAAATTTCTTACATCATTTTCTAACTCGGCGACTGAATCTGCACTAATCCAGTAAAATTTAAAAGGTTCTTTATTACTTAAATAAGCCGCATAAGAAGATTGAAGATAAGGACGATAGCTTAAATTTTGATTTAGATAAACTTTAAAAAAAGCGAGGATTGTTGTATTTTTGTAGACGGCGAGGGTTTCAGGTTTCGGAAAGATGACATCGGTTACAGAGTTAATGCTGTGAAAAAGACTGCCATTTAATCCAACAGAATCCGCGTGTGCTTGTCCTTCTTCTAAACCTAAATATTTATCAGGAGTCTGTAGCCAAATAAATGGGTAAATTTGTTCATACATTGGGTGAGCAAGGGTGTCATAACTGCCTGAAAAATACACCACTGGAACTTTAACTTTACTGAGTCCAACAGGCCCAAAAATACTACGATTGATGGCATTACGCAGCACGATCGCTTTCACTCTAGGATCACGAAAAATTCCAACGTTTTTAGGAAGGTTTAAAGCTTTACACTGAAGAAGACGAGATAGATCTAAATAATCAAATTTATTTTCGCAATCTTTTTCAAGAAATTTAAAATCTATTTCGGCACCTGCTAAAGCTAAAGCTGTATAGCCACCGAAAGAATGACCTAAAACACCAACATTTTCATGGTCTAATTGTCCTGCAAATTCTGAGTCATTACGTCTTTCAATCTCATCAATTAAAAAAGTAATATCTAAGGGGCGATCAATAAATTCATTAACTGGAATAAAATCTCTATATTTACCATTTAAAACACTTTGAATATGTTCATGATCACTACCATGGTGTTGAGGAACGGCGACGACATAGCCATAAGACGCTAAATATCTAGCGCGTTTTTCAGAATCTTCAGGTCGTCCCGCTAGTCCATGAGAAATAATGACAACAGGTGTTCTTTGAGATTGTAGTTGTTGCGGTTTATAAACAAGAACGTAGAATGAACGTGCGCGACTTTGATCCTCTAGAATCCACTTTTCTTCTTGAACCTCAAAAGTACCGTTTTGGCGAAGATCAGCTATCTCAGAAAAATCAGTAGAATCATCTAATACTGCTTCTTTTGTTGATAGTTCACCAATCAATTTAGGTGTCAAAATCGAACTTTTAAAAATCAAATTTGTGTATTTAATAAATGAGAAGAGCTTTTCCCCATCGATTTTTACATTAGTTGGTAAATTATTAAAAATATCAATTACTGATAATCCTTCTCTTTGACGCGATGCTTGAATAATTGCTGTTCGTAAAGCATTGTTTCCGTTACTTCCACTTTCAATCTTGATATATTGTCCTAAAAATGTTAAAAGATCTTCTCCTAAATCACTATTAAAAAAGCGAGCGACTTGAGTGGGATTAAGTTGATGACGTTTGGTGAGTGCGGTACGGAAATCAGCTTGTTGTTGAGGATTAACCTGATTGAGATAAAGTAGTAATTCTGGTACGCTCGTTCCAAAATTAGCAAAATTTGAGAGTGAATCAAGATCAACTGGTAACTCTAATGGCCCATAGGTAAATATAATTCGATTGGCTGCAACAACGGGAATCGAAGGAAAAGAGACTGATAGAAGGCTTAAAATGAGAGAATATGTTAACCCTCTCAATTTAATGGCTATTTTCCTAGAACGATTTTGCTTACTGATTTTGCAAGTCATTAGAGACTCTCTACTTTATTTTTAATATAAAGCAGAATCATTTAAAAAAACGATTGTCTCTTATTCATTTTCTAGAATTTGTTTGGCTTGCATTAGTTGAATTTTGGTTTCTTCACTGATGGTTGGATATTGTAGGTTTAAGCTTTTTAGTTTTTCATCAATTACTGCTGCTACAGCAAGACGGGTGAACCATTTGCGATCGGCTGGAATAATATACCAAGGTGCATGAGCAGTACTGGTATTATTAAACATATCTTCATACGCTTCCATGTAATCATCCCAGAAAGCTCGTTCTTTTGCGTCACTAGCTGAAAATTTCCAATTTTTTTCGGGACGATCAATTCGTTCTAAAAAGCGTTTTTTTTGCTCATTTTTAGAAACATTGAGGAAAAATTTTAGAATAATAATTCCATTATTGACTAAATACTTTTCAAAATTATTAATTTCTTCAAAACGACGCTTCCAGATGTGTTTATCCATTATTGAGGTAGGTAGCTTTTGTTTGGCTAAAACCTCTGGATGAACACGAGTAATTAATACTTCTTCATAGTAGGAACGATTGAAAATTCCAATGCGACCACGTTCGGGTACATTTTTAGCACATCGCCACAAATAATCATGATCTAATTCTTCACTTGAAGGGGCTTTAAAGCTATAAACTTGGCATCCTTGGGGGTTAACTCCAGACATCACGTGTTTAATAGTGCCATCTTTTCCTGCTGCATCCATTGCCTGAAAAACAATGAGTAACGCATAGGTATCTTGAGCATAAAGCATATCTTGATACAGTTTAAGTTGCTCGATCCCTTCTTGTAACATTCCAGCAGCATCTTCTTTTGTGACATAATCTGCTTTATAAGCTGGATCGTAGTCTTTTTTAAGGGAAATTTTTTTGTCGGGTGGAACTACAAAAGTTTTGATAATTTCTTCACGATTTGGCATAATGATTGATTCCTCTTTAGTGTTCAAATCGCTTGGCATATTCAAGCGTGAAAATAATAAACAAAAAACCGACTAAGGCAATTTTAAAAAAACCTGCACCTACGGCAATTCCTAATGAAGCAGATGACCAAATTGCAGCAGCAGACGTTAAACCTTTAACTTTAATTTCTCCTTTTCTGTTCTCATTAGACTGTTGAATAATTTCTCCAGCACCTAAAAAACCGATTCCTTGCGCTACACCTTGTATCACTTGACTCGGTGTAATAAGATGCGGGTCTTGAAAGGGGATCATGATAAAAATCGTTGAACCAAGGGAAACAAGCATATGAGTTCTAATTCCTGCTGGTTTATGCTCTCGATAACGATTGCATCCAATCATAGCCCCCATCAAAGCCGATAGAAACAGTTTGATAAAAATTGTGACCCAATCATTATTAACTAAGGCATTAGGCATCTTTAAAGCTTATGCACCGCCGTACTCTAATTCATCAGTTCGTAATTTTTGTGTCACAAGATTATCGTATAATTCTAGTTCACGATAGAGTTGATCAGCCGAGCCTTTACTACTTCTTAATATTTCTCGTTTAATCACTTCAATTTCTTGACCTGTAATCACACCATCTGCTACAGCACGCTCAATCATTTGTTTAAGGTGTTCTAATTTTTTTAAGTCTTCTGGTGTTGGTTCTTTAGCATGGGGTTGAGAAAAGTCCATAAAACGTTAGCTCCTAAATGTGCGTCGTTTTTTAAATCATCTTTTGGCTATTCCTACAATGATTATAGTCTGTATAAAATAAATAGCATAATTTTTTGTTACTCAATTTAATCTCATTTTCAATGATGCTATAGTCTTAAAAATAAGTTTTAATAATAGTTTATATTTATTTATACTCAGACATTTTAATCGTTTTTTCAAAAAGCATTTTGATTAACGTGTTAGAAATTTATATAATATTTGTATCAATTTAAACTATTTTAATTATGGCTGTTCAGATCAGCGATCTCCAAAAGCTTTATCACACTGAGTACGATCAGTGGCTGGCTCAGACTATTCACCTTCTAAAAAATCGTCAGTTAGATGGCATAGATTATGAACATTTGATCGAGGAATTAGAAGCCTTGGGGCGCAGTGAAAAAAGTGCTGTTAAGAATCTGCTTTTACAAATTATTATTTATTTACTTCTCTATGAATTTTGGAAAGCTGAAAGAGATAGAAATATTAATCATTGGGCTGGCGAGATTGTTACCTTTCGAGTTCAACTAGAGGATAAATTGACGACAAATTTAAGGAATCTACTAGTGCAAGAGTTACAACAAATCTACTCTAATGCAGTCCTCATCGTTTATAAGAAAACGAGATTAACGACTCTAACTCAACCCTGTCCCTACTCTCTCGAACAACTTTTAGATAAAAATTGGTTTCCGTTTTAGACTTGCTTTTCTAGAAAGAAGTAGCTTAGATATAATTGTCTAAAAAACTCTCTCATTTGATTACGCTAATGATTTTATTGATAGCGGTTAGAGAAAGAAAATCAAACCTCTGCTTAAATTTAAAGACTAATTAATTTTCCATCTTGTTGTAATGAATTACTTAATCCTTTTAAGATTTTAACTAAATCGGTTGCTACTTGACCCGATGCTCTTGATTCTACACGCTGATTCTGGATTGATTCAATAAAACGATCGCAAACATTCCTTAGTGGTTCACCTTTTTCGACTGGAATGACTTCTTTTGCGACACCTGTGGGAATATAGGAATCTTGAAAATAGCCATGCTGCAATACTAACGGTTCATTCGATGACATCTCATCAAAAATCAAACTTCCTTGCGTTCCAACAACAGATAAACGTCGTTGTTTATCGGTATTTAACCAACACCAATGTAAATAAGCTTTAAAACCACTCGGATAGGTTAAAGTTGCCCAAACCACATCCGCTAGTCCTGATTGTAGCCAAGTTGTCCCTTGCGCTTGTACAGAAATCGGTGTTTCATCTAACCAATAATTAAAAATAGCGAGATCATGAATCGCTAAATCCCAAAGTGAATCAACATCCTGACGAACAGGGCCTAAATGAGTCCGACTTGCATAACCATATCGTAATTCACCCAAAGATTGAGAGCGCATAATTTCCGCCCCTTTATTAACGACGGGATGAAACAAATAAGTATGATCAACAAATAAGATACGCTGTTGTTGTTGCGCGAGTTGGGTTAAAGCGGTACACTCAGACGGTTCAAGGGTTAGGGGTTTTTCGGATAGCACATGATAGCCTAAACTTAGGGCATCAGCAATCAAAGAATAATGTGTTGATGCAGGAGTCACCACCACCACTGCATTGATATTTTTATTGTCTCGAATCGTTTCCCATTGAGTGGTTAAAATCGTTTGTGGATCTAAATCAAATTTCGTTTTACAGTTGTCTAAATTGCTCTTGGATGGGTCAACAATTCCGATAATATTTACTGATGGATGGTGTAAAAAATTTCTGACAAAATGAACACCCCAACGCCCGACACCTAAGATAACTAGACCAATTTTCATAATCGAATACGTGCGCTAACTTCCAACATAGCATTTTTCGTCACAAAATCAATAATTTTACCTGCTACATTGACGTGTGTCGCTTTTTCGATGCCTTCTAATCCTGGTGAAGAATTAACCTCTAAAACCACTGGGCCATGATTAGATTGTAATAGGTCAACGCCCGCAATACTTAAACCCGTTGCTTTAGCCGCACGAACTGCAATTTTCTTTTCTTCAGACGTTAATTTAACTTTTTTAGCTTGTCCACCTTGATGTAAATTAGAACGAAAATCCCCTGCTGCCCCTTGTCGTTTGATCGCTGCAATAACTTGATTTCCCACCACAAAACATCTAAGATCTTCTCCTGCTGATTCAGTGATAAATTCTTGTACTAAAATATTGGCATTGGATTGACGAAATACTTCAATAACTGATCGCGCAACTTGATTTGTTTCGGCTAAAACCACACCAAAACCTTGCGATCCTTCTAGTAATTTAATCACTAATGGCGCACCTCCTACGGTTTCAATTAAGTCGTCAATGTCTTGGGTGAGATCAGCAAATCCCGTCACAGGTAGTCTAATTCCTTCACGGGCGAGGATTTGCAGACATTGAAGCTTATCACGCGATCGTTGTATAGCCTGAGATGAATTGGCACTTTTGACCCCCATTACCTCAAACTGTCTCACGACTGCTGTTCCGTAGAGGGTTTTTGAAGAACCAATACGAGGAATAATTACATCAAAGCTCTCCAGGGGTTTACCGTTATATAAAATACTAGGCTGATGGGCTGTAATATTGATGTAGCATTGTAGATAATTAATCACCTGTATCTGATGTCCTTTAGCTTCTCCTTCTTCTTTTAGTCGTCTCGTTGAATAGAGTGAAGCATCTTGAGATAGGATAGCAATCTTCATAAATTCGGTACAAGATCCGTAAAAGCATTGAAAACTTTTGATGATTAAGTATAGAGACGGAGGTTTATAAATTTTATGAACAATCAAACCGACGAGATCTTAGAACAATTTATAGCAATTGTTCAAGCCCCCTATGGAGACTTTTTAGCTGTTGGGCGTTTAATCAATGCCACAAATGATCCTGAAAGTGTTCAAAAAATTCTTGACAGACTTTCTTGCTATCCTGCTGCTCAACTTGCTTTTAAAGAGCGATTCCAATTAGGGAAAATTGATTTAGACCAATTGTCGCTTTTACCTCCTGAAACTTTTGGTCATGCTTATGGGGTTCATATGCTAGACAACGGACTAAAACCTGTTGAATTAAAGATTGCGGAAAATGATTATAGCTATTTGATGTCGCATCTGATCGAAACCCATGATATTTGGCACGTGGTGATTGGTGCAGATACCAGTATGGATGGAGAACTTCAGCTACAGACTTTTATTGCTGCTCAATTACACTTTTCTCGTTTTGCTTTGGCGATGTTAGCCAAAAATCTCTTAAAAACAGCGATTTATGATATTGATGAAGCCGATCAACGCTTAGATGCGATAACGCAAGGCTGGATCATGGGCAAACACGCTCTTTCTTTAATTGGAATTAAATGGAATACTCTTTGGGAGATGCCATTAGAACAGTTAAGAAATAGGCTAAATATTATACCACAGATGGAGTATTTTGCCAATGTAGATAGGGTAATTTAGTGGCACTGGTCTTAATTTCATCTGTATTTTGGATCAATTGTCCGCAAGAATCCCAACTACCAGCGATTAGCATAGAAAGTGAACCTTCATTGAGTGATACGGGTGCCGTAAAGTCATTACAACGGACTTCTAAATTTTCTAGATCAAGTGTTAGTGAAGCTTGAGGGTTTTCTTGTAAGATCGTTTGTATTTGTTTGACGGCTTCAGGGGAGGCGGTTACACAGGGAACACCATTAGCGATACAGTTACCAAAAAAGATTTCTGCAAAACTTTCGCCGATAATACCTTGAATGCCCCATCGGATAATTGCTTGGGGGGCGTGTTCTCTAGAAGATCCACAGCCAAAATTAGCATTGACGACTAAGATTTTAGCCCCTTGATACTGGGGTAAATCAAAGGGATGTTGACCTTGCATCTGTGTGCGATCGTCTACAAAAACTTGTTCACCGAGTCCATCAAAGGTAACACAACGCAAAAAACGGGCGGGAATAATGCGATCGGTATCAATATCATCACCACTCAAAGGGATACCTGTTCCAACAATGCTTTTAACTTGACTCATGATTGAATGACTTTCTCCAATTGATTTTTCTGCCAGATTTTTATCATACCGTTACCGCCACCTGCTGCCAAATATTGACCATCTTTACTTAAAGCGAGTGTAAAAATTGCGGGGGGACGAGAATCATCGGTTAACCTGAGACTAGCGATCGCATCTTGACGGCTGGGGTGCCATATTTTGCTTAAACCATCTGCACCACCACTGATTAAAAATTCCCCATTTTCGCTAAAAACAAGGGCTTGTACTTGTCCTTGATGCGCCCCAAAAGTTCGGATCGGTTGGACGGTTTTTTTAGTCCCTTGTTGTTCAAGTTGCCACAGTTTAACACTACCATCAACACACCCCGCCCCTAAAATTTGTCCATCGGGACTAATCGCCAAAGATTTAATTGAAGAAATATTCCCGCCCAATTTAGCGATTTTTTCACCGCTTCCAACTTTCCAGATACTAACAGTTCCATCACCACCTGCACTAGCAATTAATTGTTCAAGTGGATCGAGTGCTAAAGCATAGATCGCGCCTAATGCTTCGTAGGAACTTGCTGTCATTTCACCGTTTTCGACTTGCCATTGTTTGACAGATTGATCATAGCTACCACTGAGTAAGAGGGAGGCTTGATGAGCAAAAATTAAAGCATGAACCGATCCCGTATGTGCAGTCAGTAATAAATCGAGTTTTAACTGTTTTTCAGCCAAAGACCAAAGTTTAACGGTATGATCAAAGCTTCCCGACGCAAGATGATATTTACTATCATGTGTGGTGAAGACAACGGCTAAGACGGCTTGATCATGAGCTTCTATTGTACTAATGACCTGACCCGTTTTCAGATCCCAGATTTTTAGCTTGTGATCCCAACTGGCACTCGCTAAAAGTTGTCCATCGGCACTGATATTGATTGAAGCGATCGCATCTTGATGGGCTTGAAATTGATGAAGGCAGTTCCATTGAGGTTCAGAGATCGCCGCAGGATGGGGAACAAGATGAATACTGGGTAAAGAGGTGGGTAAGTCAGTGGGTGGCGGTTCAATGTCTTGCAAGACAGGGGCTGCAGTTTCGGGCAGAATATTTAGAATCTCTTTTTTCAGATGAAGATATGAGCGTTCAACTCGTTCAATTCGTTCCCGTAGCGCGTGATTATTGAGATATTGTATAATCCCATTGAGAGATTGTTCTAGGGTAAAGAGGTTTTCTTCAACAACTGCGAGGTTTTGGCTCATTGTTTCAGTTGCTTGAGTTGTTTGTTGAGCTAGAGGTTGCAGTTCTTCACTCCATTGATGCTGTAGTTGTTTAACGGTTCCTACCACAATTTTACGATTATTAATTGAGGCGTGGGCTGCCCGTACACGGTTAATAATATTGAGTCCAAGTGTAATCGTAAGTCCAATCAGTGTATAAATAAAAGAGTTTGTATTAAGTGCAATTAAAAGACTAATCGCTGTAATGCCATAGGACACATATTCTAAAACGTCTAGCCAATGAAGTTGATTGAGTAACATAATCGCTATTTAAAGATTTAGAATCATACGGGCGATGGTAAAGTAAATCAATACCCCAAGTACATCAACGGCAGTGGTAATAAAAGGTGCGGACATTAAAGCGGGATCTAACCCCAATGATTGAAAGACAAAGGGTAGGGTTGAACCTGCGACGGCTGCTAATAAAGCAATACAGATTAAACTAATTCCGACTGAGATAGCGACAGCCAAGTTAGCATGAAGTAAAAAATAAGCCCAAAAAGCGGCTAATGCTCCTAGAATAACTCCTAGAAGAATTCCTGCTAGGGCTTCGCGCAAGATAATTTTAGACGAACCGAGTGTCCGAATTTCATCGGTATTTAAACCCCGAATCACTACAGTCGAAGACTGCGCCCCGACATTTCCCCCTGTTCCCGTTAGTAGCGGAATAAAAGCAGTTAGGATCGCCATTTTTTCAATGATGCTAGTCTGTCCCCTAATGATAGTCCCTGTGACGGTATTTGTTAGTAACAAGACCAACAACCAAACAACTCGCTTACGAACAACGGTGATTAAATTAGTCTGAAAGTAATTATCTCCGTCTGATTGTAAACCACCGATCGCATAAATATCTTTAGTTGCTTCTTGTTGTAGAATATCTAAAATATCATCGACGGTGACGACTCCGACTAAACGCTGTTCTCGATCAACAACGGGTAATGCTAGTAAATCATAGCGTTGGATCATGCGGGCAACTTCGACTTCATCGGTATCGGTATGAACACAGACAACCTCTCGCGTCATAATTTCCCCTAGCGTGGTTTCGGGATCACAGATGACTAAATCTCTGAGTGAAACAATTCCCGTTAATTGACGCGACGCATCGGTAACATAAAGGTAATAAACGATTTCTGAAGCATTGGCTAAACTCCGAATTCGTTTTAGGGTTTCAGCAAGGGTCAGATTTTCTTTGAGGGAAATATATTCAGGAGTCATGATTCTTCCTGCGGTTCCCTCTTCATAACCTAATAATAAAGCGGTTGATTGTCGTTCTCCTGGACTGAGTTGGGAGAGTAAACGGCGTACAATTTTAGCAGGGAGTTCATCGAATAATCTAACTCGATCGTCTGGAGACATTTTATCAACGATGTCGAGAACTTCTTGCTGTTTAAATTGTTGGATTAATGCTTGTTGTACGGTGGTGTCTAAATGTTCGTAAACTTCGATCGCTTCGGCTTTGGACAATAGACGAAAAGCGATGACCTGCATTGATTCAGGTAAACCTTCGATCGCTTCGGCAATATCGACGGGCAAAACTGGAATGAGTAAGGATTTTGCTCCTTCTAAGTTCCCTTGTTCTAACAATAGCGCGAGTTGACTACGGACTAATTGCCGTAGTTCACTGCGTAAACCCGTTTGAATCGATGTTAGATTTTCTGTCAAGGTTACCTTTTTGAAAATTCACTTCCTGACTTATCTTACCTATAAGCTGTAAATACTGAATAGTCATTCGCTCAATTAACCCCGAGTTCCCGTCACAATATAAGATACTCTTTGGGCTATATTGGTGGCATGATCGGCCATTCTCTCTAAATGACGAATCATTAAGCCCATCAATAAAATTGGTTCAACGACTCCTTTAATATCTCTTTGCTGCGCTAAAATTTCGTAGAGTCTATCATACGCATCATCTACGGTATCATCAAGCTTTTTCACTTTTTGCCCCGCTTCTGGGTCTAATTCAGTCAGAGCAACTAAACTGGTTGCTAACATGAGTTGAGCATATTCTGACATGGCGAGAATTTCTTTCATACACTCATGAGGAGGATATGAGAAAAGTTTGATGGCAATTTCGGCTAAATCTTTGGCATAATCCCCGATTCGCTCTAAATCTCTCACCAGTTGCATAAAAGCACTTAATAGCCTAAGATCCTGAGCTACTGGGGCTTGTAGCGTCATAAAGGTAGCACAGTCTGATTCGATTTGACGATAATAGCGATCGATTTCTTTATCAAGTTTTTTGATTTTTTGGGCGGCTTCTAGATCTCGCTCAAACAATGAGCGATGACTTAAACGAAATGATTCTTCAACCAGTGCGCCCATGCGTAAGACATCTTGCTCTAGACGTTTGAGACATCGTTCAAAGTGCGATCGTTCTGGACGGTTGGTGTAAGCTGATAAATTCACTTGACAAATAGCAAGTCCTTAAAGTTATATATTTTGTCTTCTATTTACAGTGATAACAAGAAAATCTCTTTTTGAGTATAAACAAATGTGCTATTTTGCTAAAAATAAGCCCCAAGATAGATACTAATTTTAACAAGGAAAATCGCTTTAAACTGACCTTAACTAAAAGTATTTTTCTTTTCTTGATCTAAATCTAGCTCTTATGGCTGATAGAATCAGCATTTTCCACCTGGCAATTACTCAGTTTTATCAGACAAAAGTCAGGATTTTCTGACGTGGCGGGGACATCCTCTTACAAATTAATTCGCTTTTTTGAGAGGTAGAACAATTGTTACCCATGCGCCACCTGTTTGCGGATGGTTTTTCGCAATTATTAAGCCTTGATGAGCTTGAATGATTTGTTGAGAAATAGAAAGTCCTAAACCACAACCTGGGGTTAAAGAATCTGTATCATCTTGTCGAGTTCGGGAGAGATCACCACGATAAAGACGCTGGAAAACATAGGGTAAATCAGTTTCTAAAAATCCCACACCAGAATCAATAAAATCGATTTGTATTTGTTCAATTTCGTTGTTTTCCGTTTCTGAAGCCACTTGCACTAAAATCGTATCTTGATTAGAACTATATTTAATGCAATTATTGAATAAATTTAAAAAAACTTGGGTCAAACGTGCGGCATCCCCTTCTATTAAATATTCTTCTAGACCTTGATAATTTAAAGTAACTTTTTTTTGTTGAGCAATTGGTAAAATACTTTGCCAAGCAGATAAAATTAAATCTTTTACATTAACAAGTTCATAATTTAATTGATCTGGATTAGTCTGTAATTGATTAATTTCTAAATAATTTTGAATCAGTTTAATTAAACGATTAACTTCTTTTAGCATTTGCTCTACCCAACGTTTTTCGGGATTTTGCAAGCGTTTTTCTAAAGTTTCTGCAACTAATGAGATAGAAGTTAAAGGGGTTCTGAGTTCGTGGGTTAAATCGGAAAAAGCGCGATCGTGTGATTGGACAAGTTCAGCTAACTGTTGTTGATTTTCTAGAAAAACACAAACTTTTTCATCTGGAAGGGGATAGCTATGAGCTTTAAGAGCCGTTGATTTATTAATATTAAATTTATTTTTTAAAGTTTTTTCTGTAGCATCATTGAGTGAATATTGAGTTGGGTAAAAAAACCATTCTTTAACGTGTGGTCTTTGTGTTTTGCGAGTGATTTCAATTAATTGATCTAATTCATAGGAACGCACTAACTCTAAAAGTAATCGCATTTGCCCGATTTGCCATCGATCTATTTTTAAAAGTTCTTTGGCTTGCTGATTACATTTTAATAGATGATTGTCTAAATCAACTTCTAAATAACCGATAGGTGCCGTTTCTAAAATTGATGATTGAGTTAAAACTTCTAGTTCTAGCTGCTGTTGTTTTTCATACAAATAATGTATTTCTCGCCGCACTAAAGACAACAATGGTAAGGCAGTGGAAAAATCAACGGGATAGGGTGAAGTCTTCAGCAGTTGGTATAACTGGTTATTGATACGCATTCTTTGCCAATAACAGATGACAAGTCCTAAAACTAATCCAGCAATAAAGGAAAATGTATTCATTAATTTAGGGTAATTCTCTAAAGCTCAAGTCTTAATTATAATCAGTACATTTGAGCTTATTTAATTGATATAAATTCTTTTATCAAATTTAGCCTAACATCATTTAGGAGATGAAAGGTTAAAGGATATGGGAGAAAATGGTACATAACAAAAAAGGAAAGCCTAACTAGCTTCCCTCAACTGAAATTAAAAAATATTTTTCGTTTTAGTAGCGTCTTTGTCTGTTACCGCCGCCACCACCGCCACCACCAAAGGAGCCTTTATCTTCACGCTCTCTGGCTTGGTTGACTTTTAATTCACGCCCCATCCATTCAGCACCATCTAGGGCTTCAATAGCGGCAGCTTCTTGTACTTTAGTTTCCATTTCTACAAAAGCGAAACCTCTTTTTTTGCCTGTTTCACGATCGGTAGGAATGTGAACTCTCTGAACCTTGCCGTATTCGGTGAAGACATCAGAGAGATCTTCTTTGGTTACCTCATAGGAGAGATTACCGATAAAAATAGACATACGCTTGTACCTGTTCAATCAAAATGTTCGGAAAAAATGTAGAGAGGCTAATTTCGGAAAGAAGCTGACGAATACCAAATCTTAAATACTTTAATCTAGTTAACACTGACACCGAGCTTGGACACCGAGTTTATTTCTCTATTCGTTAGTTTAACATACTTGAGAAATTTTTCAACTTTTTTTGACCTTCTTGCTACGGATTAATCATTTTTTCGGGTCTAACCCATTTTTCAAACTCTTCGGAGGTTAAAAAACCTAATTCTAAACAAGCTTGTTTTAGTGTCTTTCCTTCTGCATGAGCTTTTTTGGCAACTGTCGCGGCATTCTCATAGCCGATATGAGGGTTTAAAGCTGTGACTAACATCAAAGAATTTTCTAGATAATACTCAATCTGTTGATGATTAGGTTGAATACCGATGACTAAATGTTCCTTGAAAGAACGGCAAGCATCTGCCAATAAATCAATTGAGTGTAACAAATTATGAATCATCACAGGCTTAAAAACATTTAATTCAAAATTTCCCTGTGTACCTGCGATCGCTATTGTGGTATCATTCCCGATCACCTGTAGACAAACCATCGTCATCGCCTCGCTTTGTGTCGGGTTGACTTTTCCAGGCATAATCGAGGAACCAGGTTCATTTTCAGGTAAAATTAATTCACCTAAGCCACATCTAGGCCCTGATCCTAACCAACGAATATCATTCGCAATTTTCATCAAGGAACAGGCTAGAGTTTTGAGAGTACCACTGGTTGCAACTAGAGCATCATGACTTGCTAAAGCGGCAAATTTATTCGGTGCGCTTGTGAAAGGAAGTCCCGTCAATAAAGCAATCTTTGCGGCAGAACGTTGAGCAAATTCGGGATGAGTATTTAGACCTGTTCCGACTGCGGTTCCACCTAAAGCCAATTCATATAAATCAGGTAAACTATTTTTAATTCGTTGGATACTTTGGTCTAATTGGGCGACATATCCTGAGAATTCTTGTCCCAAGGTTAAAGGTACCGCATCCATTAAGTGAGTGCGACCGATTTTAATAATGTCTTGAAATTCTTCGGCTTTTTGTGCGATCGCTTCCCGTAATTGACTAACATTAGGAATGAGTTGATTAATAATTTCTGTAGCCGCGACAATGTGCATCGCCGTCGGGAAAGTATCATTAGAAGATTGGGACATATTAACATGATCATTGGGATGAATCGGTTTTTTACTGCCCATCGTTCCACCCGCTAATTCTATCGCACGATTAGCGATCACCTCATTGACATTCATATTGGTTTGGGTGCCACTTCCCGTTTGCCAAACTTTCAAGGGAAAATGATTCATTAATTTCCCTTCTATCACTTCATCCGCAACAGATATGATTAATTGTGCTTGTTCTGTGGGGAGTTTTCCTAAATCATGATTCACCATTGCTGCGGCTTTTTTTAGGATACCAAAAGCGCGGATCAATTCTGGGTGCATCTGATCATTACCGATATCAAAATGAATCAAAGAACGTTGTGTTTGTGCGCCCCAGTAGCGATCGTTTTCCACTTCGATCTCACCCATACTGTCTTTTTCGATACGATGCGTCATAAAAGTAAAATCAATCCTTAAAATATTGAAATAATGTTAATTTACCAAATCGTAGCTAGATTTAAGATAAATCCTGGTAAAACATCCTCGCCAGAGAGAAAAGCAGGAAAGTTTAAAACTTCTTTTTCCTGTCCTTTTCTATAAATTTCTACTTGTTGGTCTTTGCGATTAATTAACCATCCTAAGCTCATTCCATTATCAATATACTCTGGCATTTTATTTTGAAGTGGTGGTAGGCTGTCACTAGAGGAGCGTAATTCAATCACAAAATCAGGGCAAAGTGGGATAAATTGCTCTTGTTGTTCGGGTCGTAAATTATTCCATTTTTCTAATGATATCCACGCTACATCGGGAGATCGTGTCGCACCATTAGGCAATATAAAACCTGTTGAAGAGTCGAAAACTACTCCTAAACGAGTTTGTCTATTCCAAAGATTTAGATCAGTATTGATATCTGAATTTCTTTTACCTGTACCTCCTCCTGTTGGGGACATAATAATTAAGTCTCCTTTAACACTGCGTTCAAATTTTAAATCTTGATGCGCCTGACAGAGTTCGTAAAATTGCTCATCAGTTAATTGAACAATGGGAGGAAGGCTCAAGGTAAAAGTTGTCATAGCTAATTCCTCTGCTATCAGATTCTATCTCATCATATCTCATCAAAAGTGAGACGATCGCTTGTTATCTATTTAATATTATTTTCAAATCCTGTTATTTTTGCGAAATTTCTGGGAATACTAACACTGTAAATCCACGTAGCTAGGTTGAACAAGAAGTCAAGCGAGTCGTCTAAAGTCGCTAGAACCTTTCGATACTGCCTAGTCTACCTTATTCCGTCAGTTGTAAAAACATGGAAGACAAAGAACTGAAAATTCTTCTCACGCTTTTGGGCAAGGACAATTACCGCGCTTCCCTGAGTGAGATCAAACTTAGTCAAACCAAGGCAGCCGAGAGAGATGAGATTTGTCGTCAGTTGTGCGATCGTAAATTAATAGACTGTACCAAAGTAGCGAGTAAAAAAAATAAAGAAGTATCGCTTTCGGAAAAAGGAAAAGAATTTTTGGTCAAGGAATATTTACCGACGGGTGGAGGTAATTTAACCCTGAGCAAAACGATGTTAAAAGATTACCTATCCTTAATTCGTAAATTTGGCTCAAGCGCAGTTAATAATCATCCTCAGTCTAGTAAAGAGGAAATCAATCTGCCAAAACCCAGTGATGAGGAAATCTTACAGACTATTATCGAACTCGATAAAGAACTCGGAACCGAAAACTTTCTACCTATTTTTCATTTAAGAGAAAAATTACAGCCACCTTTATCACGAGATGAGTTAGATCAAGCTATCTATCGCTTACAAAAGCAAGACAAACTAGAGTTAAGTAGTTTAGTTGAAGCAGTTTATTACACGCCTGAGCAAATTTGTGCAGGAATACCACAAGATATAGGAGGTTCTTTATTTTATTTAATTGTTATCTGATTTTTTTTAAGTTTTCTTCGCTTTTCCTAGACATTTTTGAATATAAAATAGAGGTAATAACGTGGCAACTTTAGATGAAATTATCTTACAAGAAGTTAATCCTTTCAATCCTGTAAGTTTTAAATCTGGTAATTTTTGGACAAATCAAGACTCAGCGTTAATTTCAGTTGAATCCATTCATCAAGACGCAAGAGAACAGGTGAGCGAAGCACTTGAAGTAGTAATTAGTGATCCTGCTACTTACAGCATTTTGTTAGAAGGAGAAAGAGGTTCAGGAAAAAGTTATCTTTTAGGATATTTAAAAAGAAAACTAAACTCAAAAGCTTTTTTTGTTTATATTGAACCTTGTCCAAATAATGAGCATCTCTGGAGACATACGCTTCGTTATGTTATTGATAGTTTAATGTATACACCTGAAGAAAAAAAAGAATCTCAACTATTAATCTGGCTTAAAAGTTTACCAATTTTTCATGAGAAAAAACAGAATCAACAATTATTGAGCGAGAAAAAAATATTTATTAAAAACTTAAGTCATCAATATCCTCATGTTGATTATGCTCAACAGTTTTTTGGAATTTTATATGAATTGATTAAGCCTGATAATTATTTATTGGCTTTTCAATGGCTAAAAGGAGATGATCTAGATGAGGATGATCTAAAAAAATTAGGAGTTGTTAGTTCAATCAATAGTGAAGGTTTAGCCAAACTAATTTTAGGAAACTTTGGCAAGATAGCTGATGCAACAATGCCGATTGTAATATGCTTCGATCAAGTAGAAACTTGCGGTGAGCAACTACCTGATGGCTCTCGCGATATCAGTGGTATCTTTAATATCAATACTACTTTTCACAATAGTAATTTTAAAAACTTCTTAGTAATTATCAGTATTTTATCTGATAAATTGAGATTCTATAAAAAAAATATTCCAACGTCTGATTTGAGCAGAATACAGAAATATATATCACTTAAACAAATTAGCCTAGAGCAAGTAGAGGCACTTTGGGCAAATCGACTTTCACCATTGCATTATAAAGCAAATCCTCATCCTGATTCTCCAATTTTACCTTTAGATAGACAAAAACTAGAATTAAAATTTCCTGGAGGAAAAGCAAATTTACGAGAAGCCTTAAATTTTGGTGGTATATTATATGCAGAATACAAAGAAGATCTAATTGTTGAACCGATAAAAACTATTTCTAAAGTTAATCTATCTCAGCAGGAAACAAGAAATCATTTACTGAATTCATTTAAACTAATTTGGGAAGCAGAACTTAAAACAATACAGTCATCTGTACAACAGATAAATGAGTTTTCTGGAGTACAATTAGCTGATATGCTGCAAAAAACTTTGAAAGCTTTAGAAATTAAAAATATTTGTCCTAAGTTTTTGAAAAGCTCAACATATTCAGGATTTTCATTAAGTTATAATTTATCTAAAAATCATCAAAAAAAGTGTGGAATATTTTGGCATGAAGCAGCAAATATGTCAAGTTTCTTTTATGGAATGAACGCCTGTAAGACAGTAATTGATAATGAATTATGCGATTTATTATTTTTACTCAGAGCCGAAAAATTAGGTAAGCCAAATACTAAAGGTTATCAATTATATGAAAGTATGTTTGGTGCTACTACTCCCCATACACATATCATTCCTTCTCTAAAAGATGTTCACTATCTCAGAACTTATCAAAAATTAGCCTATGAAGCTGAATCAGGAGATTTAACAGTTAACTTTAAATCAATCGATGTCTATACTTTAGAAAAGTTAATTAGAGAGTCAGGTGTATTAAAAGATTGTGAGTTGTTACAAAAATTAGGATTGTTGCCTTCTCCTGTTATTGATTCTGTTAAAGAGATAAAAGAAAAAGCCAAACACTTCTTATTAAACTTATTGCAAAAAGAATGTTTATTAGGAAGAGCTTTTATTATTGGGAAGCTGAGAAATCAATTTACAGAACTAAGTGATGTTGATTGTGAGGAAATTGTACAATCTGTGCATCTAGCAGGCTCATTAACTATTATTAATCTTTCACCCACTAAACCTAAAGAACAGCTTGTTGCTTGGGTTCCTAAGTCTAATTAATTTCTCTAAATTAGACTAAGGCATCCAAATCAAAAATTTTAATTTTATGTACTATCATGTCAAAATATTTAACTCAAGCTAGTGAAATCGAAAATGCAATTAATCATCTTTCATCTTATCCTATTCTCTGGTTAGATACAGAAATAGCAGATTGGAGAACACGTAAACCTCGCTTATCTCTTATTCAAATTTCAGCAAATTTACAAGATTCTTCTGGAATTGATGTCTATATTCTTGATGTATTAGATAAGTCAGATCTGATAGATTATTTTATCGAGCAAATTATGATGAATTCGGATATCGAGAAAGTTTTTCACAATGCTAATTATGATTTAAGATTTTTAGGAGGAAAATCAACCAAAAATATAACTTGTACTTTACAAATAGCCAAAAAAATTACCCGTGAAAAATTGCAAGTTTCAGATTTAAAACTCAAAACTTTGGCGGCTCAATTATGTAATTTTTCTCTGGTTGATGATAAGGGTACAAGTGACTGGGGTAAACGACCTCTAACAAATGAACAACTTAGTTACGCCACAATGGATGTAATTTATTTAGCTCATGTTCATGATTATTTACTAAACTTTGGAAAAATCAAAATGAGTCGATTAATAGATAGTGTTATTCAATTCTTTCAAGACGAAAACTGGAGTTATCAAAAAAGTCCAGATGAAGATGTATTGATTCTGGGTGTTCAGGGAGACGAGGAACAATGGGATTGTTTTGCAAAAACAGTAGAAGAGCAAGATTATTTTATTTTTTATTCTGTTTATCCAAAACCAATTCCGCAACAAAATGCTTTATCTGTGGCAGAGTTTTTAATGCAAATTAATGCTGTCGTTAACTTTGGAAATTTTGAGATGAATGATCAACTTACGAAAATTTATTACAAAACTAGCATTAAAGTAACAAATTATGTATTAAACCAAGCTTTGATTAAAAATATTGTCTATATGAATATCCAAGTAATGAACAGTTTTATCAAAAAAATCGAAGAGGTCAGTATGGGGAGAAAAATAACTGAAGTATTACAAACTAAAATTGTTGCTTAAATCAAGAAAAAACATGAATAAATTATTTGTATCTTTTGGCAATATTTTTAAGAAAGAAACAGAAAATCCACAAGGTAATCTATATCAAATTATCAAAAAATGGCTACTTCAGCAAAAAATTAAATTTAAAGAAGATCCAGAACGATCAGTAATCAGTTTTGTGACTTCTCAATCAAAAAGTGAGACAGAATGGATAGTTTTTATTGATGTATTTGTTGATATAGATGAAGATAATCAACAAGTTACTTTATCTTCTATTTTTCCTTATCAATTCGCTTCTCATCAACAATCAGAAGTCATAAAATTTTTGATGAGTCTTAATTCTCATATTTATTTTGGCAATTTTGAAATAGATTTTACGAATCAGTTAATTATTTTTCAAAATAGTCTAATGGTAAAAGACGATCGCCTAACTTCTGAACTTCTTCAAAATCTTTTTGATGAGAATTTTGAGCAAGTAAAAATTTATCTTCCTCAGATTGATGATCAACTTAATAAACCACAAAAGGACAATATTGAAGACTTACTAGAATGTCAAACAACTACTGATGAAAATGTCCAAGAATATTCCCCTATTTTTGTCGATGCTATAGATATTCCCCTGATAAAGTTAGCTTCTTTAAATTTAAAACATATCCAAATAGCACAACAATGTCTACGTTTATTTTATTTAGTTTATCACCAAGGCGGTGAGACTAATTTTAAGCATGAGCAGGAATCGTCTAAGCAGTTATTTAATGAATTGTTAGATCAACTGATAAGCACAGTTCTTACAGATAACCGTTTTAGTCAGCTATTAAATTTATCAACAGACCATCTAAACACTGAAAATGTAGCTCAAGAAATAAAAGAATTATCTTATATATCTGTAATTTTTAATTATATACAAACACATATTAAAACAAATCCAGAGCAAGCTATTATTTTTCTGGCTATATGGCAGATGCTCACCGAATTAATCAAACGATGGACAGATATTTTAATTGATAATCGCTATCTTTATTCAAGTGATACAGTTTTTGCTAAAACGTTTGTTGCTCAAAATCTTTCAGTAGAACATCAATTTAAGTTAGCTAATCAACAGCAAATCGTTAAAGGAAGTTTACGGGACTTTGTGTATAACTGGAAACAAAAAGAATTACTAATGATTCGTTATCAAGCTAATTCATTAATTGATTCACTTTCTCAAGAAATAGATCTTGTTCTATCCAGTTATTTGCTACAAAAACAATTAAACATTCCAATTAGTTCAGTTACTTATTTAAGACTTCCAGATGCTAAAGAGATAACTTATTCTTGGAGTCAAATTGAATCTATTCTTTCACAATTTATTACCCAGAAGATCCCACAGTTACATCAATGGTTAGCGTGGAAAGATCATAACCCTAATCCTCCACCTTCTACATCTTACCAACAACTTTGTACTATTTGCCCTCAACAGAAGTCTTGTCAAAGCTTATTCAGTTCTGATTCTGTTATAAACCCTCCACCTCCTCCACCTGTTGTTACAGACACAATAGGACAAGAATTAGTATCGATTTTAAAAGCTTTTGGTGTTCAAGTTGAGTATATTGGTTCGGTTCTGGCTCCTTCTTTTATCAGAGTAAAAATTAAACCAGCACTAGGGGTAAAAGTCGTAACAATTCTCAATAGAGCCGAAGATTTGCAAGTACAGTTAGGTCTAGACTTACCACCGATGCTACAACCGCAAGCAGGGTTTATTAGTGTAGATATTCCTCTAAAAGATCGCCAAACTGCAAGATTTGAGCAGTATATTTCTAAATCTACCAGTGAGCAAATGACGATTGCTATCGGAATTGACTTAAATGGAAAGCTAATAGAAGCAGATTTAGCCGATCCGAATACGTGCCATTTTCTAGTAGCAGGGGGTACAGGAAGCGGGAAAAGTGAGTTTTTGCGATCGTTATTGCTGAGTTTATTAGTTCGTCATACACCCGATACATTACAAATTGCCTTAGTCGATCCTAAACGTGTGACATTTCCTGAGTGTGAAAAATTGCCTTGGTTGTATGCACCAATTGTTAAAGACACCGAAGACGCAATTAATTTAATGAATGAATTAGTAGAAATCATGGAGGAACGTTATCAAATATTAGATAAAGCCAAATGTCCAGATATTAAAACCTATAATCAATTGACTGATTCACCTTTATCGAGAATTGTTTGTATTTTCGATGAATACGCTGATTTTATGAGCGAAAAAGAAAGCCGTACTCAGTTAGAAAAAAGTATTAAAAGTCTAGGAGCAAAAGCGAGAGCAGCAGGAATTCATCTAATTATTTCTACACAGCGTCCAGATGCTACAGTTGTTACACCTTTAATCCGTTCTAATTTACCTGGCAGAATTGCGCTTAGAACTAATAGCGAAGCTGATTCACAAATTATTCTAGGTGATAAATTAGCCGCTAAACTCCTTGGAAAAGGCGATCTATTTTATAAAACGGCTGGAAAAATAGAACGACTACAATCATTGTTTGCTGAAAAATTTTCAGTTTAGTTATCAATATTAATTTATTAATTATCTCCTATGCTTTACTGTAATAATCCTCAATGTTCACAACCGTTTAACCCTGCTAATGTTCAAACTTGTAGTAACTGTGGTTCATCAAGCTTATTACCTCGCTTTCACAATCACTATCAAATCATTCGTGAATTAGGTAGTGGAGGGTTTAGTAGAACTTATGAGGCAACAGACATTCAAAAATTTAATCAACCCTGTGTAATTAAACATTTATCGCCTCAATATCAAGATATAACTCCAAAAATGATTGATCTTTTTCATCATGAAGCGCAACAGCTTCTTCAATTTGGTAAACATCCGCAAATCCCTGAACTCTATGCTTTCTTTGAAGAAAATCAACAATTCTATCTAGTTCAAGAATATATTTCAGGAAAAAATCTAAAAGTTGAATTAGAAAGTGAAGGGACTTTTGATAAAGAGAAAATAATTCATTTATTAAAGCGAATTTTACCTATTCTAAAAATATTGCACAATCGTAATATTATTCATCGTGATATTAAACCTGAAAATATAATTCGTCGTTCAACTATATCACTAGGAGAAAATTTTGGTGAAATTGTTTTAATAGATTTTGGTATTTCTAAACAATTAAATTTTTTAAATCAAGCAGGAACAATAATCGGTACTATTGCTTATGCACCACACGAACAGATCATGTATGGTCAAGTTTCTTTTAGTAGTGATTTGTATAGTTTAGGTGTAACTTGTATTCGATTATTGACTGGAATCTTACCTAAATATGCTACATCAGATGTTTTATATGAGACTTCTATAAGACAGTGGAAATGGCGAGCTTATATTCATCCAGAAATAAAGCTCAGTGAACAACTTAAATCAATTTTAGATAAATTAATTCAAAGATCTATTAAAGATCGATACCAAAATGCAGATGAAGTTTTAAATGATTTAAAAAAAATTAAGCCTACAACTAAACCTAAAATGAATTTAAAATATCCTCCAAGACGAATTCAAGAAAGTAATAATTATCGTGAAGTTAGCGGAATTGTTTTAGAGCAAGCCGAGAAAAAAGAATTAGTTCGTATTGCCAAACTTTCTGTACCACTTATCGAAATGCGTCTAAATAATTCTGTAATTTCCAGTGGTAGTAGTTTTATGTATAAACAAATAATTGATTTGAATCAACAAAAATCACGTTGTTACTTTATGACTAATTTACACGTTATTAGTAATCTCCTTGATTGGCCAGAATTTTTACAAAAATACTTAAATTTTAAAGCTGATATTAACTTAAAAATTGTAGTAATTTGGAATCAAAAAGAATACGAGATTGAGCAGTTTATTATTCCTAAAAATGCTATTTCAAAAATTGATGGTCAAGCTGATGTACAACATTTAGACTTTGCTTTATTTCAGATTGATATAGATAGTACAGAACCTTTAGATTTCTTTGGTATTGCTAAAAATTCAGAATTAGAAATAGGTGATACACTTTATGCTTTTGGTTATCCTAGTGGTATGGGTTTTGCCATGTCTAATGGCATTGTTAGCCAGATTCATGAAAACTATCAAGAAGGTAAACATCACTCAATCACTAGAGGAACCATTCAACATAATATTTTAATTAATCCTGGTAATTCTGGCGGCCCAACGATTAATGAATTTGGCGAAATTGTTGGTATTTCGACACGGGGACTATCAATATCAATAGCTGTAGGAATTAATTTTTCACTTAAGATTAAAGATATTTTGCAATCATTACACTATCCTCAAAATTTTCAATTATTCAAGACAACTAAATATTTAATCAATCTTAAAAAGACAATTGCTTAGTTAATTTTTAAAAATATAATGGCTCAAAATACTTCATTTAGTGTTACTAAAGTTAAAGTTGCTTTTGAATGTCCTAGATTATTCTATTTGGGTCATAACTTTGGTGGAAAGCTAATGTTTAATACACTCGAAAAAAGATTAGGAATTGGAATCACTTATCATGATTTAGCAGAAAAATGTCTTGATGCGATGCGACACGAGCCAAAATTTAGCGAATTTTTAGAAGGTTCATCCGAACAAATTAGCCAAGAAAAACTAAAACAACAGATTAAAAATTTATTATATGAACTTGTCTTTTTACCTTATTTACGTGAAATAAAAAATTATCCTAAAAAAGTTGATTCTTTACTAAAACTGTGGCAAGGTTTAACCAACCTAATTGATGACTGGACAAAATTAATGATTTTAAATCGCCATTTTTGTTCGGCTGATAAAGTCATTAAAAAAACATTCATTTTGCAAGAATATTTTCTCAAATATAATTTTAAATTACCTAATAGTCAGGAGCAAATTGTACAAGGAAAACTGGATAGTCTAATTTTTAACTTTTCTAGAAACCGTCTCACTGTTGTTGATTATAAAACCTACCCTGCTTCTGATGCGATCGCTCAATTCATCCAAGTAGCCTTATACAGCTATATGCTACAACAAACGAAAGGAATTCCTGTCGATGCCCAAGTTTCCTATATCTTTCCTAACTTGAAAACAGATTTTTATAGTTGGGAAAAACTAGAAGAAACAATCTATCAATCTATTCCACAAAAATTACAACAGATGCAAGAATGGTTAACTTGGGAAAGTGGACACTCAGAACCGCCACCTGCTACCATTTATCCTCATTTATGTAATCTTTGCCCGCAAAAACGGAAATGTCAAAGCTTTTTTGGAAAGACACAAGTTAGTTAAAGTCTTTGTAAAATAAGGGTTTGGTTTTCAAACCCTCAGATTACATATTATTTTTCTTTTTTCGGTGACAGTAACATCATCATATTACGACCTTCTTTCTTAGGGGCTTGTTGAATCTCAGCGTGTTCCTCTAAATCAATCGCCATACGTTTGAGTAAATCTTCCGCTAGGTTAGAGTGTTGAATTTCGCGCCCACGAAAAGTAATGGTTGCTTTGACCTTATCTCCATCTTTAAGAAAGCGTTTTGCTTGATTAACGCGAACATGATAATCATGGTCATCGATTTTGTAGCGCATTTTGACTTCTTTGACATCTGCCGTATGCTGCTTTTTCTTCGCTTCTCTGGCTCTTTTTTCTTGTTCAAATTTATATTTACCGTAATCCATAATACGGCACACGGGCGGGTCGGCTGTTTCGCTGACCAAAACAAGATCAAGTTCTTTTTCCTCGGCCATCCGTAACGCATCGTCTGGCGTTAATATACCTAACTGTCCACCATCGCTATCGATGACGCGGATAGTCGGAAAGCGGATTCTTTCGTTAATTTGAGGCAGATCGCGTTGATTACGTTTTCTTTCAGTCACAGGCTTTTGTTATCGTCTCCGATGAGTAAATAAAATAGAATTTGAGTCAGTGATCAATAAAGGCTTTGAGATTGACTCTATGTTCTTTAATTTTAATTGTACTCAAACTGTTTGAGTTTGTTTTTAATTGAACTTAATCCAATTTCGTTGCTTACGTTCATATGACTAAAATAGGAGAAGAGAGATTGTAAACATTTTTTAAGTTGAGGGATCAAGCGTGACCGTTGCGACGCATTGGAGACAGCGTATCGGTAATCAAAGGGATTGGGTCTGGCGGGGTTGGCAAATTCGTTACACTTTTATGCGCTCTGAGTCAGAATTAGAACAAGTGAACCCCCCTGTTATTCTAATACATGGTTTCGGGGCTGCGATCGAACATTGGCGATACAATATCCCCGTTCTGAGTCAGCAACATCGAGTTTATGCTTTAGATTTATTGGGTTTTGGGGCATCGAGAAAAGTCTATGCTACCTACAGTACAGAGCTTTGGGTTGAGCAAGTTTATGATTTTTGGCGGACTTTTATTCAAAAACCTGTGATTTTAGTCGGTAACTCGGTAGGTTCTCTGGTTTGTTTATTGGCTGCATCTCGCTATCCCGAAATGGTGAAAGGTATTGCCATGCTGAGTTTACCCGATGTTTCCCTCAGACAAGAAGCCCTTCCTGGTTGGTTATCTCCTCTGGTGACGAATATCGAAAATTTGTTCGCTTCACCCCTGCTTCTAAAGCCTTTATTTCGTTTCTTGCGTCGTCCTGAAATCCTGCAAAAATGGGCTGGTATTGCTTATGAAGACAAAAAAGCCGTCACCGATGAATTAATCCATATTTTAGCTGCCCCCGCCCAAGATGAAGGAGCAGAACGAGCCTTTTGTGCTTTGTTTGAAACCTCGCGTAATCCTAGTTTTTCGCCTTCAGTTCGACAACTTTTACCCAATTTATCAATTCCGATGCTGTTGTGTTGGGGTCGTCAAGATAAAATGGTTCCTTTTGCCCTAGCTTCTATTTTCAGTGATCTGAATCCTAGAATTGAAAGAGTTGATTTTGAGCAAGCGGGTCATTGTCTGCATGATGAATGTCCCGATCGCTTTAATGCTATCCTACTCGCATGGATTAAGAAACATTTTCATCTCAAAAAGGCTTTAGATGTATGATAAAATACAAGATCTAGCTGGAATGCCGATTGCTTAGAAGTAGAGATAAAAATTGATTGCCATGAAACATACTCTTTCGGTTTTAGTCGAAGATGAGGCTGGAGTTTTAAGTCGCATCGCTGGCTTATTTGCACGTCGCGGTTTTAATATTGAGAGTTTAGCGGTAGGGCCTGGGGAACAATTAGGCATTTCTAGAATTACAATGGTTGTCCCTGGAAGTGAAGAGGATATCGAACAGCTAACGAAACAACTCTACAAGCTGATTAATGTCCTAAAAGTACAAGATATCACTCAAACTCCCGCAGTCGAACGGGAATTGATGCTGATTAAAGTGAATGCAAATGCCACCAGTCGCGCCGAAGTCATTGAACTTGCTCAAGTTTTCCGCGCCCGAATTGTTGATATTTCTGAAGAAACCTTGACAATTGAGGTCGTTGGTGATCCAGGTAAAATGGTCGCTATCATGCAGATGTTAAATAAATTTGGCATTCGGGAAGTTGCTAGAACAGGTAAAATTGCTCTAATTCGTGAGTCTGGCGTCAATACAGAATATCTCAAATCTCTAGAAGCTAAAGTGTAAAGTGTAGGGGTTTGCTGTTTCTACCCTTTTAAATCAATCTAAAGTAAGCTGTTGTGAATCGATTAAAGCTTGTTTAACCAGTTTTGGGTAAATTATCAAAAAATAGACCCACCAAACGAGGATAGGCAAAGAAACCCCACTCGTCAGCCAAATTTTATGGAAGAGGAACCAACTAGCAGCGATAATTGAGATTCCAGTGAGTAAAATTGACCAAGGTTGACACCACCAAGGTTTATAGTCCCAAACATTAAGCGATTTTGTGTTTGACATGGAATTTTTCGATTTAACTTGATTATTCGTGGGTTTCTTGAATCGTTTGTCTAACTTGTTCAATATCTAAGTCTAAAGCTTGTGCGATTTGCTCTAAACTTAATCCTAACGCGACTAAACGAGGGATAGATTCTAATTTAGCGGCTATTTTCCCTTCTTCTCGACCTTCTTCTCGACCCTCCTGATACACTCTAGTTTGTTTTAAATCATTCAAACTAAACATTGCTTCTATCTCCTGCCTACTGACTTTCGGTAACTTGTAAACTAAAATTGTCTCTATCAATTGTAAAAGTTCTCGCTGTGTTTGGCTTGTGGAAATTTTTGTCTAACTTTGCGATAATAATTATAAATTTATATTGGAAATATAGCTATCGAAAGACAGACGTTTAACGCTTTAGAACGGGCTGCTTTATCACTTCATCGTATTGTGACTGATTTATATAGTGAAGCAGATAACGCAGTTGAGCAAGAAAATTATAATGATGCTAGTTTACTTCAAAGTCAAGCAGATTTACTGTATGAAGTGGTAGAGAATTTAGAAACGATATTGTCAGAACAAGAGGTTTAAATCAATGATGGAAGAATTAAAAGTACAAATAAAATATGAATCTAGCCAAGCAGCTAAATTAAGTAAAGAAGCATCAATCGCTTTTGAGAATAATAAAAAAAGTGAGGGTCTAACTTTGATGAAAGAAGCAGTAGTAGCCTCGAAAAAATGTCAAAACCTAATTAAACAATTTAATGAGTTAAACTCGACAATAAGACAAATATAAAAAGATATTATTCTCCCCATTCATCTATTCTGTCTTGTTGAGATTGAATGAGTCTTTCTCTGATTTCTTGAACTTTGAAATATAAATGAGTAATATCTGCAACTAATTTTTCTTTACTTAAATCTAACTTGAAGACATAATTTTATATAAAATTGATTATTTTCTTCATATATTTTGCCATATTTATGTCTTGTGCTTGAGGGGCTGTCTAGCTTCGTCTGATGAAATAAGCAATCTTCAAATATTTTTCTGTCTAATAAATGATAAGAAACTATTTCGCCATCTTGTCTAACAATTAGAAATCCATTAGGAGCTTCTTCTGTTTTCCAGTTTTCTGATGCTCTTAAACCTAAAGTTATACTATTTAAGAAATCTTTTATTTTTCTTTCATAAATGTCATTAATATTGTCAAGTTTATAATTACAGGGGTTATCTACTACAAGTTTTTGGTGTAAATCAACTATATTACTTTTATCATCACTATAAAAGTTAAGTAATAAACTTGCTACTATAATTGGCATTCTACTATCTACAAGAACTAAATTTCTACAAAGTATTTCAGTATAATTATTGGTTTTTACTTCATCAAATAGAATTAATTTATTATTTCTAATTTTTTTAAGAATTTGCTTTGCCGAGCTTAGTTGATTTAATTCTTTAACTTCTTGCCGATTAATTCCTTCAATTCGATAAATAAAGCTAGTTTTTAAATTAGCATTAAAAATTGTCGGAGAACTTCCTAATTTAGATTTGATAGAAAAACTTAATTTTTCTGAGGCTTGTATATCGTGATCTATAATTTCAACTTCTATATCTTTAATATTTTTAGAAGAACTTTTAATAGACACACAATGAATACTTTTAAGAAAATCTTCAACCTTTGGCAAAGCAAACGTATTATTATTATTTCTAATTTCTTTTATTAAGTCATTAGCTTGATCAATAAAATTGCTCATGGATACGATTTTAGTCTCTTGACTATTTCTAGTAATTATAATTTTAGAATTAGTATCTTGGATAGTAAATTCTACATTGTCTAAATTCTCTAAACGTAATATTTTATTAAGGCTATAAAATGAGTTAGAAATAATTTGGAAATTACAATCACCTTTATCAAGTTTTCCATTGCCTAATAAATAAAAAAGTACATATATTTCTGCCCATTCACCTTTATTATATTTTCTATACATTATTTTTTGAGCTAACCTAAAATAATAATTCTAGTTGTTTACCTTGACTATCTTCTAAATGTCTGGTCTTCTTTTCTGTTAAAGATAAAGTTTTTATAACTTGTTCTGCTACAGCTTGAACTACAGGAATAGCGACTGAGTTTCCAAATTGTTTATAAGCTTGTACATCACTAACAACTATTTTAAAACCTTCTGGAAAACCTTGTAGTCTTGCCCATTCTCTCGGTGTCATTCTTCTAACTAATGATTTATTAACTTCTCCTTTAATCCGAGTAATAGGTATGAAATTAGTTAATCGTTCATCAATTACTAAATTTCTTTCTTTGCCCATTCCTCCAACAACTAAAGAGTTAGCAACTCCATTATTAGAAATAATTTCATAACCAAAGCCATTACCTTTATTTTGATGTCTTTCTCTATGTTTTACTAACGTTTCTAAATATTGCTGAGATAAATAATATTTAACGCTGACTTCTTCTTGTTCTAAAATTTCTTTTAAAACTACTAACTTACCAATTGGTTTAGGATATAAAAAATTAAAAATGTTTAAATCTTTGCTAAAACCTACAATAAATATTCTAGGTCTGTTTTGAGGAACACCAAAATCTCTAGCATTTAAAATTTTAGGTGATGGAACATAATATTCTAAATCATTTTCTAGAATATCTAAGATAGTTCTTAAAGTTTTCCCTTTATTATGGTTTAACAACCCTTGAACATTCTCTAATAAGAAGGCTTTCGGTTTTTTTACATTAATAATTCGAGCAATTTCAAAAAATAAAGTTCCTCTTGCATCCTCAAATCCATTTTTTCTACCAGCAATACTAAACGCTTGACAGGGGAAACCTGCACAAAGAATATCATGTTCTGGAACATCATTTTCATTTAATTGTCTAATATCATCATTTTCTGGTAGATGACCAAAATTCTCTAAATATACTTTTCTGGCAAAAGGATCAATTTCAGATGAGAAAACACATTTACATCCCAATTTTTCTAGGGCAATTCTAAATCCTCCTATACCAGCAAATAAATCAATAAAAGTTAACATAGTTTAATCTAAAATATTATTTACATAATAGCAGATTCTTAATTTATTCTAAGGTATCCACATTAAAAAATAGCGATTTTCGTCCTGTTTAGTGATTTTTGCTCCTATTTTATTATAGAAGTTTAAGCCGCGAATATTTCTAACATCAGCATTCCAAGCGAGATGACTGCAATCATTTAGTCTAGCAATTTGAGCCAGTTTATTCATTAATAATATACCTGCACCTTGACTTCTTTGTTCTTCATCTATATATAAATCATCTATCCAAATACTCGGTTGTCCAGAGAAGGAAGAATAGCGAAAGTGATATAAAGCAAAACCAATTTCATTACAAAAATTCTCGACGAATAGCACATAAGAAAAAGGAATCTCCCCAAAAAGTGTTTTCTGTATTTTTTCTTCGGTAACGCTCAAAATACCTTGAAAAGCACCAATATTTCGGTCAAATTCTGCTTTCTTTTTGAGAAATGAGTAAATTAATGATACGTCATTTGGGTTAGCAGGGCGAGTATTCATTTATTAAATTTCTCCCCATTCATCTAGTTTATCTTGTTGAGATTGAATTAATTTTTCTCTTATTTTTTGCCAATTTATCTTAGAGTAACTCAGATTGGCTTCTAATTTTCCTTGTTCTATATACAAGATTTTTGACGCGAATTGTTTATTAATTTCTAATTGATGATTGACCATTAAAATCGACATCACTTGATTTTCAGACAATTCTTTTAAGACATCGATTAAATGATTAGCTATTCCGAGATCTAATGCTGAGGTGGGTTCATCAAGTAATAAAATTTGCGGTTGCATCATTAAACCCCGCGCAATCGAAATAATTTGGCGTTGTCCTAAAGACAGTTGTAATTCATTGCGATCTAACCATTCAAAAGGTATTAATAAACGATTCAACCAAGTATTCATTCTGTCTGATATTTCTTGCTGAGATCTTTTTTGTAATACTAATGGATAAGCGAGGGATTCTTGAACGGTCATTCCTAATAATTTCGGTTCTTGGGGAACTAAAACGATTTGTTGACGCAGGGAAATAACGGGTATTTTTTGAATCGGTTGATGATTATATAATATTTTCCCTTCTGTGGGTTCAATTAAGCGATTAAGCAAACGTAAAAGAGTTGTTTTTCCCGCACCAGATGAGCCAATAATTGCAATACGATCGCCTCTATCCACTTTAAACGAAATATTTCTTAATAGATAATTCTTACCGATGGAAGCGATTAAACCAACCTGTTGTAATTCTAGAATAGAATCATCATTCATTCTCTAACCAATCCCCAATTGTCCCGCTAAAGAAGGACTTAAAGGAATCAGAGTCGCTAACATCAAAAATAGAGCAAGTAAACCCCAAGCTGCACGTGTGTCATCGGGTTCAGAGATTTCATTTAAGCTAGGTCGTTCTAATTCTCTTTGTAAGAAAAGAATTAAAATTGTCCAATACAAAGGAATCGGATTAATCGGGTTAATAATAGCAATGACCCCTAAAATCACTAGAGTAATAATAGTGGTGCGACGCGCTACTTTACGACCATAAATAGCCTGTACAATTCTACCCCCATCAAGTTGACCTGCGGGCAAAAGATTTAGGGCAGTAATCACTAATCCTAGCCATCCGACAATCGTTAAAGGATTAATATCAACAATGGTTTTTTGTAATTCATCCCCTAACACAACTCTCGCTAGTGAACCGACTAAAATCGAACTTTGGAAAAACTGACTAGGGATTTGAAAAAGGCTTCCAGTATGGGATAAAGTTAGACCGATAATTAATAAAATGATTGAAACTAATCCTCCTAATGCTGGCCCTGCAAATGCAACATCAAATAAGGCTGTTCTGTGAGGAACTAAAGATTCAAACCGAGTAATTGCACCAAAAGATCCGATTTGCCAAGTAGGGAGAAAAAAGGGCAGACTTAAACGAATATTATAACGATTGGCTAGAAAACGATGTCCGATTTCATGCGCTCCTAAAACTGCCCAAAGTCCTAAAGACATGGGAACGGTTTCGATAGCGCGTCCCCAATTAGAAAAAATATCAAATCCTAATAAAAATCCTGCCGCTTCTAAACTGGTGAGAATGGTTGCCACAAAGAGAATGATTGCAATATATTTTTGCGCTGTGGTCGTCGGTTGCGGGTCATTTGTACTGGGTAAAATAATCACTACGGGTTTATTTTCAACACCTTCGACCAAAAAAAGACGATATTTTTCGCCAAAATGCTCTTTTAATTTTTCTGAAAGACGGTTAAAACTTGCTTCTATTTCACCGCGTAAATTTCCTCTAAAAATTGCTCCCTCTTGATAGGGAATGGTTTCTGTCGCAAAAAAGGTATCAATTCCAAAAATACTTTTAATGATTTTTAAATCTTCTTCGGGGATAGGTAAAACGTCGGGAATAACTTTGCTATCAACGTTGGGTATTGCTTTAGAATTATTCAAGTTATTTTCTAGCTGTTCGGTTTGGATGCGTTGTGCGGCACGTTCTCTAAGAATGGTATTTTGTCCAGCAGCCCGTAAACGTTTTCCCAGATAAATATAAACGCTCGTACTGACAAGCAGCAATAAAAGAATCCCTGCAAGATTCAGATAAATTCCCGCCGCAAAGAGTCCAAAAAAGAGTAGCCAAGGAGCCATTAAAATAACAGATTGTAACCACGCTAATAGCCCCAACTTGCCATAAACTCTAGAGCGATTGTAGCCCCAAATCAAGATACCTAGAGCCAGAAAAAGAATTAGAACAATAGCTGTCGTTTCAGAGGCGTTTATCATTCGTTTAAAAATAATGAATTTTAAAGTTTATGACTGGCTAAAAGGGCAGAACGCAAGTTACCTTGATGATCATTGAGTAAACGATCGCATATTTCCCCTTCTAAACCACTCCAGTACATTAATAAAGCTAGTTTAACGCGCCTGCCACTTTTCTCTAGTAATAATCCTGCTTCATCTCGATTTAAGTCGGTTAAATCTTGAATCATTCGTAAAGCGCGATCGTGTAGTTTACGATTTGTTACAGCAACATCGATCATCCGATTGCCGTAGACTTTACCCAATTTAACCATCGTACCAGTAGATAAAATATTCAGTGCCATTTTAGTAACTGTTCCAGCCTTAAGACGGGTTGAACCTGCTAAAATTTCTGGCCCTGTGAGTAAGCGAATATCGACATCAGCAATAATTTTCACCTGTTCTGATGGAACACAACTGATACAAATTGTCGTTGCACCTCGACGTTTGGCTTCTGCTAATGCACCATGTACATAAGGGGTTGTGCCACCTGCTGTAATTCCTACCACAACATCAACGGCGGTAATATTGCGTTCTGCCATCACTGCTGCACCATCTTCGGGTTTATCTTCTAAATCTTCAGAACTTTTAACCAATGCAGATGTACCACCAGCGATAATGCCCTGTACTAATTCAGGTGGCGTACAAAAAGTAGGCGGACATTCAGCCGCATCGAGTACCCCTAATCGTCCACTGGTTCCCGCACCAATATAAAAGAGCCTACCACCTTTAAAGAGTGATTCACTCGTGAGATCAATAGCTTGGGCTAGTTCTTGACGAGCAGAAGAAATCGCCTTTAAAGTTTGAAGATCTTCTTGATTAAAGAGATCAACTAATTCTAGAGTCGTTAGTTGATCAAGATTTTGGCTATTGGGGTTAACTTGTTCGGTGAGGAGATATCCTCTATTTTCCAGTGTTTCCATCGATATTTTAGACTAATCCTTCGAGTTGACGACGAATGCGATCGAGTTCTGATTCAGTCATTTCCGACTCTGATTCAACCTCCCTTGGTTCCCCTTCTTCTGTCCAATCTGGACTAACAACATTTTGATCTGGTGGAATCGCCAACATTCCATCCTTAATCAGTTCCGATTCGTAATTTGCCTCTCGACAAAATTCTTCAATTTCTTCAGAGTCCACCGCTTCAACCGTTGGGGAAGGAAAATCTTGTGCTTCTAGTAACAAAGCATAACGGGTGGCATCATCTTCGGATTCAAACATTAAAACTTTATTTTGTGAACCCACTTGCACCGTATGAATTCCCTCGTTATCCGTTCGGGCATTAAACAATAAGACGTATACACGCATAGAAATTAATTTCAATAAAAGGATTTTTTATCTACTCTACTAGATTAAGTCCACTAAAGAATCGAGTTCATCTGATCAATTAATCTGCGTGAAAGCTTATCGTATAATAGATCAAAGGTCACTCTACACTAAAACAGAATTTTTATAAATCTTAAATTCTAATGTCAGATTTTCCCGAATACGAGTCAAATAGCCCATCGCTCACTGTCGAACAAGCTTTGACGAACTTACAACAAAAAGACGACTCTGGTTTACGGTATTATGCCGCCTGGTGGTTGGGACGGTTTCGTGTCAAGGAACCCGAAGCGATGAACCTGCTAATGGAAGCATTAACCGATGATACCGATCGTACACCCGATGGGGGCTATCCACTCCGACGCAATGCAGCCACCGCATTAGGCAAACTTGAAGCAACCACCGCCGTTCCTGCACTAATCGACTGTTTAGCCTGTGAGGATTATTATGTCAGAGAATCCGCCGCCCAAGCTCTCGAAATGATTAGGGATGAAAGAGCGATTCCTGCATTAATCGATTTACTCGATGGTGGGGTAGAAGCAGCAGTGCAGGTGGTAGGAAAACCTCACTTAAGACAACCCTATGAGGGGATTTTAGAGGCTTTAGGGACACTTGGGGCGATAAAAAGCATTTCATTGATTGAACCTTTTCTAGCCCATCCTACCGAGAAGGTACAGTATGCGGCGGCGCGGGCGTTGTATCAACTGACAGGCAAAAATATTTATGGCGATCGCTTAGTTCAAGCCTTAGACGGAAAAGATTTACAGTTACGCCGTTCTGCTTTAATGGATCTAGGTGCGATCGGTTATTTAAGTGCGGCTGAACCGATTTATAATACTTTGGCTGAAAATAGTTTAAAACTGATCGCCCTCAAAGGTTTACTCGAAAGCCATCTTAAAAATCACAATAATGCTTTATCTGATGAAAGTAAACACGTGATGGAACTGATGGACGGACTATTATGAAAACAATGGAAAATCACGTTACAGAATTGATTCAAGCAGTCGAAAAAGCCGATACTTCTGAGGGTTTATTGGATGCAGTCAAGGCCCTCTGTGCGGTTCATCATCAAGCAGCGATTCCGACTTTAATCGAGATTTTAAAATACAATAATCCAGGGGCTGCCGTTGCTGCGGTTGATGGGTTAATTGAGATGGGGGAGATTGCGGTTTCTCCTATCTTAGAACAAGTAGACGGCTATAATTATGGGGCGAGAGCGTGGGCGACTCGTGCTTTAGCGGGAATTGGTGATCCTCGTGCTTTAGAATTACTTTTAGATGCCGCATTGAATGATTTTTCCCTCAGTGTACGTCGTGCAGCCGCTAAAGGATTAGGGAGCATTCGTTGGGATAAAATGAGGAGTGATGAAGATGCCCAAACCGCACAAAAAGACGTTTTGAATGCTTTAATTAAAGTCTCTCATGATCCTGAATGGGTGGTACGTTATGCTGCGGTAGTTGGGTTAGAAAACTTTGCCATTTCAACAAAAGGTACATTTGAACTGAATCAAATTTTTGAGCGATTTCACGAAATGAAAGCATCTGAACCAGAACAGGTGATTTGCGCTCGTATTCAATTAGCAGAGAGTGTTTTAAATTTTAGCTCCTAATGTTTGTAAATTAAATAAAGTTGCGGGAGACAAACCAGACGTTCTAGAGAGAATCATATCTTGATAAAGCTGAGGACGACGTAGTGTATTCAGACATTCTCCCGTCTGGAAGTTCCAAACTTGAATCACTTCTCCCGTACTTCCACTCACCAAAATCCGATCCTCTAAATCATAGTGAAAAACCCACATAAAGTCCGTCTGACCCTGAAACGTTCGCAGACATTGTAAGGTTTTTAGATCCCACAGTTTAGCACTTTGATCCGCACTACCACTGAGTAACTTTTGCCCATCTGGACTAAAGCGCACTGACCAAACCAATTTAGTATGATCCGATAGAGTTGCTAAACATCCTTTCTCAATATCCCATAATTTAATAGTACGATCGCCACTTCCACTAGCGATTTTTGTGCCATCGGGACTAAAAGCAACACACCAAACCCAACCTTGATGACTCAAGAAAGTTTGTAAACAGTTTCCCGTTTTAAGATCCCAAAGTTTAATTGTATGATCAGCACTTCCACTAGCAAGATACTGACCATTTGGGCTAAAATTTACAGATAAAATACGATCCTTGTGTCCGATTAAATTTTTCCAACAGCGACCCGTTTTAAGATCCCAGAGTTTAATCGTCTCGTCGGCACTTCCACTCGCAAGATATTGGTTATCTGGACTAAACGCAAGCGTCCACACTGTTTCAGTATGTCCTGAAAACGATTGACTTGCCATTCCATCCCATAACCAGATCGTTTTATCTTCACCACTTGCGGCTATTTTTTGACCATCTGGACTAAATGCGACGGTATGAACTGTTTTTTTAGGTTGATGAAAGGATTTTAGACAATCTCCAGTCGCAAGATCCCATATTCTCACTGTACCTGCTGCATCCCCACTGACGACACGTGTACCCGTTGCATCAAATGCTAATGACCAATAGGACTCGACACTCGCTGTATAACCATGCCAATATCTTAAACGTTCTCCTGTTTGAACATTCCATAATCCTACTTGTTCATTATCGCTTGCGGCTAAAAGTTGACCATTAGGACTAAATGCGACTGACCAAATTTGGCTAGTATATCCTGAAAGAATTTGACAACATTTTCCCGTTTTGACATCCCATAGTCTTAAAGTTTGTCCATCACTTCCTGCTAAAAGTTGGCCATCAGGACTAAAAGCAACAGACCAAACTAAGGTTAAATCTTTTATCGTTTGAAGACATTCCCCGTTTGTCACTGTCCAAAGTTTGATCCGTTGTTCCTCGCTACTAGCTAAAATCTCGCCATCTGTACTAAATTTGACGGAAGAAATCGCGGTAGTATGACCGTCTAGGATTTTTAGGCATTCACCTGTACTGAGATTCCAAAATCTAAGAGTAAGATCTTCACTTCCACTCACTACATAATCATTCTGGGGATGAAAAGTAATAGCGGTGACAGGTTCAGTATGACCATAGAACGTTTGTATTTCTTTTCCCGTTTGACTATTCCAGATTTTTATTGTTTGATCATTGCTACAACTGGCTAAAAGTTGACCATCACTACTAAAAGCGATTTCAGTTACCCAATCTTGATGACCAGACAGTGTACAATATTCGGTTTCAGTAGTGAGGTTCCAAAGTTTGATGGAGGAGTCAAAACTACCACTGGCTAAAATATCTCCACTTGGACTAAAAGCAAGTGTCCACACCGAACTTTGATGACCTTTAAGATTGATTAATAATTGTCCTGTCGTGATTTGCCAAATTCGTATTGTACCGTCTGCGTGTCCTGTCGCTAATTGTTGATGATTGGGATTAAATGCGATCGCATATACAGTCCCAAAAGTCTGAGAAAAAATCGATTTAGCTAAATTAGTCTCGGTCAAGTTGACTCTTTGTAAAGAAATATCTCTAAAATCAGCTTGCCAAATCGTCAGACCCGATAAATCAAAATCAGTCAGATCGGTTTTCAGATAACACAAAAGATTTAGTAAATTTCCCGCTAAGTAATTGATTTCTCTAGATTGACGCAATTCTTGTAAAAGTTGAATTAAATACGCTTGTACTGTATTCGTTTGTCCAAAATGGTTTAGAAGTTCTTGAACCAGAGGAACAATAATTAACTGTTGTTGAATATCTCTATTTGTGTCGCTGATGAGTGCTTTATAGAGAGAATGATTTTTTAAAAGCTTTAGATGATGTTGCGTCAATTCTAAGATCGCTTGTTCTAATAAACGTTCGGTGACATATTCCATGACGACGGGTTGCTGTGTGTAACGACTCGTCTGATGTTCCAAAAACGATCGCCAATTAAGAGACTCTAACGCGGATAATAATTCAGTACGGGTCACAGGTGGTGTAATATCTTCAATTAAAGTCGTGATCGATGTCCAATCTCGGTTAATCGCTAACCAATAAGAGATCGTTTGTTCTAGGGGTGAAAGACGTTCAAATTGTTGGGCTAATAAATAGCGAATATTATTAAAAACAGTGATATTTTGTTCTAGGAACGCGGCAATATCCCCATCAAATAGATCTTTAATCGAATTTGCGACAATTTTGACAGCTAGAGGACTATTTCCGTACTCATTAGCAAGGGTTTGTTTTTGCTGTGGGGTTCCGACTAACCCACTCGCTGATAATAAGGTTTCTGCTGCTTCGGGACAACCTTTTAGTATCAGTGTATGTACTCCCAATTCTGCTCCTTCTAATGCTGCAATTTCTGACGGTTTTTCACGACTGGTAAGCACAAAACAACTAGAATGACCAATCTCTGCAACAGATTGTAATAATGTGCCGTATTCCTCATAACCTGTGCGATATTGTCCTGCGGTTCCTTGCGGTTGTAGCAATGTTTCGAGATTATCGAGAATAATTAAACAACGCATTGATCGCAAATATGAAATCAAATGACGAATATCACCCGCTTTTTCCTGATGATCTGATAAACACTCGACTAATTCACTAATTAATATAGGTAAGGCTGGCGCATTCCGAAGCGATCGCCATATAATAAACTCAAACTGAGCCGCTAATTGTTGTGCAAGTTTAACCGATAAAGCAGTTTTACCAATTCCCCCCATTCCCAGCAAAAGAACTAAACGAGATTTATCTTTTATAATCCAATCTTGTAGCGTTTCAAGTTCTGCACTGCGACCTTTGAACATTGAAACATCGATCGCTTCTCCCCAATCTATTCGATTTTGATGGCTAGTAGGTAAAGGACTAACACTAACTTCTTCTTTTATCGATTTTGTGTAGTCACTCTTGACCAATTCTAAATTAAACGCACTAAACAGAGTTTGTAGGGTACTGATACTAACCATCCCCTCACGGTTAAAAACTTTGCGAATGGTTCGTATTGCTAACCCTGTATGTTCGCTGATACGTTCTTGAGTAAAACGATACTCAAAAGCATCTTCTTTTTCTAAAACAAGAATTGCCTCTTGTAGCTTCTTTAGACCTTGAGGAGTAGGAATGACTCCTCGTTGTCGTTGTTGTTTGGATTCATTCACAGATCACTTTTAGGTATTTTAGGCATTTTAAGCCATTCTAGCGAAGATTGATTACATGGTTCCATCCAGTTAAATCAATACTTTGGAGGAATTTCTTAAATTGCCTGTTGAAGATGCCTAAAAATCCTGGTGTGAACTAGAAATAGACGCGATATTAAAGATAACAAAACAAATCAATCAACTCCAAAAAAACGGAATTCAATTTCTTAATTATCGAGGTTAAAACAATGTTACTTACTTATCGCGGTCAATTTTACCAAGCTCAATCTTATCCTACTTTCTCAACTAATAAAGTCATTAAGTTTCGCGGTGTTCCCTACCAAATTAGTTCTCTCGCTTCTCAGTCATCAACTCCAAAACAACTTAAATATCGCGGAATTTATTACACCATTTTAATGTAGGGTTTGGTTACCAAAACCAGTCAACTTCTCTCAATAATTCTTCAAACATTTCAAAGAAGACAACAACAATGGAACTTATCTATCGCGGTCACACTTTCCCTTACAATTCTCGTCAAGTTATCGCCTATGAAAAACCTCATACAATCAACTGGCGTTATCGAGTTGCTGGTGAAAAATATGAAATCAATAATCTGCCTAAAATGGCTTATCAACAGCCTAAAGCGATTAACTGGCGTTGGCAAACTTAAAATCAATCTTTTTGGTCAATACTAGCGAGGAGAAATTCTGATGTTTAACTTAAATCAAGAGCCAAAAAACTCTAACAATGAACCCAAGACCATAACCGAAACTCAACCCAAAATCAGAGTTTATCAGTTATCCCTACAATGGACAAATTCTAATCATCAACTCAATCTTATTCTACAAACTTAATTAATTGGAGGAAACTAAAATGGTACCCCCTATTCTACTTACACCAGCGATTCAACCAGAAAAAACTCTAGTCAATCCTGAACCAAAACAAATACATACTCCACGTTTAATCATGCAATGGACATTAGACGAAAACTCTAAACTGATTTGCAAATGGGTACAATCACCAGATTAAATTTAGATAGCTATGGATGATCCAAAAGATAGAATTCAAGACTGTATGAGTTATCCAACATCCCTCGCTTCTAATTTTTTTCTCTCTACTTTTCTTGAATTCTCTATCCTGTCATCCCAAAAGCCAGCTATGTTAAAACTTGATAAAGATATTCTTTTAAATATTGCTAATCATCTCACTTTGTGTATCAGTATTATTACTTTAGGATTTTTAGTTCGGATGGTTAGTAGCGATTATTCAAATCATCTTACTGAAATTCAACACGGAAAAATACTTTTAGAAAGATTGCAGCAACGGAGGTAAAAAAATGTATCGTAAACTATTTATAATCACTTTATTACTAACGATTGGTTTTTCTGGGGTAAATCATTATCTAAAAGCCGAAAATCACAGCCATGCTAATCATACTAATGCACCGCTATTTCAAAAATTAGGTAATCATCATCATCCGATTTCGTCTACTTCTGAACAGGCTCAAAAATACTTCGATCAAGGATTAATCCTCGCTTATGGATTTAATCATGCTGAGGCTGCCCGTTCTTTTACTGAAGCTGCAAAACTCGATCCTAAATGTGCTATTTGTTATTGGGGAATTGCTTTTGTTTCAGGGCCTAATATTAATGTACCGATGGATGAAGCTGCGGCTAGTCAAGCATGGAAAGCCATCCAAAAAGCCCAAGAACTAAGTAAGAATGCTTCAGCAAAAGAAAAAGCCTATATTAATGCGCTATCTTTACGTTATACGGCTGAACCAATCGAAGACCGCAAATCCCATGATCTCGCTTTTGCGAAGGCGATGCAACAAGTTTCCCAAAGCTATCCCGATGATCTTGATGCTGCCACCATTTACGCCGAGTCTCTAATGGATACCACACCCTGGGACTATTGGCAAGAGAACGGCGAACCTAAACCCGAAGCAGTTGAAATCATCTCGACTCTAGAATCTGTGCTGCAACGCGATCCGAATCATCCAGGGGCGAATCACCTCTATATTCACGCTGTAGAAGCCGAAAAACCCCAATTAGCCAAAAAATCAGCCGATCGCCTACTCAATTTTGCTCCAGATGCGGGTCATTTAGTACATATGTCCTCTCACATTTACATCAGAGTCGGACGCTATCATGATGCAGTGATGGCTAACCAAAATGCAATCATCGCTGATCAAAACTACATAGCAGGATGTCATCTGCAAGGGATCTATCCTTTAGCATATATGCCTCATAACCAACATTTTCTCTGGTTTGCGGCCCTGATGAGTGGTCAAAGTCAAATTGCCCTTGATGCAGCCCACCAAACCGCTAAAGTTAACCCTGAACTCATGCGTGATCCCACTCTAGCTGCTTCCCTACAACATTATTACAGCATCCCGCTTTACACTTATGTTCGTTTTGGACTATGGGATAAAATCTTATCCACTAAAGCCCCCGCAACCGATCTAGAATATCCAACAGGTGTATGGCACTATGCAAGAGGAATGGCTTTTGCATCCCAAGGAAAGCTATCACAAGCGCAACAGGAGTTAAATAGCTTAAAAACGATCGCATCTGAACCTGCTTTGACAGAACTAAAAATCTGGGGTTTCAATGCAACGGCAAAAGTTCTGAGTATTGCGACTGAGGTACTAACTGCTAAAATTGCAGCCAAACAGAATGATTATCCTACAGCAATTACACATCTTCAACAAGCCGTTCAAATCGAAGATTCTTTCATCTATACTGAACCTCAAGATTGGTATCATCCCACGAGACAGTTACTCGGATCTGTATTACTCGAAGCAAACCAACCCATAGAAGCAGAAAAAACGTTTCGTGAAGAATTAAAAATCTATCCTGAGAATGGTTGGTCACTCTACGGACTCTCTGAAAGTCTAGCAGCACAAGGCAAAACCACAGAAGCCCAAACCATTAAAACTCGTCTTGATCAAGCTTGGGCTTATGCAGATATTAGCCTCACTGCGGCACGTTTTTAGAAATTTTTAAAAAATAATCTAGCTTTAACAGTAATTTAATCTTGTAGCTCCGATAGGGATAGTTTAGCTCACCATACAATAGCTAATTCTATTCCTTTTTCCTATATTTACTCCTTTTGTCTAGACCCTATCTAAAACTTGGGGATGATGCAGAACGTTTTTTAAGTATGCGATTTTACTGTTATGAGTTTAATTGTTCAATTTTAAGAAACATAAAAAAAACTATGCCAGATGAAGCGTTCAATAAAAATCGGCCTGAACTCGATCCTTCCGAAATCGAAGATCGTAGAGCCATTCTTGCAGATGAAAATGGTTCATTTTTAGAAAAAGTAATGGTTAAAGGTGGATTTGCAGACCCCTATGATGCTAGGGATTTTTCAGAAGTCGTTTTTCGTGTAATGCGCGATTTAATGTCAACTGAAGATGCCCTTGAGGTTGAATCAGAACTACATCAAGAAGCTTATGATACCAAAGAAAAAAGACTAAAACTTGAAATCGCAGATCTTTGGAGAGATACTAACCCCCTTGTCAGATTTTTAAGTCGGGTTCGTCCACCTTGGCAAGGCCCTGGAATTTTTAAAATCAATGACGATCGTTTTTTATTCCGTGTCGAAAATGAATTTGGTTTAGCCCCAGGATTAGATCGAGAAGTGGCAGTACAAGCGGTTTTTTCTGCAACTAAAGATGAACTATCCCCTGAACGTATTGAAGAAGTGGCTAACTGGCTTCCTCCTCATGTGCGTAAACTTTGGGAAGAAGCATAATTAATGAATACAAAAGGCGCGGCTCGATTCGCGTCTTTAATCTATTTTTAAAACAGTTTAATTAAATAAATGAATCGTAAAGAAATTCTTCGGGGTATTCACGCTGTAGCCATTATTATTGTAGGGATCACTCATTTTATCAAACCCGAACAATATGTCAGAATTGTACCGCCACAGCTTCCCCATCCGTTTGAATTAGTTTATATTAGCGGTGTTTTTGAAATCTTAGGCGGAATTGGTCTACTGATTCCTTATGTTAGTGTAGCAGCAGCTTGGGGATTGATTGCCCTCTATATCGCGGTTTTCCCTGCCAATATCAATCAAGCAATAAACGGTATTTCAATAGAAGGTATTCCCGATATCAAAGCTTTTTACTGGATACGACTGCCCTTTCAAGCCGTTTTGATTAGTTGGGCGTGGTGGTATACTAGAGAACCCGATAAACAACTCGGGGCTAGTTTTGTCAGGGCCTTATTTCGCCAAGCCGACGGAAAAACTTCTTAAGTTGTTTTTGTTGACATTTTTGAGTTTTATTGACTAATTTTCAATTCAGAAGGACTAACGACAAAGTTTTCTAAGACTCCAATTCCTTCAATTTCGACGCGAACCCGATCGCCGATTTGCATACCTGCCACTCCTTCGGGTGTTCCTGTTAAAATAACATCACCTGGTAGCAGTGTCATAATCTGGGAAATATAAGAAACGATTTCTTCAGGTGAAAAAACCATATCAGAGAGTAACGCCGACTGACGGGGTGTTTCTTCTTCATTAATAAATGTCGTTATTTTGGCATCTGCGTTGATTTCTCGGACAATCCAAGGCCCAAGGGGACAAAATGTATCAAATCCTTTTCCTCGCGTCCACTGACCATCTTTTTTCTGTAAATCTCTAGCTGTCACATCATTGGCGATCGTATATCCCCAGATTTTTTGACGCGCTTGAGTCAAAGAACAGTTTTTTGTTTCTTGTCCAATAATTAAGGCTAATTCCCCTTCATAGTCTACTCTTTGCGACTGTTTGGGATAATAAATCGGCTGATCAAGGGCGATGAGTGTGGTAGGAGGTTTAAGAAAGAGTAGTGGTTCAATTGGAACAGGTGTACCCATTTCGGCGGCATGATCTGAATAATTTTTTCCCACTGCAATAATTTTTGAGGGACTACAGGGAAAGAGAATGTGATAACTATCTGCGGTAAGCATCATTTCAGTCGGTTTACCACCTAACCAAGGAGGAGCATCTAAAACGATGATGTTTCGGTTAAGCTGAAGCAAACCATAATAGATTTGTCCTTGATAGTTTTTGACTCTAACGTAACGTTGCGCCATATCTTTTTTGCTAAATGACTAGCGATCGGGACAAAAGAAGTAGTAAGATCATATATCCTTGCTTCTTTACTTAATGCTAAATAACAAATCCCTATAGGTTTTGTCTAGCAGTTGACAAAGAAGCCATTTTGTCCATAAGGAGACGAACGACATGACTCAAACTTACGAAATGATGTATATCCTGCGTCCAGACTTGCTTGAGGAACAGGTTAACCAACAGATTGAAAGATATCAGACTTTTTTACAAGAACAGAACGCTGAAGAAATTCAAGTCAAAAATTTAGGCAAACGCAGACTTGCTTATCCGATCAAAAGACACAGTGAAGGCTTTTATGTCCAAATGAATTATAAATGTCATGGACAACAAGTAGCTCCTATTGAGAGAGCGATGCGCCTTTCTGATGAAGTGATCCGTTATTTGACCATTAAACTAGATACGGATCAACCTGTGGTGACAGCAATTTCTGATTCTGGTGTTTCTGAAAAAACATTTCCTAGAGAGTCTAAACCTGTAGCGGCTGTAGATTCATCGTTCCCCGCAGCAACGGATGACGATGATCTTTTTTCTGCTGAAGAGTAATTAGTTCTCTAAAAAGGGTTTGGTGATCAAACCCCTACATCAATTGAATTTCTCTGGTAGGGGCATGGTTTCCACGCCCTTTTAATAAATAATAAAAATTTTCAATAACTATTCAATATTCTTTATAGACAAATCCTTACTCTTAGATAGTTCCTTGGCTTCTCGTTATCATTTGGGTAAGATTGTTCGCTAAAATAAGTTGAGAAACTATGATAGATAAACGCAATGAGAGAATTAAACCGAGAAAAAACAACTGATCTTTTAAACCAGATCATGGAATTTGAACTGGCTGGAGTAGTTCGATACACTCACTATTCCCTAATGGTCACAGGGCCCCATCGTATTCCCATTGTGCAGTTTTTTCAGCAGCAAGCCACAGAATCCCTGACTCATGCCCAACAAGTCGGAGAAATTTTAACAGGTCTAGAAGGGCATCCTAGCTTAAAAATAGCCACAATTGAAGAAAGCTACGAACATGGTTTACAAGCAATTTTGACAGAAAGCCTCAACCACGAGAAAAAAGCCCTAGACTTATACAAAGTTTTGCTCGATACGGTAGAAGATGCCAGCGTCTATTTAGAAGAATTCGCTAGAGGTATGATCGGTCAAGAAGAACTACACAACATTGAGATTAAAAAAATGTTGCGCGATTTTATTCAGTAGCATATACGATATAAGCTTTTCTCTTGTGCTTTTGATCTTTTATGAATATCAGTGCAGCTTTACCAACATTTGTCATTACCCTCAGAGAAGGATTTGAAGCAGCGTTAGTGGTTGGAATTGTTTTAGCCTGTTTGAACAAAGCACAACAAACTCACCTCTATCGCTGGGTTACTCGTGGAGTTATTGCAGGAATTCTCGCAAGTGTCATGATTGGTTTTCTTTTAGGGGGTGTCTTACAAGGAGTCAATCATTCACCGAGTCCTTATACACCCTTGGTTAAAGAAATTTTAGCGGGTTTTTTTGGTTTAGTCGCAGTTATCATGTTGAGTTGGATGTTACTTTGGATGACTAAAGCGGCTAAATCAATGAAATCTGAAGTAGAAGGCGCAATTACTAAAGCTTTGGGTCAAAATGAACAAGCAGGAAAAGCAGTTTTTTTATTAGTGTTTATTGCGGTTCTCCGTGAAGGGTTTGAAACCGTTTTATTTATTTTGGCGCAATTCGATCAAGGTTTGCCCGCAACAACATTAGGCGCGATCGTCGGTTTAATTTCAGCGTCAATTCTGGGTACTCTTTTATTTAAAGGCGGTGTTAAGCTTAATATCCGTCTATTTTTTAAAATAATGGGAATTTTCCTGTTATTAATTGTCGGTGGTTTATTAATCGGTGTTTTAAAACATTTCGATCAAGCAGTGGCTTTATACTCACTTCTTAGTGGACAAAATCGCTGTTTATTTGCGGGTTCTTCCTGTTTACTGGGGCCGCAAATTTGGGATGGTTCAACTATTTTAAGCGATCGACAATTTCCAGGTATTCTGCTAAAAGCACTGTTTGGTTATCGTCAAACTTTATACTTAGGACAAGCGATCGCATATTTACTATTTTTATTCACAATTGGAACGGTATACTTTCAGAGTCTTGGTAGTCAAACTCCTAACCCTCAAAAAACTGTAGTTGCATCAACAAAATAAAAGAACTCAAAGTTTTAAATCTCTTTAGTAATCACCTGAAAAAGCTATGTATAAATTATTAGGTCTAATTACTCTCTTTGGAAGCTTACTAACCACTGGAGTCGCCTGGGCAATTCCCTCTGAAGTTAATTTATCCCTCAAGCGTCAAGAGACTGAAAACTATGAACAATTTATGCAACGGGCGCAAACTCTGGCAAGTAATACCATTCAACAACGTTTTAAAAATAATCAATCTCTAGAAGATGTTCGCGTGGTCGTTATTGGTGAAAATAAAGGAGCGATTGCACCTATTCTCACTGTAGAAGTTAACCGTAACAATTGGAACACTGAGCCAAGTATCAAACGTTGGCAAAATGATTTCCCTTATAGTAGAGAGTTACTTGGTTTTGAGCAACCCCAAGCTCAAATGAAACCAACCGCACCAACCGAAAATCCCACATCTAAACCAGATACCTCAGCTCTTACACCAGAACCCCCCGATACACCAGAGACGACAGATACACCAGAGAAAAAACCGCCCACTCCTAGCCCTGCTGAATTAGTCCCTCTTCCCTATCCCGATCAAGTTCCATCGACTGACAAGCCCCAAATTCCATTACCCAATCAACGCTTGCAACCCAACCGTATGAGACAGCCGTAAAATTACTACTTTTTTTAGGGGGTTAAAACCTTTCTAACCCTTGACATTTTTTTGTAAAACAGTAACAATAGATACAGAAATAAATTTCGTTCATCTTTTCCAAGGATTTCTAGAAAAGACGGAAGTAGGGAAAACTCCCGAAGGAACGCGCCTCAAACCACACATCATTAACTTGAGGAGCGAAAAAAACATGAAACTTACTTATCGCGGTGTTAGCTACGATTACAACCCTCCTGTTGTTGAAACGACAGATGGCAAAGTTGGCGGAAAATATCGAAGTCTTGATTGGAGATTCCGCAATCTAAAAAAACCATTTGTTTTACAACCAACCGTTAATTTAACTTATCGAGGAGTTGCATACAACAAAGCGGGTACTGTCGAAACTGTTCCCGTAGCACCCTCTGCTAATTCGATTCAAGAAAAAGCACGTCTGTCAGTCTTTAATCAAGAAAAAAAAATCCGCAAACGTCATCAAAATATCTTGACTCGTTTAGCGACAGACATTGGTCTATAAACACCAAAAAAACTAAAACTAACAACTAACTAGATTAAATTTAGGGTGGGATCTTTTCCACCCGATTTTTTTAATCAATTGAATGTTCTTGTAAAACCTCTAAAGAAACGTATTTCAAAGCCGCTTCGTGAGTCGCTTCGAGGACAATAGGAGGGGCAACACCTGCTTCTAAAGCTTCTTGCCAACGGGAGGCACACAAACACCAGCGATCGCCGTCTTTTAGCCCTGGAAAATTGTACATTGGTGCAGGTGTACTTAGATCATTTCCTTGAGACTTAGTAAAAGCGAGAAAATCGGCAGTAACTTCAGCACAAACGACGTGTACCCCCATATCTTGTGGCTCCGTCTCACAGCAACCATCGCGATAAAATCCTGTCTTGGGAGACAATGAACAAACCTGTAAAGTTTCGCCAAGTACGTTTTTTGCTTCTGTTGTATTGTCCATATCGTCTAGCCTTTCGTGTACAGATGATCAATAGCTTTCAGTTTATCTAATTCGAGCAGAAGTAACCAAAGATTTAGGGTTTTTTGAGCATTATAAGGTGATTAATGAATAACATCTGATAAACGTAAATGGTAAACTAAGCGTTATTATGTAAAAATCTGTGGCATTAGCTTGAGGAAGTAGGTATTCATGAAAGCCATGATTCTGGCAGCAGGGAAAGGAACACGGGTACGTCCCTTCACTTATACAATTCCTAAACCTCTCATTCCCATCTTACAAAAGCCAGTGATGGAGTTTTTATTAGAACTATTACGTCAACATGGTTTTAATGAGATTATGGTGAATGTGAGCCATCTAGCAGCAGAAATCGAAAACTATTTTCGAGATGGTCAACGCTTTGGGGTTCAGATTGGTTATTCTTTTGAAGGGCGGATCGAAGATGGTGCCTTGATTGGGGATGCCCTGGGATCTGCTGGAGGATTGCGTAATATTCAAGATTTTAATCCTTTTTTTGATGATACTTTTGTTGTTTTATGTGGTGATGCTTTAATTGATCTCGATTTAACGGCAGCCGTACAATGGCATCGTGCTAAAGGTTCAATTGCCACGATTATTACAAAAAGTGTTCCTAAAGAAGATGTTTCGAGTTATGGGGTTGTCGTCAGTGATGATGACGGAAAAATTTTAAGCTTTCAGGAAAAACCGTCTGTAGAAGAAGCTCTTAGTACGTGTATCAATACAGGAATTTATATTTTTGAACCCGAAGTAATTGATTTTATTCCACCGAATCAAAAATATGACATTGGTAGTGAATTGTTTCCGAAACTCGTCGAAAAAGGTGCGCCGTTTTATGCCTTGAATATGGACTTTGAATGGGTGGATATTGGTAAAGTTCCCGATTATTGGCACGCTATTCGTGCCGTTTTGCGACGAGAAATCAAAAATGTAGCCATTCCAGGTGTTGAAGTTAAACCTAATATCCATACAGGGTTAAATGTCGCCGTCAATTGGGATAAGGTGGAAATTAAAGGCCCCGTCTATATCGGTGCGATGACCAAAATAGAAGATGGCGCGAAAATAATCGGCCCTAGTATGATTGGCCCCAATTGCCGAATCTGTAGCGGTACGATCGTTGATAATAGTATTATTTTTGAGTATTCCCGTCTCGGCCCTGGTGTTCGCCTGGTTGATAAATTGGTTTTTGGTCGCTATTGTGTTGATAAAGAAGGACATACCATTAATTTGCAAGAAGCGGCGTTAGATTGGTTGATTACTGATGTGAGAGAAAAATTACCCTTTGATGATCGTCAAGAAGTTAGGGCGATCGCTGATTTACTCAAACAAGAACCTTAAAATTTTTCTCCCTTGTCATTATTTTCTCAAGACGCATCAATCATCGTGCGTCTTATTATTTTTTGACGAATTCATCCAAATTTAGAAACAATTTAACAAAAAAAGTAATTTGTGAGACTTTTAACCCTTTGTAATTTTGTCAAGCTATGTCTCACTAGCTCAGTATACTGCACACAAAAATCGAAAATTTGAAGCAATAACAAGCGAAACCTTGAAAAATAATGAGACGCAGCACCAATCATTACAGAAAGCGAATTTGATGCAATGGTTTTTCCGTTCAACTCGTTGGGGTTTATTCATTCGTGCGGTGGGAGATAGTCCAGATGCGGCTAAAATGTCTTATATGCCTCCTTACTCTTTGGTGAGGCGCAAGCGATCAGCCCGACTTTACAAGCCGTTGGTGTAGACTCTTATTACTATCTATTTAATGCCTCACCCTACATTCTGACACTACTCATTATGATCATTACCTGTTCACCGAAACGCAGTTTACTCGGTGTTCCTAGTGCATTAGGTAGCGATAATTAAAGGTTATTTTTACACAGTCAAGCTCTCATTTTTTGAGAGTTATCTATTAACTATTCCCAAATTCCTAAAAGCTTCTAAAATAGCTTCGATTGCTAAGGCAACCTGAACAAACACCAGCACAGACCCAAGAATTTGAAGAACGAGCATTAAACCTGGCACTTTAATAATTTGGTCGATGAAGAACATGACTAAAAAATCTAGTAGCAGCATCACCAATAGTGCCTTAGCAATAACAAACTCCATTCCAGGATGACGGGGAGCAATCATAATAAAAATAAGAATAGCAGCAACCCCTACGGGCGGAACGACAATTGGTGAGGCGACGGGTGAAATTGCCAATTGTAGCGCACTAGGCTGAGATTTAGGCAGATTAGTCGGCTGAAGGTCAGGGAAGATGGCTTTCAAGGCAGATAGCAATAAAACAATTCCGCCAGCAATCTCTAAACTCTCTAGAGAAATTTGATACTTCTTCAGAATTCCCTCTCCTAGCAGTGATACATAGAGACAAATAGCGAGAGCAATCAAGATTCCCTTAATCGCCACTTCACGCTTGAATTTAAGCGTCATTCCTTGAGTGAGTTTGCCAAAAGCTGAAATGATTTTGATTGGGCCAAGTGTCAAAAAGAAAATGGTAAAAATGAATGATTCTTTGTACATATCTATGTTTTTGAAGTCAAACCTGAAGCCTAGAGATAGCCTTTGATAGATTGAGTGAAATCAAGCTCAATACGACCACTTTCGTGAATGATTAATGACACTACCCATTATTCCTGACTTGCTAATTCATTAACTTTTAGAGCCAGTTCCACATCCATGACACTGATTCCACCTACATCGTGGGTTGTTAGGTCTATGATGACCCGATTATAAACATTAAACCATTCGGGATGATGTCCCATTGACTCGGCGACCAGTGCCACACTAGACATAAAACCAAAAGCTTCGACAAAAGATTTAAACTCAAACTCTCGGTGAAGCTTTCCATCTTTGATCTTCCAACCCTTTAATCGGGTTAAAGCGTGATCAATCTCAGTACGAGTTAACGGATTTGGCAAGGTCATAGTGTTTTGTTAGATTGGGTAATAGATTTTAGACGCTCTACCTCTTTTGAGTTTCGCAAGGGAATCGTGACACTAGAAACACCCTGAGCTAACACAGTGGGAGTCACTCCCGTTCCCAGTCCACCCGTTCCACCTGTGATTAAAACTTGCTTATCTTTCATCTTCAGGTAATCGCCACCTGTAGTTCAGGATTACTATACCAACTATAGATACCTTCTGTAACAGGATGAATGTTTAATTCTTGTCTAACCACATCAAGCGGGTGTTCTAGATATTCTTCCAACTTAATAGGAAAGAGGGGTTTAGCAGCTTGTCCCATATCGATTCCTTGATTAATTAGCTTAAAAGCATAGCCAAGAGTTCTAGCTTTCTCAGTCTTTTCGAGATCTTCACTATATAGTTGTTCACTATTGAAAAAACTTATTAAAAGTGACATTAAAGCGATAAAGATAAAAGCAGGATATCTTGTTTGACCCGATGTTACAGATATAACTCCTAGTTCTCCCATATTATCCAGGCTAAAGCCTGTCAGGATATGATGAAGATCGTGAGTTTTATAAACTCGGAAAGAAATGTACTCTGCATCATTTTCAAAATGGTCAGGTGTTCGGTAGAACTGTGGGTCGTACCCTAATGTACTGAGTACTTTAGCATAAGTCCAGCCCAGTGAGTCTTTAGGCATTTTTAGCATTGCTTCTAAGTCGTAGGTAGAGCCCATATATCGTTCCTTCAAGAATTCAGCCGAGGCTGGATTAGACTGAATGGCTTGAATACATAACTGCATCGGACGACTTGGATGCAGCTTGTCACTTAAGTCGAACACATTGTTCACGTCTTTACTTGCTCCTGCAGCTAGATCGACTAATTCTAGGAACTGCTTTAAGTTCTCTGGTGTAATCAAGTGGTCAATATATCGAAAACTCATATGCTCATCCTTTTGTAAATTGGAGTTGATTAAATTAATCGATTTTTGCGAAACGACAAGAACTCTTCTTTTGATACTAAGTCTATATCTGTAAATTGCTTAATTACTTAATATTTTTCTCAAAAATGTTCCATTAAATACATAGTGAAATGGATAAATTTGTCAAGCTATGACTGTCTTATGATCTGGGCTAATAAATGACTAAAACTGTTGATCTTGCTGTAAATGGCGGTTTAATGCGGGGAATGGACGCGAATGATCGATTAATCGCTGTTAATGCTCAGTTTGTTCGAGAAGACACTACAGAACCGATCTATAGATTGTTTACTATTGACGATCGCTATCCTGCTATGCTCAGAGTAGCAGAAGGGGGAAATACGATCGCTCTTGAAATCTGGGCAATTCCTCTAGAGGGTTTCGCTGAGGTTTTAATCGGAGAACCCCCAGGATTATCCATTGGAAAAGTACGTTTAGCAAACGGCACTGAGGTTTTAGGGGTACTTGGTGAAGCAATCATGTGTACCAAAAAGCGAGAAATAACCCAATATGGTGGTTGGAAAAATTACTTAGCACACGTAGGAGTTTTAAAATAATGGGTTGTTATATTGAAGCAAATCCCTATCCATTTCCCTATAACGGCGATTTACGACCCGAAAATACAGTCTTAATCATTATTGATATGCAAACGGATTTCTGTGGGATTGGGGGATATGTCGATCAAATGGGATATGATTTATCTTTGACTCGTGCGCCGATTGAACCGATTCAGAATCTACTTGCTATCATGCGAGAAAAAGGCTTTCATATTATTCACACCCGCGAAGGACATCGTAGTGATTTAGCAGACTTACCCGAAAATAAACGATGGCGTAGTCAGCAAATTGGTGCAGGAATTGGTGATCCTGGCCCCTGTGGTAAGATTTTAGTACGTGGTGAGTCAGGATGGGAAATTATCCCCGAATTAGCCCCAATAGCGGGAGAAACGATTATCGATAAACCAGGGAAAGGCTCCTTTTATGCGACGGATCTCGATCTCATTCTAAAAGGAAAAGGAATTCAAAATATTTTACTTGCTGGAATTACAACGGATGTCTGCGTTCATACCACAATGAGAGATGCTAATGATCGTGGATACGAATGTTTATTGCTTTCTGATTGTACTGGAGCAACAGACTACGGAAATCATTTAGCGGCTCTCAAGATGGTTACAATGCAAGGAGGGGTTTTTGGTGCGGTAGCTGACTCTAGTGCTGTGATTAAAGCAATTACTTAGATTATCCCACCTTTTCTTCGTTTACCAGTGTTACCCCTACCCATTCCCCTTTTTCATTAAAACTTCTAATAATACGTTGTCTTCGTGTCGGAGAAAGTAACCATCCTATCTCTAAAACAAAACGATGACGCGGTTTAATCACTAATGGCGCGTTAATCGATGCACCATCAGGTAATAATAAAATTTGTACAGGAAGTTCACTGTCTTCAAATAGTAACCGAGAACCATCGATTCTAGCACTAGAACGAATCGTAAATTCGCCATAGGTTAATTGTTGAGTCAGACGCTCGCTCCCTTGTCGTTCTATACTGAGATGAGTAGGATATTGTTCGGGGGAACGCCAATCGGGATAAATAGTAATCGCTTCTCCTTGCCAAGTTCCTAATAATTGTTCTACTGTAAGTAAAGGTCGCTCTGGCTCATTGGTATTCGCTAATTTTTCCCGAATTAGGGTAATCTTATTAAGTTGACTATCGTTATTGTATAAAATGACTATTCTTAACCGTCTTTGTTGTTCGATTAATCCAAATTCTGCCCCAAATTCTGAAAATGGCCCCCATTGCATTGAACCTTGAGAAAATGCCCCATTTTCAAAAAACAAAATACTACGACTCAAAGAACGATAATCTAATACTAAATCTTGTGGCGGTTTGTCTGGATAAAAACGACGGACAACTTGATGAACGAGTGTATTGTTTTCCAACCCTTCTAAAGAAACCATAGTCGCTGTATCTTCGATTAGTTCTCCAGAAGGAGATAAGCGAGTAAATGAACCCTGCCATTCACCAAGATTTTTTAGTAGACATTCCCATTGAGTAAGCATAATTTTACGATTATTAATGGATTACAAAGAAAAAAGTATGGGAACCATTAAATTAATGCACGCCAAACTCCATCAAGTTCGGGTAACGGAAGCCAATGTTAATTATATCGGGAGTATTACCATTGATCAGAATTTAATTGAGCAAGTGGGTATTCTTCCGCTTGAAGAAGTCGATATCGTTAACCTCAACAACGGGAAACGCTTTTCTACTTATGTTTTTCCTGGGAAGCGGGGAAGCGGGGAAGTTTGTCCAAATGGAGGGGCGGCTTTACTGTGTGAGCCAGGAGATGTTTTAATTATTTATGCCTATGAAACCAAAGAACGGGCTGAAGTGCTGAAAAAAGGACATCAGGCTAAAGTTTTAGTCGCTGATGAAAATAATCATTGTCAGCAGTTTTTTGAGCAATCTTTAATTCCAAATAAAGGTCATGAAGGAGTAGAATTTAATTCGATCGAAACGATTTCTAAAAGTCCTCAAGTCGCTAAATACGAGCATTTTTATTCTTATTTCATTTAATTATGTTAAAAGCGGTTTTATTTGATTTTAATGGAGTAATTATTAATGATGAATCAATTCACCAAGAATTAATAGAAGATATTTTATTGAGTGAAAACTTAACGCCAAAAGCTTACGAGTTTCAAGAGTTATGTTTAGGCAGAAGCGATCGCACTTGTCTTAGAGATATTTTAGCGCGTCGAAGTCGCATTGTCTCCGATGATTATCTAACTAAATTGATTCAAAAAAAATCGCTTTCTTATTTAGACAAATTAGAAAAGCTAGAAAAGTTACCGATTTATTCTGGGCTAGAAACCTGTTTAGAAAAAGTCAAAAATAAAGGTTTAAGAATAGGATTAGTAACGGGTGCTTTACGCTCAGAAGTCGATTTTATTTTGCAACGTTCGGTACTGAATCGATATTTTGAAATTATGGTCACGGGTGAAGAAATTAATAATAGTAAACCGAATCCTGAAGGTTATTTACTTGCGGTAGAACGCTTCAACCGCTTAGATTTCAACCTCAGATTACAACCGACTGAATGTTTAGTGATTGAAGATAGTCCAGCAGGAATCGAAGCAGCAAAACGAGCTAGAATGCAAGTAGTCGGAATCGCCAATACATATCCCTTTCATTTTATGCAACGTCTAGCAAATTGGGCGATCGATTATCTCAAAGATTTAGAACTAGATCGTATCGAAACGGCATTTAATCGAAATTCTATTTAATCTAACGGTTTTACCATTAATAAGGATTGTGACTGGAATCCTAAATTTTGATACAGATTAATCGCGGGTTGATTGTCTAAAAAAACTTGTAATCCTAATTGAAAATTTCCTTGAGATTTGGCCCACATTTGGGCTTGTTTTACTAATACAGTAGCCAAGCCTTGACGACGATGGTCTGGACTAATATATACTAAAAAAATATGACCGTACTTTTGTCCAGTGACTTGATCAACCCCACTGCCCATCCATAAACAACCAATCGGCTTTTTTTTAAACTCAATCCACCATAAAGGGGTAGCATCTGAAAAATATTGCGCCACCGTATCCGCTAAATGAGAAAACTTTTTTTGTTCAGGAAAAAATTCTTGATAAGTTTTACACATAAAATCGATCAATAAGGTTTGATCAACATGAGATCCTTTACGTTGCTGATAGCCATCAGGAAGTGACATTTTAACCTTGATGATTAACCGTTATCGATTGATTTTCTGTCACGGGGGCGGGTTGAGATAAATCAGACGGTAAAAAACTACGTGCGCTAACGGCTACTAAAGCTACTAAAAAAATCAGTACCGTTATTAAAGGGGCAATATATTGACGGAAAAAAGACATAGCATTTATGGAGCAATAGTAACGAATCTTTTCTTAAGCTATCATATTTGGCCGATTTTATGCTTACTTGCTCTCGATGAAGTTTGAGCAGAAAAAAAAATGCTGTATCAAATCAGAGATACAATAGAATTTTCTAACTGAATTATCATCGTTACTTTTTGTTATTGTACGCATGAAATCTTATCTTGCTGCCGCTATTCAAATGTGTAGCAAGCCTGACTTAGATAAAAATCTAGTTGAGGCTGAAGAATTAATTGAACTCGCGGTACGTCGCGGGGCTGAAGTAATTGGCTTACCCGAAAATTTTGCGTTTATGGGTGCCGAAGCAGATAAACTGAATCAATCTGCTGATATTGCCCTAAAAGCCGAAAAATTTATTAAAACAATGGCACAACGCTTTCAGGTGACTTTATTGGGTGGTGGTTTTCCCGTTCCAGTACAAGACGAACCCCAAAAAGCTTATAATACTGCTGTATTAGTCGATCCCAGTGGTCAAGAAACTGCCCGTTATCGCAAAGTTCATTTATTTGATGTCAATGTACCCGACGGCAATACCTATCAAGAGTCGAGTACAGTCATGGCAGGAAAAGATTTACCGCCTTTGTATGTGTCGGATAGCTATGGCAAGATAGGTTTATCAATTTGTTATGATGTGCGCTTTCCTGAATTGTATCGCCATCTTTCGGAAAAAGGCGCGGATATTTTGTTTGTTCCTGCTGCTTTTACGGCATATACAGGAAAAGATCACTGGAAGGTGTTATTACAAGCTAGAGCGATCGAAAATACTTGTTATATTATTGCACCCGCCCAAACGGGAAACAACTACGAAAGACGTTATACTCACGGTCATGCGATGATTATCGACCCTTGGGGCGTTATTTTAGCTGATGCAGGTGAAGAAACAGGTGTTGCGATCGCAGAAATTAACGCATCTCGTTTAGAACAAGTTCGCCGACAAATGCCTTCTTTACAACATCGTGTTTTTGGTTAAAAACTTATAGAGACGCGGTGTGATCACGTCTCTACTCTCTCTACAACAAACGATAAATCAAAGGATAACGATAAACCTTATCAGGATCATTAAACACCGATAACAGGGCAAAAATCGGGAAAATAATCGTAACAAGACCTAAACCTGCTAAAAAAGCCCAACCAATCAACACACCTGTCAAAATACCGAAAATAAAGCCCCAGAAGACAATGTTAACATGAAAATTCAAAGCTTCTTTGGCATGGTCTTTAGCAATTACATCATCCGTCACTAAATAAACCACCAACGGAACCGCCCAAGAAACTAAGGTCGCACTCAGTAAAATCGAACCATGACTGATTGCTGCTAAAAGTTTCCGTTTCGTTAAAGTTTCTTCCATAGTAATCTAGCCTAAATCCTTACTTAAAATTGTCGCAGAAATCTCAAATCACTGTTGTAACAACGGCGAATATCATCAATTTGATGGAGTACCATCGCAAACCTTTCTACGCCAAAACCTGCCGCAAAACCCGTGTATACTTCTGGATCATATCCTACTGCTTTCATGACATTAGGATCGACCATGCCACACCCCATCACTTCTAACCATTTTCCTTTCCAAAGGACATCGACTTCGGCCGAGGGTTCGGTAAAGGGAAAATAACTGGCCCGAAATTTAACGGGTAATTCTGCGCCGAACATTTGACGTAGGAACTCTTTAAGTGTCCCTTTAAGGTCGGTAAACGTTAAGTTTTGGTCTATTGCGAGTAATTCCACTTGATGAAACACTGCTGAATGTGTTGCATCTACTGTATCACGACGATAAACCCGACCTGGTGCTACAATCCGAATGGGCGGGGTGTGGGTTTCCATATAGCGAATTTGTACAGGTGAGGTGTGAGTCCTCAGCAGTCGCCCATCGCTAAGAAAAAACGTGTCCTGCATATCCCGCGCTGGATGGTCAGCAGGAATATTTAACGCTTCAAAGTTATAATAGTCTGTCTCGACTTGTGGCCCTGTGGCGATTGTATAGCCTAAACCGACGAAAATGTCAAGCATTTTATCAACGGTACTATTAAGAGGATGTAAGCGACCGAGAGGACGACTGACCCCAGGAAGAGTAACATCTAGGGTTTCTGAGGCTAATTTGGCTTGAATTTGGGCGGTTTGGAGAACTTGATACTGTTGGTCGAGTTGAGTTTGTAAGGCTTCTTTGACTTCATTAGCACTCGAACCGATGCGGGGGCGATCTTCTGCACTTAATTGACCCATTCCCCGTAGAATTAGGGAAAGTTTGCCTTTTTTCCCCAAATAATTCACCCGTAGCTGTTCTAAGCTGTCTAATGAGGTGGTTTGTGCGATCGCAGCCTTAGCCTCTTGTTGTAAGGTTTGCAGTTCTGTTTCAATCTGGCTCAGGGAAATGGTCATGTAATAAGAGTTACGATCATGTGAATAGCTACTCTATCTAGTTTACAAAAAAAGCTTCTGTTGCAAAAGCCTAAAATAAGTTTTAATCGTTTATCCTGATAAATGGCTATATTTGGAAAGCAAATGCCTTATTTAGCTCTAAATGCAACCATACCCGAAGCCAAATTAACCAAATATCTTCTAATTCGACTACCTAAAGATGATAAATCAGGTTTTGAACGCGCAAGCAGGATATACTCTGGAAAACTGGCAACAGTTAAAACAAGATTTAAAAAATTTACTGGTTAACGAGGCTATTTTAGATAAAGAAACCTCTTTCGGTAATATTTATGAAATTAAAGGAGTTTTAGTAGGAGTGAATGGAGTTAGGCTAAGAGTAGCGACTTACTGGATTATAGATTCACTCACTGATGAAACACGATTTATCACTTTATTACCCGATTGAAGGAAAATTATATGAAATTTGAAATGTTTTCCGAAGTTAAATTAAAGACTGCATTACCTGAATATAAAATAGCTCAAGGAACAAGTGCGATTATTGTAGATTATTGCCCTAGACCAGAAGGACAAGAAGACGGTTATGTTTTAGAAGTTTTAGATGATCAGGGTAAAGGATTTACAGTGATTGCTATTCCTGTATCTCAAATTGAACCTGCTGTTGCTTCATTAGAAGCATAAATCATAAAAAATGTCAAGAACAGTAACTTATAGTCCATCTTATACTCTTGTTCCGACTTATGAATGTTTTAATCGTTGTACTTACTGTAATTTTCGGGTTGATGTCGGGCAAGATGCGGGGTTATCTTTAACACAAGCACAAGAAATATTACACTCACTCCAATCACAAAACGTTTTAGAAATTTTAGTTTTAAGCGGTGAAGTACCTCCCCATTCACCCCAGAGAAACGCCTGGTTTCAAAGAATTTATGATTTGTGTGAATTAATTTTAGCGATGGGATTTTTTCCCCATACCAACTCAGGGCCACTCAGTTACAACGAGATGGCACAATTAAAACAAGTGAATGTATCGATGGGTTTGATGCTAGAACAAATTACCCCGAAATTACTCACCACTGTTCATCGTCACGCACCCTCTAAAGTTCCAGAAGTACGGTTACAACAGTTAGAATGGGCAGGTCAGTTAAAAATTCCTTTCACTACAGGTTTACTTTTAGGAATTGGTGAAACTCAATCCGATTGGTGGGATACTTTAAATGCAATTACGGATATTCATTCCCGTTGGGGACATATCCAAGAAGTTATTTTACAGCCTCATTGTGTCGGAAGTCAGCAAAGTTTGACTGAATCTGAATTTAATCTTAATCAATTTCCTGATCTTGTTGCTAAAGCCAGAGAAATTTTACCCGAAAGTATTGCGATTCAAATTCCACCTAATTTAATTTCCTCTCTAGAGATTTTACTCTTATGTTTAGAAGCAGGAGCAACTGATTTAGGAGGAATTAACCCTAAAGACGAAGTTAACCCAGACTATCCCCATTTACCCCTCTCAACCCTAACTAAACTTTTAGAGTCTGCGGGATGGCAATTAGTCCCCCGTCTTCCCGTCTATCCTCAGTATTATGATTGGCTATCGCTGTCGTCTAAAGTTCTTCCGATTCGCTAGAGTTGAGAAATAGTGGAGCTAGTAACGGTGATGATACAGTCTTGTTATTGGAAAATTGAACAACTCCCTGGTTTAAGTCAACAACAAGAAGACAACCTAAAATCTTGTGGAGTTACTACAACACAACAATTACTCGTTAAAACCCAAAATCCACAATTAAAGCAATCTCTAGCTAGTCAACTGCAAATTCATCTCCAATATCTTAATAAATGGGCAGCCTTAGCCGATTTAGCCAGAATTCCGAGTGTCGGCTGTCAATACTGTGGTTTATTATTACATTCGGGAATTGCCTCTGTATTGCAACTGAGTCAAACCCCCGTTCATCGAATTCATCGTCAGATACTACGTTTACAGGTAGCTAACCTACAAAGAAAAGATTTATGTCCCTCCGTTGATTTAGTACAAAAATGGGTACAAGAAGCGAGAATATTGTCATAAAAAAAGACGCATCATCGCGCCTTGAAAAAAACCATACCAGGCTAAAATTTATTCTTTGATAGTCGGGGCTAACTTAACGTTTGTTACTAAACCAAGCATTTGTAAAGAACGAATGATCATCCAAGTTACATCGATTTCCCACCACTGTAATCCATGACGGGCGGAATATTGATAAGCATGATGGTTATTATGCCAGCCTTCGCCAAAAGAAAGTAAGGCTACCCACCAACAGTTACGAGAATTATCGTTTGATTGATGGCTAACGTAACCAAATTTGTGCGTTGCGCTGTTGACAAACCAAGTGACATGGAAGACAACCACTAAGCGAACAAAAATTCCCCAAATCACAAAAGGCCATCCTCCAATCGCAAAGAGTAATAAACCTAAAGCAACTTGAACGAGTACAAAGTATTTTTGACAGAATAAATAAAAAGGATCGTTGGCAATATCCTGTGTGTAGCGAGGAATATCATCATTAGCGGGAAGGTGATACATCATCCATCCTAAATGACTCCACCAGAAACCCTCATTAGAATCATGGGGATCTTCACTGGTATCTGAATGTTTATGATGAATGCGATGTAAACCAATCCAATCTAGCGGGCCACCTTGACAAGCTAGACTTCCACAAAGTATAAAGAAATATTCTAACCATTTTGGGGCTTGAAAACTACGGTGCGCTCCCATACGGTGAAATCCGATCGTAATTCCAAGACACGCAGTAACCCAATAAAGGAAGAACATTACTCCAACAGCTTTCCAGCTAAAAAAAGCAGGCAGAAAAGCCAGTAACGCCACTGAGTGGACAAACACCATGTAGGAAATAATGTTCCAGTCGTAAGGGTAATTTTTTGATTGAGCAACAGTCATGAAGCAACCTGAATAGGAACTAAGTTTTATAAGGTTGTGTAAGCAACACAACACAATTTACAATTTTTAGATAAGGTAAATAATTACTCATTAGATTAAACATTAGCATCATTTAGATTCAGAATGTTTTCATCTAAAGGATCGGTTTTCCCTACCAAAACGACTTTCACAAAAAATGTCGTTTTAAATCACTCGAAAGTTGGATTTAAAGAAAAAAAGTTAAATTAGATTGACCAATGATTAGTTCAAAGCTACTAGAAGCAGCAGAAACAACACTATTACCGATTTTTTCCGATATTGACGCTAAGGTCAAGCAAAATCTTAAAAAAATTCTTCAAACCTATCAAAATCATCGCATCGGTGTCCATCATTTTTCGAGTGTCAGTGGTTATGGTCATGATGATTTAGGACGCGAAACATTAGATCAAGTATTCGCCGAAATTATGGGAGCCGAATCAGCAGCCGTTCGGGTACAATTTGTATCGGGAACTCATGCGATCGCTTGTGCTTTATATGGCGTTTTGCGTCCTGGTGATGAGATGTTAGCCGTCGCGGGTGCGCCCTATGATACCCTCGAAGAAGTGATCGGAATTAGAGGAATAGGACAAGGTTCACTTGCTGACTTTGGCATCAGTTACCGTCAACTCGAACTGACTCCCCAAGGTACGATTGACTGGACAGCCTTACAAACTGCCATTAAACCAAATACCCGTTTAGCTTTGATTCAGCGTTCCTGTGGCTATTCGTGGCGACAAAGTTTATCCATTGATGAAATCGAAAAAATTGTCTACATCATTAAACAACAAAACCCCGATACGGTTTGTTTTGTCGATAACTGTTACGGCGAATTTATCGACACAAAAGAACCGACTGCGGTTGGGGTTGATTTGATGGCAGGATCGTTAATTAAAAATCCTGGGGGTACGATCGTTACTGCGGGGGGATATGTCGCGGGAAAAGCGGAACTGGTTGAAGCTGCAGCCTGTCGCTTAACCTCCCCAGGTATTGGACGAGAAGGGGGAGCAACCTTCGATCAAAACCGTCTTTTGTTCCAAGGGTTATTTCTTGCGCCGCAAATGGTAGGAGAAGCGATTAAAGGAAGTCATTTAATCGCTTATGTTTTTGATCAATTAGGATATCCTGTAAATCCCCTGCCGTTAGTCCCGCGACGCGATGTGATTCAAGGGATTCAACTCGGTTCACCTGATAAGCTGATTGCCTTCTGTAAGACCATACAACGCCATTCACCCATCGGGTCTTATCTCGACCCCGTACCCGCACCCATGCCAGGCTATGAGAGCGATTTAGTGATGGCTGGAGGGACATTTATCGATGGTAGTACCTCCGAATTCTCTGCCGATGGCCCACTGCGAGAACCCTATATCGTCTTTTGTCAGGGGGGAACCCATTGGACACATATTGCGATCGCACTTGAAGCCGTTCTTGAAGAATTAGGTAAGGATTAGAAGTAATGAAAACATTAATTAAACTCAAAATTGAAAGATTTATTGAAGATGGACAAGAATATTTTGTAGCAACCAGTGATGATCTACAAGGTTTGGTAGCTGAGGGAAAAACAATACAGGAGGCGATAGAAATTGCTGAAGATGTCGCTCAAAAACTTCTAGATATAGAAAAAGAAACAAATCAGGCATTTAAACTCAAAGATCTACCTTTCCAGTTTGAATATCCTCTAATTATGGAAGTATAATGGGTAGACTCGCAGGATTTACTTATCTAGAAGTCACACGGAAGTTAGGCAAACTTGGTTTTGTATTTTATCGTTCAGCCAAAGGAGATCATGAAATTTGGTTAAATCCAGAAACAAATTGTAAGACAACAATCCCTCATCATCGAGAAATTAAGGAAGGCACACTCAGAAATATTCTAAAGCAAGCCCAAGTTGACGTTGATATTTTTTTAGAAATTTAAAAACAATATAATTGTCTTTTGTCAGGGGGGAACCCATTGGACACATATTGCAATCGCACCAAACAAAATCAGGGCATGACCTTTAATATTGTGATCGATCAAAAAAATCATGTTTTGGATTCACGTTTTGCTTTAGTCGCTCGAAGTTTCTCCCAGGCTGCATCGGTTCCAGGCTTAGGGGGTTGTGTCGCAATTCGAGTAATTCGCTCACGATTTTGCTCTTCGTAGTATTGCCGAAGTTCTTCAGTTTCCTTGAGAACTTGCTGATACTCACTCAGTTTCTACCTCTGTTCGATGAGTCTCAATATAAGCTAAAGCAGCATTAATTTGTTCTTCAGTCAGATCAAATAATCCCTGAATAAACTTAGGTGAATACTGAGCCGTCACATAATCCATCACGTCATAGAGGGTAATGCGTGTACCTGCGATCGTCAGCCCACGTTCTGTACGAATGATTGTTATTTGTTCATCTGATGCTAAAGACATAACCCTTGTCTATGAATGAAACTAGCTTTATAGAACTCTACAATTCTATTATTAATTTACAATCAGACAGCTAGGAATTTTTGAATCACTTCTTGGCTTAATTCATGGGTGGGGCCTGAAGCGACAATCCCACCTTTTTGCATGGCATAATATTTATCTGCTTGACGCACAAAGTGAAGATGTTGTTCAACTAATAAAACAGAAATTCCAGTGGTTTCGACAATATGTCTAACGGCGGCTTCAATTTCTAGAATAATAGAAGGTTGAATGCCTTCTGTGGGTTCATCTAATAATAGTAGTTTCGGTCTTCCCATTAAGGCGCGGGCAATTGCTAATTGTTGTTGTTGTCCACCGCTTAAATCGCCTCCCATCCGTGATAGCATTGTTTTTAGGACAGGAAATAAATTAAAAATCTCTTCAGGTATTTCTAATTTCTTTCGCTTATCGGTGACGGCTTCTAACCCTAATAAAAGATTTTCTTTGACCGATAATCTGGGAATAACTTCACGTCCTTGAGGTACATAACCGATACCCATTCTTGCTCTTTGGTCGGGTGTTTTTTGACTAATGACGTGTCCATCATAATCAACTTTGCCTGTCCGCGATTTAAGCAGACCAATAATTGTTTTTAATAACGTTGTTTTGCCGACTCCATTACGACCAATTAAACAAACCATTTGTCCTTCTTCAATACTCAAATCAACATTCCGTAAAATGTGACTCTCACCGTAGTAGACGTTTATATCAGCCAGTTGTAACATCATAATTTTACTTGATTTAATTTTTCTCTAACTTCTACTTCTATTTCTTGGACTTTACCAAAAGGTAGATTCAGTAATGCAACCATTTCTCGATAGGCTACCCGTTCATCTGAATTAATATTCGGCTCATTGGCATCACGGGAACTAATGGAAATAACTTCATAGCTTAATCTTAAAACTAGCTCTTTTTCTTTTTCTGTTAATTCATCAATAAAATGCTCAACTGAAACATCTTGATAAAAATAGGTTTTTAATTCTTCTTTGAGTTTATTTTGTTCTTCGACATCATGAGCAAAAACTTGGCTCAAACGCGATAAGATTAATTCCATCTCAGCAGGTTCTAAATGTCCATCGGCTAAGGCTATTGCACCAATCACTCTAAGAATTTTTAGCTGATGAGATGTAATTGTAGGTTGTTGTCCTAAATAAACTTCAATTACTTTTGGATCATTTTGAATTTGATCCATTGTCCCTTCACATAACACTGAACCTTGATGTAAAACGGTTACTTTTCTAGCAATTTGGCGTACAAATTCCATATCATGCTCAATCACAATAATGGCATGACTTTCGGCTAAAGCGAGTAATAAATTACCGACGTTTTCCGTTTCTTCGTCCGTTAATCCCGCGACTGGTTCATCCACTAATAATAAATCGGGGGACTGCGCGACTAACATTCCGATTTCTAAGCGTTGTTTTTCACCATGAGATAATAAAGCAGCAGGTAAATCAGTCCTTGTCACTAAACCAATGGTTTCTAGTAAGCTACCAACTTTCCGATATTCTGATGATTCAGGACGACGAAAGAGGGTAGAAAACACATTTTTGTTCTGATTGCAAGCTAAATCTAAATTTTCTTTGACAGTTAGATTTAGATAAACTCTGGGGGTTTGGAATTTGCGACCGATACCCATTCTAGCGATCGCATATTCAGGAATATCCCTTAAATTACGTCCTTTAAACAAAACCCGTCCTTCAGTCGGTTGTACCTTTCCTGTAATCGTGTCTAAAAAGGTCGTTTTTCCTGCACCATTGGGGCCAATAATCACCCGCAATTCACCGAAATCTAAATTAAAGTTGAGGTGATTAATCGCTTTAAAACCACCAAAACTGACCGTTACATCTTCAATTTCTAAAATTTTTCCCGTCATGTCTCTAATTCTCTTTCTTTTTGAACGTCTGGATCTTCTTCTAAACTGGGATAGGTGACTAATTTACGACGACCCAAGTATGAACGTAAATCTCTAATTCCTCCTAAAATGCCATTCGGAAGAATAGTTACAACCGATAAAAATAATGCCCCTTGGAAAAATAACCAAATTTCGGGAAATTGTTCACTTAAAGTCGTTTGGGCTAATCGTACTAATAGTGTACCAAGTATTGCCCCGACCAAGGTCGCACGGCCTCCGACTGCTACCCAAATCACCATTTCAATCGAGAACGCGACATCCATCGCATTTGGTGTAATAATCCCCGTTTGGACTGTATACAAAGCCCCGGCGATTCCTGCGATCGCACCTGAAATCGCAAAAACCAAAACCTTAAACCATGTCGGGTTATAACCTGTAAATCTGACTCGTACTTCATCATCTCGAATAGCGACTAACAAACGCCCTAAACGACCACTGGTTAACCAACGACACAATAAATAAACTAAAACTAACAGAATCACTGTAGTAATATAAAAACCCCTTTGTGCCGAGGGAGAACTTGCTAACACTCCAAAAATAGGTTGTGTATCGGTTTTTAGACCGTTCGTTCCATTAATCAGTTTTTGTTGTCCGTTGAAGAAGTTAAAAAATACAAGTAAAGCCGCTTGTGTCAAAATCGAAAAATAAACACCGCGAATTCGATTTCTAAAAATTAGATATCCGAGTAGGGCCGCGACAATAGCAGGCACAATAATAATGGCTAAAATCGTTACAGGCAGGGAATAAAACGGCTTCCATAACAATGGTAATTCATTTACGCCATACAAAGAGAAAAACTCTGGTAATTGTCCCTGGGGTAGTTGTAGATTTAGATACATCGCTAACCCATATCCACCCAAGGCGAAAAAGATTCCGTGTCCTAAACTGAGTAATCCAGTATATCCCCAAATTAAATCAATCCCTAACGCAACAATCGCCAGAGAAAGAAAACGACCTAATAATCTAAGGCGAAAAGCAGGCAAAATTAAAGGTAATAACAAGCCAAAAATTAAAGCAACACCTAGAATGCTAAATGCTTCGATCATTAGTTTGCGTTTTTGTTCTTTAACTGTTTCCTGTCGGGTGACTGGATCGATTGCTATATTTTGAGTAGTCGTTTTCATATTTCCGCCGTCCGTCCTTTCGGTGCAAAAATTCCTGCGGGTTTAACTTGTAAAAAGGCAATAATCAAGGCAAAAACCAAAACTTTAGCCATACTCGTTGTTGCAAAGAAGTTAAATAAATCGGTTATCGGTTGTAAGGATGGGACTGAACTCGAAAGCAGTGCAAATGTTCCAGAACCAATTAAATAGTTAATCGTGCCAATGGCTAAGGCTGCGATAATGGTTCCAAGTAAATTACCGACTCCTCCGACAACCACCACCATAAACGTATCGATGATGTAGTTTTGTCCTGTATTGGGGCCGACTGAACCGAGTAAACTAATCGCACAACCTGCAATACCCGCTAGTCCAGAACCGAGGGCAAAAGTTAACGCATCAACGGTTGCTGTAGGAATGCCTAGACAAGAACTCATTTGACGATTTTGGGTGACGGAACGAATGCGTAAACCCCAGTGAGAACGGTTTAAAAACCAATAAGTCGCCAGTAAACAAAGAACAGTGAGAAAAATGATAAATAAGCGTGTGTAGGGAATTTGGAAACTGCCAATCGGAAAACCACCACGTAACCAAGCAGGGGCGGTTACATCGACGTTTCTGGCACTAAACCAAGGTCTTGCTAAAGCCGAATTGCTACTTAAAAGCTTGCCGAATACTGTCGAAATTGCAACAGAAAGTAATAAAAGTGCAGTAATTGCCCAATTTTTAATTCTGTCCCATTCAGCACGACGACGTAACACCCACAAGCCACCGAAAAAGAGTAAACTAAACACAATTAGACTAATGGCTAATACTGTATTTACGCTGCGGACAAACTGCTGCAAAATCAGACTAACGCCCCAAGTTGCGAGTAACGTTTCTAGAGGACGACCGTAGAGAAAGCGAATGACTCCCCTCTCTAACAGTAATCCGACTAAACCCGCGACCAGAAAAGCCATCGGTACAGCAAACAAGATATAGAGGTCAAACCAAGGGCCACCCAAGGGTTTAAAGACATTCTGAACTACATAGGTTGTATATGCCCCTAACATCATTAATTCCCCATGAGCGAGATTAATTACGCCCATTAGCCCAAAAACAATAGCCAGTCCTAATGCTGAAATTAGCAACACTGAACCGATACTAATTCCATTAAATAAGCCTTCTAATAGAGGTAACATCTTGCAAAACGATGAAAAATATGTTAAAGATTACTGTGAATATCAAGAAAATTGTGTAGTCTCTGTCACAAACAAGTTTTTTGGGCTTGGCAACCAAGCCCTTACAGATTAAGTATTCAATAACTCAGGTTTAGGTAGCCTTGAATTTACCGCCTTTATTGGGGTCTGTCCAATCACAAGCAAAACCCTTGGTATCGGGGACAAACTGGTTCCAGGGTTGCGGTTCAACTGGCTTTGGAGATGCCTGAACGATTTCAAACATACCATCATCCCTAACTTGTCCAATGCGAACGGTTTTAGAAATATGATGGTTAGGGAACATTTGAACGGGGCCATTTGGGGCATCCATGCCCTGTCCTACCGCCGCTAAACGAACTTTATCTAAATCATCTGCTGTACCCGCTTTTTCTACGGCTTGTTTCCAGAGATAGACCATGATGTAAGCGGCTTCCATCGGGTCATTTGTTACTCTGTCTGCACCATATTTGGCTTTGAAGGCTTCGACAAACTTTGTATTCGCTGGAGTATCAACAGTTTGGAAATAGTTCCAAGAGGCGTAATGTCCTTTGAGATATTCTGGCCCAATTTGTTTAACTTCTTCTTCAGCAATACTGACAGACATGACTGGATATTTATCGGGTGTTAAACCTGCGGCTTGAATTTGTTTGAAGAATGCCACGTTACTATCACCATTCAAGCTATTAAAAATTACGCCACCATTAGGTAACGCCTGTTTAATTTTAGTAATAATTGGGGTTACTTCGGTATTTCCCAAGGGTAAATAGTCTTCACCAACAGTTTTACCCCCTTTAGCTTTTAGTTGCTCTTTAATAATTGTATTAGCGGTTCTAGGGAAAACGTAATCAGAACCTACTAAAAAAAATTCTTTTCCTTTGTTTTGCAGTAGCCAATCAACGGCGGGTTCAATTTGTTGATTAGGGGCCGCACCAGTATAGAATATATTTTTAGAACATTCTTGCCCTTCATATTGAACGGGATACCATAACATATGGTTTTTGGACTCGAAAACGGGTAAAACCGCTTTGCGACTAGCCGATGTCCAACAACCAAACACAGCAACGACCTTATCTTGATCGATTAATTTAGTGGCTTTTTCGGCAAAAGTTGGCCAATCTGAAGCCCCATCTTCTTTGATGGCTTCAATTTGTTTGCCTAAAACCCCACCCGCTTTATTGATTTCCTCGATCGCTAATAATTCTGCATCTACAACACTGGTTTCACTAATCGCCATTGTACCGCTTAGTGAATGTAAAATCCCAACTTTAATCGTATCGCCACTGGCCGCAGGACTAGCTGGAGTTGTTGGTGAAGTTGTTGCTGTGGGGGTTTGATTCGAGCTACAAGCTTTTAATAATAAACTCGTTCCTAAAGTAGCAGAACCGTAAACTATAAATTTGCGTCTTCCAAATCGATTTGACATTTTTTTTTATTGATTAACCTCGCTTTAAAATCACTAACACAATTGGTTTGTGAGGTGAAGATTGAGTCATAATTGACAGACTGTGTGAGATATTATAGCGAGATATGTCTATGAATTGTATTTAGTTATACAAATTTATTTTGTATTAAAGTTTTCGGCTTTTAACCTCAAAAAATGTATATTTTCATGTATAACTTAATGCTTGAGATTCAATTAATGTTATACAAAGTTGTTTATTTAAAGTTTTTATCAATAAACTTCAAAATTTTTTAAATGAATTAGAGCGATTTTAATACGTTTGCTGAAAAAATAAGTTTTTATCTAAGATTAATCTCGCAATTCCCTAAGAGTCGTTTAAAATAGTCATACATAGGTACTATAATCTTCCTTGAAACGTTTATGAGTCTTAACGTCGTTCATTTAGTCGGTCGTGTTGGAACTGATCCAGATGTCAAGTATTATGATTCGGGTAGTGTTAGATGTACTCTAACCCTCGCCGTCAACAAACAAACTAGCAAAAGTGATGAACCCGATTGGTTTAATCTAGAACTATGGGGAAAAACCGCCGAAGTCGCGGCGAATTATGTCCGCAAAGGGGGTTTAATTGGCGTTAAAGGCTCATTAAAGATTGATACGTGGACAGATAAACAAACAGGAGGAAATCGCTCCCGTCCGACCATTAAAGTGGATAAGCTAGACTTATTAGGATCAAAACGGGATAATGATGGGGGTCAAGTTCCGAGTTACAATGATGCGATTTAAGATCATAGCCTCTTGTTGCGTGGGTTTGTATGAAATATGCTTTGGTACATGAATGGTTAACCCCAAAAGCTACAGGAGGTTCAGAGTTAGTCGTTAAAGACATTTTGCAGCACATTGAGGCTGATCTTTATGCTTTGATTGATTTTGAATCAACCAATCCTCAAAGTTATCTTTATGGTCGTCAAATTGGCACGACCTTTTTACAGCATTTTCCCTTCGCCCGCAATGGTGTACAAAAGTATCTACCTTTATTACCATTGGCGATCGAACAGTTAGACTTAAGAGAATATGACGTAATCCTGTCTTCTTCCCATGCCGTCGCTAAAGGTGTCATTACTCGTCCCGACCAACTTCATATCTGCTATTGCCATACACCGATGCGCTATGCTTGGGATCTGACCTTCGATTATCTCCAAGACAGTAGGGCAGGAAAAGGAATTCCAGGAATTTTAACCCGCTATTTACTGCATCGCTTGCGTCAGTGGGATGTCATTTCGGCTAATCGAGTTGATTATTTTATTGCCAACTCTCAACATACAGCGCGTCGGATTTGGCGATGTTACCGACGTGAAGCTAAAGTAATTTATCCACCCGTTGCCATCGAACGATTTACCTTTCAACCCCAAAAAGAAGATTTTTACTTAACCGTCTCTCGTTTAGTCAGTTATAAAAAAATTCCTTTAATAGTAGAAGCATTTAACCAGCTTGGCCTACCCTTAATTTTAATCGGTGAGGGGCCACAATTAGAATTAGTTCGTCAAATGGCGAAACCCAATATTACTATTTTAGGAGGACAACCCAACTCAGTCGTTGAACAGTATATGTCGCAAGCTAAAGCCTTTATTTATGCAGCTTGTGAAGATTTTGGGATTGCACCCGTTGAAGCACAAGCCTGTGGTACTCCAGTCATTGCATTAGGTCAAGGCGGCGCATTAGAAACGATTAAAGATATCCGCACATTTCCTCAAGATGGAACAGGGATACTATTTGAAAAACAAACGGCAGAACATTTAGTCCAAGCCGTTGAAACTTTCTGCGAGATAGGACATCAAATTAAACTGGACAGTTGTCGATTGCAGGCAACGAGATTTACGCCTAAAATTTTTATATCGTCATATTTGGCGTTTTTGGAAGACTGTCAGTTATCTGAGTTATCTAGTGCTCCTCCGTATAACGGCGGAGTCTGCGGATAACCTGAATTCAATGGGTCAACCAAAAGTTCCCTGAACAAAATTTCGGTTTTGTGACTAGATTTTCCATATTTTTGGTCTTCTGGTTCTATGATGGGGACAGTGTGGTGTGAAGTGATGTGAAGGAGTACAATGACTGCTAACAGCCCGTTAATCTCTGTCAGAGCCTTACGTGCTTTGATGAGAAAGGGAAAACAACCCTGGGGAGTCTCTAGAAGTCGCCAAAGTGCTTGGTCAAATGCTCTTAATGGCAATTTGGCTAAACGTGGTTTTGATATTTTCTTTTCCCTATCGGTATTAGTTTTCTTATCCCCGCTTTATTTAATTTTGGCCTTGCTCATTGCGGTAAGTTCTCCTGGCCCAATTTTCTATGTACAGGAAAGAGTCGGCAAAAACTTTAAGCGTTTTGGGTGTATCAAATTCCGAACGATGGTACAAAATGCCGATGAAGTTCTAGAAAATTTGATGGAGAGTTCTCCTCAACTGCGCGATGAATTTGAAAGCACTTTTAAGCTTAAAAATGATCCTCGAATTACTTGGATTGGTCATTTTCTTCGCTTAACCAGCTTAGATGAATTTCCTCAGTTCTGGAATGTCTTAATTGGTGATATGAGTGTTGTTGGGCCAAGACCTTTAGTTCCTGAAGAATTACATAAATATGGTCATCGAATTGACAAAATTTTAACAATTCGTCCAGGATTAACGGGCTTATGGCAGGTGTCAGGACGCAACGATATTCCTTATCCTTTACGAGTTCAAATTGATGTGTATTACGTCAATGCTCATAATTGGTTACTGGATATTTGGATTATTGTTAAAACCATCTTCGTTGTAGTGTTTCCCCGCAATAATGGGGCATACTAAAGACAGCAGACGCTTTCACATCAAGGAAATCGCAGAGCAGAGATGATGAATCGATCAACTGCTCTAATTTCCGTATGATGAGGCAATCGTCACTTTTTTCGTAATATATTCATTTTCCAAGCTAACATCTTGTAATCGAGGAGCAAAGTATGGTATAAGCTTCACGATAAGTAAAATTTACATTCCTTTACTTAACATCGTAACGGGATAAATTGATAGACAGTCATTCAACGTAGGTTTTTAGATCATGAGCCAAGCCAAACGAGCGTTAATTACAGGTATCACGGGACAAGACGGTTCTTATATTAGTGAATTATTAATCGAAAAAGGTTATGAAGTTCATGGCATCATTCGTCGTACCTCTACATTTAATACCGATCGCATTGATCATTTATATATAGACCCTCACAATGCAGAAGCTAAGTTATTTTTACACTATGGCGATTTGACTGATGGAACGACCCTACGTCGCATTCTAGAGGAAGTAAAACCCGTTGAAATCTATAACCTAGGGGCGCAATCTCATGTACGGGTTAGTTTTGATTCTCCAGAATACACCGCAGATACAGTGGGAATGGGTGTCTTACGTCTTCTAGAAGCGATTCGAGACTATCAACAACGGACGGGTATTGAAGTTCGTTTCTATCAAGCGGGTTCTTCTGAAATGTTCGGTAAAGTCCAAGACGTTCCCCAAAAAGAAACAACACCCTTCTATCCCCGTAGCCCTTACGCTTGTGCCAAAGTTTATGGTCACTGGCAAACCGTTAACTATCGTGAATCCTACGATCTGTTTGCTTGTAATGGCATCCTGTTTAACCATGAATCCCCCCGTCGTGGTGAAACCTTCGTCACTCGTAAAATTACCAGAGCGATCGCTAGAATTGTTGCAGGACAACAAAAAAAGCTCTACATGGGTAATCTCGATTCAAAAAGGGACTGGGGTTATGCTAAAGACTATGTACGCGCCATGTGGCTGATGCTACAACAAGACCAACCCGATGATTATGTCGTTGCTACGGGCGAAACCTACTCCGTTAAAGAATTTCTCGATATTTCATTTAGCTATGTAAATTTGAATTGGCAAGACTATATTGAATTCGATGAACGTTATCTACGTCCTGCTGAAGTTGATTTATTAATTGGTGATCCAACCAAAGCTAAACAAACATTAGGCTGGGAACCATCCGTTACCTTTGAAGAACTGGTTCACCTCATGGTTGATGCAGATCTAGCCGCAGTCGGCATTAAACCCGCTAACGGTAAGATGAGTGAGCAACTGCTGAAAGATACGGCTTATATTCGCAGTCGCATGAGTCTCGCTGTAGATTAAAGTCACGAGTTAAGGCTAACAGGTTAACGGCTATAGGCTGATCAAATCATGCTCAATTTAAGTGAAAAGAAAATTGTGGTCACGGGTGGGGCGGGCTTCTTAGGTCGTCAAGTCGTTGACCAACTGGTACAAGCGGGGGCTGATCTCAATAAAATTACGATTCCTCGTTCTCGTGAATGTGATCTACGTTCATGGGAAAACTGTCAAAGACTCGCCGAACAACAAGATATTATTATCCATCTGGCGGCTCATGTGGGAGGAATCGGACTAAATCGAGAAAAACCCGCCGAACTTTTTTACGATAACCTGATGATGGGAACACAACTGATTCATGCAGCCTATCTTTCAGGTGTTGAAAAGTTTGTCTGTGTGGGAACGATTTGTGCCTATCCTAAATTTACGCCCGTTCCTTTTAAAGAAGATGATCTTTGGGAAGGCTATCCCGAAGAAACTAACGCCCCCTATGGCATTGCCAAAAAAGCTCTTTTGGTTCAACTCCAATCCTATCGTCAGCAGTACGGATTTAATGGCATTTATCTTTTACCCGTTAACTTATACGGGCCTGAAGATAATTTTGATCCCCGTAGTTCCCACGTGATCCCCGCCTTAATTCGCAAAGTCTATGAAGCTCAAGAAAAAGGTGAAAAATCACTCTATGTTTGGGGTGATGGTAGCCCGACTCGTGAGTTTCTTTACTCGACAGATGCAGCGCGAGGGATTGTCATGGCGGCTCAATCCTATAATGAGTCAGAACCCGTTAATTTGGGGACAAACTACGAAATAAGAATTAAGGATTTAGTTGAACTGATCTGTGAACTGATGGAGTTTAAGGGCGAAATTATTTGGCAAACCGATCAACCGAATGGTCAACCCCGTCGTTGTTTAGATACCACTCGTGCTAAAGAAAAGTTTGGTTTTGTCGCTTTGATGAGTTTTAGAGATGGCTTAAAAAATACGATCGATTGGTATTATCAACATCCTCAATAGTCGTTTCTATCTAAATTTTAGAGTCAAGTTCTGATCCGCCTATCATTAAGCGGATTTTTTTTCGTTCAAAAGCTTTATTAATTGAGCAAAATCAAGGTAAATCTACCTTTCGGATGTTATAACAATCCATCTTTAGAGAAATTGTTAAAAAATGAACTTACATCATATGTTGTAGTTAGAATTTTGGCAACACTGTGCTTAAAGGATGATTATGAATTCACCACCCCCTAATCCACCTCCTAATCGACGAGACTCTCTTAAATTTGATGATTTTATCGGAATTCTCGTCGCCTTTACTAGCATTGGCGCGATTTTCTGGTGGTCGTTTAGTCAGTTAGAGCGAGGGATTGATTCATCTCTACTACCATCCTTAGCACCCTCGCCATCACAAACTGCTAGGCCTAATGTTTTAGAACAAAATCTTGAGCGCACTGAGACACGGACAGAAATTCTTCCGACTCAAAGAGAGCAACCATCGACAACCGTTTTACCTCAACCCACTCCATCACCAACGACCTCAGTTATTCCAGTACCGATCCCACCTCGCACAACCGAAGTCGTCAAGTCGTCGGGCTTTTCCGATGTTCCGTCTTCTTATTGGGCTAGTCCATTTATTGCCGCGATGGTTGAGCGTGGCATTATGCAAGGATTTCCAGATAATACCTTTCGACCCGAAGAACCCGTGACCCGTGTCGAATTTGCTGATATGTTGCAACGAGCTTTTGATCGCTCAAAAACTCGCTCAACGGTCGATTTTAAAGATGTACCCAGTGGAGATAATACAACACCTGCCATTGATCAAGCGGTGCAGATGGAATTTATGAAAGGCTATCCAGGTCAAGTTTTCCGACCCGATCAGCCGATTTCTAAAGCAGAATCTTTAGTTGCTTTGGCTAATGGTCTAAAGCTGACTAATACATCCACTTTTGAACAAGTTCTGAGTGTCTATCAAGATGCGGAACAAATTCCACGCTATGCTACAGATGAAGTTGCAGCAACTACAACCGCAGGGATTGTCGTCAATCATCCAGAGCAGAGAATTCTTGCTCCACAACAAATCATTACACGAGCCGAGGCAGCCGCGCTAGTTTATCAAGCTTTAGTCAAAGCAGGTCAAGCAGAGAAAATCGACTCGCCTTATCTCGTACAACCCTAAAAAACTTATTTAATGAACATGAACTACACTCTCATTAGCAATTTATGGCTTCAGCCATTTGTTTTACAAGACTTTTTAGCGCAAACGTCGGCCCCGACTACTACTACAACAACTGAAACGAATCCCGCTTTATCTCCAATTACTCAATTTTTGGCAGCCATGGGGTTAGGGGGTTTAGGAGCAACCCTTTTAAATCTGATCGGAGCAATTATTATCTTTATCCTCGGTTGGATTATTGCTTCAATTGTTGCAGGAATCGTTAAAAACCTCCTGAAACGGACTAATTTAGATAATCGTCTAGCCAGTTCTGTTAGTGGAGGAAGATCGGGATCACAGCCGCAAATTGAGAACATAATCAGTTCGGTAGTCTTTTGGATCCTGTTTATCTTAGCTGTGGTTGCTTCTCTCAATGTTCTCCAACTGACGACCGTTGCCGCCCCGCTTAATAGTTTCCTGCATCAAATTTTTACCTTTTTGCCTCGACTGGGTGCAGCAGGTTTATTAATTGGGTTAGCTTGGGTTGTAGCAACACTAGCCAAAGCAGTCGTTATTCGCTCGTCCCGTTCATTTGGGCTAGATGAGCGTCTTTCTGATCATACAGACAGTTTACCGACCGATAATCGCCTTGTTTTGAGTGAAACATTAGGAAATGCGCTATATTGGTTTGTTTTCCTCTTTTTCTTACCTTTAATTCTGGGCGTTTTAGATTTACAAGGCCCACTTCAACCCGTACAGAACTTACTCAATGATATTCTAGCGGCGTTACCGAGAATTCTAAAAGCGGTTATTATTGGTGCGATCGGTTGGCTAATTGCTCGAATTGTACGAGGAATTGTTACCAATCTTTTATCAGCAACAGGTATAGATCGCATTGGTGCCAAATTTGGCTTGAGACGCACGACAGGCGGTCAATCTCTTTCTTGGTTACTCGGTACAATTGTCTATGTTCTGATTTTAATTCCGACTGCGATCGCGGCTTTGGATGCGTTGCAAATTGCGGCGATTTCTGTACCTGCTGTTGCAATGCTTGATCAGATTCTCAGAGCGATTCCGCAAATTTTCACGGCTATTCTGATTCTAGTGATTGCTTATATAGTGGGTCGTTTTATTGGTGAGTTAGTGACCAGTATTCTAACCAGCATTGGATTTAATAATATCTTTAACTGGCTAGGCTTTCCCACTGCTACTGTAACGACACGACGCGCTCCTTATCCTGATCCTTTGCCACTCGAAGATGATCCGACTGGTATCCCCAGAACTGATACGGTACAAGTCACCCAACGTACCCCATCAGAGATTGTCGGAATTGTGGTCGTCGTTGGTGTCATGTTATTTGCGACAGTATCAGCAACCGATATTTTGAATATTCCTGCATTAACAGCCCTGGTTAGCGGTTTATTAATCATTTTTGGTCGCATTCTCTCTGGTTTAATTGTTTTTGCGGTAGGGCTTTATTTAGCAAATCTTGCTTTTAGCTTGATTACCAGTTCTGGCAGTTCTCAAGCACGAATTTTAGGGCAAACGGCGCGAATTGCTATAATTGCTCTAGTCTCGGCGATGGCACTGCAACAGATGGGAATTGCTAGTAGTATTGTGAATTTAGCCTTTGGTTTATTGTTGGGTGCGATCGCTGTAGCTATTGCTCTTGCGTTTGGTTTAGGGGGACGCGAAGTAGCGGGAAATCAGTTACAAGAATGGCTCTCAAGCTTCAAAAATAATCGCCCACCTCAATAAACATCTATCAAAGGAGGATTACACACCTTTCTTGTCTTCTAGTAGATTAGGGTAGAAATACTGATTTTGGGTAACTTGATATTCTGTGGACAACTACATTCTGATTTTATTGGTCGTCGGAGCGCTTCTGTTGTTTGTTACCTTGGCTTCGGGTTGGATTTCTCGTTTACCCCTTTCCTATGCCCTAATCTACTTAATTATCGGAATTATTCTTGGCCCCTACGGTATTCAATTAATTAAAATTCGACCTGATGCAGAGTTTTTAGAGCGATTAACTGAGTTTGTGGTGATTGTTTCCCTCTTTAGCTGCGGTTTAAAGATGTATCGTCCTCTAAATGCCCTAGCTTGGAAATCAACGATCCGCTTAATTGGGTTTTTGATGCCTATCTCAATTTTTGCTCTGGCATTAGTAGATCGATGGCTACTGGGATTAAATTTTGGTGCTGCTGTGTTGTTAGGGGCGATTCTGGCACCCACCGATCCTGTACTCGCTTCAGAAGTACAAATCCAAGATCCAGAAGATGAGGATGAATTACGATTTGGTTTGACCTCGGAAGGGGGGTTAAACGATGCTCTCGCCTTTCCTTTTGTCTATTTTGGATTATATTGGATCAAAGATGAAAATTGGCAGAATTGGTTTAAAAATTGGGTTGCAGTCGATCTGATTTGGGCTACGGCTGCGGGGATTGTAATGGGTATTTTAGTCGCAAAAGCAGTTGTTTGGCTCGATAAACGACTAGAACAATCGAATCTTGATTCAATGGATGAACTGATGGAAGATTTCATCGCTCTGAGTATTATTTTTTTAACCTACTCTTTAACAGAATTAGTCAATGGTTATGGATTTTTAGCGGTTTTTGTAGCAGGTATTGTCACACAGCGCAGCTACCGCGACCCCGAAAGACCCTATGCTCAACTCGAATTTATAGAACGCATCGAAAAGTTACTAGAAGTTGGCACAATTTTAATACTGGGTACCATCCTCCGCTTTGAACCCGTTGTTTACTATCTCCCCCAATCCCTTCTAATTGCTGGATTATTATTTTTTGTAATTCGTCCTTTGGGTGCTTGGATTAGTACGATAGGCGATCGTTTTGTAACTAGACGCTTTCTATTCGGTTGGTTTGGAATTCGAGGCGTAGGTTCTTTGTACTACTTATTTTATGCCTTTGGGAATGGCTTAAAAGGTGAATTGGCTGAACAAATCGCCTGGATTACTTTAACGACGGTCGCGCTTTCTGTGATTTTACACGGCATCACAACAACGCCTATTATGAATTGGTATGAACGACAGATCGAGAAGAGAATGGCAAAACTCGCACCGTATCTTAAAATTAAATAAATTTTTTGTAAGAATTATATGCGACTATATCACCCCTACCCTGATTATGAATTGGGAGGAGCGACATACCGAAAAAAGGATGAAAAATTTTAAGCTTCAATGATGACCCGTAAATTACCGCGTTTTTTGGTCACACGACAAGCGGTGGTTCCATTAGAACGCTCAAACTCTAGATCGAGTAGCGTTTTACCCACTCGCAAATTCTGAATCGATAGCCAATGAATCGAAGGTAAAAGCGTTGGATCGATCACTCGTAAATAATTACCTGGCGCATCGGGAACTAAATTTAACATCATTAAAATCAGTTGAAAAACGGTTCCACTGGCCCAAGCTTGCGGTGAACAAGCGACAGGATATTGAATCGGGGAATTAGAATCAATGCGTTCATAGCCACAGAATAACTCTGGAGGACGATGATAGGGCTGGGCTACCGTCATATCAAAGATACCTTGAGCAATTTCGAGGGCTTGATCGATAAAACCGAGCGATCGCAATCCAGCCGCGATCAGACCATTATCATGAGGCCAAACTGATCCTATATGATAACCCATCGGGTTATAGCATGGATTGTAACTGCTGAGGGTACGAATTCCCCAACCACTGAACATATCAGGAGCTTGCAGGCGTTCGGCTACACTGGCTGCTTTTTCAAAATCGACAATTCCTGTACTTAAACAATGACCAGGGTTAGAAGTAATACTATCAACGGGTTTACCTTGTCCATCTAAGGCTAAAGCTAAATAACCTTGATCGAGTAACCAAAAATCATGATTAAAGCGAGTTTTCAGTTCTCTTGCTTCTTTTTGTAAGCGTTCTGCTAAATCGTATAATTTTTTGCGATAGGCAATTTCAGCTAAACGAATTTTAGCTGCATAGACATATCCTTGTACTTCAGCTAGGGCGATCGCTCCTTCGGCTATTTTTCCTTTACGATCTACAATACAATTGCCTGAGTCTTTCCAGCCTTGATTAACTAAACCTCGTTGGGAACGGCAATAATAACAAAGATAACCTGTTTCTTTCATTCGACGATCGCACCAGTCCATTGCTGCTAATGCGTTCTCCCACAAATCATCTAAAGTATGTTCGTCTCCTGTCCATGCGAAATACTCAGCATACAGCATGATCCACAAAGGAGTTGCATCAACGGTTCCATAATAAGGAGTGTGGGGAATTTCCTGACATCTGGCCATTTCACCATAACGAATTTCATGGAGGATTTTACCTGGTTCTTCATCACGCCAGTCATTATCGATTTTTCCCTGATATTGGGCTAGAAGATACAAGGTATCGCGTGCTAATGTGGGATCTAAACTCAGGGTTTGTGAAGAAGCAATGATCGAATCACGCCCAAATAAGGTAGAGAACCAGGGAACGCCAGCCGCTAAAACACGACGACTTTCAATGTTTTGTCTAAGTAGGTAAATATCTTGTTCGGCTTGTTGAATAATTTCATTAATCGATTTATTATCGGTTTGAATTTTTGTCGCTTGTTCTGTCCAGTTATGAGCCTCCATTAATTCGGCGGCTTTAGCTTGTTTTAAATTCAGAGATTCATCTAAGGTTGAAGCTGGTTTATTATCATTAAAAAACCGAATATGATAACATAAAGTTTTTTGTTCTCTAGCTTCTAATTGAATCTGCCAAATAGCTGTATTTCCCTGTAGTTGATCGGGTAAATAGTTATTAAATTGAATTCGAGATTCTGCTATAATTCCGTCTAATCCTTGATAAGCTAAAATTATTTCGGGTTTGAGATGATAATTACTTCCTAAAGAATTTTCTAAAAAATGGAGTTTTTGTCCTCTTTTTTCTCTGGCGTAACCTCGAACATCAAATATATCTAAAAAATCTGCATCAAAAGTTAAACTAATTGTAAATTCAACGGTAGATGTATTGTAATTTGTAATCGTAATTTCTTCAAATAACCCACCTTCGATGACAATTTCTCGTTCAATTCCTATCGTTTCGGGTAAAATTGGTTCATCGGAATCAGTTTTATCTAATCGGGGATTAGCGGCTAAAACATTGAGAGCAAAACCTTTTTTAGCGGTACTACTAAGTAAAACGGGGGCTTGTCTATTAATCTGTAAATCTAATCGGTTAAGATAACGGGTATCTTTACAAAATAAGCCCATACTACTAATCATTCCATTAGTGGAACAGCTAGAACTAGCGACATTCCCTAATGTATCGGTAATTAAAAAGATATCATCATTTTTGAGAGTTAGTGTAGGGATCGGGTGTTCGCTATCGATCGCGCAAGACCATTCATCGGCTGAATAAAATTCTGACTGAACAAATTTACGTCCTTCAAACTCGATAATTTCTGTCATAGAAGCACTGATATAAAACAAACTAAAGGTTAAAGGGTAAGGGAGCAAAAATTAACTTTTTAATCCATTACCCTAAACAACAAATCAAGATCGATTAAACTGCTACTCGTTTGGGTTCCACCCCAGATGGAGTCCGCCAAGGTAAGGTTTGTGGTGGGTTCCAAGGTTGCTCGTGCATAATGGTTCGAGCTAGGGTATAACGATAGAGATGACTTAATTGGATGGCGACACTGTTCCAGGTAAATCGTTGATTGACACTGGCTGATGCTTGTTTTCTGAGTTTTTTCGCCCAGACTTCATCTTGTATAACCCGATGAATCGCTCCCGCAAAAGCATCAACATCTCTGGGTGGAACGAGTAAGCCTGTTTCTTCTGGAAGGACAGTAAAGCGTAGTCCTCCAACATTAGAAGCAATGACAGGTGTTCCACAGGCCATCGCTTCAATTGCAACTAAACCAAAGGGTTCATAGTGACTGGGAACGACACAGACATCAGCAGCACTGTAATACAAGGGTAGCAAATCATGACCGACTTGACCTGTAAATACAGTAACCTCGCCTAACCCTAAATCTTGTACGATTTGTTCAATCCGTTGTCTTTCTTGTCCATCAATGCGATCGGTGAGACTACCTCCCACTATCACTAATTTTAGCTTGTCACAACCTTGATTTTTCAAAGAAGCACAGGCTTGAACGAGCGTTTCAATCCCTTTACGGGGGTCAAAGCGTCCGACATAAAGAACGATTTTCTCTTGAGGAAACCAACCGAGTTTTTCTCTAGCACTGAGTTTCGGGATCGCACAAAAGTTACTGGTATCGGTACCACAGGGAATAACTTCAATTTGTCCATTTGATGAGACTCGTGTCCGTAGAATTTCTTTTTCTTGAGGACTGGTAGCAACCACACAGCTTGAACGTTCTAAGATTGCTTTTTCAGTGGCAATACGAGTGTGAGCAATTTTTGGTTTTTCGACTGAATCATATTTCACGACTCCTAAAGAATGGTAAGTATGAATCAGTTGAATCCCTGTTTTTTGTTGTAATTGTAAGCCAGCCCAAGCCGATAGCCAATAGTTAGTATGTATTAAAGGATATGAATAAGCTTGCTGAGTCTGGAAATCACAAAACGATTTAACAAACTCTGGCATATGATCAAAAAGACGATCTCTGGGAATAAAGGATTCTGGCCCTGCTTTTAGGCGAATTGTGCGACAATATGGAGAATGTTGAACAATAGTTGGATCTTCTGGATTTGCTTTGCGGGTGAACATATCTACTTGCCATCCCAAAGCAGCCAGATTTTCTCCTACTTGGCGAACATAGACATTTTGACCCCCTGCTTCTTCAGTACCGACGACGGCGGCTGGATCTGCATGATCAGAGATTATAGCGATCGCTTGACGTTTCGTGTTTATCATAAAGCACCTCATCCTAAGAAACGAGAAGTAAGAATAGAAAAGTTATACGAATACTGCTGAACGAGCGTGACCATTTTGGGCATATTTTTCGGCTAGAATCTGGCGATAAACCGCTTCATAACCATCTGCCATGCGTTTAGCACTAAAGTTTTCTAAAACATGATCTCGACAGTCTTGACGATTTAATTCTGATATTCGCTCAACTGCGGCAACACATTCATCAACCGAATTGCAGATATATCCACTCTTCCCGTGTGACATTACTTCAGGAACAGAACCTAAATTCATGGCAATGACAGGTGTACCCACAACCATTGATTCAACCATGACTAAACCAAAGGGTTCGCGCCAAGTAATGGGAAATAAGGTGGCAATGGCACCCCCAAGGAGAGGACTTTTATCTTGGTGTGTTGCTTCGCCTAAGTATTGAATTTGTTTACCATCAATATGAGGCTTAACTTGCGTGGCGAAAAATTCTTGATCAACTGGATCGACTTTACCTGCCATTTTCAACGGTAAACCTGTCCGTTTAGCAATTTCGATGGCTAAATGAGGCCCTTTTTCGGATGACATACGGCCTAAAAAAGCCAGATAAGGCGGGTTATCTGGTTGAGGATGATAGGTATAACGATTGGGATCGATTCCGTTATAAACTGTTCCCACACAGTTTAGATTCAGTCGTGGATCGCGCTGTGCATCGGAAATACTGACAAAGGGTTGTTTCTTTGCATGGATGAACAGCTTTTCATTATCGGGGGTGAAAATGCCATGTAAGGTATGTACCGTCGGCGTTTTGACTAAATTACAATACGGTAACGCGGCACATCCGACATGAGAATGAATGATATCAAATTGATCTGCTTGTTCATAGACGCTGCTTAGATTCAGCATTTCATAAATTCCATATTCTTTGATGCGTGAATCAAGGCGTAAGGCTTTATCGTGAACAGATTGGAGTTTGGCTAAGGTGACTGAATCACCAGATGCAAACAGCGTTACATCATGTCCTTTTCTGACCAATTCATCAGTTAGTAAACCGACGACTAACTCAGTTCCGCCATAAGCTGGGGGGGGAACACGTTCCCAAAGGGGGGCAATTTGAGCGATCCTCATGCTAATTCTCCTTGTTTTTAAATTTTGAGTTCAAGTGTACTTTAGTTATTTGGTATATCCTTTGATACAATTTAGTTTTGTTAAAAAAAATTAATCAAGTAGGGATAACCGAACTTTGGTAGCTAAAGCCTTGACAAAATCAGTATTTTAGTAACTAAAAAAAAGATTTTTAAGCTTTAAAATTTATCTAGCCTAAGAATTATTACCTAGACTTTCTATGAGTTTAGTTCAATGTATGGATGCAACAAATCACCCTATCGGTGCAAAATCACGGTTGCAGTGGAGTATATTTTTTAATTCTTTGGGTAGAGAATATCTAACGGAGGGAATATCATTTGTCAGGTAGAAAGTAGAGACGCACGATGATAAATACGCCTCTACAATATTAAAGGGAAAAAGAGCAATGATCACTCTATGCTCCCTGATTCAAGAAATATGAAACTAATTGTCTAGTTCGATTTTGACAGGTTGGACTTTCCAAATCTCATTACAATATTCCCAAATGGTTCGATCGCTAGAGAATTTGCCCATCCGAGTTGAATTAAGAATTGACATTCTTGTCCAATTGTCTTGATCTTTATAGGCTTGACTAACTTTTTCCTGACAGTCAATGTAAGATTGAAAATCAGCTAATAGCATATAGGGATCACTGCTCAATAATGAGTCAATAATCGGCTTGAATAATTCGGGATCACCATAGCTGAAATAACCGCTTTTAATGCGATCAATTACTCCTTTTAGTTCTCGATTACGAGTGTAGTAATCCATCGGGTTATAACCTTTAGCTTTCATAGCATAAACTTCTTCTGCTGTCAAGCCAAATAAGAAAAAGTTTTCGGCTCCTGCTTCTTCTCGAATTTCGATATTAGCACCATCAAGTGTGCCGATCGTCAAGGCTCCATTCATGGCAAACTTCATATTTCCCGTACCAGATGCTTCTTTACCTGCGGTAGAGACTTGTTCTGATAAATCGGCTGCGGGATAGATTTTTTGACCGAGGGAAACATTAAAATTAGGCAAAAAGACAACTTTCAGACGACCTCTAACATCGGGATCTTTGTTGACAATATCTCCAACCGAATTGACCAATTTAATAATCAATTTAGCCATAAAGTAGCCTGGTGCAGCTTTCCCTCCAAAAATGAAGGTTTTTGGGGTAATTTCGATATCTGGATTTTGTTTGATTCGGTTATACAAAGCAATGATGTGTAAAACCGCTAGATGTTGGCGTTTATATTCATGTATCCGTTTGACCTGAACATCAAAAATCGAATTAACATCCACTTCAAGGTTACGGTTTTTCAGAATATAATCGGCTAGATGCTGTTTGTTTTCTTGTTTAATATTGCGCCAACGGGTACAAAATTCAGGATCATCGATATAGGCTTCTAGTTTTCTCATTTCATCGAGATCTTTGAGCCAATAATCACCGATTTTTTCCGTAATTAATTGAGCGAGTTTGGGGTTACTCAGTAAGATCCAGCGTCGCGGGGTCACACCGTTGGTTTTGTTGAAGAATTTTTTCGGCCACAATAGCGCGAATTCTCTTAAGGTATCCTTTTTCAAAAGTTCGGTATGGAGTGCGGCAACACCGTTAATGGAATGGCTACCGACACAGGCTAAGTTAGCCATGCGAATTAGCTTTTCGTTTTTAACTTCTTCAATGATTGAGAGTTTAGAAACTAAGTCTTCTTGATCAGGGAACCAAATCCGAACATCTTCTAAGAAATGATGGTTAATTAGATAGATGATTTCGAGATGTCGGGGTAGAAGTTTGCCAAACAGACTAGCAGGCCAACGTTCTAAGGCTTCTGGCATTAGGGTATGGTTGGTATAGGCAAAGGTTTTTTGGGTAATTGTCCAGGCTTTTTCCCAAGTTAAACTATTTTCATCGACGAGTAGACGCATTAATTCAGCGATCGCAACTGCGGGATGAGTGTCATTAAGCTGAATAGAAAATCGTTCAGAGAAATTATCTAAACTCTTATTGGTTTTCAGGTGCAGACGGATTAAATCTTGTAGAGAAGCAGAAACAAAGAAATATTGTTGAGCTAATCGTAATTCACGTCCTGCGGGGGTATTATCATTCGGATAGAGAACTTTTGAAATGGTCTCAGCATCCATTTTTTCGGCGACCGCTTGATCATACTGTCCTGAGTTAAAAGCATCAAAGTTAAACGCTTCAGATGCTTCTGCTTTCCACAGACGAAGCGGGTTAACGGTATTGGTCTTATAACCAGGAACAGGTGTATCATGTGGGATGGCTAAAACGGTTCGTTCGGGAACCCAATTTACCTTTGTATTTCCCTTATCATCGTGATAGAGTTCAGTAAAACCACCGAGTTTAACTTCTACGGTTTCATCGGGTCGCGGTAATTCCCAAGGGTTGCCAAAACGTAACCAGTTATCGGGAATTTCAGCTTGCCAACCGTTTTTTAGCATTTGATGGAAAATACCGAATTCATAGCGAATACCATAGCCAATCGCAGGAATTTCTAAACTAGCCAAAGAGTCGAGAAAACAAGCCGCTAAACGTCCTAAACCGCCATTTCCTAAACCTGGATCGGGTTCTTGCTCTAATATTTCATCAAAATCTAGCTCTAATGCTTCAATGACTTGGCGCACTTCGTCATAGATTCCCAGGTTAACTAAATTGTTACCGAGATGACGACCCATGAGAAACTCTGCTGATAGATAGCAAACTAATTTCCCTTGTTCGGTTTTGTAAGTATCGACTGTTTTGAGAAAGCGCAAGAGCAGGCGATCGCGAATCGTGTAGGCTAGAGCAACATAATAATCGTATAAAGAAGCATCAGCCCTATTCGTTCCCTGTAAGAAGAAAAGATTATCTAAAAAAGCTTGTTTAAGTGCTTGAGGACTCATTCCTGTGCGATCGTCATCTACTTGAATGGTAGGTTCACACGCAGGAGCAAGGCTATTGTCAGTTTCAGATAGATAGAGGTTCTCCATGTTTACTTGTCCTTGAGGCTGATATGCTTAATCCTAAATGATTTGAATCAATATCAAATAGGTTTGTCAGGATAATTTGACACGTTTTTGCGTTGAGGATTCTTATTTTTTAACATCAAGCGGGCTTTAGAAGTATAGAACTCTTTTGACTAAGGCTCAAGGGGAACAAATATGACGATCTCGAAGAGATCCGCGTAGCGGCGCGCTTTTTTCGACGTTAGTATTGGTTTTTAAATAGTCTGCTACCCAATTACAACCATATTTCATCAGATCAAGATTCAAGATTTTCTGAAGATTCCAAGTAATCGCCGTTTGATCGTAACCGCTAGAGGCTAAAGTTTTACCATCGGGGCTGAAAGCAACCGATAAAACACCTGCCGTATGACCATTTAAAGTAGCCAGCAGCCTACCGTTAATTGACCAAATCTTAACCGTATTGTCCAAACCAGCCGCCGCAATGAGTTGACCATTGGGACTAAAGGCAACTCGTGTTAAGCCGATTTTTCCGCCATCAAAAGAGCGAATCAGCTTACCCTCACGGTTCCACAATAGCAGTTTACCATCTCGTCCTGAAGAGGCGATATATTGGCTATCGGGACTAATCGCCACACCCCAAATCGCTGCTTGATGTCCTTGCAAGATTCGATACGGTTTCTCGTTAAGGTGACTGGCATCCTGCCAAGTCCATAGCTTCACTACACCGTCAACACTAGCAGAAGCGACAAACTGTCCATCAGGGCTAACGGTAAGATCCCAAATCCGAGTTAAGTGCGCTTTTATGGTTTGACGGAGTTGAAATTGTCCCGAAGGATTGCGTTGCCAGAGTTTGATAGTAAAATCATCACCTCCTGATACCAGAAATTGCCCATCAGGGCTGTATGCTAATCCAAAAATTGCCGCTTTGTGAGCGCGAAGCGTCGTCATCTGTTCATTAGCCAAGTTGAAAAATTGGAGATCGCCGCTAGTCCCTGCTAAAGCGATCGTTTGTTGATTTGTACTAAAAGCAGCACTATAAAACTGGTTGTTTTCCCCCAGAACAGTTTTGAGCAAAGAGCCATCAGAACGCCACAGCTTCAATTCTTGACCTGCAACTGTAAACACAAAAAATGTTTTAGACGCTTTACTTTTTCCATAGGCAACTCGCCAAATTACATCTTGATGACCGTAGAGAGTAGATGAAAAGGGTGGGATTTTCCAGAGTTTTACAGTACCATCTTCACTCGCAGAAGCAATCAACTTTCCATCTGGACTAAATGCAGCCGAGCGAATCGGCGATTGATGCCCTTGTAAAGTTCTGAGCAGAGTCCCATCAATACGCCAGAGTTTTACGGTTTTATCAGCACTGGCTGAAATAATCATCTGACCATCGGCACTGAAGGCGACACTAAGAACTTCTGCCGTATGCCCTGATAGCGTTTTCAGTAACTTTCCTTCTTTTGTCCACAATCTGATTAGTTTGTCTGCACCGCTTGAGACGAAAGTTTGTCCATCGGGACTAAAGTCAATTCCCCAAACGGCTGCCTTACCAACCGATATCGTTTTGAGCAAACGACCCTCTCGACTCCAGAGCTTGATCGTATGATCGACGCTACAAGATACCATTTTTTCACCATCGGGACTAAATGCAACTTTCCAAACTGCCGCTTTATGTCCTTTTAGTGTTCTGAGCAAAGTCCCATCAGTACGCCAAAGTTTAATCGTTTGATCGGCACTAGCAGAGGCAATCTGTTGACCATTAGGACTAAAGGTCGCATTCCAAACGGCTGCTGTGTGACCTTTCAGGGTAGCTAGAGCTTGACCATCGATAGACCAGAGCCTTACAACACCATCTAAGCCCGCCGTCGCCACTCGTTGACTATCTGGACTGAATTGAACCCCATGTATGGCCGTCTTGTGCTGTAGAGTCCGAGTGAGGGTACCATCCCGTTGCCAAATACGGACGGTTCGGTCTGTCCCGCCGCTAACAAGCCACCGCCCATCGGGGCTAAAATTAACTGCCAAGATTCCTCCCTGATATGCCGATAAACGATTGATTTCATCGGCTCCGTAAACAGCTTGTTCTAGAACTTGATTAGTTTGTTCGCCGACATTTGTTTGCTCTTTCAGGCTAAGAAAATTAAGTTTTTGCAGTTTGGAGCGGGCTTTAATTGCTTGTACGAGAGCATCTAAATGTTGATTAGAATTAAAACTACCATTAGAAGCACTGGTAAGAGCTTGGATCTCGCTTAAGGTTGCTTGTCGATATTGAGTGAATGCAACTACACCTAGAGCAACTGCGATCAAAAATTTAATTGTCACTCCAGATAGTAGCCATTTAATCCGACGTGAGTTTTGACGTTCAATAGCTAGTCTTTTCTCAATTTCTTTGAGTCGTTCGGTTTCTAGTTTTTGCTGGATTTCTTGATGGTCTAATTCTTGGCTGGCTGCTAAAAATTTGTAGTCTAGATTACTTAAAGTTTTGTGCTGCGTCCATGCTAAAGCCTCTTGTAGTGCAAGACCCCGCAGTAAGCGCGACTCATCTTGATATCCCGAAGCCACCCAGGCGTTTAATAATGAGGCGTAGGGTCGGAGTTGGTCTAACTGTTGTGTGACCCATTCATGACTAAAAACACTACGATAAATGGGATTTTTCACGCGAAGACAGCCGTTATACTTTTCCACAATTCCCGATAATAAGAGTTCGGTCTGTTCTGGACTATCATCAGTCTGAACAAGATACCCCGTTGTCTCAGCTTGTAAAACCTGTTGATAGAGTCCTAATAAACTTCCAGAACGCTTTTCATTGTATAAAAGACGGGCGCGAATTGTCCGAAAGTGTTCGGGTTCGTCTTGCGATTCCCAATATTTAATGATATGCGTGCGTACTATTTGTTCGACCCAATAGGTTTCGGTTCTGGGTGGTAGGTTAAGAGTTCCTGTTACTGTCTCTGATGCGGTTTGCCAAACAATTTGACAGAGTTTTTGGGTCAGAAAGGGTTGTCCACCTGTCCAATAGATTATTTCTCGCAAAATCTGATCGCTTTGAGGAGCAATTTTTTTTAATCCTGTCAGTAAGGGGGTCGCTTCTTGGAGTTGAAAGCCATATAATTCGATGGCAGTACCAATATTAAAGGGTGTTCGACGTTTGTCGGATATGAGATCTGATGGACTCGCTACGCCAAATAAAGCAAATCCTAAACGGTTGTATTCTGGATTCATAGCCCGTTGATTATAACAATGTCGAATCCAGGCAAAAAAATCATTAACGGGAAACTTTAAACTGAGTAGACTATCAATTTCATCAATAAAAATAAAAATGCGATCGCTGACTGATTTAGGTAGTAATATTTCTTCAACAAACTGAGTTAATTGCTGAATCTGTGATAGTCCTGCTTGTTGAAGCCACCAACTTTTTAAGTTAAAAGATTGTTCTAGGTTTAAGCCATAAAGAAGACTAACAATTACGCCTTTATACCATTGAGCAGATGTGATCTGTTCACTCCCCAATCGTGTTACATCTAAATAAAGACATTGATAGCCTTCTTGTTTTAAACGATAGCTTGTTCGTTGCAGGAGTGAAGATTTACCCATCTGACGCGAGTTAAAAATATAGCAAAATTCACCCGTGTGAAGTGCATGATACAGTTTTTCGTCTGCTTGACGGCTAACATATGTCGGCTCATCACTACGGAGACTACCACCTACTTGATATTTCATGTTGAAGATTTTGATTGGTCTAATTTTAATAGCAACAGTTGTTTCATGAAATAAGAATTGTAAAGTTCACAACGCCAACGAATTTTGTCGCCATCATAGCAAATTAAACCCAGACTTTCGAGTTTGTATGCTTGTAGGGAATTGAGATAAAAGCTTTGATTTATAATTAAAATTTCGGTTAATGTATTGATTAGGCTAGGTTGTTTTTGCAGGGTTAGCCAGTGTCGCCACAAATGATAGCGATAAATACCACCGTCAGCTAATGCTTCTTGCATCAAATCCTCAAGGCTCATTCCTTGAGTTTTAATATAGTACAAAGCAATCCGAATCAGGGCGGGATGTCCACCAACTAAGCTCATCAGTTGTTCGGTTTGGCTGGTTTTCCAATTCTGATCATGGCGCAGGGCTAATTCTGTGACTTGTTGTGAAGTTAATTCCCCAAGATGCAGAGGTAAACCTACATTAAAGGGTGATTGATTAATATCAAGATTAATGTATTCTTCTGTCGAATAAACGACGACTAATCTTAGTTTTTGCCAGTCTGGATCTTGTCGCGCTTCTTCATACCATGAACGTAGCAATGAAAAGAAGTCTTGAGCTAGAGCAGATTGTTCAAAGATCCGATCTACTTCATTTAATACTAATACAATTGGATTGTTACTATTTTTAAGGATCTGATGTACCATCAAGCTACAACTTAATTTAGAGCCTATTTCGTCATCCCAATAGTCATCTAGATTCACTTTAAGGTTTAATTGATTAGCGATTTGTTTTCCTAGACAGCGTAACAGTTTATTTAGATCGCTTAAATAAAATAAGTCAATTTGATTAAAATTAAAGACGATCGTTTGATATTTTTGGTTTTGAGCAAAAGCCAGTAAACGGAGCATCAGGGAACTTTTGCCCATTTCTTTAGGGCCACGAATCCGAATTAGACACCCTGGGTAAACAATTTCCCGATATGCTAATTCTTCAATGGGCGGTCGTTCAATATAAAATGGTGAGTCCAAGGGGACTGGCCCATCGGGATAAGCATCAAGATAAGAAGATTTGAGCAAGTTGTGACTTAATTCGTTTTGTTCTACTTCTTTTGATAGATGTGGTTCACTAAAAATTGTGTAGTCTTCATCGGATAATTCGAGGTTAAAGGCACTAAAACAGAGTTTTAAGGTTTTTTGATCGACTTTAGTATGCAGCGACCATAAACGGCTTAGTGTACGTGTTGAGACGTTGATGCGATCGCCTAGTTGTTCTAATGTCCAGCGATCCCCTTTATTTTCCGCTAATTCCAGGGCTTGAATCGCTGTCTGTAAACGTTTTAGCCCTACTGTCGTCAGCACAACACCACGCTTACGGCTATTTTTGAATGATTTGAGTTCAGTCATTCTTCAACAATTTATTTTAATCTTTTTTTAATAATGAAGCTTTGGCAAATTTTTGTTCTTCTTTTGTATTAAAGTTTATCAAAAACTAGCCTCAGCGATCTACAACTAATCTAGTCATTATCTTTTTGCTTAACTGTCTTATCTGCTATTGCTTTTTGATGAGAATACATAAAATATATAAAGGCAAAGTTAAAATTTGTTAAGCCTAAAATAGCATCCTATCCTAAATGTTTTGAATCTTAAGGAGAAAATTAAATGAGAGATGCTTCAAGAAATGACACAGACACTACAATTTATAAGGTCATTATAAAAGTAGACGAAGAAACTGATATATTAGATTTTTCGATTTGGCCAGCCCATCGCACTAACCCTACAGGCTGGAAAGACATCAAAAAGACGGGAACTAAGCAAGAATGTATTGATTATGCAGTAAAAGCTCGTTCAAGACGTAAATCAGCTTAAATAATAATGATGTTAGATTATGTGAAAAATACATGAAAACAATCGAAGTAAATCAATCTGACTTATTGACGATTGCCCAAATAGTCGATTACTGCTGTAACACATCTGGCTATATCAATTTGTCAGAGCAAGAAGCATTAAATCTAATTCATGAAAATTTATTTTTTTGGAGCTTATTAGAAGAACAATTTAGCGATAACTCTTTAGAATTTAAAAAAAGAGAGCTTCTTTATGTCATTGAAATTCGCTTTGGCATTCAGTTTTCTAATAGTGACAAAAAATCGCTAATGGAAAACACTGTATGTACTTTTCATGATGTAGTATCAATCGTTAATGGAATCAAATTAAGGCAATTAGGAAGATAATCAATAAAACCTAGCGTCGTTTCTTTTTTTTTTTAGGTCGTCGTTTTTGTTTTTTATATGCCGAACCTAGCCAATCACTTAAGCTATGACTCATTGAACCAAGCTCTAATCCTATTACGATCGCTAGTATTTTTTCAAGATATTCTTGTGTCAGCAATTGCCAAATATCGAGAGCGATGTGTTGCAAGTTCCAGTCAGTTCCCCACACTAATTTCACTAAAATAATTAGGGGAATTCCTCCTAAAATCAGAATTAAACTCAGATATAAAATTCGGATCAAAGTACCTACTAGACAGCCATGAGACAACCACGAACGATGAGGAATCATTGATTGATAGGGTTGCCAGATCCAGCGCAACACACCCCATCTTTGATATTGCACTGAATAAATATCCAAATCTGGCCCAAACATGAGTCCACTAAACACGAAAGCACTTGAGACTAATAAAGCAACTGTGCTACTGCGACTCAATAGCCAAGAAAAACCGACAATCCAAGGTAGTGACCAAAGCGTAATGCGATCATGTGTGCGACCTGAAGGCATGAATAAATACTTGTCATTTTCTAAAAGTATATGTTAAACTAGGTAAGCGTGTGAAAAAGGGCGATTAGCTCAACGGTAGAGCGCCTGCCTTACAAGCAGGATGTTACAGGTTCAAATCCTGTATCGCCCATAAATTTTAAATCTATCTTAAATGTCGGCAGATGTGACTAGAAGCATAACTTTTGCGTGACGGAAGATATATGTTTCCAATTTTGACTGAAAGACAATATTCTTCTAGCAAGGCTCAACTCGTTGCTCATGCCTCAACATTATCATAAGCTTTTAAAATATACTTTATTAGTCGCTAAATCACCTGGCCCACCCTCTACACAACCTACTATGTCTCCTGCTGCTTCTAGAGCAGACATTGGACTCCCATCAGCATTTTTAAATTCTACCTTTTGTGTTTTACTAAGCAAAAAATCTACAAAATCCAATACCTGTTGCTGTTGTTCAATCGCTAAGGTTCTAACTTTTTCAGCGATGATTTGGTCTATGTTAACTAATTGAGTCATTTTTTGTTTGTTCCAACTCTTATTATTCCTAGTCTAAATCACTCAGAACAAAAGAACGATCGCTATTCTTACGGCATTTGTAAAGTAATTAACTGATCTTCGAGCAAAATTTCCCGAAACTGACTATAATCGGCTAAGACAGCTACCATCTGTAAATATGAATCGGGTTCTATCTGTAAATCTGCCCAAGGGACTGCGATTTCTAAACATTGATTTAAGGCGACGATGGCCCGACTAGCGCGAGAATGCCACACCTGATAACCTTGTGCTTCTTCTAACCAAACCGACTCAGTAATTAAATTAATCCCCAAATGATGATGAAAATAAAAATTTAAAGGGGCTTTTTCAGGTAAATCGGCAAGTGGGGCGGGGCTATTTTTGCGATAATGACCAGGATAGTACCACAATAAATGTAACTCTCTGGGTAAATCTACGCCTGGTTGTACGCCCTGTTTGAAATCTAAACGCAGATAAAAATTAAGGTGATCCCAACCATAAAACAGCCGTTGTACTAAACTTCCTCGGTGCATGGTTCCTCTAGCACCCCCAATATCATACCGTCCTGCATGATCCCAGTCTTGTTCGTCACCAAAACCATCAATAATCGGATGAATATAATTAGATGGACGATGATCTTGTTTCGCGTAATGATCTTCTAACGGTTGGCGTAAATAGGGGGGTATCGGTTCATTTAAGGCCCGATAAATGGTGGCCAGATGTGAGCGAAATAGTTGATCGAACATGGCATCTTGGTTAGATGTATGCCCCTCACCAAACCACCAAAACCAGTCAGATCCTTCGGCTGCATACAAAGCCTCCCAAACTTCGGGGTTATTTTCGGGTGTGGCTTCGGGATGTGTCGCTAAAACTTCTCTAGCGATCGTCAAATAATCCCAGGCTTTATTCTTGACAGGATCACCAATCCATGTACTAAAACACGCATCGATCCAAGATCCGCTATGTAATTTAGGTAAAGTGATCGTCGGAGGAAATTGCTCGATAAATTCAGAAACGGTAACTAATTTAAGATCAGGGTGCTGACTCAAACGACGATACAGTTCTTCGAGGAAAAATAAACCATCTTTGGGATAATGTTCCCAACAGTTTTCGCCATCTAAAGCGATCGTCACTAACCAAGGTTCATTTAATCCAGTGCCATCCCCTTGATGATGTAATAGAGAACGCTCAATTGCTTCTAAATGTCCGATCAGATCCATCGCTGCTTGATGACTATCCATCGATCCATAAGTAAACCCAATGAGATCCGATAAACGATGATCCCGAAAGACGATCGCTAAATCTCCGTTTGGGGTATCGAGTCGATAAGGACGATACAACAATTCTGGTTCATAAATATTCCCTGTCTCATCTCGATGGAAAAAATGATTTAAGCTACTACCTAAAACTCCTTCATCTGAACAGATCCAGTTAAAGCCTTGTTTAGCAATATAAGGCAAAATTGCGGGACTGACTGATTGTTCCGAAGGCCATAACCCACGTGGTGTGCAGTTAAAGTGAGAGATATAAAGATCCCATGCTTTTTCTAAGTGTCTGGGGATATCAGCCGACCATTGAAATCTTAACTGAGGTAAAGTCATTTTGGGAATAGCAACCCGTCCCACATTTGTATCGGCTAGGAGGGGTAAAATCGGATGAGTATAGGGGCTAGTTATTACTTCTATTTGTCCGCTTTGCTGCATTTTGTGATGATAAGGCAGAATACGGCGAATGATTTGACGTTGTTTTGAGATAATGCGCTGACGATCGCTTAGTGTAAAGTTTTTTCCTTTCTCTAACCAAACGGCAATTTCTGGATCATCCCAAAAGATCGGATCGATCCACGCTAAGTTATGCCAAGCGAGTAAATCACTATAATCTTGTTGTGTCCAATTTTCTAGACACCAAGCGATCCCATAATCTTTCTTTTGATCATATAGTTGTCGATAACGGGGATGAGGCGCGATCATGGTAGCATAATTCGCATCAAAAAAATGCTCGATAATATAATGTTTCTGCGCGAGGTTAAATTGTTCTACTGAAGTGAGAGTGAGGCCCATATAAGGATCGATCCCTTCTCCAGTAGCATAGTCTTCGAGTTGTAAAATCAGTGAAGGAACAAGATTAATTGTTTGATGTAGCTTAGGAAAACGTTCTAAAATCAGAATTAAATCTAAATAATCTTTTGTGCCGTGTAATCTAACCCAGGGGAGGCGATATTGTCCCGAAGCGTCTGTTACTGCTTCCCGTGATTTGTATAGAGGTTGATGTTGATGCCAAATAAAGGCAACATATAAAGGATGAGCCATAGAATCCGTGTTAACAAAAAGCTTAGATTTAATCCTATCGCCGATCGGTCAATAAGGATGCAATCAGTTTTCGAGTTTTCATCATAAACAGAGTAATTATGTCGATTGATATATAACTTTAACTAACGTTACTTGTACATCATCTCGCAAAGTCGTACAAGCACTGATTTTTCTGTTGATCCTTAATACCATGTTACGGATGTTTACCAAGTATTTTAATGTTTATTTAAGATTTTTGACATTTTCAGCTAAACTGCTTTTTGGTAGATATCGTATAGACAAGCAAGCATCTAAAAAAATATTAGCTTGGAGATGATCATGGTCATCAGTCTACTTCGTTCCCTCCTATTTTCAACAATCCTCAGCTTTGCGGTACCTATTATTGCAGTCGGTAGTATTTTGGCTACTTTATATACTGTCAGTTATGTTCCTGGTATTGCTTGTGTCGGACAAATCGGTGCTACCCAAATTGTCGGTTTTTTGTCGATTTTCGGTAGTGGTTATCCCGTTCAAGGTATTTTAATTATTGGTGGTACTTTTGCCATTGCAGGTAGCTTATTCGATTTATTTAATTTTTACGTTAATCAAGGCAGTAGAGGGCAATAGAGACGAACTTTTCTTACAATAGAAAGAACATTTATTCGTCTCAAAATGTTTATGTCACAGCGATACGCTTCATGGTGGGCCTTTTGGTACTCTAAGGGGTTATATGTTCTGGTTGCGCTGTTGATGGCAGCTACTATTATTCTGACAACACCTCAAGCTAGTCAAGGGCGTTCTTGGCTCGATCTACTGTTTCAAGGTGTTCAGGTGATCCAACTCTCCAGACTCTCAGATAATCAAGAAGTACAACTTGGGCAGCAAATTAATCAAGTATTACTAAAAGAAGGCAAAGTTGAACTCTACCGCAATGATCAAATCAATCGTTATGTGACCAGTATTGGCCAAAGATTAGCCAAAAGTAGCGATCGCCCGAATATCCCCTATACTTTTCAAGTCGTCAACGATGATGCTGTCAATGCTTTTGCTACAATGGGTGGGTTTGTCTATGTGCATACGGGACTCATGGAGAAAGTCTCGAATGAAGCAGAATTAGCAAGTGTGCTCGCTCATGAAATTGGTCATATTGTCGGTCATCATGCGCTTGAAAAGATGAGGAAAACGGCGATTACTCAAGGATTATTGACCGCAGCAGGATTAGATCGACAAACCTTTGTTCAGCTTGGAGTACAACTTGCTTATAGTCTTCCTAATAGTCGAGGTGCGGAACTAGAAGCTGATCAACTGGGACTACAAAACCTGAAACGAGCAGGATATGCACCGATCGCTATGCTAACCTTTATGGAAAAACTAATCAAGTACAGCAGTTCTGCACCAGAGTTTTTGAGTTCCCATCCCGCGACACCAGATCGCATTGAAGCTTTAAGAGCATCCATTGATCCCGCAACAGCGAATCAAGGAGATGGTCTGAATGAAAAGTCCTATCGTAATTTTGTGAAGCCGCTTGTTGCAAAATAATGGTAGTCTAAAGTACAATAAGTTTATCTAAATAATGCTTATTTACTGAGAAATTTAATTTTTCTTAGACAAAAAAGCAATGTTCCTTGTCCATAAAAGAAACTATACTCAAAAACTGTTGTATTTATCAATCCAAAATTGGAACTCAATCATTACATTCTTTTAGAACTTCCCTCGAAGGTTGAATACGCGATCCTAGCCTTGTTAGAAATGGCTAGTCAAGTGAAGGTAGACCAACCTGTGACGGTTAATGAGATTATCGCTAAACAACCCATTCCAGAGCGTTATTTAGAACAAATTTTAGCCAGTTTACGACGGGGTGGATTACTCAAAAGTCAGCGCGGCTCAAAAGGAGGCTATATCCTGGCTCGTCCTGCTGCTCAAATTACTTTATTAGAAATTGTCTCGATTATTGAAGGCGATCGTCAACCCAAAGATGATTCTAATTTACCAACCGTCGAAATGAAGCTGATTCGGGAGAGTTGGCAAGAAGCTAACCTAGCGGCACAATCGACGTTAGAGAAATGCACATTAGAAGAATTATGTCAACGAAAAGCAGCATATCTTCAACAAGGTTTAATGTACTATATCTAAAATTCAACAATACCGCTAGAGAAAGCCGAAAATTATCTCGGTGCTGGAGATTGAGGACGATCGTTTCTAAGTTCGGGCTTTTTGGAGCGTCTTTGTTGCATCATTTGTTCTAATTCTTGACGTTGAGCCGTTGTTAAAACATCACGGATGTCTAACATACTCTGAAAGCGCAATCGCTCCATGTCTTGACGTAAATTACCGACTTGTTGATATTTAGCTAGGATTTGATCACGAGAAGCATCACTCGCCATCAGCTTTTGTAAATCTTGTTGCGCGGTACGAAGTCGCTCAGAAGTTTGCTCAATATTCGGACGGTATTTTTGACGAATGCTTGAAATCTGCTGTTTTTGGGTTTCACTTAAATTAAGTTGCTCAAAAAAATCTTTTCTATTTCTGTCGGTTCGGGGTTTTTCTCCTGCTTGAGCATATACTGATTGAGGAGTTCCAGACGGAACAGCAAATACAGGCGCACTAATAGACGCTAATGTGAGCATTGATAGACTAGCAGCATAAAAATACTTAAACATGATTGTTTTCCCTTATTATTGGCGATTAGTTTTGTTTTTTGAAGTCGAGTAAGACTCTTCTAGCATCAACCAAGCGTTTTCGAGTTGGGTTTCTGTCGTTGCATAGGATAACTGTTCATTAGTCCCATTCCAACTATCGATCACAAAAGATTCTATTTCTTCTGGTTGAGTTGCCATTTGTTGGGTTGATGGTGAGCTTTTCCATAACTGCCAAGTTACTAAACCAGCAGTTGCGATCGCTCCAGAAATCAGCCATCTGACTAAAATGGGTTTGCTAGAGGAGACACGGCGTTCCTTAACCACCCATTGCATCAACTGTTTTTCAACTAAATTGGGTGTTGTAGGTGGTATCGGTCGATTTTGCTTCAAAAACTGAATTAATGGTTGATCATCATGAGGAAGGCGAGTCATAGGATTACTCCTTGTTGTTGCAAATATTGACGAATTGCATTCCGAGCATAATATAAACGTGATTTAACCGTTCCTGTCGGAATCTGTAAGATTTGCCCTATTTCTTTTTGAGGTAAATCTTCTAAGTCATGTAGGACTAATACAGCACGATGTTCTAGACTCAGTGAGTCTAAAGCACGCTGTACGAGATCTTGATAATGCAATTGCATCAAGTCTGGTGTATCTTGCGGACGCGATAATTGTTCATCTAGTGTCGGCGTATCTTCACCTTCAGTTGTTGGGAGTTCCCTTTCTAACTGACGTTTGGCAAACTGCCGCCGTCCATCCGTGGCAACATTCCAACAAATGCGATAAAGCCACGTGGAAAAGTAAGACGGTTGACGTAGTTTCGGAAGTCCTCGCCAAACGCGAAAAAACACTTCTTGCAACAAATCGTCTAACATCTCGCTACCACATAATTGATACAAAGTTGCTCTAACACGTGGCTGATAACGTCGATAAAGTTGTTGGAAAGCGATGCAATCACCTTTTTGACTTTGTAAAATTAATGTGCGATGCCCCAGGCACGCTTCGCGCACGCTTATTCCCGTCTGGTTATCAGCTATCACGAGTTGGTCACCCTCACCAGTCATTGCAGCTTTTTAGACTTGGGTCATTCAATAATGGTTCAATATTTCTTTTATCCAGCGTAGGTTTTGAGTAACCAACCAATAACAATACCCAAACCCCCAAATCGTATGATTTGCCAAAAAACCTCACTGAGTAATCCTTGTCTAATTCCTTTCCAGAATAATCGTTGAAAATCTCGACTCGATAGTAAAGCACTTTCTAAAGCAACGGATAATTCTTGAATTTGATCTCTAAGGTTAATTAATTCTTTTTCTAACTCGCTTTGTTGATGAGTTTGCCACTCTTGCTCAAGACTCTCAAATTGTCTTTTAAGCTCGGCTTGTTGTTGCAAATCTTGTTTAACTTGATGATAACGTTGTTTTAAGGTCTTTAAACGCTGTTCTAATTCAACAATTGCCTGTTCAAATTCTGCGTCATCGCCATCGAATAGGTTAGTATCTGAAGACATACCATCATCACTATAAGGTCAATGTAAATTATATATAGTAGATAGGAAGGATATTTTTACTAATCTTATAACTTTATATGATGAAAACCACTTCATCCGACAAACTGTCTGAATATAGTACCCTTGAACTAGCGCAAGCTTTAGCGGAACGTCTTTCCATTACTCCGAATGATTGGCATCGTCTTAAGGCTAATCGTAAAGCACAAGCGGGACAACAAATCGGCTCGGCTTTAGTTTTTTTACTTAAAGATCAACCCGAAGCAGCGTTAACCCATCTTCATCAAGCTACAGGATGGTTAGATCGTTCAATTTCTGCCCCACCTTGCCCAACTCATGGTAAGCATTAGACTTGTACGGTTTGACGTTTACCTTTTTTAATGATTTTACAAAGTTTGACCTGTGTTCCTTTCTCATAATCCCAGAGAACTTGGTCAAATATTTCGTTTAGTATACACAAACCTCGACCACTTTCTGATTCATCGATCGGAAGTTCTCGATCAGAAGTGACTTGACACTCACATTCTGGTTGAGAGGACAGGGGATGATGAAAGCCCACTCCTTCATCTGAGATAATCCAAGAATAACTTTCTTTGGTAATGATAAACTTGACGACTACGGTTTTAGAAGGATCAAGTTTATTTCCATGTTTAGCCGCATTAACTAACGCTTCTTGTAATCCAAGTCTAATTTCAGGCTGTAATTCTTCAGGAACTTTTAATAATAATAAATCCAGAATTGGACATAAATAAAGAGTTGAAGCAAAACTTACAGTGCTTGAATTCCGTCTGGTGGAAGAAGGCAGCGAAACGAAAATCACGTGCTTTACCTCGATAGTTTTTAGTAAATGTTTATAGATTTAATAAATAAATCTAATCAATGATTAAGATATCTATTTAATAATGATTAATTCATTTTTTTCGAGTTCTATTTTTCTTTGTAATACTTGAAAAAGCCTGAGTTAAATCATCGTTCTACTTTAATTTAACTATCCATATTGATTTAGCTTGAAAGTCAAAAACATATAGAATCCTGAAAAAAAACGAATGAATCTTCTCTTTTGTGAGAATAATTAGTGTGTGAGGAAAAGATTAAATCTTAATCGCTTTTGTTCATTTCTATAGAACTTATTCAATAAATTGACAAAAAACATTAATTAATGTAATATGATCAGACGCCTAGTTTTAAAACTCTATTAAGTTCTATCAACTACACGTCTATCTATAATTGATCATAACATAAAATGAAATCGTTTTTGAAGCCAAAATTTATAATCAATTTGTTTATTAAAGAAAAAAAGAAGTGGTATTGACGCTTTTTTTGCAATACCACTCTGTGATCAGTAATTTTAGGAGTTTTGCCTATCTATTCATGGAGAAGAGAGTAGAATAAGCTTAAGCTAAAGCCATTTGAGGCTGTGACCAACGATTAATCGCTTTACCGATAATGGCTAATTCTTGGGTGAGTCGGTCAAAACGTTCGGGTGTAAGGGACTGCGGCCCATCCGATAAAGCTTTAGCAGGGTTAGGGTGAACTTCAATCATCAATGAATCTGCACCTGCTGCTAGAGAAGCCATTGCCATCGCAGGAACATAATCTGATTTACCTGTACCATGACTGGGATCAATCATAATCGGTAAGTGAGTCAGAGCGCGTAAAACGGGTAAAACCGATACATCTAGGGTATTACGGGTATATTTGCCATCAAAGGTACGGATTCCACGTTCACAAAGAATCACATTTGGATTACCTGCTGCTAGGATATATTCAGCCGCCATCAACCACTCATCGATCGTTGCTGACATTCCACGTTTGAGTAATACGGGTTTGTCTTTTGCTCCGACTTTTTTGAGGAGTGAGAAATTTTGCATATTTCTCGCCCCAACTTGAATGACATCCGCAACTTCGACAATTTTATCGAGGTCTGCTGCATCCATGACTTCTGTAATAATGCCTAGACCACTCGCTTCTTTTGCTGCTGCTAATAAACCTAATGCACTTTCTCCATGTCCTTGAAACGCATAAGGAGAGGTGCGAGGTTTATACGCCCCACCTCTGAGAAACTGTGCGCCCGCCGCTTTGACTCGTTTAGCGGTTTCTACGATCATTTCTTCGTTTTCGACGGAACAGGGGCCTGCGACAATACTAACGGGATGATTTTTCCCAATAAAAATATCTCCGTTAGGAGTGGGAACGATGACCTCACTATATTCACCGTGACGATATTCAAGACTTGCCCGTTTAAAAGGTTGTTCAACTCGTAGTACGGTTTCAATCCAAGGGCTAACTTCTTGGATTTGTAAAGGGTCTAAATCGGCTGTTTCACCGACTAAACCGATGACGACTTTGTGTTTACCGACAATTTTTTCGGGATTAAGCCCCCAAGTTTGGAATTCTGTACTAATGCGACTGATTTCGGGTTCTGGGGAACCAACTTTCATTACGACTATCATTTCTTACGATCCCTTATACTGACTGGGTTCAAAAAATTAGCGATGCTTGATAATTTAGCTATTGCCCTTGGCTTCTTTTTTACCTGACCGCCATGCTTCTAGTGTACGGCCAAAGTTGATTTTGCACTCTTCCCAACCGAACCAACTTCCTGGCCGATTTTCATCCCATGAGGTCGAAAAAATACCGTAGCTTAAGCCAAGAACGCCTAACCCAAATAAGCCTAGACTGACGGCGAAGACAGCATAGTTGGGTACTTTGATCCCATGACTAACCACTAGGTAAAAAACAAAAAATGATGACATTCCCAGTGCTGTAGGAATGCCTGAAAATAAAGCCATGCGTTTAATCATGCGCTTACTAACCTCTTCTGGGATCGCTTTTAGGCTTGCTTCTTCCTTTTTAGCGGCGATAACAGGTGATGGAGGTTGTTTTGGGGTTTTCTTCTTTTTCTGATTGGGTTCAAACGGTAAGCGATCCCTTTTTGGTTCAGAGGGCATAGGAAATATGGTAAAGATAAATTAACGACGAATCCCAAGGGTACGAATCAGGTTTTGATAACGTTCTTGGTCTTTATTTTGAATATAAGATAATAAGTTTCTGCGACGACCAATCATTTTGAGCAGTCCCCGTCTAGATGCGTGATCTTTTGGGTTAGCTTGTAAATGACCTGTCAATTGGTTAATTCTTTCAGTCAGTAAAGCGACTTGTAAATCCGCAGATCCCGTATCGGTTTCATGGGATTGGAACTGAGTCATTAATTCTTGTTTTTTGGTCTGTGTTAATGCCATTGCGATCGTTTGAGTTTTCGATAAATGCTGCAATCTACTACTATATCATCCTCTCCCGTGATGGGTCAATCTTAGCTCAATCCTAATCTTTTGCCTAGATCTGTACTCGAAATTCCACCCTCAACACTTTGCGTCATTGATTAGACATTGTAGAGACGTGCCATAGCAGATCTCTACAACTATTACTAAACAACACTAAAATCAGCAGAAGTTAGAGCTAAATTAGCTGAAAGAGTAATGAACTGGGTAGCGGTTGATAGAGTACCATTCCCATCGGCATCAAAGAATAATGCGCCAGTTGTGGTGTTATAAATCAATCGCTGTGTTGCTGTATCTGCCGTAGTTATTCCTGCACCGACTCTCAATAGGGCTGGAGCAAGAGTACCAGCTAATAAGCCACCACCGAAGCCCGATGCTGATATTTCGATGAGATCGTCAACGACTGAAAAATCGGTGATCCGATCGATTCCATCAGCTAGAGAAGCAAAGGCGAACGTGTCAATTCCACTGCCACCTGTTAGGGTATCATTACCGCTTTCTCCGACTAGGCGATCGTTTCCATTCCCTCCGAGTAATTTATCAATTCCACTGCCACCTGTTAGGGTATTGTTGCTAGTATTACCAGTCAGAGTGTTATTATTGCTGTCTCCTGTTCCATTGATGTTTTCTGTTCCCGTTAAAGTTAAATTTTCGAGGTTCGTTCCTGTCAGGTTAGAGGTAAAAGGTGTTTTAAGGGTGTCTATCCCTTCTCCAATGTTTTCTACGCACACATCAGCGATATTGTCAACAGTATAAGTATCATTACCTAAGCCACCAATCAGGTTATCTACGCCGACACCGCCATTAAGTTGATCGTTACCGCCGTTACCTGTCAGGGTATTATTGCCCGCATTACCTGTAATCGTGTTATTGTTGCCATCTCCTGTAGCGTTGATGTTTGCTGTATCTGTTAGTGTCAGGTTTTCTATATTAGTCGTACTATTTAAGTCAACCGTAATGGAGGCTTGCAGAAGATCAGTACCCTCATTGACATTTTCTATAACGATGTCACCTATATTATCGATGAAATAACTATCATTACCATTACCACCGATGAGGCTATCGACTCCAGTACCACCGTTGAGGGTGTCATTTCCTCCATTCCCAATTAAAGTATCATTTCCGTCCCCACCGTTAAGATTATCGCCAGTACTACCACCGATTAGGGTATTGTTTGAAGCATCCCCATCATCGTTCGTAATTGTGCCTGTAACGGTTGCAGGTGTCGCAATGATGTAACTAAGTCCATTGGTTAGAGTTATGCCAACAGTTTCAGGATTTTCAACTAGGGTATCACCTTTAGGATTGATGGTTAGGGTTGCGGTAGCTGAGTTAGCTGCAAAAGTTAGACTTCCTGCGGTGGCACTAAAACTACTGCTGGCGGTATAGTCTGTATTCCAAATTGCGGTACCATTGACGCTAAAGTTAACGGTTAGAGAATTAGTTGTATTCCCAGTTCGGGTAAAGGTATAAATCAAATTAGGTGTACTATTTTCGGCGACGGCAGTTTGGTTAACCGATAGACTGATGTTGGCTGGGTTAACCGCGATATCGTCATTTAGAATGTTACTGGTTACTGTACTGCCTGTGCTAATGACGTAGCTTGCATTAGAAACTAAGGTAATACCAATGGCTTCATCGTATTCTAGTTCTGTATCATCGGTCGGACTAAGGGTTAGTGTTGCGGTACTGTCACCCGCGTTAAAGGTAATGCTACCAGTGGTACTGTTATAAGTTGCCCCACTTTGGCTATAGTCGGTATTAAATACAGCATCACCACTGACATTAAAGTTAACGTTTAAACTACTGCTGAGATTATCTGTACGGGTAAAGGTGTAAACGAGAGTACCTGTACCGTCTTCTGTAACACTACCAGGCGATACTCCAAGGCTAATGGTAGGCAAGAGAACACCACTGTATAAAATGTTGAGTTGCGGCCCAGTATAATAATTTTTCACCGTAACTGAACCATTACTACCTAAACCCAAAACTAAATCATTGCCGTTTTGAGTACGAGTGACTGCATTGAAACTATAAGCAGATAAATCTAAGGTATCGCTACTACTTGTATTCCAGAGAACATCAGCACCCACCGATCGCCCTGTAGTATATCCTCGAAATAGATTCGCCGCCTCATTAGCATAGATGGTATCTGAACTGCTAGAGTTGACTAAATTTTCTAGCGTGACATCATAGGCGATCGATGTGCCAAAATTATAATAGGTGCTTTGAATGGTTCCACCCGTCACATTAGGGTCACTAATATTCTGTTGGAAGCGATAAGCGCGGTTTGCGGTTAACCAGCCACCTTCATTCATATCAAAGCGATAACCCAAACTCTCAAAGCCAAGATTAGAAAAATCCAGGGTATCACTTCCCCCTGTATCCCAGATGGTTTGTTTGGTTAAATTGGGAGTGTTAATCGATAAAACGCTGTTGACGGAAAACTGATCAACACGAGTCGTAAACTGATAGGAGGTATCTCCAGTCTCTTTGGCTTTTGTGCCGTATAAATATTGTAACGCCCCAATATCATAAGCCATCGCTGTTCCAGATGAGTTTCCTGTAAAGCGATAGGACATGACGGTATTTGCTGTATTATCTTCAACAGTGGGTAGCGCAGTTCCTTCGTGGGGATGTTTGAGACCAAGACCATGTAAGGTTTCATGAATTAAGGCCATATAACCATGATTACCTGCGGGTTGCTCAAATCCGTTAGTACTAGATGTATTTTGATAGCTTGGTTTTAAGTGAACATCTCCCCCCACTGGATGATGAGTAAATGGATAGTAGGCGTAGGCATAACTTGGATTATTGGATAACATATAGCGTAATGTTCCAACAGGGTCAGATGTAGAGGTTTCTGTCACTTCTTGAAAGTCGATATTAATGACTGTCTCTAACCAATTCAAAATATTTCGTACATTGGTTTTAACTGCTTCACTAACTTCTGTGACACCTGTTTCACTCCCATAATAAGACCCCTTCCAAACTGAAGATTCATAAAAGCTATAAGTCAGCACTCTTGAAGCAGGAATTGTCCAACTATAACCCGATAATAAGCCATCAATCCGACTTTGGCTAAGGGAATTAGCTGGGGTGATCTCAGAGGTAATTAGGCGAGTCGGTGCAATATTAGATCGTGGTGAATCATTGACTGCAAGAATAGCTGGATTTAAGTTGATCGGATAATCATGAACGTCATGGAAATCATGATCATGATCACTGTCGTTAAAAAGATGATTAGCTGTTAAATTTTCTTCTAATGTATTGTCCAAAAAATCATTATTAATTTTCATGATGTTTTCCTGATTCTAATCAGTAATTCGTTAAATAATGCTTTATCGAGTCGAAAATACCAACGCTCTTTTTTTAAGGCGCAGGCTTAAGAATCTTTGCTCGTTCGACTATCTTGGTTGTCTCTAGATTGAAAGATGGAGGGTTTAAATAAATCTGATTCAAGTTACTTAATCAGTATAAAAGATTGCTCAAAAAATAGTTTTGATACTGGTTAGATTTTATATTAATTTACGAAAACAAGCTCAATAACGAGGAATTACTGAGCAGAAAACAGATAATATCTAAAAAAACTCAGTAAATATACGCTAGTCTTGTTCGGCTTTTAAATCACGAGCCATCAAATTTTTAACGGCTTCTTGTGAAGTGATTTCGCCTTTCAATAGACGATGAACCTGATAGGCGATCGGGACATATAAATTTTGTTTTTGAGCAATTTTAAGTAAAACTTCGGTTGTATTGATTCCTTCGGCGGTTCCTTTTAATGCAACAATAATTTCATCAAGAGTTTGTCCTTGACCTAAACGGTAACCTACCTGATAATTGCGAGATAGAGGACTATTACAAGTAGCGAGTAAATCCCCTAAACCCGATAATCCAAAAAAGGTTTCTTGTTTCGCTCCTAAAGAAGTTCCGACGCGAATCATTTCGGGTAAAGCCCTTGTTAATAAAGCGGCTTTTGCATTCGTTCCTAAGTTTAATCCATCACAAACACCAGATGCGATCGCCATCACATTTTTTAAAGTTCCTCCTAATTCAGTCCCCAGAGGATCGGAATTTACATAAACTCGAAAAGTATCAGATGATAAAATTAATTGTATTGCTATAGCTGCTTGACTATCTTGACTAGAAACCACTGTAGCGGCGGGTAAATTCTGTTCAATTTCAGGAGAAAGATTAGGCCCTGATAAAACAACATGAGAATGATTAGGAAAGGCGGCTTGCCAAATTTGAGAAGCGGTTAAAGTCGTAACTGGATCTAAGCCTTTTGTAGCGGATAGAAAAATCGTTTTTTGAGGGATTTCTAAGGTTTTTAAATGCTCAACAGTTGGACGTACCCCTTGAGTTGAAACGGCTGATAGAATTACATCAGCATAATCAATAACTGTCTCTAAACTTTCAGAACTATGACGCGACCAAAGGCGTACATCATGATGATTTCGAGAAACTAATTTAGCTAATGCAGTTCCCCACACTCCCGCCCCTATAATAGTAATAATTTTAGTTGGTTGATTCATAAAATTTAGGGTGGAGCTTTAAAAATGACTTATCGTAATCCAACTCCAACAGTAGATATTATCATTGAATTGCTAGATCAGCCCCATCGTCCGATTATTTTAATTGAAAGGAAAAACCCGCCCTATGGATGGGCAATACCAGGGGGTTTTATCGACTACGGAGAAACAGTAGAAACCGCAGCTAGACGAGAAGCAATGGAGGAAGTTAATTTAGTAGTGGATTTAGTTGAACAATTTTATGTTTATTCTGATCCAAATCGTGATCCTCGTCAACATACTCTTAGTATTGTTTTTATTGCGACAGCTACAGGTGAACCGAAGGCTTTAGATGATGCTAAAACCGTTAAGATTTTTCCTATGTGGGAAATTCCATCGAATCTTTGTTTCGATCACGATAAAATTTTGAAAGACTATTGTTACTATCGTAATTATGGTATTCGACCACGTTTATGAGTTTTTATCTAGGAATAGATTTCGGAACATCGGGTGCTAGAGGCGTTATTATTGATGAAGCTGAAGTAATTTTATTTCAAAATCATTATCTTTTTGAAACTCAAAATTATATCAAGATGTGGCAAGATGCTTTATTTTCTCTCCTTGCTGCTATACCATTAGAAATCAGGAAAAAACTAACAGCGATCGCAATTAACGGAACATCTGCTACAGTTCTCTTATGCGATCAACAAGGCAACCCCATCGATGCACCGATTTTATACAATGATGATCGGGGAAAAGTGATTTTAGATGAAATTAAATCAATTGCACCAACTGATCATACGGTGATTAGTGCCACTTCTAGTCTAGCTAAATTATTGTGGTGGCAAAAACATCATCTTTTATCCCAAGCTAGTTATTTTTTACATCAAGCAGACTGGTTAGCGTTTTTATTACATGACAAACTTGGTGTTAGTGACTATCACAATGCTTTGAAATTGGGTTATGACGTAGAAACCCTCTCTTATCCCGACTGGATCAAAAAATTATCTTGTTTTCCTCTATTACCAGATATTTTCTCACCAGGCTATCCTATTGATACCATTAAACCCGATATTGCGAACCGTTATGGGATACCGTCGTCATGTGTAGTTTGTACGGGTACAACGGATAGTATTGCTGCATTTTTAGCCAGTGATGCTAAATACCCTGGTGAGGCGGTAACTTCTCTGGGTTCTACTTTGGTTCTAAAACTCCTAAGTCAGACTCGTGTTGAAAACGCCAAGTATGGGATTTATAGTCATCGTCTGGGTAATTTATGGTTAACAGGTGGCGCATCGAATACAGGTGGCGCGGTTTTAAAACATTTTTTTACTAACACGCAATTAAAAGAACTCAGTGAAAAGCTCAATGCAACCCAAGAAAGTCCCCTAGAATATTATCCCCTATTAACAAAAGGGGATCGCTTTCCCATTAATAATCCAGACTTACTCCCCCAATTAACTCCACGTCCCGAAAATCCTCTAGAATTCTTACATGGTTTATTAGAAAGCATGGCGCGTCTGGAAGCATTAGGCTACAAAAGATTGCAAGAACATGGCGCAACTCACTTAACAAAAGTATATACAGCAGGGGGCGGGGCGAAAAATCAGACTTGGTGTACCATTCGTCAGCGTCAACTACAAGTACCTGTACTCACATCCTCTCAAACTGAAGCGGCTTTCGGTACTGCAAGAATGGCCAAGAGTTTAATGTAAAATTATGTAACGTATATTATTGTTTTGATGAATTATATGTTACGCAAACAGTTTTTGCATCTTGTCGGTATTGCGATCGTTATCCTAACCTTTTTTAATTTTAATCCAGTAGCATTGGCATTAGGTGGCACTCAACCCACGCTTAACCAAGCTGCGCCCGAATTTACTTTACCCACTAATACGGGTGATGGCAACATCTCTTTATCCGATTATCGCGGACAATGGGTGGTTTTATACTTTTATCCCAAAGATTTTACCCCTGGTTGTACTTTAGAGGCGCGTCGTTTTCAACAAGATTTACCGAAATATCAAGCCAAAAACACGCAAATTTTAGGCGTTAGTGCTGATGATACCGAATCTCATGAGGAGTTTTGTGATTCTGAAGGCTTAAAATTTCCCCTATTAGCTGATACTACTGGAAAAGTGAGTAAAGCCTATGGTTCTTGGTTAGGTGCGATGTCCTTGCGTCATACCTATATTATCGATCCAGATGGTATTTTAAAAGCTAGTTTTCTCGGTGTTCAACCTGCCATTCATAGTACAGAAGTGTTAGCCCGTTTAGACGAATTACAATCTAATTCATAGTTAATATTGTAGGGGTTTGGTGACCAAACCCTTACGACGTGTAGTCAGTATTCATAGATTTGGTATTAAATACAGGTTTAGCGATGACTAATGCGATATTTTAGTTGTCGCATAATCATATGTTGGCGTTTGGCTCTTTCTACCATCATAGATCTTACTTAACTTTCAACTTATTCCATCGTATTTTTAACCGTTTCAATAATTAAGTTTTGATTTTTTGCATTCGTATCTCTCAATGAATCAGTTACACCTTTAATTACACTAGAGATTGGCACAGCAATCAATAATCCTAAAATTCCGCCAACTTTCCCACCAATAAATAAAGAAATAATAATCCAGACTGGATTTAACCCCGTCATTCCTCCCATCAAACGCGGAGCAATAATATTGTCATTAATTTGACCAACAATAAAAGCAGCAATTAAAACTTTTAAACCTAAACTAAATTGCTGTAGCATCAAAATTGAACTAATCGTTAAAATTGTTACAGCACTCATATAAGGAATCAATGTAGTCGCTCCAATCAAAACACCAAATAAAAGCGCGTAAGGTACATTTAAAATACCAAACACAAGGGTTTGAGCAGTGCTTAAAATTCCAGCTAAAATCGCTTGACTCGCAAAATAGTTTTCAAATTGTTGTTGCAAAGATTCTCTTAATCGTGTATTCCAAGGTGTGGGAATCCAGCTAAAAATTCCGTCCCATACTCGTTCTCCTGTTAGGACTAAAAAGACCGTTAGAATTAAAACAAAAGCCACATTAACTAGACTACCAATCGTTCCTACAATAAAATTTAAAAGATTAGAACTTAGAGATTGTAGAACCGAAGAAAAGTTATTTAATAACTGATCAATAGATTCTTGAATATTAATCGATAATTTTTGAATAATTGTCCAGCGTTCAGCCGTTTTTATCTGTTCACGACTCGCCTCTAATAATCCTGGTAAATTCGTTATTAAATCAGTTAATTGTTGAATAATTATCGGAAATAGAATTACACTTAAAATCACTAAAATCAGAATAGCAACCAATAAAACTAGACCAATGGCTAACTCACGACGAATCCCACGATCTTGTAACGCTCTGACTGGAAAATCTAATAAAAAAGCCAGTAGAGTAGCCGTAATAAAAATACTAAATAACGGCTCAAAATAACTAATAAGTAGGGTTAAAAGCCAAGCATTTAAAAAAGCGATCGGAAAAATAATCCCAATTTGTAGCCAACGCGGAAGTTTATCAAAAAAATCCATCATAATATTTCTCTGAGTCAATAGATGATGGGAAGAGAGAGGGCGTAAGGATTTGAACCTCAAACCGCCGACCAAACCGACTTTCAAAGTCGGTTCGCAAGCGGCGGTGCATTCCGCACCCTTACAAATAATGATGATTATTAACTATTAACCGTTAATTGATACTGGGCATTTTTCCACAATTGATAGAGAAAAGACTCAGTATATTCATCCATCACACAGATAAATAAACCCTCATCACTTTCAACATCAGATGTTAACCAAGTTCCCTCTAAACTGATTTCGACTAATTCAGCATCACACCGTGAAACCGATAAAGTATCCTCTCCCATCTCTTCTAAGGTAGCTAAATCTGCTAAATTTTGGGGTAGTAAAAAGCAAGCGGTACTCGGTTCAACACTTAAACCCGTTCCAGAACGCATCGCAAGTAAAACACGTGTATTAACCCATTCTTCAATTGACTGGCTTAAATGCTCTAAATGAAAGCCATTTGTAGTATAAGTCAGTTTTAACATCTAAATCCCTCTTAAAGATAAATCGGTTTGAAAAGGACAATTTAGGCTAGTCCTTCATCGTTTGCCCCAAAATTCTTCGGCAAATAGTACAGCAGGATGACAGGGGGCTTTTGGAGTCGTCTGTAAAATCATTCCCACTTGTTGCGGAGTTTGATCGCCTTTACAAGTGTTGCAACTTTCACAGGCAATCACGACGTTATCCCAAGTGTGTTGACCACCTTTACTACGGGGTAAAATGTGATCGATCGTTAGTTTTTTACGACTTCCGCAGTATTGACATTGATAGTGATCTCGACGTAACAATTCTCGACGGTTGACGGGGGGAACTTTCCAGATCCGTTCAGCACTTTGAAATTTGAGACGGATATAAGCAGGAACCTGTAAAATCAAATTGGGCGATCGTACTTCCGTATAAGTTTCTGCATCCAAGTTCATCGGTTCGGCTTTTTCGGTCACTAAAAGCACAATAGCCCGTCGGATGTTGACTCGACTAATCGGCAAATAGTTAGAAGAAAAAACGACTACCGATTGTTGTAAAGATGAGTTGGCTTGTATCACGGTTTTATCCCATTTCAAGAGAACTAAAAAACCCCGCTTTCGGTCTGAATGCGGGGTCAAGTAAGAGGTTAAGTTACTTCGTTTTATACAGGTACAGTGACTCGATTACTGTACCTCCCGCTTGTGTTTTTGGATAATGCTTTGGCTGTTAAATGACGATCGCGAATTGGGTTAGGTCGATGATCTCGATTAATATTAATCTGGCCTTTAAAATAACGTTGTCCGCCCAAGCATTCAAGGTTAAATAAGCTCACACCCTCGCCTGACACTGCAAAGCCTAGCCAAATCATGGCTTTGGGCAGCGACAAACTTGTAGATATGGCTTGAATTCTTAACATTGAAGGTGTTACTCCTTGGGACGGCGTGTTTTTACTATTTTTTTGATTATTACAAATATAATACAAAGTGGGTCAATTGGCCAATACCCTGGCTAAAAATTTTTTTTTACCAATCATTATCAGGAATTTGAATTTGTGTTGAGGTACTGCGAGGCTTTAATTCAACGTCATCTTCATCTTCATCCTCTTCTGTATTCCAAACATCGGTAAACGGTTTAACAACCTTATTAATCGCGTCTACCACAAAAGCTTTAATAAATTCATCTTTTTTGCTCAATTGGAACTGTCGCTGCACAACCTCAGAAATTCCCCCATCACCCCAATCTTGATCATGTCGAAAATATTCTACAAAACTTTTTCCTGCAATTCTCGTTAAATAAGCCGCCGTAACCGCTTGAATCACTTTACCAACAATATAAGTCGCAATATTGGTTTGTAATGCTCTAGCCAATAATTCTATCGCCCCTTTCACCACACCGAGACTTACTAATGTTTTTCCTAAAGAGATGGCTAATTCTTTTCCTCGTTCGCTATTAATTTCACAGCCATACACTTGGCCAATTTCTACCACCATTTGAGCATTAACCGCAACCGTCGCCAGTAAATCAATCACAGGTAAAGGAGTAACCGCAATCACACCCGCACCTATCCATTGATATCGGTCAATGATTTGATCCGCTTGTCTACGTCGTTGTCGATCAATAATTTTGCGGGCTTCATCCCCTAAACGTTGCGATTGTAATAGGATATTATCAGCGACGAGATCCTCCCCTTCTGCCCGTAACACAGTAGCGAGTCGTTTGATTAAAGGAATGATTTCGGGTTCGGGATTGAAAATCTGTCCATTTTCAAGTTGCATGGGTTGGGGGTTGGCTGCAATGGGAATAATATCAGCCGTAGAGATAATCCCTTTGAGTCGTTCTCGTAATTGTTTGATGATAACTTGTTGATCTTCTTCGGTATAGAGATCGGTTTTATTAAAGACTAACAGGGATCGCTTTCCCATCGCCGCTAGATATTGCAAAGGTTCATATTCAGATTGTCGTAAATCATTATCAATCACAAATAATAATAAATCGCTTTGGGTTGCCAGTTGTCGGGCTAGTTTCTCTCGTTCCGTTCCCGCGACTCCTGCTTCTAAGATTCCTGGTGTATCGGTTATTAGTATTTCTCTAGCTAAACCCTTTAATTTCAAACGATAGGTTTCCCCGACTTCAGTTGTTCCCATCGTTGCTTCGACATTGCCCACCATTTCCCCAATTAAAGCATTAACTAAAGACGTTTTCCCCGCCGAACCAGTCCCAAAAATGACAACTTGTAGTTCACCTCGTGCAAGATTTGTTTCTATTTCTTGGGAACGTTTGAATAAAACCTGTTGTGAAACTTGATCTTGAATTTGTTGAACTTGTTGACGAATCGCTTTTAGATTTTCTTCGGCTGCTTCGGTTTTTTGCAGTGGAGGTAAAGTCGTCGCTGGAATTTGACGAGACTTACGCCGCGATTTTTTTTCTTTAGGACTCAGATAAAAATAGTAGACAAAAATATAGATTAATAGCCCTAAAAGAGCCAGAATCAGTAATAAAAGTAAATTAGCAAATATAGGAGCAGTAAAGGAAATCGAGATATAAAGTCGGTAAATTGAGTTGACCAACCACAAAATCATCCCTAAAATGAGTGTCAGACCAAGAAAAAGCAGAAATAGTCGAGGTAAGGGCATTGTCTTAGAAGGGGCATTTTTTTAGATCTTAATCTTTTCGGCAACGAGTGAGCGAGCTAACCCATCCGTTAATCAAGGTTAACTTCATTTTTTAAAAAAAATTAAATCAAGATGATCTAATTTCAAATTTTTTGCTACAATTGACGGGGAATGCAAATATTATTTTATTTGTCAAGTGCCAAAAGTCGGTTTTTAGTAACAAGAAAGTCAATTAGATTTTTTCCTAACCATCAAAAATCAATAATTGCACAAGAGAACTTAGCCCAAGAGTTTTCTATACTATAGAAAGGCTTTTATGATTACCTCTGATCCATTAACAGACTCGCTTTCCATGTCAATTGATGAGGTCATACGATTATTAGAAGTGTCTGGGCCCAAAAAGCTAACGCCTTTGCAAGAACAAGTATTGCGTTTGGCATGGGATGGCAGCACTTATAGTCAGATGGCGATCGCTCTCCATTATCAAGAAGCTTATCTAAAAAATATTGCCTCTGCACTTTGGCAAGAACTTTCACTGCTTTTTGAGGATAATATTACTAAAACGAATTTTGCCAATAAGCTAAAAAGTCTTTTATTATCTGAACAACAACAGCAACGCTTGAAAGCAGCGATTAACGATTCATCGGTTCAGCAGACTTTTTTACCTGAATCACCGTATGGCCCAGTTCCTCTTGACTCAATCTATTATATTGAACGTCCCCCCATTGAAAAACTAGCCTTTCTGGAATTACATAAACCAGGTGGGGTGATTCGTCTCAAAGCTCCCTCAAAAATGGGCAAAAGTTCTCTTTTACTCAGAATTATTGCACAGGCTCAAATTGCGAATTATCAAACTGTCCAAATTGATTTTAAAGAAATCGATCATTCCATTTTAAAAAATTTAGATAAATTACTACGTTGGCTGTGTACAGTCATTAGCCGTCAACTTTTCTTAAAACCCATGTTGAATGAATACTGGGGCGAAGAAACTGGTAGTAAAATGAATTGTAGTGTTTATTTAGAAAACTATATTTTATCCTATTTAGAACAACCGTTAGTCCTCTCATTTTGTGATCTACACTATATCTTTGCCTATCCCGAAATTGCTTCAAATTTATTATCTCTATTGCGTTTTTGGCACGAAAAAGCCCAACAATCAGACATTTGGCAAAAACTACGGCTGATTTTAGTGCATTCTACAGAGATTTATATCCCCTTGCGCTTTAATGAGTCACCTTTTAATATTGGACTACCGCTTACAATTCCTGAATTTACTCTCCCACAAATTCAAGAATTAGCCGAACGACATCGACTCAATTGGAAGAATGACGAAGGTGTTCAAAAGATCAAAACTTTAATGAATTTAGTTGGGGGTCATCCTTATCTCGTCCGTCTCGCTTTTTATTATATTTGTTGGCGAGAAATGAGTTTAGAGACCATTATTGCTGAAGCCTCAAGTCAGACAGGAATTTATCGAGAACACCTTCAGAATTATGTTGTTTTATTACAAGAGTATCCAGAATTATTATCCGCTTGGTTAAAAGTGGTCACATCTAGTGAGCCAGTCCAACTAGAAACGATTACCGTCTATCATTTAGAAAGTTTAGGCTTGATTAAAATAGTCGAAAATGGTGTAGTTCCGCGTTGTGACTTATATCGTCAATTTTTCCAAAGACAACTAGAATTAATCAATTTAATTGATAATCAACTGAAACGTTTAAAAGAAGACAATCAACGTTTACAAGCCCTTTGTTATGTTGATGAATGCACTCAAACGGGAAATCGTCGAGGCTTTGAGCAGACGCTAGAACTAGAATGGCGACGGATGACCCGAAATCAATTACCTTTAGCTCTGATTTTGTGTAATATTGTTTTTACTAGACTTGATGATAACAGCGAAGACCCAGACACCGAGCTTTATTTAAGACAGGTTACTCAAATTTTTAGAAATGGCGTTCAAAGAGCCTCGGATTATATTGCTCGTTATACAGAGGAAGAATTTGGGATTATCTTACCCGAAACCGATGTCAAAGGAGCCACCCAGATCGCAGAACGAATTCGTCAAAATATCGTACTCTGGGAAAGTGAAAAAACTTCAGGTTTAGTTACACATTTAGGAGTCGCTTGTCTGATTCCTAAAACAGAAATGAGAATTAGTTTTTTGGTTCACGAAGCCCAAAAAGCCCTTTATCGTTCTAAAAAAATGGGACATAACACCGTGATCGTTAGTTCCTTGCTAGACGATTAATTTTGGCTTAACACTTCTCAATAAAATCTTGTTAGTTTAATCGATTTTGGGGGAATTCTAAGAGTAGTTCTTGTTGCGCTCTTAAAAAAGTCCTCAATCAAAAGAGGTGAACTTCATGACCACCAAATCACAGCCGATTCCCGATCCTTCTTTTTCTACGATTCCATCTTCAGACAGTCTGACTAGCGATTCATCGAGCGAGAAGTCGACTTCTTACTCATATAACCAGCAACGTGAAACCCCAAATCAGCCGTCACCCGTCTTTTTTGATGATCGAGAAAACCATCAATCGTCAGGGAAAACCCGTTTTTTCTCTTGGAATGGGGACTTACGTTCTCAAGCCGCCCTCGCTTCTCTACTCATTGGACTGGTACCCGTTGCCCTCGTCGGAACCAGTGCTTATCTTGTCGGTAGTAATCTGATTAATCAACAAGTTCGTCAGAATATAGAAACGAACGTGATTGGATTAGGCGAACAACTTCAAGACTTTATTAATAATCGCTATAGTGACCTAGTTGGACTCGCCAGACAAGATATTTTTACCCTACCGCAGATTAGTTCACGGACAACCACCGAAATCCGAAATCAAGCATTAAAGCGTTTTCGGGAAGTACATCCCTATTTTGGCAGCTTAGTTTTATTGGACTTACAGGGAAATGCGATCGCCCAAACCAGTAACACAAAACTAAACCGTCAAGACAATGAAAAATTTTTTCAAACGGTTTTAAACACAAAACGCCCTTATATCAGCGAACCACAGATTAATAAAACAACAGAAACCTCTAGTTTTAATATTGCCGTTCCCGTCATGGAGCAAAATACGGGTAAAATGATTGGGATTTTAAAAGGTAATATTCCCTTAAAAAATCTTGATCAACTGTTCCGTCAATCCATTGAACGAGGCATCGAAAATTACTTTTTAATTAATTCTGATGGTCAAATAGCGGCTTCAAATCAGTCTCAAAATCTAGGTAAAACACTGAGTAAAGATTTTCCCAAGATTTATAACCAACTCCGTCACTCCATAGCCCCAACAACGGGAACATTATTAGAAACACTCAACCGACAAACAGCCCTAGTTGCTTATACCCAACCCAAAGAACTGCAAGATAAGTATAAACTCTCTTGGCGACTTGCCGTCACACAAGATAAAGATCAGGCTTTTGCTGCTGCCAAATGGCTTTATCTAATTCCCTTACTCGGTATTGCCACCGCCGCAGGAGTCGCAGGAACCGCAGGAATTCTAGCCGAAAAAGCAACACGACCGATTCGAGCGATCGCATCTGCTGTTAAAAAGATTGGTCAAGGAGATTTAGATACACAAGTTGAAGTGACTGGAGAAGATGAATTTGCGACTCTTAGCAACAACATCAACGCCATGACCTATCAGTTAAAATCTCTCGTCCAAGAACAAGCTTCATCAGTGCAACAAGCGAATCTACTAACCGATATCAGTAGCACCATGTTAGCGGATAGTTTTGAGACAGAAGAAGCCCTGACACCGATTTTTAATAAAGCTTTAGATGGCTTGCGTCTACAATTAGATTGCGATCGTGTGGTGATCTATCGTCTTAATTCCGATCAAAGTGGTCAAATTGTTTATGAATCACTCAGTGGGGGTGTCGGTAGTACCTTAGAAGAAGCATTGACTGATCCTTGCATTCCCAAAGAATTACTAGAAGCCTATCGCCTGGGACGAATTCAAGCAATGCGAGATGTAGCAGGGGTAGAACTTCACCCCGAACACCAACAGCTATTAAATCGCTTGCAAGTCAAAGCTAATTTAGTCGTTCCCGTCATCTCACAACGGGAATTATATGGTTTGTTGGTCGTGCATTATTGCCGAACTCCTCATCAGTGGACAGCCAGAGAATTAAAATTTACCCAACAAATCGCGGAACAATTAAGTATTAACCTAGATCGTCTGAAAATACAAATGTCTCGGCGTGAAGATGCCCGACGCGCCCAGACCCTCAAAGATATTACCCTGAAAATTGCGACCGCCTTAAACTCAGATGGAGTTTTTGATCTAGTCGTCAAAGAATTACGGAAAGCCTTAAATAGCGATCGTGCTATTGTCTATCGCTTTAATCCGCAATGGGGAGGCAAAATCATCGCCGAATCCGTCAATAGTCAGTTTCCCGTCGCTCTTGGTGCTAAGATTGATGATCCCTGCTTTGCGGATCGATATGTGGAAAAATACCGTAAAGGACGAGTCCAAGCCACAACCGATATTAAAAAAGCGGGTTTGACGGAATGCCACCTCAAACAATTAGAACCCTTTGAAGTTAAAGCGAATATGGTAGCTCCCATTTTACACAAAGGGGAATTACTCGGATTATTAGTCACCCATCAATGTTCAGCAGAACGCAAATGGGAACAAAGCGAAATCGATTTCTTTGCCCAAGTTGCCACCCAAGTCGGTCTAGCCATTGAAAGAACTACCCTGCTTGAACAACAACGACAAGCCGAAGTCGAACAGCGTTTAGCGAAAGAACAAATGCAAAAACGAGCCTTAGAGTTGTTGATGGAAGTTGATCCCGTTAGCCGAGGCGATTTAACCATTCGCGCTAATGTCACAGAAGACGAAATTGGAACCATTGCCGACTCTTATAACGCCACCATCGAAAACTTACGGAAAATTGTCACAAGTGTGCAAAAAGCGGCCCAAGAGTTAGCCAGTACCACCAACGATAACCAAATTTCCGTATCTGCCCTCAGTGAAGACGCATCCTTCCAAGCCAACAATATCGCTTCGGCGTTAGGACGAATTCAAATCATGACGGATTCGATCTCTGCCGTTGCGAAGAATGCCGAACAAGCCGAAGCCGCCGTACAACAAGCAACCCAAACCGTTGAAGCAGGTGAAATCGCCATGAACCGTACTGTCGATGGGATTATGGCAATTCGAGAGACAGTAGCAGAAACAGCAAAAAAAGTCAAGCGTTTGGGAGAATCTTCACAAAAGATATCTAAAGTCGTCAACCTGATTGGTAGTTTTGCCGACCAAACCAACCTACTCGCCTTGAATGCCTCAATTGAAGCCGCCCACGCAGGAGAAGAGGGTAGAGGCTTTGCGGTCGTTGCTGACGAAGTGCGATCGCTGGCTCGACAATCCGCCCAAGCTACCGCCGAAATTGAAACCTTAGTGGCTAGTATTCAATCAGAAACCAACGACGTAGTAGCCGCGATGGAGTCTGGAACCGAACAGGTTGTCCTCGGTACTAAATTAGTCGATGAAACCCGTAAGAGTCTTAACCAGATCACCGCCGTCAGTATTCAGATTAACGAGTTAGTCGAAGCCATTGCTAAAGCGGCAGTCGAACAATCACTGACCTCGCAAGCTGTGACTCAAACCATGACCCAAATCGCCACCGTATCGGATAAAACCTCACAAGAAGCGGCTCAAGTTTCTGACTCCTTTAAAAAGCTCCTGCAAGTTTCACTCGCCTTGCAAGAAAGCGTCAGTCAGTTCAAAGTCACTGAGTAAATTTCGATGATGTCATGAGCGGTATTTTAATCAACTTATCCCTAGAAGAAGGATAACCTATGAACACATCAAAGCCTCATTCATTGCCTGAGCGTTCTGTGAGTCAGAAATTTGCAGATCTACCCATTACTCGAAAAACCCAACTGATTACCCTGTTAATCTTTCTATCTCTTGCAGGCATTCCCCTGTTAGGAGCAAAAGTATTAGAAGGAAGCTTGCGATCGCAATACAATCAAATTAAAACCCAACTCGCGGTTACAAAACTCAACTCAGGAACAGGAACGAGCGGTCAACAGACCTATCATCTAGCCGCCAAAGCCTTACCCAATTCAAAAGGAGAACCTGTTGCTGTTTTAGTTTATGGCGATCCCGAAGCTGCTCTTAAACGGGTGATGAATGCCAGTTTATTAACCCAGGGACTGCTTTCAGCCCTCATGCTTTGTTTTGTTCCTCTTTTGGCGTGGGGCATTAGTCGATCGATTACGCGACCTATTAAACGATTACAACAGATTACGGCTGAATTTGCCGACGGAGAATACAAAGCCAGAGCCAGCATTAATTCACAAGATGAGGTCGGTCAACTTGCCAGTAACTTTAATAAAATGGCGGATAACATCGTTTCTCATAACCAATATCTAGAAGAACAGGCTGAAATGTTCCGCTTTTTGTCGCGTTTGTCTTGGAGTGAACAACTAGACGAAACCCGCTTAGATCCCTTTTTGACCCAAACTCTCAAAGAAGCTCGTCAAATTATTAAAGCTAACCGTCTACTAATTTATCGCATAACAAACGATGGTCGGGGCAGTGTCACCCATGAAGCCCGCGAATTATCTTGCCTGAGTGCCTTAAGCCAACGAATTGAAGATGCTTTCCCTCAAGAACTCCTAGCGGCCTATCGTCAAGGGCGTATTTTTGTGATGAACGACATTGAACATCACAAATTACATCCCGCTCACGAACGACTGCTACAACAACTACAAGTGAAAGCCTGTGTCATTCTACCGATTATGAACGAGGATGATTTATTCGGCTTGTTGATTGCTCATCGCGACTCAACGAGAGAATGGCAAGAAACCGAAATTAACTTTCTTAAACAATTGAGTAGTCATTTACAAGTGATTCACGAACGGGTCAATTCACGCCGCCGACATATTCTTGATTCTCGTTTAGCCATGCGTTTAAAAGATCTGACGCGACAAATTGCGCGGAGTCAAAAAGAAGAAGATTTGTATCAAACAGTGGTGTCGGAGTGCAGGAGAGCGTTAAGAGTGGATCGGGTGATAGTTTATCGCTTCGATGAGAACTGGATGGGAACTGTGATCGCGGAATCCGTCGATAATCGTTATCCCGTTGCGCTTAATGCCAGAATTGGCGATCCTTGTTTTGCCGAAAAATATGTGGAGAAATATCGACAAGGGCGCGTCGTTGCTACCCCCGATATTTATAAGGCTAATCTGACCACTTGCCATCTACAACAGCTAGAACCGTTTGCTGTGAAAGCTAATTTGGTCACGCCGATTATTCTTGGAAATGAATTATTTGGCTTACTCATAGCTCATCAGTGTCGTGGGATTAAAGATTGGGAAGATACCGAAATCGATTTTCTGTCTCAAATCGCTACTCAAATTGGAGTCGCCCTAGAACGATCGCAACTACTTGAAGCCCAAGAAGAATCCGCCCTGCAACAACGTCAAGCCAAAGAACAATTACAACAACGAGCTATCGAATTATTAATCGAAGTTGACCCAGTGCGACAAGGTGATCTGACAATTCGAGCCACTGTCACCGAAGACGAAATCGGCACGATCGCAGACTCATACAATGCCATTGTTGAGAGTTTACGGCACATTGTGACGCAAGTGCAATCAACAACCCATCAGTTAGCGAGTAGTACAAATGATTCTGAACAAACGATTTTTGCCTTGTCCCAACAAGCAGATCAACAGGTGGAGGAAATCGAGTCTACTGTTGATCGCTTTGAAAGTATGATGGGTGCTATTGCTCAGGTGACAACCAATGCACAACTTGCCCTCATCACTGTTGAAAAAAACCTCAATACCGTAGAAGCTTCCGAAGTGGCGATGAATCAAACCGTAGAAGGGATGATCGCCATTCGAGATACGGTCACTCAGACCGCCGAAAAAGTTTCTAATTTAGGGGAATCATCGAAAAAGATTTCTAAAGTGGTTAATTTAATTAGCCGATTTGCTGCTCAGACCCATTTATTAGCACTAAAAGCCTCAATTGAAGCCGCACGCGCAGGAGAAGAGGGTCGAGGTTTTGCGGTGATTGCCGATGAAGTCAGAGTTTTAGCCACTCAATCAGCCGAAGCGAGTGCCGAAATTGAGGTCATTGTGGATAGTATTTCTCTTCTTACCCGCGAAGTAGCCGCCACGATGGAAACAGGAACCGAACAAGTTGCCGTCGGTAGTCAATTGTTAGATGAAACACGCCACACTCTCAGCCAAATTATTGCAGCGAGTCAAGAAATTAGTCAGTTAGTTGGTGCGATCGCTCTCTCAGCCCAACAACAAAGCGAAACAGGAGGCAGCGTTAAAGCCACGATGACTGAAGTCGCGTCGATTTCTCACAAAACCCTGAAAAGCGCGCAAACGGTAGCCAATTCTATCGAACACGTCCTACAAACTACTCAAAATCTTTCGAGTAGCGTTGGTCAATTTAAGGTTTAGTCTTTCTTTAAGGATTTTTCATCATGATCAATTCAGATATTCGTGACCAAGCCTATCGCTTTTTTATAGAAGAAGCAGCCGAATTACTGCAAATTATCGAATCGGAATTACTCAATATCCGACAAGATTGTTCTAGCGCGAGAATACATGAAATGATGCGCTCTGCCCACTCGATTAAAGGAGGTGCGGCCAGCTTAGAACTTGATACTTTAAAAACGATCGCCCATCGTCTAGAAGATTATTTTAAGGCTTTGTATATTGATGTCACGATAGACGAAGAGTTAGAAAACCTTCTACTACAAGGCTTTGATTGTCTCAAAGAACCCCTAACCGCGCAAATCAATCAAGGGGAGTTTGACGAGGTAGCAGCGATGGCTAAAGCAACCCCAATTTTTACCGCCCTCGATCTACGCTTAGGTGATGCGCTAAACCAGTCAGAAAACTTTTTACCCAGTTCGACTGATTTGGGTGTGGATATTACTACCTCTATTTTTGAAATCGATGTACCACAAGAGTTAGAACGACTGGCGACAGTTCTCATTGAACGCAATGGGTTAGAAGTTTGGCGAGAATTACAAGTGAGTGTGGAAACCTTTGCGGGATTAGCTGAATTGCTTAATTTACCTGGATTTGCGAGTATTGGTCAAGCAGTTTTACTCGCCTTGAAAAACAATCCCGAACAAGCCGAACAAATCACCGAAGTTGCGATCGCCAATTGGCAAGCCGCACAGCAACTTGTTTTGAGTGGGGATCGTCGTTCGGGGGGTAATCCCAGTGCCGAATTATTAGCCCTACAAAAATCTGAACCTCAACCCGCGCTAGATCTAGACTTTCAGGATCAAGCCTATTGCTTTTTTATTGAAGAAGCAACCGATTTGCTACAAGTGATCGAAATGGGATTACTGACACTGAGAGAGGAACGCACCCCTGCTAAGGTACATGAAATCATGCGGGCGGCTCATTCCATTAAAGGCGGTTCGGCTAGTGTTGGTCTAGAAGCAATTCGTAACCTTTCTCATCGTTTAGAAGATTATTTTAAAGCCTTATATCGTGAGGAAGTTATTTTAGATGAAGAACTAGAAACCCTGCTTTTACAAGGATTTGATTGTTTAAAAGAGCCACTACTTGAGCAAATCAATACGGGAACTCATCAGCCAGAAACCGTACTAGCCAAAGCTCAACCGATTTTAAGCCAAATTGAAGAACGTCTAGGCGATGCGCTCCATCAAGGTGATGAATATCTACCCAGTTCGGCTGATTTGGGCGTTGATCTGATTGCCTCCGTTTTTGAAGTCGATGTCACCCAACGTTTAGAAACGATAGCAGCCCTTCTAGAAAAAGGCACGGAACAGGAATTAAATGAGCATCTACACTCGACAATCGAACTTTTTGACGGTTTAGCCCAACTGTTTAATTTAGATGGTTTTAGCGCGATTGGGCAATCAGTACAAAACGCGCTGAAGGAGCGTCCCGAAGATTTGCGTCGGATTACTGAACTCGCCCTTGCTAATTGGCAACAGGCCCAAACGATTATTCTAGCTGGACATACGGTAGATAAATATATCTCTCCTGAATTACTGAATTTTGTAGGCGGACAAACAGATGTCGGCGTTCTTTCAATAGAGAATTTAGGCAGTGTTTTTGATCTTGATCATGAGCCAATTTTGGACAATGCTTTAATAGAAAATGTAGAGTTATCAGAGACATTAAGTTTAGATAAAGTCTTTTTAAACGTTCCGCTTGATGAAGTTTTTCTAATCCCTGAAACCGAACCTATATCAGAAATTGTCCCACCTGTTAGCCATCCTGCGCCGATTTCACTCAATGAGGCCATAAGAGCGATCGCCCAAGATTTTGAGCAGTTACCGACGGTGGAAAAACTGCCCCAAGTTCCATCTTTACCCACCATTCCAGCAGCCAAACCACTCCAGAAAGCCGAGTCAACGCCTACCCCTGCGGCTCTATCAGTACGGGTTGATTTTAATCGTCTAGAACGGATGAATAATTTAGTCGGTGAGTTAGCGATTAACCGTAATAGTTTATCGCTCCAAAATGAACAATTACAAGGCTCAGTCAAAGAACTACTAAACCGTTTTGCTCGTTTTGGTAAAATCACCGAAAAACTGAGAGATGTATCAGATCAAATGTTAATTGATGCGTCTCGTTATGAGGGATGGTCTGGTAAGACAAGTAAAGATTTCCTCGAAAAAGGCTTTTTACCCCCAGAAAAATCAGATTTTGATGCTTTAGAGATGGATCGCTATGGTAAATTGTATTCTTCGATTCAAGGATTATTAGAAGAAATGATCCAACTTGAAGAATCGGTGGATGATATTGTTTTATTTGCCAGAGGTTCTAATCAAACGCTTGAAACACAACGACAAATGCTCACCCAACTCCGTGATGAGTTAATGTGGGCCAGAATGTTACCGTTAGGAGAGGTCTTAAATCGTTTTCCTCGCGTTCTACGAGACTTATCGGCGAGATATCACAAACCTGTACGATTGAAGTTAATAGGAACAGGGGTTTTAGTCGATAAAGTCGCTCTCGAAAAACTGTATGATCCACTGTTACATCTATTGCGGAATGCTTTTGACCATGGGATCGAATTGTCAGAAGTGCGCCAACAACGAAATAAAAATACAGAAGGATTAATCGAAATTAAAGCCTATCATCAGGGAAACCAAACGATTATTGAGGTTAAAGATGATGGCGGTGGTTTAAATTATGAAAAGATTAAAGAACAAGCGATCAAACGGGGTTTAATTACTCCAGAACAAGCGGCAGTCCTTTCTAAGGAAAAAACGTCTAATCTGATTTTTGAGCCTGGATTTTCGACGGCTGAACAGGTGAGCGAGTTATCTGGTAGAGGGGTGGGTTTAGATATTGTAAAAGCGCAACTCCAATCACTTAAAGGGAGTGTGACTGTATCTTCCTCGCATCATCAAGGAACCATTTTTACCCTACGTTTGCCCTTAACACTGACGATCGCTAAATTATTAGTCTGTACGATCCATCCCCAACGGACTCGAAATGTGTCAACGGCGATCGCTATTCCTTCCGATAGTATTGAAGAAATTATCGTTCCCCAGGCCGATCAGATAAAAATATCGGGACATCAACGATTTTTGAAGTTTGCAGGGCATCTCATTCCGATCTATGTTCTCGGCGAATTATTTGATTATCGCTGTCCATTGGGTGAAAGTAACATGAGTAAAGCTTTAGCCACTACGGTTCCGTCTCCCGAAGATTGGGGGCTTCCGTTACTGATTTTGCGTCGTGGACAACAACTCTGTGCGCTAGAAGTTAGCCGACTGGTGAGTGAGCAAGAATTGGTCATTAAACCGTTTGGCAAAGCGATCGCATCACCGACCTATACCTATGGTTGTACGATCCTAGGCGATGGGACGTTACTTCCTGTTGTTAATGCGATTATTCTGATTGAACAATTCCTTGATGTTAGTCCCGACACACTAGGAGCATACTTAGAAGGCAGTGACATTTTAATAACTCCTCCAGTCGCCTCGATGTCGCAAACGCCTACGCTTTTAATTGTTGATGATTCAGCCGCTTTACGCAGAACACTGGCTCTAACCCTAGAAAAATCAGGCTATCGGGTGTTGCAAGCGAGAGACGGACGCGAAGCCCTCGAACAACTTCAACAACTTCATAGCGGGATTCAATTAGTGATTTGCGATGTCGAAATGCCTAATATGAATGGGTTTGAGTTCTTGGGACAACGCCGCCGTGATCTCACTTTAACTCAAATTCCAGTAGCAATGCTGACTTCTCGTAGTAGTGAAAAACACCGCCAGTTAGCACTCCAATTAGGAGCAAGTGCCTATTTTACTAAGCCTTATATTGAGCAACAATTTTTAGCATCGATTAAAAATCTGATTGCTCAAACGTCGGCTGAACCGAATTTAGCTTCTCTTTAATTCATTTAGTAAATATTTCAATTATGAACACCTCTTTAACAACAAACGTACCACAAGTGTCATCAAATCTAACTTTTTCCGACCAAACTCATCAATCTTTCAGTAAATTTCTGCTGTTTGATGTAGAGAAATTACATTTGGCTTTATCGGTTGATTGGGTTCAAAAAGTTATTAACTATACGCCTGTTTTTGGCAGTGGTTTAAGTTCTTTTGGTGTCGCTCATATTGATAACCAAGAAATTACGGTTATTGATTTACATCAACAATTTTTTAAAACGAGTTCTGAAATTAGCCCCTTACAAAAAGGTTATTTAATTTTAACTAAAACGACCATTGGTGAGACTTTCGCGCTTTGGGTGGCTCAAACGCCGACTTTAATCGATGTTTCGCTGTCTCAAATTCGCCTTTTACCAGAGTCTTATCGTCGCGCTGATACTCTTGGGGCGGCTAGTCATGTCATGCTAATTCCCTTGAAAAAAGAGACAATGACTGTTTTTATCTTAGATGTCGATCGGCTTATTTTAAAGTAATTTAATATACCATTTACTACCTTAATAGTTCTCATTATTACTTTAATAATTAGAGATTAACAGCGACATTCTTCCATAAAATCGACGACTTGGTGTAAAGAATTGGGTTTAGTAACAATCAAGACTGTAGAACCTTCTTCTAAAAGTGTACTGCCGTTAGGAATAATTAAATCTTCGTGAGGATGCGCTTGATAACCAATAATCAGAGAACCACTGGGAAACTTAGGATCTTGAGCAATATCAGCGACGCTACGACCTGCTACATTACAATTGTAGGGAATTGGTAACTTTAATACCTCAATTTGTCCCTGTTCAAAGTGCATCATTGATTCGACTTGAGGATATTCAATGGCATTAACCATCGTTGAAACAGCTAATTCAACTGTACTGATAATGTGACTAGCTCCAGCAATGCGTAAGGGTTCAGTAAAGTCACTATGACGCATCCGAGAGAGGATATGAGGTACACCATAATGTTTAGCAAGGGTTACTAAAGCAAGATTTAGCGCATCATTCCGTAACACAGCCGCAAGTGAATCGGCTTTTCTAATTCCTGCTTCGATGAGTGTTTCTGTACTAACCGCACTGCCTTCAAATGCCATGACTCCGACTTGTTCACGCGCATAACGACAAGCATTTGCATCAATATCAATCACAGCGACAGTATGCCCTAATTCTACTAATTTTTGAGCTAAATTTAATCCGACTAAACCCGCCCCACCAATAAGAATATACATAGATTAATTAAATAATAGGTGTATGAATTTCACCTAATAACATATCTTGTTTTGCTCCTGTAACGTGAGGTAAATTACCCGAAAAGTCATGGAGTCGCCAATAGGCTAATACGGCAAATGCGATCGCTCTCAATTTTATATATCATGAACTATATTACTCTTTTCTGTGTAGTTTGAGGAAAAATTTTGTGGAATTGGAAAAAGTTTTATCAATTGTTACAGAACATCAAGACACGCTAAGACGTTTAGGGGTAGAATCTTTGGAATTATTTGGCTCTGTAGCTCGTAATCAGGCTACTGTGTCCAGTGATGTCGATTTTTTGGTAGAATTTTCCAATGATGCGGGTTTTTTTGAGTTAACTCAACTGAAATACTACTTAGAAGACATATTAGGTTGTCAAGTGGATTTAGGCATAAAAGACTCTTTACGAGAACCGCTTAAAGAATCTGTTATGAAGGATATAATCTGTGTCATCTAGAAACTGGAAATTAAGGGTGCAAGATATTCTCGACGCACTTAGTAGTATTCAAGAAAAAACTAAGAGTATCAATTTTGAAGAATTTGAAAGCAATGAAACTCTTATTAAAGCAGTTCTCTATGATTTTATCGTCATTGGTGAAGCGGCTATTAGCATTCCTCCAGAAATACAATCTTACTATCCTAATCTACCTTGGCGACTCATGGGAGATATGAGAAATGTAATTACTCATCAATACTTTCAAGTCAGCTTAAAAATTGTTTGGAATACAATCAAGAATAATTTACCGCCTTTAATCCCCCAACTTAAAGATTTATTATCACAGGAACTTAATCAAGAATAATTAAACGATCGGTGTATGAATTTCACCTAATAACATATCTTGTTTTGCCCCTGTAACGTGAGGTAAATTACCCGAAAAGTCATGGAGTCGCCAATAGGCTAATACGGCAAATGCGATCGCTTCTTTAAAATCACTATTTAATCCGACATCATCAGTGGTTAAGACTTGACATTTTTCGCCTAATCTGTATTGTAATCGTTTTTTAAGATAAGAATTTCGACTGCCTCCACCACATAATAGGACTTCATCGGGCATTTGAGGTAAAAATTGGCGATAATTCAAAACAATAGAAGCAACGGTAAATTCTATTAAAGTCGCTAACCAGTCAGCCTCACTTAAATCATAGGATTGTGCCGATTTCCAACATGATTCTAAATATGATGGACTAAATAACTCGCGTCCTGTTGATTTTGGTGGTGGAATCCGAAAATAATCATCATTTAGCCATTGTTGCACTAATTCTTCACAAGGCTTGCCCTGTCTTGCCCATTGTCCATCCGCATCATAAGTTTGTTGCCCTTGCGTCAGTTTTTGGATGGCTAAATCTATTAAAACATTTCCCGGCCCTGTATCCCATCCATAAGCGAGGGTTTCCCAGTGAGGGAGGTTACGCGGGGGTAAATAGGTTACATTACCGATACCGCCGATATTTTGAATACATCGGTGTAAAGTGGGATGTGCGAGTAGACAGACATCTATTTTAGAGACTAAAGGCGCACCCTGTCCCCCTGCGGCGATATCTGCAACCCGAAAATTACTAATTGTCTGAATGCCTGTTAAATGGGCAATTAACGCCCCTCGTCCTAATTGTAGGGTGTACCCCATCGTCTGAGTTGGGGGACGGTGAAAGACCGTTTGACCGTGAGATCCGATGACTTCTGTGGGGTATCCTGTTTGGATTTTTTGGGCAGCAATGGCGAATTCTGTAGCGATCGCATCATCTAATTCTGCAAATTCTATCATTGAAATGGGATGCCCTGCACAGACGGCTAAAATCTTGTCTCTGAGTTCTCTTGAATAGGGATAAGTTTCACCTTGCAACAAATCAACTTGTAAATTTAATCCGTTTCCAGTAATTTTGACTAAGGCTGCATCTATGCCATCAACAGACGTGCCACTTATTAAACCGATACAATACATTTAGTTTTCAATATCCTAAAAATAAAAGATAGTATAAGCTGATTTATAGAATTTCTATCACATTTTAAAAAGATGAACTTCAGTAAATTTTTAACCGCGTCTTTCTTATTAATGACTACAGGGGTCGCCATTTCTCCTGTTACCTTAGCACAAAACCCACCCGCCGAAACGTTTCAGCCTGGGCCTTGGCAACCTATTGCTAGAGTTGATGTACAGCGTCCTGTCGGAGTGAAAATTTTTAATGAAACTGATATCATACTCGACTACGATTTAAGTGCGAATATCAATGCGTCCCCTGTACAAATTGCCCCTGGAGAAGCAGCTACCCTAAAAACGGTCAGAATTCCTGCGTACATTTTAATTAATCGTTCCGTTTCTACGACTGAAGTACCCACTTATAGCCTAATTTATAGCATTGACGTTGATGAGAACAATATGGTTACAGTTACGGTAACCAAAGCAAGTAGTGATATACCAGGATATACTACTCTAAATATCAATAGACAGGGTGGAGTTTTTGCTTACTAACTCAACTGTGCGACAATTTGATTATTGAGTAAGACATCTTGAGTTAATAGATCTTCGACGGTAATTCGTAATTGTCGTAGTTGATCGACTTTAAATGATACTTTAACACGATCGCGTCCTGGATACCCCAATGGATTGAGTTTAGCAATAGTACGACTTCCCTCACGGTCATTCAAGGGTTGTACTATTGTTTCCCCTCCTCCTATTGTACGAGTAATTAAACGATCCCCATCAAAATAGACTTCAGTTCCGCTACTTTCGGCACCCAGTTCACCAATAATTAATTCAATACTCGGTTGTGCTTCGATGGATGCCCCTAAGACTAATTCTACAGGTTCACCCATTGGATAGGGTTGCCCTGTTTTAATAATCGGATGCCAACTGTGACGATTGATTTTTCGATTCCAATAGCGAATCCCATAGCTATGATAGAGGAAATCTTTTACTTCAATCCCTTGAGCGAGTTGTAAAGCACCAACGGCAATCGCTTCAAAAGGACGATCGTATTTTATTTTAGCTTCATCAAAGTATTCTTTCACCCAATTTTGTACCGAGGGAATTTGAACCGTTCCCCCGACTAGCAACACTCCATCAATATCACTGACTTCTATTCCATTGCGTCTTGCTTGTTGTAGAACTTGTGTCATGAGATCATCTAATTGATTAAAGAAATTCTGTTGTTTTAGAATCTCTTCAAATTGTTCTCGTGTCAGACTCAGTTCATAACTATCAAATGTCTCATCATTAAAATAGACTTCTGTGGCTGCGGTTTGGGTAGATAATTGAATCTTGAGACGTTCTGCTAAACGAGTGGTTAAAGAAGATTTGGGTAAGTCTTGGGTGTGATGGAAATAGTCTACTAACCAATTATCAATATCTGTTCCACCTAAACTGGTTCCCGCTTTGGCTAAAACTCTGGCTAATTTGGTTTTTTGAGCCGAATTTTTACCTAAGCTTTTGTCACCCCATTTTAAAATAAATCCTTGAGTCTTTTTCTGTTCTTCTAATTCTAGCTGAACCAAGGATAAATCAACAGTTCCACCTCCAAAATCAACCACTAACAGTAATTCTTTTCCAAGTGTTCCATAACCTAATGCTGCTGCGGTGGGTTCATCCAAAAGACGAATTTGTTCAATTTTCCAACTTTGACAGACTTGACTTAACCAATTGCGATAGGTTTCAAAACTATCGACAGGAACCGTTAAAACCAATGATTGAGGGGTTTCTGAGGTTTCCGCTAGAGAGTGTTCGATCAAAGTAGTTAAAAACCATTCGCCAACTTGTTCAAAAGTAACAACTTTCTCGTCTAATTCGGGTAAAAATCCTTGAATTTGTGCGCCAATACCCCGTTTAAAACTACGAAAGAAGCGAGAATCAGAATTAATATTCAATCCTTGATCATAAACTTGTTGTCCCGCGATGACTTGACCTAGCTTGGCATCTTGCACATACACTAAACTAGGGATTAAGGGCGGGTTATCTCCCACTTGTTGCGAAAGTCCTGGGAGTCTAATAATTTCTGGCTGTGCGGTGACAGCATTCCAACGGGTAATAACAGTATTACTGGTTCCGAAATCGATGGCGTAGAACACTGATAGGCTAAATGTAGATAGACAGTAAGAATTATTTTATCTGATTTCTTTCAATGTTCGGCATTACTTGCAGGGTGAATTTGCACAGAAAAATAGTCTAATAATAATGAGGAACAAAAAATTGTTCATTACGAGGAGGACGAACATAATCGGCGGCTGGTTTTCTCGGTGGTAAGATTAAAGGATCAGGGGTCAGATCTTCATAGGGTATTTTGCTCAAAATATGCTTAATACAATTCAATCTAGCCCGTTTTTTATCATCAGCTTCAACGGTAAACCAAGGGGCTTCAGGAATATTAGTATGGGCAAACATTTTGTCTTTTGCTTGAGAATATTCTACCCAGCGTTCTCTTGATTCTAAGTCCATTGGGCTAAGTTTCCAACGACGGGCAGGATCTAATAAGCGCGACTGAAATCGGGTTTCTTGTTCATGATCACTAACTGAAAACCAGTATTTAAGCAGAATAATACCCGATCGGACTAACATTCTTTCAAACTCTGGACAAGAAAAAAGAAACTCTTTATACTGTTCGTCTGTGCAAAAGCCCATCACACGCTCAACACCAGCCCGATTGTACCAACTTCTGTCAAATAAAACAATTTCACCCGCCGACGGCAAGTGTTCTACATAACGCTGAAAATACCATTGAGTTTTTTGTTGATCTGAAGGCGTTCCCAAGGCAACGACACGACATCCTCTGGGGTTAAGCGGTTCAGTGATTCGTTTGATTGTTCCTCCTTTACCTGCTGCATCTCGTCCCTCGAATATCAGGACTACACGTAATCCTACGTGTTTGATCCAGTATTGCATCTTGACAAGTTCTACCTGAAGACGCGCCAGTTCTTTCTCATAAAATTTATTATTGAGTTTACTTGTCTGACCTTCATCATTACTATTATCAAGATTATCTAATTGCTGTGAGGGTTCGTAGATATCATCTTTTTGTTTTTTCTTCTGTTTTTTGGATTTTTTCTGCGCTTTTTGCTCTTTTTTGCCCATACCGTCATTCAGTTCATGAACAGCATTTTCTAGAATTTCACTCATCTATTTACCTCAGATTTTTATCAAGATGTTCTACATCTGAAACGAAGCTAATCTTTTTAAAACAAGTTTTACTTAGTATTAAATAAATTTCGATGGCTTTTGTATCAAAGAATACGCTTCTTTTGCTACTCAAATGCCTTGCACACAAAGACTTGACTCTTAGTGATTAAATCAGTTATCAATGTTGATCTCTTAAGTCAATTGCTGGTATTCTAACTAAGATAGTTTGTCCGTTCGGTTCTCTTAATCTTTTCTTATAGATCTCTTTAAATTGTTCATCGTACTTTAAATGCGTTGTAATGTCACACTCAAGAAGAAATAAAATAAATAGTCTCTCAATATTCTAGGAGTAAAATCAGACGTTATATTTTAAATGTGGGTCATCCATCGCTGATCTATACAAGGATAGCGATCGTCGTGGCCAGATCAACATACCTTGTTTTAAAACGTATCGTTTAGCATCAACAACACGCATGGAAAACAAAAAACCAGAATTCTCGATTATTAATCAAGATCAATCCGTTATTTCTCTGATTACGGAACTACACAACTATTTCCGAGATTTACAGTCATATTATAAAATTGCTCATGGTAAACTGCATAATGAACTAGAATCGACTACAGATCAAGCCAGAATCGATGAATTACACGGTGAACTAAAAGAATTACATCAAAAAATGGAGTATTTTCACGTTTTGAATAATGCCATCTCGACAGTTAATGTGATCGTCCATACAGAAACGATCGTATCTGAATTAAATCCCCCTAAGATAGGAAATTAGCATTTAAAAAACATCGTAACCCTATAGATATTCTAGATATCACCACAAGTAGGGGTTTGGTTGCCAAACCCTATTTTTAATCTTGTCTTTTTTAATTATGAAAGAACCACAAACTGCTATAAAAAGAATCTTAGATGCCAATTTAGATCGCGCTAGAGAAGGACTCCGTATTATTGAAGAATGGTGTCGTTTTGGTTTAGACGATCGCTCCCTTGTCGCAGAATGTAAGCAGATGCGTCAAGAAATTGCCAGTTTTCATAGTACAGAATTACGCAAGGCAAGAGATACAGCAACCGATACAGGTACCACATTAACCCATCCACAAGAAGAACAACGCAGCAACATCGAACATCTTTTACAAGCAAACCTTTGTCGTGTACAAGAAGCGTTGCGAGTCCTTGAAGAATACGGAAAGTTATACAATTCAGAAATGGGAATCGCTTTTAAAAAGATGCGTTATCGGGTTTATATTCTAGAAAGTAGTTTGCTTCCTCAACGAGAACAACACTTTAAAGATATTCAACTTTATCTCGTAACCTCTCCTAGTGAAACCTTATTTGCTACGGTAGAATTAGCCTTACAAGGTGGATTAAAGTTAGTGCAGTACCGCGATAAAAACACTGATGATCTGATTCGACTAACTAATGCTGAAAAACTCTGTCAACTTTGCCATCAATACGGTGCATTGTTTATAATGAATGATCGCGCTGATTTAGCCAAAGCTGTCAATGCTGATGGGTTACACTTAGGACAACAGGATCTACCCATTGCTATTGCTAGAGAGATTATAGGACAAGAAAAAATCGTTGGACGTTCCACCACTAACCCACAAGAAATGGAAAGAGCGATCACAGAAGGTGCCGACTATATTGGAGTAGGGCCTGTTTATGAAACTCCGACTAAAATTGGTAAAGCGGCGGCAGGATTAGAATATGTGCGTTATGCTGCAAGTAATTCTCCAATTCCTTGGTTTGCGATTGGGGGGATCGATTTAAGTAATATTAATGATGTTACTGAAGCAGGAGCGCAACGAGTCGCCATAGTTCGTGCGATTATGCAAGCAGATGATCCCATTTCTGTAACACAGCAATTTATTTCGTTATTACAGCCAAAACAAATTTCATCTGTCTAATAAATTAGTTAAATCAGCTTGAATTTTTTCTTAAAATTACGAGCAATTTCAATGATTCTAAAACTAGAACAACAGAGGCAAAAGCAAAGATTAAAAGAGTATAAAATTAAACAAATTGTGCTTTAATTAACAGCATTTATTATAAACTGAGTAAATGTGAGGTCAAGCATCAAAACCTACTAATAACAAACGGAGTCAATCAAATGAGTGATTTAATAGCGATCGCATACGATGATCTATATAAAGCTGAAGAAGTTCGTCTAACTTTGGCTAAACTTCAACAAGGACGTTTAATCGAACTCGAAGACGCGGCTATCGTGACTAAAGATGCAGATGGCAAAGTTAAGCTAAACCAAGCGGTTAATCTGACTGCTACAGGTGCCGCTAGTGGTAGTTTTTGGGGCTTATTAATTGGTACACTTTTTTTAAATCCTTTGCTTGGTGCTGCCGTTGGGGCCGCTAGTGGAGCCATTAGTGGAGCTTTAACGGATATTGGGGTTAATGATCAATTTATGAAAGATCTTGGCGCAACTCTCCAACCAGGGACTTCCGCGCTTTTTCTGTTGGTAAGAAAGGTAACCCCCGATAAAGTATTAGAACAAGTTGCACCCTATGGCGGTAAAGTGTTACAAACTTCATTGACGAAAGATAAAGAAGCTGAACTTCAACAAATTCTTACCAATCGAGGAATTACACCCACTCCCGCAGCATAAAAATCTAATTTTGTCAAGTTATCTCGATTTCTTCGTCGTCACAACTTTAATGAAAAGCTTCTCTATGTCTGAAATTACATTCCAAGTAAATGGCAAATCTGTATCTTGTTCAGCACAGACTCATTTACCGAAAGTATTAGAACAGTTAGGACTTAATCCTCGTTTAATCGCAGTAGAATATAACGGGGAAATCCTCCATCGTCAATATTGGGAAGCAACTGAATTACAGGATGGCGATCGCTTAGAAATTGTAACCATAGTCGGAGGAGGATCGGAAAAAATAGAAATTCTGATCCCTCAAGCTTGGTTAATGAACTATGAAGCTAAGGCAAAAAAAGAAGGAATTTCTGTTAGAGAATTATTAACTAAAGCGATCGGTCAATACATTAATAGTACAGAAACGAATACATCTACATCAGTCCCCGTCACGATCATTGCTGAAGAAGAGGATGACGAATGGGAAGATGAACCCGACGAAATTCTAACCGATTTTTTGCCCCGTTAGTTAATCTGGGTTATTCAAACAAAAGCAAGAGTGATTGAATCTTAATAACAATATAGTTTTAAGCTGAGTTCGGGATAAAAAATCAAGACTCATTTCTAGGGCTGTAAAGTGAACGATTGTTGCAAGATTAAGGATCTTAAGTTTTTTGTTAAACCCAGACAGAACCTGAAAAATTAGCTAATGTGGCTTCATTAAATGATTTTTGGACTTTAACGAGAATATCGAACAAAAATTTCCTCTAAAAAACTCAAAATTAGCAATTTTCTTTAAAAAATGACTTGCGCTCATTTAGACTCATTTTTAATAGAATTATACCATTTTTCATAATTGATAAGAGACATCAAAAAGCCCCTCGCCAATATAAAAAGTTTTCCTTGCTCGCTCCTTTTCCTAGAGAGAGAGGGATGGGGTGAGGTCAACTCTCTTAAGATTTTTGAAAATAAGTCTTTCAGACTTTCTACTGATTCGCTAATCTCTTTTATAGAAATTCCAGTCATTGATTTGATCAAGTTTTATACTTTTTTACTAAGTATGCCACTACTTTAGGAAATTGGTATTAGTTATTGCTAAGTAAATTTTTCTCTCAAATTAGATAGACCTCTTAAATAAAACTTTTGATAGATTCCAACGAAGAAGAACATTAGTTAGAAATAAAAGTATAAATTAATTGTCAAACAATGATTAATTTTTAAAAAGTGACTGATGGAAAATCATTAATAATTCTGCCGAAGTTTCCCGTTTATTCAGTCAAAAATCAACCGAAATAGGCTCGGTATTTTGTTCAATAAATCAGTCACTTTTAGCAAAATTAATGCAGCAGAATTGAGTAGTAAAACTTACAACTATGAGGCTAAATCATTATGATTAATTCAGATCATTATTCGGGAGCGCGTAGCTGTGCTTTAACCCTAGGAATCATTTTCACCATTCTGGGTATAGCTGGATTTATTCCTGCTTTCGTTTGGGGTGGCCCCTATGTCCCTTCTCATGCTGAGGGAACTTCTATTTATACGGCGGGATATGGGCTTTTATTTGGGCTATTTCCGAACAATTTTGTCCATAACATCGTACACCTTCTTGTTGGGTTGTTAGGATTAGCTGCTTATTCAAATACCAGTTCTGCGCGGTTTTACTGTAAGTTTTTCGCTATTTCCTATGCAGGGATCGCACTGATTGGATTAATACCAGTATTACAAACCATGTTTGGTTTAATGCCGATTTTTGGTAATAATGTTTGGTTTAATGCCTTAACAGCAGCACTGGCAGCTTACTTTGGCTTTGTCAACATCAAACCGACGGTCAATACGAGTTCTCCTTCCTCTCAAACCTAGTCAAGATCATTCCACAAATGGCAGGTATAAAAATATTTATTACTTGCCGTTTTAGGTAAAGTAACCTGAGTTCGAGATAACAAATGATTTCTCTTCTCACCCCAATCCCTCTCGACTCGTAGAGAGGGGTTTTCTTTATGGCGAACCGACATTTTTTTACTTAGATAAAGCATTCAGATGTCCAACTACCATGTAAACCGTAAGGGATATGATGTTTTAGATGGATTGTTGCGATCGGTTTTTGTTCTAGATTTTTTCCATCTAGGATAACCACATCAGAACGGTCATGAGAACCATCATATACTAGCAGCATAATCCAGCCGTCATCTTCTGCTGTGGAGTTAGGTTTAGGGATAAAAACGGGTTCACTGACATAACCATGTCTAGCAAAAGAATGTAACTGACGTTCTCCTGTTTGCCAGTCAATTTTTAAGATCGCTTGTAAAGGTGCATTTCCTGTAGGATTATGTGCCGCACCAATATAAAGATAGCGGTAATTTCTCCCCACTTGATCGGGATGAATTGCAGGAAACTCGCAACAACGCCCCTCTAACAACTCCCGTTCTACGGTTTTTGTGTCTAAATTAACGCTAAATCGCCATAATTTCCCAGGATCTAAGCGATCAAAATCCACCTCTTTGTAACTGATCTCGGGGTCAACCTGGGGTAAAGAATCATAACAAATTGAATCAATACAAACTTTATTCCCCTCTTCAAAAGCATTTGCATGATGGAAGACAAACCCTGATGGTGTTTCTATAATTACTGGTTTAGCATCTTTATCACGACGAGAAATCAAAATAATTCGCGTTGGTTGGTTCGCTTGATACTGCACACATTCACCCGCACCTTTTAAACCCAATAAAAAGGGAATCGGGTTAAATCCGACTGGATTTTGAAAGAAAATACAGTAATTGGGTGTAATGGCGAAATCATGAATAAAAGAAAAACCAGGAATACTATGAGAATGACGACGTAATAATTTACCTTGTAAGTTAAACTCAAAAATCGTCAGCTTACTCGAAAGTCCTGATTTTAGCGCAAAATTCACCAAACAAGGTTCATTATCGTCCATTTCGCAACTTGGATCGATCCAAGGATGGGCCGAAAATGCGTCACCCGGTTTTAATAGTCCATCCAGATAGTCTATACCAATCGTTTCTAAGGTTTTGGGATCTAAGCGATAGGGTTCTGCTGCTTCCCAGAGTGCTAATAGTTTATTACCCCAGTAAATTACATTCGTATTTGCAATATTTTTCAGGCGAAAATCAAAGGCATTGTTTAATATTCCTCCTGGTTTTTGAGTCCCGAAAACACCGCGATAAAGAATTTTACCTGATGCTTGTTCTTGTACATAAGCTTCAGTCTGTACAAAACGATTCCGAAAATGGACTTTACCCTCTTTAAACGTCACCGCGCTAATCATGCCATCGCCATCAAAGGGATGACGAATTGGGGTACCATGTATTTCTAGTAAACCAGGGCCATTTCTAAACAGTGTCCCTTGTAAATCTTGGGGGATTTCCCCTTCTATATCATCTACCCAGTAATCATATTCTGTGGGTTGAGACTGATATCCTTTTCTCCATTCTGTGCGATCGTAGGATTTCTCGGTGGTGTTAGGAAGTGTGTTTGAAGTCATGATGCTGGTGGGGATAAAAATCCAACTCTTAATTAAAATAACGAATCTGAGCTAATTTAGCTTTGGCGGGATTGTTCGGATTTTTCGCCAATTAATCTCGGTACTAATTCTGGAATGTATGGGGTTTCCATCATCGAACCTGTCGCATGATGTTCGATGAGTTCAGTTGGGGGTAAAGATGCCGCTTTTTGTTGAGTTTCGATAGTTTGCGGATCTCCATCTGGAAGCCAACCAATCAGAGGAAGAGGTAATAATGTAGAAACGTTGGTAATAATGACTAATAACCAAAGACGATCAAAGTTATGTTCAGTGACTCCTAACCAATGGGTGAGTAACGCGCCTAATTCTTGAGATAATAAACCCGAAAGGTTCCAAATCGACATCAAAAGGGCAAATAAAGAGGCTTCGATCCCTGGTGGACATAATCGCGCCGAAAGGACTAAAACAGGTAGAAAGGCGATTTGTCCCATGACGGTTAAGATCAGACTATCGCCTAAACTAAACCAATGATCATCAATTCCTAGACTACGGTTAGTATGAGTGACGAGTAAAAGGGTTGTCATGCCTAAAATAGCTGAGATGACGGTACTCCAGCCTAAAATTAAGCGAAAGGAAAGGGTTTTGAGGTAACGTTGGTAAACCCAAACCCCCAGTAATGACGCAAAGCTAGTGACTAAGCGCACTCGTCCTAAAAATTCGGGTTCAAAATGAAGGTCATTTGTCGTAAAAAAGAAAAACGCCGAATCAGCACTAGGGGTTGCCTGCCACAGGAAAATAAAGATCATGGGCAAGAGAATTGTTTTTTGAGTAATTGCTTTCCACAGTTGACGAATTTGCTGTTTTATGCTTATTTTTTGTGGTGCTTCTGTCGTCGGATCAGATGATATCTTAGTTTCGACGATTAACCACGCTAAACCACAGACAATGAGGGGAAATAGTGCAGTAATCGCAAAAACGGTTCGTGTGGTGAAATGTGCGAGTAATAAGCCACTCAGATAAGCTGTAATTAACCCGCCGAGTGCTGAGACTCCCCATGTTAAGGATTGTAAAGAACCTGCTTGACCGAGTGATTCTTTTCTAGCGCGTTCGACGACGATCGAATCCACAATGACATCACTAACGGCGACGGAGAGGGAAGATAGGAGAATAGCGATCATTGCTTGCCAAGTCGTTTGTACAACAGTAGCTAGAGCAAGCCAAGCCGTAGAGCCAAGAATCCCCGAAAGAATCAGATAAGGTCGTCTGCGATAGCCAAAAATCGGAAATCCATCTGATAAAAAGCCAAAAACGGGTTTAATCACCCATGGAAGTGCCGCCACACCGACTAATGCACCCATTTGGGCAGGACTTAAACCAAGATCATCTTTAAGAAAAAAACTAACCGCCAAACGCGCTAAACCTAAGATTCCTTGAACAAAATATACGCCCAGAATTGCCGTCAGTTCAGGAGTCGGTTTATTGCCGAACAGAAAATCTTTTTTAACAGATTTTTTTATTTGATCAATGCTTATATCTAATAATGCCATGAATTTACATTAATTTTTATGACTTCCCCCTATAATAGCTTTAATCAAAAAGTTATAATCTATCTGGAGACTGTCTTATCTAATAACAGAGTGAACCGCATAACCCCTGTGAACAAGTTTAGCGGCTATCAAAATTAAGTATTGCTTCTATCTTTACACTTCACCATCAAATAAACTTACCCAGAAACGCTGCATCCCCGTTGTCCCTGTACAAAACAGAAGTTGATTAAGTAAAGAGATAGCAAGTTCATTTAGTTTTTCTTCCGAATTGAGATAAATCGACACTTTAGCGCGACGCGGGTTCATACGGCTCCGAAAATTCGAGCGAAATCGTTCTAAATAGTCGGATAACAAAAAATTGGTATCAACAGGTAAATCTTTATCTCGCATCTGTTGTTCTTCAACGAGTAGCTTTCTGAGGGTGTAATTTAACTGTTTAGCCCGATAAGAAGCTAAAATAACTAAAGCTTTGGCTTGATCTAACGTTAAGGTATCACGATTGTATGATCGCCGCCAATAATTCGTACATCTGAGTCGCCATAAAACAATCCGATTTTTAATAATTTGATCTAAATCTAATTCTTGAGCCGTTTTAAACATCGCATCAATTGCATTAATTTCAAGTGATTCAATCGTCAGTAAGATTAAATCAATCTGTTGCTGTAGACGCAAAACACCGCGTTGTCTAGGAAAAGGAAGATCGCTTAAAAGATCTAAAATGACAGGTTTAGCGATCGCAGAAGAATTAGTATCAGACATTATTTGGGTTGAAGTCATGCTTAAATTAGGCTTATCAAAAACAAATTACTATATTTTTTAAAGAATTTTGATGGTGATCCAGCAACAGACAATTATTCTAATTGTATTGTATAGATAAAGCAGTCTCCCTATTCATCTAACCCTAGAATTAGCAAACATGGATCTCAAAACCCTTATTCGTAATATTCCCGACTTTCCCAAACCAGGGATCATGTTTCGTGATATTACTACCTTACTCAACCATCCCGAAGGATTACGATACACTATTGATACTCTAACGGAAAAATGCCAACAAGCAGGATTTAAACCCGATCATATCGTCGGAATGGAATCTAGAGGGTTTTTATTTGGTGTTCCTTTAGCCTATCAACTCAATGCGGGTTTTATTCCCGTTCGTAAACCGGGTAAGCTTCCTGCTGCGGTTCATACCATTGAATATGAACTAGAGTACGGGACTGATACACTAGAAATACATCAAGATGCGATCGCTGCTCATCATAAAGTCATAATTGTCGATGATTTAATTGCAACAGGTGGTACCGCTAAAGCAACCGCCGAACTCTTACAAAAAATTGGTTGTGAAGTGTTAGGATTTGCTTTTATCATCGAATTAGTAGACTTAGCAGGACGACAAAAACTCCCTGATTTACCTGTCATCACTCTCGTTCAGTATTAAGTTTTCTTAATCAATGACTCAAAGCACCCCTTCAAATCAATTTAGCGATCGTCTTTCTGGATTACAATCGCTTTTAACCAGTGAAACTGTTTTATATATCATCAAACGAGTTTTACAAGGTCTTTTCACTCTCTTACTCGCTTCTGCTCTTAGTTTTGCTATTATTCAGCTTGCACCAGGTAGCTATCTTGATACCCTATCGCAAAATCCTAAAATCTCCCCAGAAACCCTAGCCCAATTTAAACAAGAATTTGGACTCGATCAACCCCCTCTAGTACAATATTGGCGTTGGTTAGTGCAGGTGGTGACTCGGTTTAACTTTGGAACCAGTTTCGTCTATTCTCGTCCCGTTACCTCTTTGTTAGTTGAACGTGTTCCCGCAACCCTACTACTTGCCATTTCTTCAATTATTATCACTTGGGCGATCGCTATTCCACTAGGGATTCTCAGTGCCGTTAAACAAAATCAACTGAGCGACAAAATACTTAGGGTGCTAAGTTATTTAGGTCAAGGTTTTCCCAGTTTTATCACTGCATTATGCTTATTAGTCCTTGCTCAAATGCTTTCACCCTATTTACCAGTAGGAGATATGACGAGTGTTAATCATTATGAACTTTCCCCCATCGGCAAAATCTTAGACATCGCCTGGCATATGATTTTACCGACTATTGCCCTCAGTATTACCAGTTTTGCGGGGTTACAACGGCTGATGCGTGGACAATTATTAGATGTACTCAGACAAGATTATATTCAAACCGCTAGAGCAAAAGGTTTAAGCGAAAATAAAGTAATTTATGTTCATGCTTTACGCAACGCCATTAACCCTTTGATTACGCTGTTAGGATTTGAATTCGCGGGGTTACTCAGTGGTGCTTTTATTGCTGAATTTTTCTTTAATTGGCCAGGTTTAGGACGCTTAATCTTACAAGCTGTGACCGCGCAAGATTTATATTTAGTGATGGGTAGTCTAATTATGGGGGCTGCGATGTTGATTATTGGTAATTTACTTGCTGATTTACTCCTTAAAATGGTTGATCCTAGAATTAAACTAGAAGATTTGAAATAAAATGTTTTCTGAAACTTATTATGCAATCCGATCGCGTCAAGATGGACAATATTTAGTAGCGCGTATCCCTAACCCCAAAACGGAAACCCAATCTAATTATCTGTTAGTGTTTCGAGAAAATTTTGAAGCCTTGACATATTTGAACACTCATGCTATAGAATTAGCCGATCGGTTTTCAGTGGAAACCTTATCGACTAATCAACTCAATGGCGTGATGAAAAGATGGGGATTTAATGGGATGGGTTTAGTACAAGAACCCCTCGAACCTAAGATCCAATTTGTAGTGAATGGGTAATCTCTCAAGTTCGCCGTAAAATAACCTGAGTTCGGGTTAAGCAGATTGAGGAAAAGCCCATTCTAGAGAAAGAGAGGGTTTTTTAGGCTGTGCGCTTTGCGTGCCGAAGGGCAGGGTAATAAGCAATTAAACCACAAAGAAGGTTGACACAAAAATTGACAGGACTCCTGTGACGAGAATGCTCAATTTGAGAAATGTTCTTCAGTTGGTCGATGATTGCCTCAACAATAGAGCGTCTGCGTGATAAGAGTTTATCATGAAGACGCATTAACCGATTGGTCATGTTCTTTCGAGGTTTAGCAAAAAACAAGGGTAGCGAAATCTTGCCGCAACTGCTCGGTTAAAACTTGAGAGACATAACCAAGGGAGAGCAAATACTTTACAGTTGTAGATTGAATAAAAAATGTAACTTTTAGCTTTTTGAGGGACGACTTTAAAAAATTTTCAGCTTGCTTTTGTTAATTTAAATGACGAACGAAGATCTCGCAGTTCTAAACTTTTTTTAAATGCAAGGCAACATTAGCTGCTATTTCAGTTGACTTTGACCAGTGGTTCATGCACAAGTTTACAAATTCTATTATAGCGATCGCTCCTAAGATGGAGTCATTAATTTTCAAACCCCACAACTATGCTTGATCGCGCTCTCTGTCCTCACTGTGAAAGCAAAGGATATATCGAAAGTAGAAGAGCAAAAGTAAATTTTTTCAAAAGATCTTCTAGATATAGTGTGGCTTAAATTTTTGGCAACAGAACCCTAGATACAGCTAGGATACATAGAGTTAAGTCTTGAGTGAGCGCCAAATGCCAAGTCAGAATGTAGATTTAATCCGAACCCTCTTCCAAAGCCGTTTAGCGACTCTTGAGCATCTCTTGAAGTTAGCTCAAGCTCATTTTGGTGATGATGAGTCATTCCTTCAAAAGCGCATTGCGGCTGATATGTTTCCCTTGGGTACACAAATTGCTTTCACCTGCAATCAACCACGCAACTTTGCTCTCTGGTGTGATGACAAACCGGCAAATAATCTAGAGCCAGATGTCACATCTCTCGTACAGGCATATGGACACATCGCAAACACCAAGGAACTTCTTTTGAGTATTAATATTGAAGATGCAAAGCTAGCTGAGATGACACGCATTGGCGTGGGGCAGAGCTTCTACATTGAGTTGTCTGGTCATGCCTATGTCAATGAGTTTTTAATTCCAAACTTTTACTTCCATATGGTCACGGCTTATGACATTCTTCGCATGGCTGGTGTGCCAATTGGAAAACGAGATTACATGATGCACTTGGTGCCATTAATCAGAAAAGAATGAAGCCTAACGGCTCTACAGTTGTCGATAGCAAGAGGGAATTAGAAAAGCCGATTTTTTCGTCCGTCATTTAATTTAACAACTGCTAAAAAGCTTTTAAAGTCGTCCCTCAAAAACCTAAAAGTGATATTTTCTAAATATCTACAACTGTAAAACCCATTAATTTGTTACGCTTCTAATGCCAGTAAGTGAGCCAAAATCTTTGGATACTGAAAGCACAAAAGGTGGTGTCCGCCTGTAACTATATTAAAGACAGAACCTCTAATCTGACGGGCGATCGCCTGCATATGCTCGACAGTACCAACAGTGTCTAATTCTGCGGCAATCACACGGGTTGGAACAGTAATTGAACTTAAGCGTTCCATAACATCAAAACCAGCAATGAGTTCCATCGCTTTAGCCCAGACTTCTGGGTTCGCGTTCGCTGTTTGAGTACGGGCGTAATGGATAGTTGGTTCGTTGGCTGCTAAGGTAGCATTGTCAAACCACCGAGCAAGGCAGACATCAACAACTGCCGCTATCCCCTCCTGACGTGCTTTACTAGCTAGGGTCACAAACGAAGGAAAAGGACTTGAACGGGTGCAGATTAAGCTCAGAGCAGCAAGGCGGTCTAGATATTCCAGCGCGAATGCTTGCGCTACCTCACCACCAAACGAAAGACCAATCACTTCCGCTTGAGCAATCCCTAATTGGTCGAGTAGTATATTCAAGTCAGTAGCCAACTGCTCGTAGGTTAGTGAACCGCCTGCATTGCGGGCTGTACCATGACCGCGCAGATCGTAGGTGACAATTCGCTGGTCGGCTGGCAGGTAAGGCAGGACTGGCTTCCACATCCAGCAGTCAAATCCTACCCCGTGCAGCAGTACCATGGGTAATCCGCTACCGCCAGTATCTAAGACAGTCGTTGAATGGTCATCGAGTTGAATTGTGCTAGAGCTAACTACACGTCCCTTACCGTCCTCGCTAGCAGTCCAAACAATTGCTTCTCTATTGGTGCTGTTCATTTACTTTTTCTGTTGAACGGGTGGTAAAATTATGATGCCATATTTAGGAGCGATCGCTATCATTTATTCAATCGCTTCAGGTGTTGGTGTTCTACAGTCGTAGAGCCAAAGATTTGAAGTGATGAACAAATAGGTTATTGCTTCAATTGTCAGATAGCCCTATATTCTGGACGCTCTATCTGTAGCCAAGATTTCGAGAATTGCGACAACCCATTACTTTACAGCGCAGAACTGGCTTGAGATAAGTGATCAACAAAATCCGTTAGAAGCAGTAACAAAAAGCTATATTAGTAAAATTATTAGAAAAATTTTAAGAGTAATTAAAGCTTCAATTATTAGCAACAACTTTGTTACTAAATATTTTTACCAATACATACTTACTACTACTTCTTTTGGCAACAAAACCAATATTCATACCGCCTGAATGTGCTGATGAAATCGTTCACAGTACTGAGGCAAGTTTTTACTCTCAAGTACAAACTTTCGGAGAGGAGTATCAATTTGAAAATAATAAATATTTGCCAAAAATCCATAAATGCAAGCATCGATGCCATGAGGGTTACTACCAAACATGAACTCCTTTTTTTCCAGCAAAGTGGAAATCATCTCTAAATCTTTTATTCCTGCTTGATACACTTCAAAAGGTTCATATCGACCAATGCCTTGAGCGTAATATTTTTGAATGTTAGCTTCTTGAAATCGCTCTAAATCTTCAGAGGTGGCTTTTGGATACCCTTTAAGAAATTGCTCTCTAAATAACGGAAAGTTCTCCGCATCTTGCCAGCGTGAATAAGACATGACCCAGTAGAGATGCTCCTCTAACGTTCTTTTGATTAAAAGCTCGAATATTCGTTGCGAAGGAGATAGATCACTATCAATTTTAAGCTGATATTTAGTTGTTAAATAATCAATAATGTAGTTACTATCACCAATTTTTTTGTGCTCATCAATTAGATAAGGCAGCTTCCTTCGAGGAGCCTGTTCAGTATCAATGGTGTAATGAGTTTGATAGTTAAGATTTACAAGTCTTAAAAAAGCGTGTACTTTTAGTCCATAGGGATTATTATCTAGTAATCCCCACATCTGGGGGTAAGAAAATAATGTAATCATTGATTAGATAGTATTTCGTTACTTTATTGGTTATTTTAACTTTAATTTGGTTAAGTGAAAGAAATGGTGCTAGAGGCTGTGACGAGCGGTTGATGAACACGGGCAAGTTTTAGAAATCTTGATGCAGAAACGTTTAAATACCAAGTCAGCCAAACGGTTCTTGCTCCGTCCTTACGCTGAGGCTTCCTCAGCGCGGGCGGTGCGCTTTTTAAGAAAATCATCAAGAAAGTTGGATGCGTTCCTCGTGTGGTTGTTACCGATAAACTTAAGAGTTATCAAGCCGCAATGAGAGAGCTAGATCATAGACAGCATAAAGAATTGACGGGGTTCATAAACGCCTGGAGACACCCCAAGCGACGACCCCTTAACAACCGAGCCGAACTTTCCCCTCAATGGACAAGGGTAAGGGAGAAAAAGATGCGACGATTTAAATCGGTGGGTCAGGCACAAAAGTTTTTATCAGCCGCAGAGATGATCTATCAACATTCACAGCCAAAAAGACATCGATTGTCGGCTGAGGTAACCAGAGACATAATGAAGTGAAAAATAGAAGGATGGAAGAGCCTTACTGGAATTAGTGTGTCTAAATAAGAAAATAAGCTCATATTAAACTCAGAATTCTGTCTTTCTAGTTTTGACTGAAGTTAACTTGACAATATCGGCATCTTGACGCTAGTTTGCTGTGTTCTCCTTTAGCAGGGTAAAGACCTGCGTATAACTTTTATCTGGATTGTACGTGCTTGCCAATTGTCCGCGCGCACCAATGTATTTGCCAGTGCCTCCTACAATTGCACGCACTACCGTTTGATTTGGACTGAATTTGTTCGCATTCGGCAGGTAACCTGCTGGGCCTGCAACGACGATTTGATCCAGACGATTGTTAAAAGTAAAAAAGAGCAATGTGAGACGCTGCTCTGCCTCAAGATTCTTTGGTGAGCCTAGCTTAACCAGCGTTGTGTTACCAAACATTTCGCCTATAATTGGGCCCCCTTTTGAAGCATGAAGGCTAGCGGAAAGGTAATATGCGTCGCCTAGACTGTTTCCCGGAACATCAAGATCGAGGTGCCTTGTCGTGGGTGCCTCTTGGTAAATAGTAAGTTTTTCAGTCAATGGTGTGTTTGGTGTTTGTGCATACACGGCATAAGCAAGACCGCCGGAAACACAGAGCATCAATCCAAAAATTTTAGTGGTTTTGAGAGCAGCCATTGAAACCTCCTTGCTTGTCAATTTAATTCATACTTGGAATCGGTTAATCATTAGAAGGAAATTGTTAGCACTGAGTTCCAAGATTGATCCCTATTAAATGTCAACTAGAATTGGGTCTTACCAGATTTTGGTGAATCGAGAAATCAGTCAGAAACGGGTACAAAATAATCGTCGCGGATTTTCGGTTCGGGCCGCTGGTAGTGAAGTAAATCTGTTGAAAGAATATATGTACTAAATCAAAACTAGCCTACAAAACTTGAGCCAGAAATGGACAATGCCGATTCGTGATTGGAAAGCTGCTCTTAATCGCTTTGCTATTGAGTTTGAGGGCAGAATTCCTGATTAACCAACCTTTGACACAAAATACTTGACAGATCCCGCTACGAATTTGGAGTTAATCTTTAAAAGCTTAATAACAAATTTACAACATTACCAATTATTTATATTCTCTAATAATTTGTGGAAGAGATTAAAAAAAGTGTTAAGACTGATGGCGTTGCTGATTTTAATGTTGATCCACTACGAATTGTTAAGCTTTGAGGGCTAAGATCAACAACTTCTCAGCAACGCCCTTTTTTTTACCATATCGCTCTTTTGGCAGCGTTACTGAATAAAGAGTTGATCTGCCATTAATTTTCAAGCTTTGAGGGTTACGAGCAACGCCCAATTAAGAAGGAGAAAGGGGGTTAGAACATTTGAACCGATCTCGTTTTTGAAAAACCATTTCTGACACTTTTTCTTTTAAAGCTCAGTAGAGTATAAACTATAAACAAATCTATTCTTGATTCTTGATTATTACTGATGAAAAGAAAAAAGTTTTTGACTTGGATTGGGCAATTATTAATTAAGTTTCAATTTTTCTGGCTATTGACCGCCTCATTCTTAACTATTCTCTGGTTAGACAATCCTAGTTTGGCTATTTCTTCCCCAAATGGGGGAGAAATTCGTGCAGTTTGGCTAACTACCAATGATACAAATACAGTTATAGATCGAGCTAAATTAAAAGAATCAATTACCCAACTAGCCAAATTAAACTTTAATACTATCTATCCAGTTGTCTGGAATTCAGGTTATGCCCTCTATGAAAGTGCCGTTGCTCAAAAAGCAGGTATTCAACCGTTTATTCCCAAAGGATTACAAGGACAAGATCCCCTCGAAGATATTATTAGTCAAGCTCATCAACAGGGCTTACAGGTAATGCCTTGGTTTGAGTTTGGTTTGATGGCTCCTCCTACCTCAGAATTGGCTTTAAAGCATCCTAATTGGTTTACGAAAAAACGAGATGGCAGCAATACAGTGAAAAGTGCGGCAGGTGAGGTAATTTGGCTTAATCCTTTTCATCCCGAAGTACAGCAGTTTATGACCAGTCTTGTAGTAGAAGTAGCCAGAAAATATGAGATCGATGGAATTCAGTTTGACGATCATCTCAGCTTTCCCTATGAATTGGGCTATGATTCTTATACCGTCAATTTATATAAACAGGAAACACAGCAAGCTCCTCCTGCCGATCCGAAAGACCCTACATGGATGCGCTGGCGAGCGACTCAACTGACAGCTTATGTCAGTCAACTAAATCAAACTCTCAAAGCGATTAAACCAAAAGCTATTTTTTCCATCTCCCCTAATCCTTATTATGTAGCCTATAATTTTTTTCTGCAAGATTGGCTCTCATGGGCGCGGCAAGATCTTATAGATGAAGTGATTGTACAAATTTATCGTCCAGATTTACCGAGTTTTGTTAAAGAACTTACCCAACCTGAAATCAAAGAAGTTCAACAAAAAATACCAATGGGTGTGGGAATTCTGACTGGTTTGCGTAATCGACCAATTTCTATGCAATTGATTGAAGAAAAGGTATTAACAGCACGTCAATATGGGTTAGGGGTTTCTTTCTTTTTCTATGATAGTCTGTGGAATTATGCCCCTGAAACTGTTCCTGAAAGACAATCAAGATTTCTTGCTCTTTTTTCTTCTCCAGTAAATCGCCCAACCAGACAAATTCCTATTCCTACACCTGCTCTCTCCGAAGGTGTGTCGGTTCCTACGGCTACGCAAAATCCTTCACAAGAACCCTATTACTATGACGGTATCCCTATTCCTGTTTATCCTGCTTGGTAATAAGAGTTCGACAACTCGGTTGTGTTGTCAAAAAGTATAGTCTGGTTAATTAGATATTATTCAAGATAAATAGGGTTACAAGCTATTGGTTCCTTCTCATAAACGATCATTGTTTATAATTTGGTTCTTTTCTAAGGTTTATGGAGAAATTTATCTCATCTTTTTTACGGCTTTTTTCAATGATGAGAAGAATTCGCTTTTCTTGCCGTTGCTAAATCGACGTTGGATTTAACGCTTCAAAGCTTGAAAATTGCTCCCGTGAGCTACTCTAAAATTAGCAACGCCAGTTTCAACTTCTTACCCACAGATTAAAAGCACTGTCAAAAATGAATTTTATGAGTGAAAAAAGCAATGAGGGGCAAGTCCAATTTATAATACATTTGTATAAGCCAGAGGAATTCAGCAAAATCCTCCTATTGAGCGAAGAGAGTTAAAGTTGATGGGCAGACGTAAAAGTGTTAATCATTTTGTGGCGGTAAACGACTTATCACAACCCGCCGAAGTCCAAGAGGGAATTATGGTGGAAGTGGGAGGACTTGAAGGAGATACACCGCAAAATCGCACCAAAGCCTTAGAAATTTTGGGGCAAATGTGGGAAAAAGGAGAAATCGAGTCATCGCAATTCCCCAATGGATTAAGCGATGAAAATATCTTTTACGTTCCCGTCTCTGCTCACAAAGGTGAGGGAAACGAAGATGTCAAGGAGTCGCCTAAACTACCCCCGATTGTGCAAGGAGCGCAAGAAATTGTGCAGTTAACGCGATTGCAACTAGAAGTACAGGATCTAGCAGAAGAAGCCGCTCCCTATGTTCCAATTATCCAAGCTATTTTAGAGAGAAGCCGTCCTCTAACGGTCGAAGAGAAGGAAATCGTTAAGGATAAAAAGTATGGAAAAACTTTAGAGAAGTTAGGCTTATCGATTGCCGAACAGGATGACTACCATGAACATTGCACAGGTCAAGCCAGTTTGATTCTCAATGTGATCGCTTGGCAGCTTAGTCAGGGGGTTAAGATGACTAACACCGAAAAAGAAAATCTTCAATCTTAGCCAACAAACGACTTTTGACTGTAATAGTCAGAATTTGCTCTGATAGTTGTGAGAAATCGCACAAGGTTCAACTCTTAGACGAGTCAAAACGGTTGTGTTGCAAAGCTCAAACCCAATCCTGGAAAAGGACACTCATTTAATACATTTGTTTGTAAATCTCCTTCTGTGATGACTCAAGAAGACCTGTTTAAGTGGAAACATTTCCCTTATTTTAGATGCTGTATCTGCCCTCAATACGATTTAAATTGTTATTAGTAATCATCAACAATCCTACGGGAGTAACGGTCATGCTAAGTAAATCTAAATGGGCTGTTTACGCCATTGCCTCTTTAAGCGTTTGTTCTACGCTCACAATCGCTCAATCTATTCGGGCTGAAAACACTATTACGACCGTCACTTCAATTAATAATGCTCCTTACAGTCAAGTCTTTTATACTGGCTCAGTTTATGCCGTCAGAGACCATGACTTTAAAGGGAGTGAGCCTAAAATTGGTGTTTCAACTCTATGGAGCAAGAACCCTGTTAATAACGAGCTATCGTTGAGCGTTCGTTATTGCCTTCCTGTCACCTCTTTGGTTGGCCTTAATGCCTCGCTAACCAAGTTAGTGCTGCTCAACAACAATCAACCTCTGGTAACGATCGAGCAGCCCGTGAAGGCAATTCCCAGTTATCAAAGAGTGGTTCAAAGTGCCAGTGTCGAGCCAGAGCTTGGCTTTTGGGATTCCAACCCCTATTGGGGCGATGACGCTTTTTGGGATGGGATTCCTACTCCCTTTTTGTCTGAAGCGATAACTATACCGCCTCTGAACTGTATCGCTGGTAGCAGTAGATTTGATCTAACTCCACTAACCAGCGCGCTTACGCAACTTCCTGACCAAACTCTTCAAATAACGCTAATTTTTAGCAATGACACTAGCAGTCAATGGCAATTGGGACAAAAAACAGTGCAGGCGCTCAAAGAAATGTTAGCAGTGCGTGGAACCCCAGCCAATCCCTCTCAATCTCCTTAACACAAGAGGAACAGGGAGAAAAATCTGAACCTATTAGACCATTTATTTGATGAACGGCTGATCATGTCTGATGACGATTTTGAGGAAATTTCTCTAGATGTCCTTAAAAGCTTACCTACCTTTTTTGGCGTTGCTGAATAAGCGGTGGATTTGAGGCTTTAAAGCTTGATAATTCGTTATAAATCCACTGCATTCATCAGCAATGCCGTCTTTTGCTCCTACAGGATAAGGTTCAGTTTTTGCAACACAACCATCCTGTTTCAATTAGTCAGTTTCGATTTACATACTGATAGTCCAAAAACGCTCGATAATAGTAATCCTAAGACGATTCTAGGTTCTGGTACAGATTGAGCATCGAAAGTAACAGCGACATCTTCATCAACTACAAGTAAAACGCTTTCTTGATTAAATTGCTGTAGGTAATCGGTGATAATTTCATCAATTGCTTGTTCATTTATTACTGTATCCTCAAATAAAAGAGTAACCACCTTTGAGGATTCCTCAATAATCATTCCAGAACTATCTCTAAACTGTCCGTCTCCATCGGAAACAGTTAATCCAGCAGGAAAACGCGGTGTAATAATATTATCGATAAATGATTGAAATTGTTCTTCTGAGACCACTCCACCACCAGGAATATTTCTACCAAAGAACAAATCTGCTTGAATCAACTCTGGAACAAGGTCATTATCAATTAGATTTTTCCCTGCACCAAAACCGACAGCGACTTCCTCATTTACTGCGACTAAAACACTCTCTTGATTAAACTGTTGAATATAACTTGAAATAATCTGATCGATTGAATTCTCGTTATCCGTCGTATCCTCAAATAAAAGAGTAACCACTTTTGAGGGTTCCTCAATAATCATTCCAGAACTATCTCTAAACTGTCCGTCTCCATCGGAAACAGTTAATCCAGCAGGAAAACGCGGTGTAATAATATTATCGATAAATGATTGAAATTGTTCTTCTGAGACCACTCCACCACCAGGAATATTTCTACCAAAGAACAAATCTGCTTGAATCAATTCTGGAACAAGGTCATTATCAATTATATTTTCCCCTGCACCAAAACTAACTTTTAGTTCATCCTTGTTAGTGACTTGTAGAACACTTTCTTGATTAAACTGATTTAAGTAAGCTAAAATAACTTCATTAATTCCAGCCTGAGTAGCGGATGTATCTTCTACAAAAAGAGTAACTATCTTTGAAGGTTCCTCAATAATCATTCCTGCATTATTTCTAAACTGTCCTTCTCCATCAAGTATGGTTAGTCCATTATTAGGAAAACGTGGTGTAATCACTTGATCGACAAAGGTTTCAAACTGTTCCTCTGAAACCACTCCACCACTTGAAATATTGCGCCCAAAAAACAAATCTTTTTGAATCAGTGGCGACGCTTCGGCAATATTTGAAATGAAGGCTATAGTACCGAAAATGAGCGGTGTTAAGCTTCGAGTGAGAAAATGAGCAATCACTGGCTTACCTCCAAAAAGATAAAACTAAGCTGTAATAAAATCTAAGGAAATGAATACATTAGTATTGTCTTGCACAACCCCAATGAGGTCACCATTTTTGTGGATCAGCGTATCAAGTGCGGAACCACCAGAGAAATTAGTATTCTTCGTCAATGTGTAACCACTAGAAAAGATACTGCCGTTAACCTGAATTTTGTCACCTTTACTGAAATCGAAGTTAGTAATCGTGGCAAAACTGGAGCCGTTGGAGTTGAGGTAAAAAGAACCCGCTTTATTTCCTAGTACAAACGTGGTGGCTAAACCACCGCCGACTAGAATATCTAACTCATTTCCATTAACACCATTAAAACCGATCAGAGTGTCACTGCCCTCGCCACCGATCACTAAGTCACTACCCGATCCACCAAAAAGAATGTCATTGCCTCGGTTCCCAAAAAGGGTATCATTGCCCGCGCCACCACTGAGTTCATCATCGCCTGAGTTCCCAAACAGGGTGTCATTGTCATTGCCGCCAAGAATGGTGTCATTCCCCTCGCCACCATCGATGTTATCATGGCCCGCACCACCGTCAACAAGGTCTCTGCCATCTAGAGCATTGATAATGTCATTAGCTCCATCAGCAAAAATAACATCATTTCCATTGGTTGGTTGTCCAAATATAATAGCCATACGTTAGTTATTGATTGCCTTAATCTATTTAGTCATCTTGATTTCTAATATCTCCCTAATTCCCAATTCACACCAGGAGTTTTAGGCATGATAAGCAGGCAATTTAAGAAAATGAGGGGAGACTACCCCATCCAAATTAGAGTTTTGTGTAGGGAGGCTTAAAACCTTTATGTGATCAGCAATAGGGAGGCTAGGGAGGCAAATGGTTAGCGTGAAAACTAAATTAGGAAAATAGCAATCCAGTATTTTGATCAGCCTCTTATCAAAAAACCGAAAATTCCTTGTATGTAATGAGAAAAAGAAAAGATCAAATCGTAGCAAGGTCTCCCTATGGTAGTCAGGGTAAAGGCTAGGGGTCTCCCTGTCCTACTGTTTCGGGGTCTCTTTATCAGTCTCCCCAAACTAAATACCCTTGAGGAAAGTCGCTCTCGTCTGGGCTTTTGAACAAAAAAACTTCTAGCTTCATAAAAGCAAGAAGAGAGGATGAAAGTGAGAAGTGGCTTGAAAATGGAAACCTCTTTAACTGCATTTATGCCCGACAGTCTAAGATCCGCAAGTTAAGGAGAATTTAAAAGCTCACGGTAAAGGTGGGGCGGATGGGAAAAAAATTGCCTGTGCGATCGTCCTCTTCCTCTTGTACGATGATTGTGGTTGGGTTCTTTGTTGATCATGTGTGTGAATAGTTCATGTGTTCTAATCATGCTGTTCAACAAAAGCCATGAGAGGCTCAATATCCTTACCGCGATTATGAGTTCTAATAATTTTTACCCTGATCGCTATGAACGTAATTAATCAATTTAAAAAAACTTTTGAAGCATCTAGCAATTTTTTACAAGATTTTTTTGATGACTATATTAGTTTTAATTCAGAATCTAATCAATTAGTTTTAAAACAAAAAACCGTTTTACTGCTCTGTCAACAAGCTGTCTCTAAAGTGGAAAACTTAAAAAGTTTAGAACCTGATTCTGAAGAAGGACTAATAGCTACATTAGACTACAAAGGGTTTGATATCAAACTTCATTTTACTCCAGAGAAGATCACACTTTATGAAGATTCTATTGAAGGACAGCTTCGTTTATTAAATCCTCCTAAGTTTCAAGCTGATTCTTTTTTTTACCGTATTCTCCTCGGAATTTGGCAAACATTCTTGGGTGGTCAAATTCCTAGTGGAAGTTTACCCGAAGAAGTTAGAATTGAAAAAGAGCAAGTTTACTATACAATAGCGCGAAATCAATTGAAGCTTTTAAATGCACTGTTTTTCAGCCTGAAAAATGGTTCTACTGTGTTAATGAGTCTTAAACAAGGCGAATTAATTCTTGAAAGTTCTGCTCAAATCAGTTGGAAAGACATCAATTTTGAGCAACTTCTTGAAGCTTTAGGTCTCAAAGTTAAGTTAAATTTATTCAAATTGGTTGTCAATAATCAAACAGAAGAGTACTTAATCTTGTCTAGAATCAATAATTATGTATAACAATAAGGAATCAGATGTGAGAGAATGATCCTTGAGTTAGCAATTACTTAAATAGAAAAACTAAATGTTTTTGTTAAGTCTAATCCAGATTCAAGAGAATTAAAACGGGTTGTGTAGTAAATCTGTTAATAAGCTGTCGTGCATTTAAAATTAGATGCTCTACAGTTGTAGATAATAGAAGAAGCATGATTTATAAGTTCTTGAGCAACGATTTTTTAAGTTTTCCAGCTTTTGTTCAGTTAAAGGATGAAACGAAAAAATCGGCTTTTCTGGTTTACTGTTGCTATTTACAACTGTAGCAATACTTCTCGGTTAAGACAAAAAGGGGATAAAATTAGGAGAAATCACTTAGTTGTGCAGGATATTGTTGAAAGTGCTGCTGAAAGAATTTTCATTGATTAACCCCAAAATCGAAGCGAGGCAAGTTTTTCAAGTCCTAGAGACGGTAATCTCCCCGAAATTGATTGAAGAAACTTTAAGGGAGACATCAGCAACGGAAGAGCGATTTCGACGACTTCCGTCGAGCTTAGTGGTCTGCTTAGTGATTGCCATGAGCTTGTGGTCATCAGATTCGATGACCAGTGTGCTGCAAAATTTAGTCAATGGACTCTCCAGGCAGTGGACAAAATTAGGAGAGCGTTGGCCAGTGCCGAGTTCCTCCTCGATAAGCGAAGCCAGACAAAGGCTAGGATGTCGAGTCATGAGCCGTTTATTCACTCGTTTAGCCCGTCCACAAGCGACGGGTTCGACAGTGGGAGCGTTTTTCGGAGGACTCAGAGTGATGGCAGTCGATGGGACAGTTTTAGATGTGCCAGACAGTGAGGCTAATGCTAGGGTCTTCGGTTATCCAGCTTCTCGAAAAGGAACAAGAGCTTCCTTTCCCAAGGTGCGGGTGGTGCTGTTAATCGAAGCAGGAACTCACTTAATAGTAGATGCCTTGATGTGTCCCTATCGTATGGGAGAGAGGGTGAGAGCTTTAAAATTGTTACGTTCACTAACACCTGGAATGCTATTGATGTGGGACAGGGGTTTGCACTCATATCGGATGCTCGATGCCACCGTCCGTCGAGGCAGTGATTATTTAGGCAGAGTCCCAGCCAACGTTAAGTTCCCAGTAGAGAAGGTCTTGGAAGATAGTTCGTAGCTAAGTTGGGTAGCTCCCGACCGTAAATCCAAGAAAAAACAAGCAAGTCGCATACAGGTCAGAATTATTGAATATACTATTGACAATGGTTCAGAAACGACTACTTATCGCCTGATTACCAGTTTGATGGATTTAGCTATTTTTCCCGCCTTGCTTCTAGCAGAACAATACCATCAACGATGGGAAGTTGAAAATACCATTGATGAATTGAAAACTCATCTGCTCGGGAGTAAAACCCCGATTCGTTCCCTCAAACCCCGTGAAGTTGTTCAAGAGATTTATGGTTGGCTGATTGGTCACTATGCGATCCGCTCCCTCATGCTACAAGCAGCTACGGTAGCTGATCTATCTCCACTACGCCTAAGTTTTACAGGAACTCTACGGGTGCTCAGACGCTCAGTGGCGGACTTTCAAGATCTTAATCCTGAGCAGTTCCCTTTTTTTTCTCCCGTCTCATCCACGATCTCTTAGAGGAACAAATTCCCTTGGAAAAAAACTGGACAAATATGGACAGCCTTCTGAAAAATCAATTAATTCTGATACACATGAACTTACTAACGGAACTTAAACAAGAATAAGTTTTAAATCAAGGTATAATCGTTTCTAGTTAAAGGTTTTACGTCAAAGAACTCCTAATGCGAGAAACTACCCCCACAGCGATGCCCCCTTGCTTTGAAAAATGGTGTCAGCGTTTTGATGATTGCTTCAAAACCAAAGCTCAAAAAACAGGGTTTAGACATTATTTAGGAGGATTATTGGGAGAAAGTGAAAGAAAAAACTTGACTCAAATGGCTGAGAACGCTATTGGAGTCGTTTATAATCGATTACATCATTTTCTGACAGATGCTCCTTGGTCAGCTACTCAAGTTAATGAACGACGTTTGGCGGTGATGAACAAATGTTCTCAAACAAGAATCAGTGGAGGATTTACTTTAATTTTAGATGACTCAGGACATAGAAAAAGTGGCAATTTTACGGATGGAGCGGGAAGACAGTATCTTGGAGAAATTGGCAAAACAGATCAGGGGATAGTAGTGGTGACAACTCATCTATATGATGGAAAAAAAAGCTTACCGTTAGACATTGAATTATATCAGCACGCCAGTTCTTTACCAGAAGGAAAAAAAGACGAAAACTTTAAAAAGAAGCCTGAATTAGGAATAGAACTAATTGAGAGAAGTCTAGCGAGAGGTTATCGCCTTGGAATTGTCTTAATTGATGCTGGCTATGGCAACAACACTACTTTTCTTCAAGCCTTAGAAGACCAGAAACTAAAATATTTAGGAGGACTTGCTAAGAATCGAAAAGTGATGATTAAAGACTCTTTAGGTATTGAAAGCGAAAGTAGGTTAGATGAATATGCGAAAAGCTTGTTTTCAGAGGACTTTGAGAAAGTTGTCCTCAACGAGAGATAAACCGAAAACTGTTTTCGTTGCTACTTTTACGGCAAAAATATCTCGCTTAGAAGGACAAAGAACTTTTGCTATCGTCATGAATGCAGATTCTTTTGAAAAAGCGACAGATGTTGATTATTTTATTAGTAATGTTAACTCATCTATAGTGACAGCAAAATGGATAGTAGAAACCTATTCTCAAAGAAATTGGGTAGAAGTATTCTATCGGGAAGCTAAGGGATGGTTAGGTTTAAAAGAATATCAAGTTCGAGATAACAAGAGTCTACTCAAGCATTTTGTTTTGGTGTTTTGTGCCTACACTTTTATCCTTTGGCACAAGTTAACTGGGGGATTACAAAGAAGATGGGCGAATCAACCTTTGAACAACCTTTACTGAAGCTTTAGAGGCATTTCGTACAGCCCTGTCTTTTCGTTTCTTTAACTGGTTGACCGAAAATAAAGATGTCTTTGCAGCTTATAAAGCGAGTTTAGGCTATATTTGGGCTTGATTTTTGTTTAAGTCCCACTAATAAAGGCTGTCCATATTTGTTAATGTTTAATGAATCCCCCTCGCCAACACAGAAGCAATCCTCGAGTTGTCAAAAAACCTCGCTCCAAGTTCTCCTCAAAAAAACCGATTCATTTCTTTGCCTCTTCTAAAATTACACCTTTAATTTTTTCGATTTCCAATACGGATTAAGCCTTAACCGAGAAGTATTGACAACTGTAGAGCCGCTTCCCCCACCGAACCGCGACTTTTCGGACTCAACAAAGAGACTTAGTACAATCGGTGTGCAAGCGGATTGTTATACGGCTCTTACTATTTTCCAGCTTTTTTAAACAGTTTAGAGATGACTCTTCTGATAGCAGTTTTCAATTGGATGGAATATAATAACAGCAATGAGTAAACCAGCCA